>Ga0193696_1000025_pt1 | contig 74264 bp, 66 predicted proteins | sample L3m1metaG_FD_145074 | JGI IMG/M metagenome (GOLD analysis project Ga0193696, IMG submission 145074) | Soil microbial communities from a riparian zone of the East river system, Colorado, United States - L3m1 | ecosystem: Environmental > Terrestrial > Soil > Riparian zone | place: USA: East River... | reverse complement strand
TCACGCGGCGGCAATGACCGCGACAAGCTCACGCCGCGGAGTGATCGGCATCTACGGCCGGCACTCCTACCTCCGATTCACCACCGGCGATCGCCACCAGTACGCCATCGCCACGCCATTCGCACAGGCGATGGCATTCTCGGATCGCAGCCCCGTCCGCGATCAGATCGACGATGAGCGGTACCGCCGCGCCGCGGCGGTCCAGCGGATCGCGCCCGAATTCATCGCCGCATGCGCGCGACGCGTGGTGGACGGAGGGAAAATGGGGTGGTGATTTGGGGTTTTGATTGGTCGGGCAGGGGGGATTTGAACCCCCGACCACCTGAACCCCATCTCCGCGTCTGTCTCGAGACATACGCGGATACCGTGATCTAGGTAGAGCGGTGTCAAGCCGCTAGACACTACACTTTGGAGCGGTTCATCGTTCGAGGAGTTCAACCCCGAAGATATCTTCGGACGCTGCCACACCTCACTGTTTTCGCAATGCGTTTGCCAAAACCGACATGATGACGGCAAAATTCGTCGCGTTACCCGATGCGTGAACTCTTTGGCGCCGATGTCCGCAGTTGTGCTGGGCCGTTCTCTCAGGGTGCCCAAAGCTCCTTCACTGAGCTCGAGACGCTTCCGTACCATGGCCTTGAAGGATCAGGCCTCGAGCGTCTCTGTTATCAGCTGCTACTCTCTAGAGGGTATGAACCTCGTTTCTTCGGCCGTAGTGGGCAACCTCAATACGGTATCGATCTCGTGGCTGAAAAAGGCGACAGAACGGAGGTCTATCAATGCAAGAATCTCGCGACGCGCCCGTCATCAATGAAACTACAGAGCTACCTCGATACGTTCGAACGTGACTGGCTATGCAATGCCCACCTGCCCAGACCAAACCGGTTCGTTATCTGTTGCCCTACTCTCCTGCGTGATACTGAAGTCGACACAAAATGGATATTGGCAAAGACATCATTCGCGCAACGCACGGGCGTCGAAGCCGGCCTATGGCACTTGGATCTCCTGAATGAATGGTTGAAGAATCTTCCCGACGTTGTCGCTGACCTATTTTCGGATCGGCACGCGCAAGCATTCTGTAACGTCGCCGATTGGAACCCTGACCTTTTCCTTCCCGTGCACAGGGGAGCCTCTGGCGACCGTCGACTCAATCGCTATTTTGACTCCCTTCTCAAGGGTCGTCTCTACTTTGACGAGGACCGAGCCCGCAGAATCATGGTGGCACTGGAGCATTCGCCAGTGATCGTCATTCGTGGCCTGCCTGGCACTGGTAAGACTTTTACGGCCCTTTCAGTCGCCGAAAATCTTAAGGGAGCACAGGAACGAGTCTATTTCGTCGACGCTAGTCGCGATGAATGCACCAAGGTGCATCTACGCGAAGGCATCCGGTCGCGCCTGTCCCGCCCGTCTGCGTTTGTCCTCGACAACTGCCACGAAAACCTTGCGAGCGTGGTTCAGGCTTTGGAAGACCTCGGCCCTCTGCTGGCGGCGCGACGTTCAGCCATCATCTGTCTGATGCGACGCGTACCGGGGACGCTCCAGTCTCGCGGCGATGATTCGCAATTCTTCTCCGAGCTGGAATCGGAGAGTGCCGCGGTCGATCTCAACAATGACGACACACTGCTGAAGCGCGTGGTCGAGTTCTGGCGACCGACATTCGCCGGCCTTTCCGAGTCCCGCCTATCTAGGCTCACCGCACTGTGCGGAAAGGACTTGTACTTTCTCGACGAACTCCTTCGTCTACTCACGTCGCCAACCGACATCGACGAACTTGATGCCGCCGCCATGTACAACGCGGTTCGTCGTGCCTATCTCGGCAGCAAGACGGCCGATGAGTTCTTGCAGACACGTCGCCTCGCGACCTTGGCGCAGTTCGAGATTCATGCCCGCGCAGACATCTTGAGGCCATCCTCGGATGAGCTATCGCTCTTGGAAGGGCTTTACGTACGCGCAGGGCAGCCGCCGCGGTGGCATTTCCTCCATTCCACTGCAGCGGAGTTGATCGTGCACGTGCTGTGGTCCGGAATGGGCGTAGTCGATCCCGCTGACGTAGCGAGGGAAGCGGCACGCGATCTCACCGAGTACTTCGTGGCAATTCTGGATCCCAATCTTCGACCCCGCTACACTGCTTCATCCATCGAGGCCGACCTGCTCCGAGTCCTGACGAACCCACTCAGGCTCATGGGTGACAACGAAGCGCGATGTTTAAAAGCGGCAGTGCTCGACAGCGAGATTGTCACCCAACTACCAAACGCATTGTCGCCGCTTCCTACCTACCCCACTACTATTCAGCTATGCGCACTTGTGGCTCATGAGAGTGGCGCAAGAAGTTCGCGCGTATACGCCCAGCTACTAAGCGATGCACTCGCGGTCCTAATAAGTCGAGCCAATCAGCAGCAGCTGCATCACTGCTTCCCGTTCATTGGTTCAATGCTGCACACCTTAGAAACCATTGCACCTGAACTCCACGCACAACTCACCGAACAGCTGAACGCACCACAGATTCTGGCCTTGATAGATGCCAATGCCACGCTACACGAACTTTTCAAGATTATCGAACATGCACCTTCCGCGCTGGCAAGCGAACTCGTTCTGTCTCTTAACGATGAAAGACTAGAAAGACTTATGGAGAGGACGATCGCGGCAGGCCGCTCGGCTACCACTCTTCACCTTACCCTTCGTCACTTGCTTCGCTCGCCTGATACGGCACGTATCGGCCTTGAGCTTGAGCGAAGAGTTGGAGTTTCGCGGCTCCTGAAACTAATTGAATCTCAACTCACTATCGTCGAATTGTGTAGCGTTGTTAGCCACGCGTCGCCGGCGTTCGCTCAGGACGTGGTCGATGCCTTGGATAACGCCACTGTTGAGCGTCTAATCGGCAAGACAGCCGCCGCCGGTCGCTCGATAGCCACTCTCCATTTAAGCTTCCGCGCGCTGCGTCGACAGAGAGAAACCGCCGGAATAGGCGAACTCTTAGAGCAAAAGATTGGGGTGGCAGGCATTTTGAGGCTAATCGAGACGAACGGCTCGATGTACGAGCTATTTAGAATAGTTCAACACACTTCCGGTGGGTTTGCACGTCTGCTGGTCACCGCTTTGGATGAACGCTTGATCGCGCACCTGAGCCAGAAGACCATTGATGCTGACCGTTCGATAGGCACGCTGGACCTAGCGTTGCGCGAGTTACGGCTGCACAGAACGACGATGGAGCTGGGTTACGCTTTAGCGCGCAAGGTCAGCGCGGAGCAGTTTCGCCGATTGATAGAATCTAACGGCACAATATACGAGCTCTTCCGAATCATTGGATGCCTTCCCACAGATCTAGCGCTCCGCCTGATTGAGTTGATTGATGACTCACGAATGAGCCGACTGGTCGATAAGACGATTGCTTCCGGCCGTTCTATCGGAACTCTCACGCTCACGCTGTCAGAACTGCGCCGTACTCAAGGTGCGGAAGACATTGCTCAGGCGCTGGAGAATAAGGTAGGTACAGCAGGTTTCTGGAAGCTCATCATCGAGACTGGTTCACCGGGCCCGCTCGTCGATCTCGTGCGCTACGTCAGCCCGGAAAGCAGCCCCAAGCTCGTCGTGTCTGCAGCCGGTGTGTCTGAACTGCAATGGAAACGCATACTAGCGCGTGGCGACCTATTCCAGCTATGTGAGCTGATCGCTGACTGCCAAGCGATATTTCACCCTAGCGCGGGCGGCGAAGCGCTCGTGGCAGCCATTGAAGATCAGTCGCCGGACCTCGTGAGGCGCGCTACGTGGTACCAACGCAGATCAGGCAACTTGCAACTTGGCCGTTCTCCGGAGTCTCCCAGCAGTGTAGCAGTGTCTCGCGCGATCAGTGCCGCCCTCGCGGACGTGGACTATCGAGTGCTCCGCTTCTCCTCACTGCATGAGGCAGTGAATGGACTAGAGCTGCTATACGACGCACGGCCGGATGTGCGATCGTTGCTGGCGGCGCAGCTTAGAACGATGTTGCCTGCCTCTGAGCATTGGGTACTTGATCCGAGGCAGGATATGGCCGTGCCGAGGATTCTGCTTCGGCTACTGGCGAAGCCTGAGATCTCTGACGAGGACGCAGGACAATTCGCGGACGCCCTGACACGCTGCCTGAAACCCGAAACAATTGAGAAGAGCCGCACCGTGGATATTTTGTGGACGTTGTGGGCGATGTTTGCGCATGCTCGTAGGCGCAGTGGCATTGATGCCGTAGCGTTTGGGAGGACACTGCCCTCTGAGTTTGTCCGATCACTACATCGCGTCCTCGTGGTGAGAACGGCATGGAAAGATCAACTTGACGAAGTACGTAGTAGGTTCGCACTTGTCGGTCTTTTGGCGTTGCTGGGCTTAAGAGCTGACGCCACGGTTTTGGCTGGCTTGCGCAAGGATTTGGATCTCCATGGCGAGGCCGGCGTCTGGCGGCTGTGTACAAACCAGAAGTTCGTTGCGGCGTGGCTTGTCTTGCGTGCTATTGAGATATGGGATCCGAACATTACGGGGCAGCGCGAGGAGTTTCAGCGGCGCCTTCTCGGTGCGGCAGAGGATTATGTTGAAATGGATCCAGCGGCGGATCTGCTTTATCAAACGACGCTAACGCAAACGAGCGGGTTGCAAACGGTTGGTGCTAGTCTGACGGTGGGGCTATTGGAGCGAGCGCTGGCGGACAGCAATTTCGAAACACTACGATTCCGGTCTCTGAGTGAAGGAGCAAGAGGCGTAGAGCTGCTATATCAAAGTCGACCCGAAGCGCGCCCGCTCCTGGCCGCTCGACTCAGAGAGCTTCTGCCGCCGCCAGAACTCTGGGTCTTTGATCCGCGAGACCTAACAGGCCCGAGAACTCTGCTGATGCTGTTGGCGAAGCCGGAAGTGTCTGACGCAGACATGCGATATTTCGCGGATAGCATTGCGAACTTGCTAACGTGGCATGTACTCAAGAAGTGTCGGGCTGAGGACATTCTCTGGACAGTGTGGGCGATGTTCGCACTTGCTAGGAGCCGCAGCGAGATGGACGCCGCCGCAATTGGCAGCACCCTTCCGGGCGAGTTTATCCGATTGCTACAGGGCGTTTTGGCCGTAAGAGCGCCCAGTGATGTCCGTCTACACGAGGTTCGTGCAATCTTTGCGCTGGTCGGTTTGCTCATGCTATTAGGCTTTACACCCACGAGCAATGTAGTGAACGCCTTGCGCGGTAAGCTTGCACCTCACGACGACGCGGGCGCTTGGTGGTTGTGTGCCAATGAGACCTTCGTCAAGGCATGGCTGATCTTGCATGCATTGGAAATCGTTCAGCCTCTTCCACGGACGCAGCGGACCGCGTTCCGTCGGCGCCTTCTAAGCGCTGCAGACGAGGAGCCCGATATGGATGCCGCTGCCCGATATCTCCAGGCAATGTTGCCTGCCCGATAGACGCTTCCTGCCGGCGATCTTTGTCTGCGTCATCGGGCCGCTTTTCCGGCCCGGACGGACGACCGGCGCCTCGATCCAAACCTTTCTCGCGATCTGCGGCGGGCTCGCCATCCTCGCCATCTTCGCTCTGGCCGCGTACGGCTTTTCTGGACGTTCGGAGCCGTGCGCGGACCCGCCAGCCGTCCGCCCACGGCAAGCGAGTCCGGTATGCCAAACGGCGGCCTTCGGATCACACGGACGAGGATCACGAGGAGGACGGTGATACGTGAGGGATTGGCTCCTCGGCGACTGGTGCTACGGCGGGGCCGATCGCGCTTACGCCCGCGGCTTGTTCGCGGAAGCGGCGTTGATCATCGGCAACGACACCGGCCTTCTTCACGCCGCGGCGATGACCGCGACAAGCTCACGCCGTGGCGTAATCGGCATCTACGGCCGGCACTCCTACCTCCGATTCACGACCGGCGATCGCCACCAGTACGTCATCGCCACACCGTTCGCACAGGCGATGGCATTCTCGGATCGCAGCCCGGTCCGCGATCAGATCGACGATGAGCGGTACCGCCGCGCGGCGGCCGTCCAGCGGATCGCGCCCGAATTCATCGCCGCATGCGCGCGACGGGTGGTGGGAGGAGGGAAGTGGGGTGGTGATTTGGGGTTTTGATTGGTCGGGCAGGGGGGATTTGAACCCCCGACCACCTGAACCCCATTCAGGTACGCTACCAGGCTGCGCTACTGCCCGACTCAGGATCGATGCTAACACGAACGGGTTTCGTGAATTCCTCTACGGAAGCGCGGTCGCCCAGAGGATCAGATACTTGGTGACCTCGATGTTCCGGGCGGACGGCGCGACTTCGATCTCTTCGATCGAGCGCGCGCTGGCCATCAATTCGTCGCGCAGCGTCTCGAGCTCTTTGTCCCACGCGCGCTGGATCTGCGCGATGTTCTCGAGGTAGTCGACCTCGCGCACGGTCGACGCGCCGTCGCTCACCGCGGCGGGACGGCCGCTGGTGATGTTGTAGAGCGCCTGGCCCCACGCGACGCCGACGTTCTTCGACGAATCGTCGAGCGGATCTTCATTCTGCGCGTCGCGGTCCTCGCGCTCGGCGCGCTGCTTGAGCTGATCGATGCGGCGGCGGAACGTGCTCTCCAGCCGCTCGGATGTGTCGTTGAGTCTGCGCCGCGCTTCCTCGAAGCAGCGCTCGAGGAACGACTCGCGCGGCTCGTTCGCATTCGAGTACATGCCGAACGCCGAATTGGCGTAGACGCGCAGACGCTCCGTCTCCTCGACGTACTGCTTGAAGCCCTCCTCCGATTGCGCCGCGCTCTGCACGAGCGCCTCGGGGGTGATCGAGATGTTCAGGTGATGCGACGGATCGGGCACCGCGCGGATGTCGAGCTTCTCCGGATCGATCGTCGCCGCGCGATCCCACAGCACTTTGCCGTCCGTCGGTTCGATCGGAGCCACGTACGTGCGCACGGTGCTGATGTGCACGCCGCTGCGCGATTCGCTGTGCGTGACCACTCCTTCCGCGAGGAGGAACGGCCGGTAGTCGCCGCTGCCGCCGTAGACATAGAGCTGTTCGACCGATTCGCCGGTGAAGCGGACCGGCAGGCGGCCGCGCCCCGTGGAGATCGGCGCGAGCGCGTCTTCGCCGCGGTCGACGACCAGTCCGTGCGGAACCGGCACGGCATCGAGCACGCGGCCGGGAACCGTCGACAACGCGCGGACGATTGCTTCGCGACGCTCGGGCGGAAAGAGAAAGACGACGCATCCGCCGCCGCCCGCCCCGCAGACTTTTCCGCCCCAGGCGCCGGCTCCGACCGCAGCGTTGATCGCCGCGTCGATCTCCGGCGTCGAGATGCCGTCGATCAGCTCCTTGCGGTTCTCCCACTCCTTCGCCAGTGCGCGGCCCGCGGCTTCGAAATTCGCGGTCTCCAGCGCGCGCTCCATCTCGATCGACGTCTCGGCGATCTGCGCGAGGCCTTGCGTGACTTTCTTCTTCTTCTCGATCTGCCGCTTGTACATCTCCCAGTTGTTCGTGCCGGAGAAATGGGCGATGCCGGTGTAGTGCAGCAGGAATCGATCCGCGAGGTCGTGGATCGGAAGCGCGATGTTGTGATGCGTAGGCGCGCCGGGCTCGAGATGCAGCGTGCCAAGACCGCCGTAGACCGGCGGGTAGTAGTCCTGAATGCCGGCGGGGACGCCGAGGAGACGCGTTTCGAGATCGCGGACCGTGTTGATCAGCAGCTCGCCCTCGAGCGCCGCGCCGGCGATCTCGGAGAGCGCGCGCACGAGCGTGATCGCCAGTGCCGACGATCCGCCGAGGCCTGAGCCGCGCGGCGCGTCGGTGCGGGTCGTGACGTGAATGCCGGTGAGGTGGAAATGCTCGACGGCGCGGAAGACCAACGCCGCCTTCGGATCGGCGCCGAGCTCATTGATCGATTCGTAGCGCTGCCGGTATTGCTGATCGGTGAGATGGATGGAGATCGCGCCGTCGCCTGTCTCCACCACCTCCGATTCGGCGTAGTGGGAGATGGCGACGTTGACCGTCCGCGATCCGGGATGGAACAGGTACAGCGGCCAGAGGTCGAGAGTGCCTCCAGCGAGATCGGCGCGCACCGGCGCGCGAACAATGACCTTTTTCATGAGTGAACCCGCAGCCTGCTAGAAGAGTGCCCGCCGTTTCGGCACAGACGTCTGCGCGATCGCGTTCGCCGGCGCTGCGAGGCGCGGCGTCAGGCGGGCGACGTCCGAGCGGAACTCCTGCAGTGAGTTGCCGCGCAGCGGATCGGGAGTGATGGATCGGAGCTTCAGCGGATCGAGCCACGCGCCGCCGTCCGAAACGCGGTAGTCGAGATGCGGTCCGGTGGCCAGGCCGGTCATGCCGACGTAGCCGATCACCTGTCCCTGCGTGACCTTCGTTCCGCGCTTGATCCCCTTGCCGAAACGGGAGAGGTGCAGGTACGACGTCTCGATGCGCCACGAGTGACGGATGCGGACGAAGTTCCCTTCACCGCGGTTGTAGGTCGCTTCGACCACCGTGCCGTCCGCGGTCGTCATCACCGGCGTTCCCACCGGCGCGCCGTAATCGACACCGTGATGCGGGCGGAACATGTGGAGGATCGGATGGAAGCGGTGGTTGGAGAAAGACGACGTGATGCGGGTGAAGGCCAGCGGCGCGCGAAGGAACTGTTTGCGCAGCGGCGTACCGTTCGCGGCGTAGTAGCCGCCGTGATCGCCGGCGTCGCAGCGGAAGGCCTCGTACTTGTCGCCCTCGTGCATGAAGCGCGCGGCGGTTATCGGTCCGTATCCGACCGCATCGCTGCCGGCGTATCTCTTCTTCACCACCACGCTGAACGAATCGCCCTTCTTCAACGCGAAGAAATCGATGTCCCACTGGAAGACGTCGACGAGCTGCTGCACGAGCTGCGGCGTCTCGCCGGCATTGCGCAGTGCCTCGTAGAGCGAGCTGTCGATGCGCGCGGAGATCGTCGTCTCGATCTCGCGGATCTGCGCCTCGCGCTTCGTGACGTCGAAGCGATTGCCGTTGCGGAGCGCGTTGACCTCGCCCCATCCGACGATCTTCAACTGGATGCCGTCGGCCTTGCCGTTCGGGTCGTAGTGAAAGCGCACGAGGTGTCCGGGGCGGAGGCGGCGGACGTCGATGCTCTTCGCGAACTCGGTCGTCAGCGCCGCGCTTTCCTGCCGCGTGAGACCGCCGCTGAGCAGCACGGCGTCGAGGGTGTCGTCTTCTTCGATCGGGAGGATCACCGAGTGATCGGGGAGCTGCGCGGGGGCGCTGGCCTCCATCAGGGCGGCGTATTGGAGCGCTGGTGCGGGAGTAGGAGCGGTGCTGGCCGGCAGCGCAGCCGGATCGTGCAGGCTGACGGTCGCGAGAAGGAGGGGGATGGCCAGCGGAAGGGCAATCGCGAAGAACGCCGGCTGCCGCCGTAAGACCCCACCCAGACGTTCGCCGATGGCGAGCAGTTTACGCATCAGAACTCGTACAGAACCGGGGACGAACTACTCGGACGATGGTATCAAAGGTTGCCGGTTGGCGGTCACGGCTCCATCGAAAGCGTCTGGATCTGCGTCTGCGCCAGCTTCTCGTCGCCCGACTCGGCGCGGTGGTAATTCGCCGGAACGGTGAACATGCTGCCGCCGACTTCCGTCTGGCGGATCGACGTGATGATCATCTCCCGCGTCTGCGTGCGAGTGCGGCTGTAACCGCCATCGCGCGCCAGTGCCGCGCTCGCGGCGCTGCGGACGTCGGTGGTGACGGTCTGCATCGATTCGCGCAGCGGGAAGCCTTTGATCTTCGTCGTCTCGATCTGGATGATCTCGTCGAGCTTCGGGTTGCCGGTGCGGATCCCGCTGTTGGCGAGGAAGAGCTCCGAGATGTCGCCGAACATCACGGTCGTCCACTTATCGATCGTGGTGTGCACGTTCTGCTTGAGGATGATCGTCCCCATCGTCAGCGTGATGTCGTACGCCATCGTGAGGCGGTAGTGATCGGTCGGAACGCCGGCGATGACCGGGTGGTCGTCGATCTTCGTCGCCGACGAGGTGAGGTTTTCGATCGCGATGTTGCTCTGTCCCACCGACGCCGCGACGTTCCCGGCATTCACCTCGGCGTACAGCTTCTTCATCGGGTCGACGAAGGACATCGTGCGGGAGCCGTTCGTCGAGATGACGTAGACGCCCGGGGTGTAGGCGTTTCCGGAGATGACGTCGACGCGGGAGCGGTCGCCTTCGATCACGGCGCGGCCGGTGTACTGCGTCGGTGCCTGACCGCCGGTGTCCGAGCGCGTCGTCTGCTGAAACTCGTACACAATGGCCGCGCTTGCCGCGTGGCAAATGAAGAGCAACCCCACCACCAACCCACTCTTCGCGATCATAAATAACTCCTGGAACTCATCTCAGTATACCGGAGAAATTTTCGTCAGGCGGGGGGACGTTCGGAGGCCCATGTCTACAACGAGATACTTCGTCGCGGCAGCGCTCGCCGCGGCCATCGCGGCCCCCGTCTTCGCCGCGCGAAAAGCCGATCCGAACTCGCTCGAAGAAGTGGTGAAGAAGGTGCAGCAGGTGCAGAAGAGCACCAAGACGCTGCAGGCCGACTTCCGCCAGGAAAAAGAGCTCGCCCTCCTCTCCAAGCCGGAGGTTTCGACCGGCACGTTCACCTTCTCCCGTCCGAGCAGCGTCCTCTGGGTCTACGACGCTCCGAAGCGCGTGCAGATGCTGATCGCGAACGGCATGCTCACGACCTATTACCCCGACCTCCGGAAGGCCGAACAGATCGACGTGAAGCGCTTCCAGGACCGCATCTTCAAGTACATGGGAGCGAGCGGCGCGATCGATGAGCTGAGCCAGTACTTCGACTTCACGTTCGTCGACAACGCGGCGAGTGCCACGTGGACGCTCGACCTCAACCCGAAGAACCGCATGATCGCCAAGCGCGTGAAACACATCAAACTGGCGATCGACAAGAAGACCTACCTGACGACGAAGATCGAGTACACCGAGGGGGATGGGGACGTCACCCGGTACGAGTTCACGAATTTGAAGATCAATCAGCCGGTCGCGCAGACCCGCTTCACCCTTCAACTTCCTCCGACTGTGCGCGTCGAGCAGATGAAGTTGCAGTAGTGTTCGAGCTGCTGCATACGGACGGCGCCGCTCGCCGCGGCGTCGTCACCACGCGACACGGCACCATCCAGACCCCGGTCTTCATGCCGGTCGGCACGCTGGCCTCGGTAAAGTCGCTCACCACCGAGCAACTGGCGGCGCTCGGCCCCGAGATCATCCTCAACAACACCTACCACCTGATGCTCCGCCCCGGCATCGACCTGCTCGAGCAGCTCGGCGGCGTGCATTCGTTCATGAACTGGGATCGCGCGGTTCTCTCCGATTCAGGCGGATTCCAGGTCTTCTCCCTCGCCTCGATCCGCAAGGTGCGTGAAGAGGGCGTCGAGTTCCGGAGCCACATCGACGGCAGCGCGCACTTCCTCTCGCCGGAGCGCTCGATCGAGATCCAGTCGCGGATGGGCGTCGACATCGCCATGGCGTTCGACGAATGTCCGCCGTACGGGCTGGGGCACGCCGACGTCGAGAAATCGATGGAGATGACGCACCGGTGGGCCGAGCGTTCATTGCGCGCCCGGGACGTACTTGCGCAGTCGCGCACGGGCGGCCCCGCGCTCTTCGGCATCGCGCAGGGAGGCATCTACCACGACCTGCGCAAGCGGAGCGTCGAGACCATCGCCGCAATGCCGTTCGACGGCTTCGCGATCGGTGGCGTCGCGGTCGGCGAGTCGAAGGACGAGATGCTCGACATCATGCGCTACACGGCGCCGCTGCTTCCGGCCGACAAGCCGCGCTACCTGATGGGCGTCGGCACGCCCGACGATCTCCTCAACGGCGTCGAAGCGGGCATCGACATGTTCGACTGCGTGATGCCGACGCGAAACGCGCGGAACGGATCGCTCTTCACCAGCCACGGCAAGGTTGCGATCAAGAACGCGAAGTACGCCGCCGACCGGCGGCCGCTCGATGCGAACTGCTCCTGCGTCACCTGCCGGACCGTTTCACGGGCCTATCTGCGGCACCTCTACGTCAACGACGAGATCGCCGCGATGGTCTACAACACGATCCATAACGTCTCGTTCTACCTTGACTTGATGAGGGGTATCCGGCAAGCTATCGCGTCCAATTCTTACGGGTCTTTCCGCGATGCCGTGCGCGCGCGGATGGCGAGCGGGGAAGGCGACGCAGCGTAAGACCGCCATCGCCGCCAAATCAAAAAACAAAAAGTAAGACATGCATACGATTGCTCTGCTTCAAAGTGCCGGCACTGCCGCCTTCCTTTTCAACGTCCTGCCGATCGCAGCAATCGGTCTGGTCTTTTACTTCCTGGTGATCGCTCCTGCGAACAAGCAGCGGCGTCAGCAGGCGGACATGCTGAGCGCGCTGAAAAAGGGCGATCGCGTCCTCACCAGCGGCGGGATTTACGGAACGATTCAGGGCGTTGAGGCGGACTTCGTCTACCTGAAAATTGCCGAGAATGTAAAGGTCAAAGTCGCGCGTTCTGCTGTTTCCGGTGTGGTCAACACCGGCGACGCGGAGTAGCCGCGGCTCTGTTTTTTCCGGAGGAACTCTTGAACAGAAACGTGATGTGGAAGGTCGTGCTGATCCTGGCGATACTGGTGGTCTTCGTCGTGGCCCTCGTGCCGACGGCGAACACCCCTGAACCGATCAAGCGCGGCCTCGACCTCAAGGGCGGCACGCATCTGGTGATGCGCGTTAACGTCGGTGATGCCGTCCGTCTCGAGACCGACCAGGCCGCCGAGACGCTGAAGACGCAGGCGGGGAAGCTCAGCCTTCCGGCAGTGACCACGCGCCGGGTCAATGACGCGACCTTCCTGGCGATTCCGCCGGCCGGTGCCAGCACCGCCGAGTACGAGAAGCTGGCCAAGGATTACCTCGGTCAGTTCGACATGAGCCGCACGCCGGAAGGCGCGATGCAATTCAAGATGAAGTCGCTGTCCGTGACTTCGATCGAGCGCGACACGATCTCGCACGCCGTCGAGACGATCCGCAACCGCGTCGACGCCCTCGGCGTCACCGAGCCGATCATCGCCCCGGAGAGCGGCAACCGCATCGTCATCCAGCTCCCCGGCGTCGACGATCCGGCGCGCGTGAAGGACATCATCAAGACTACGGCCGTCCTTCAGTTCCGCCTCGTCGAAGGCTCGACGGGCGCCGACGCCGCGACCACACTGGCCACCGTCCCGGACAACATGAAGAGCGAAGTGGAGATCCTCCCGGGCACCCGCGAGGACGAGCTGGGACGTCCGGTCGGCGTCGAGTACTACGCGATCCGCAAGACCGTGCCGGTCACCGGAACCGATCTGAAGAGCGCGCGCGTCCAGAAGGGACAGCTCGGCCAGCCGAACGTCGGCATGTCGTTCACGCCCGACGGCGCGCGGAAGTTCGGCGCACTGACCGGCGCGAACGTCGGCCGCCGTCTGGCGATCGTGCTCGACAACAAGGTCATGTCCGCCCCGAACATCAAGTCGAAGATCGAAGATCAGGGCGTGATCGAAGGACAGTTCACGCAGCAGCAGGCAGCCGATCTCGCGCTCGTCCTGCGCAGCGGCTCGCTGCCGGCGTCGCTCACGACGCTGGAAGAGCGCACCGTCGGTCCGTCGCTCGGCCGCGATTCGATCCGCCAGGGCGTGCTCGCCTCGGTCATCGGCTTCATCGCTCTCATCGCCGCGGTGCTTCTCTACTACCGCGGCGCGGGCATCAACGCCATCCTCGCGCTCTTCCTCAATCTCATCATCCTCCTCGGCATGATGGCGTACTTCAAGGCGACGCTGACGTTGCCCGGCATCGCCGGCATCATCCTCACGCTCGGTATGGCCGTCGACTCGAACGTCCTCGTCTTCGAGCGCATCCGCGAGGAGCTGCGCGACGGCAAGACCGTCCGCGCGGCGATTGAACAGGGCTTCTCCCGTGCCTTCGGCACCATCATCGACACGCACATGACGACGATCATCTCGGCGCTCTTCCTCTTCCAGTTCGGAACGGGCCCGATCAAGGGATTCGCCGTCACGCTGCTCATCGGTCTGTTCGCGTCGGTGTTCACCGCGTTCTTCGTGTCGCGCGTGATCTTCGACGTCGTGTACAAGCCGGAAGATCGGCCGAGCGCGATCAGCATCTAGGAGACAACCATGCAGATTTTCGTCAACACCAATTACGACTTCATCAAATGGCGCATGGCCGCCGTTGCGTTCTCGATCGTCTGGATCCTGGTCGGCGCCGCCTTCTACCTCAAGAACGGCATCAACTGGGGCATCGACTTCGCCGGTGGCGCGAGCATCATCCTCAAGTTCAAGGACAAGGTTCCGATGGACCGCCTGCGCGCCGACCTCGGCGATGCGTCGATCCAGCAGTACGGTAAGACGGAAGAGAACTCCGCCCTCATCCGTCTGCCGCAGCTCGGCCGCGAAGGCGATTACGCCGGCGCGACGGTCGAGAAGCTGAGAAAGGACCTCAATCCGGAAGCGGCCGATCCGAACAAGCTCGACCTCAACTTCTACGGTCACGCCCGCATTTACGATCTGCTGAGCACCAGCGATCCGGACGCCAAGGGCACCAACGACGCCGCGAAGAAGTACTACTCGGATGTCGCCCAGAACATCATGAACCGGCGCTCCGAGCTCGGCATCTTCACGAACATGAGTCAGGTCAGCAGCGCACCGGGTGTGACTGCCAATGACATGAAGGTGCTGAACGAGCGGGCGTATGTCGGTGTGTTCAATCCGCTCAATCAGGAGACGGTCGGACCGCAGGTCGGCCGCGAGCTGCAGATGAAGGCCATCTGGGCCGTCGTCCTCTCCACGCTCGCCATGGGCGCCTACCTCTGGCTGCGCTTCGACCTGATGTTCGGCTTCTCCGCGATCGTCTGCATCGTGCACGACGTGCTCGTCTCGATGGCGTTCCTGTTCATGATCCACGGCGAGTTCTCGCTGAACATCGTCGCCGCACTGCTGCTCGTCGTCGGTTACTCCATCAATGACACGGTCGTCACGTATGACCGCGTCCGCGAGAACCGCCGCAAGCTGAAGCAGCGGATGACGCTGGAAGAGCAGCTCAACCTCGGCGTGAACCAGACGCTGTCCCGAACGATCCTCACCTCGGGATCGGTCGTCATCGTCCTCGTCGCCCTGATCCTCTTCGGCGGCAAGGTCATCCACGAGTTCGCGTGGATCCTCCTCATCGGCGTCCTCGCCGGTACGTACTCGACGGTGACGATCGTTCCTGCGGTTGCCATCGCCTGGAACAACCTCACCGGCCGCAAGCACGACATCGCCGGCCCGGCCCGCAGCGCGCGCATCGAAGAGCCGCGCGGCGAAGCAACAACCCCGCGGAAGCGCAAAGCGGTGTAGGACTCAATCAACTCGCACCTGTTGATTCGGGCGACCTTCGGGTCGCCCGAAGTGTTTTCTCGTCGTCGAAACGCAGTAGCCGCCGTCACACGTTGCCGTTCGGCCGCTCCAAGGCGGCCTTTTTGCTTTTGGTAGACTCCGCCGCCATGAGCGATAGCGATACGTTGCGCGACGAGGCACTCGAGTATCACCAGGGGGACCGGCCCGGAAAAATCGAAGTCGTCCCCACGAAGCCGACGGCCACGCAGCGCGACCTCTCGCTCGCGTACACCCCCGGCGTCGCGAAGCCCTGCCTCGAGATCGCGCGCGATCCGAACGAGGTCTACAAGTACACGAACAAAGGCAACCTCGTCGCCGTCATCTCCAACGGCACCGCCGTCCTCGGGCTCGGCAATATCGGTCCCGCCGCCGGCAAGCCGGTGATGGAAGGGAAGGCCGTCCTCTTCAAGCGCTTCGCCGACATCGACGTCTTCGACCTCGAGATCGCCACGCGCGACACGGAGCTCTTCATCAACGCCGTGAAGGCGCTCGAGCCGACGTTCGGCGGCATCAACCTCGAGGACATCGCCGCCCCCGAATGCTTCGAGATCGAAGACCGCCTGAAGAAGGAGATGAACATCCCGGTCTTCCACGACGACCAGCACGGCACCGCGATCATCTCCGCCGCCGCGCTGAAGAACGCCCTCGAAGTCGCGGGCAAAGACATCGCCAAGGTGAAGGTCGTGATCTCCGGCGCCGGCGCCGCGGCCATGGCGTGCCTCCGGCTCTACATCAAGATGGGACTGACCAAAGAGAACGTCATGCTGACCGACAGCAAGGGCGTGATCTACAAAGGCCGCACCGTCGACATGACGCACTACAAAGAGGAGTTCGCGGCCGACACCGACAGGCGGACTCTCGCCGAGGCGCTGCAGGGAGCGGACGTCTTCGTCGGACTCTCCGTCGGCGGCATCGTCACGGGCGACATGATCCAGGGGATGGCGCCCAGCCCGATCATCTTCGCCATGGCCAATCCCGACCCCGAGATCCCGTACGACGACGCCGTTGCCGCGCGTCCCGACGTCATCATGGCCACGGGCCGCAGCGACTTCCCGAACCAGGTCAACAACGTCCTCGGCTTCCCCTTCATCTTCCGCGGCGCGCTCGACTGCCGCGCCACGACGATCAACGACGAGATGAAGCTCGCGGCGTCGGAAGCGCTGGCGAATCTGGCGAAGGAAGATGTTCCTGACTCGGTCCTGCGCGCATACGGCAACGACCGCTTCTCATTCGGACGCGAGTACCTGATTCCGAAGCCGTTCGACTATCGCGTGCTGCTCAACGTGCCGGTCGCGGTCGCGCGCGCGGCGGCGGAGACCGGCGTCGCTCAAATGCCGATCCAGGATTACGACGCCTACCGACGCCGTCTCGAGGCGCTCCTCGGGCGCTCGCGTGGCGTGATGCATCTGATCTTCGACCGCGCCAAGCGCGATCCGAAACGCATCGTGTTCCCCGAGGGCGATCAGGAAAAGATCATCCGCGCGGCGAAGATCCTGATTGATGAAGGGCTGGCGCATCCGATCCTCCTCGTGCGCCAGGAAGAGATCGCGCCGCTGCTCGAGAAGTACCACATCGATCGCTCGAAGCTGACGATCATCGACATCGCGGCGTCACCGCATTACAACCAGTACGCGCAGCGCTTTGCCGAATTGCGGCAGCGCGATGGAATCACGGTCGCGGATGCCCGCCGGATTCTGAACAGCCGCAACTACTTCGCCATGATGATGCTCGATCAGGGCGATGCCGATGGCGTGATCTCCGGACTGCGCGCCTACTATCCGGCGACGCTAAGGCCTGCACTGCAGATCCTGAAGACGCGCCCCGGCGCGCGCTGGGTCTCGGGCGCGTATCTTCTGATGTTCAAGGGCGGGCGGACGTTCGTGCTTGCCGACACGACCGTGAACATCAACCCGACCGCGGAGCAGCTCGTCGAAATCGCGGAGCAGACCGCGGAGACCGCGCGCCGCTTCAACATCGAGCCGCGCGTGGCGATGATCTCGTTCTCGAATTTCGGATCGACGAAGGATCCTGTGACCGAAAAAGTGCGCGAGGCGGTGCGGATGCTGAAGGAGCGCCGTCCCGATCTGATCGTCGAAGGCGAGATGCAGGCCGATACCGCGGTCGTTCCGGACATCGCGAAGGGCGATTATCCGTGGAGCGCGATTCAGGGCGACGCGAATGTCCTCGTCTTCCCCAGCCTCGATGCCGCGAACGCCGCGTACAAGCTGCTCTGGCGCCTCGGCGGCGCCGAAGTGATCGGACCGATCCTGCAGGGACTGGCGAAGCCGGTGCACGTGCTGCAGCGCGGTGTTGACGTGAACGACATAGTCAACATGGCCGCGATGGCGGTGCTGGACGCACAGGAGAAAGCGCGCGGCTGAGGAAAACAAACGCTGCGGGCCGCGCCCGCCCGCCGGAGGCCCCCCGGTCGTTCTCTCCTACTTCGCCGGCACGCAGCTTCGCACCAGCGCGGACAGCGCGCCGATGTCGAACGGCTTCGGCAGAAACGCGCAGATCCCTTTGTCCACTGCGCTGGCGATCTCGGGATCGCGGTTCGCGCTGATCAGGATCACCGGGATGCGCATCAGCTCGGGTTCGCGTTGCCGTTCGGCGAGCACGTCCCAGCCCGAAAGGATCGGCATCATCAGATCGAGCACCACCACGTCGGGGTGCTCCGAGCGCATCAGGTCGAGCGCATCGCGGCCGTTCGGCGCCTCGAGAAACGCGTAACCGTCGCGCTTGAGAGCAGCGACGATCATCTTCCGGATATTGCTGTCGTCATCGACGACCAGCACCCGGCACTCCGCGGTTTCTACTGCATTTGCGATTGCTGACACGACAGTTCTGAGCGGGAATTATGCCGTATGGCGGCTCGTATTCGACCTCGCCATCATGAAGATTGCGGTTGCAATGTCGGGCGGCGTCGATTCATCGACGGCCGCGTATCTCCTCAAGTCGCAGGGGCATGAGGTCGTCGGACTGTCGATGCAGATGTACGACAACCTCGCGAATGCGGACTCGACTTACGGTGGCTGCTGCACGATCGACGATCTCGCGGATGCGCGTCGTGTCGCCTGGAAGCTCGAGATCCCACACTTCACGTTGAACCTCGAGTCGGGCTTCCACGAGAAGGTCATCACGCCGTTCGTGCAGAGTTATCTCGCGGGCACCACTCCCAGTCCGTGCGTGCTTTGCAACACGCACGTGAAGTTCGATCTCTTCCACCGCAAGGCGCAGGCCATCGGCGCCGACAGGATCGCCACCGGCCACTACGCGCGCATCACGCGCGACGGCGGCGGCCGTTTCGAATTGCGCAAGGCGATCGATCTGGCGAAGGACCAGTCGTACTTTCTCTTCGAGCTCTCGCAGCAGCAGCTGTCGGAGGCTCTCTTTCCGCTCGGCGAGCTGACGAAGCCGGAAGTGCGCGCCATCGCGGAGGAGGGCGGGCTCTCCGTTGCGCGCAAGAAGGAGTCGTACGAGATCTGCTTCGTGCCGCAGAAAGATGGCTACGGCGCGATCGTCGAGCGCGAGGCCGGCATCACGCCGGGCGAAGGCGCCGGTGAGATCGTCGACGTCGACGGCAACGTCGTCGGGCAGCACGACGGCTACTACCACTTCACGATCGGACAGCGTCGCGGCATCGACGTCGGCGGCACCGCGGAGCGGATGTACGTCGTCGACGTGAATCCGTTCACGAAGCGCGTGACCATCGGTCCGGCGTCGGCGCTGGAGAAGCAGGAGCTGATCGCGGAGCGCGTGCACTGGATCGGCGAGCGGCCGTCAGGTCCGATCGAGGTGCAGGCGCGCGTCCGTTCGCGCATGGCCGACGTCGCGGTGACGATCACGCCGCTGGACGGCGACCGCGCGCGTCTCGTCTTCGCGCACAAGCTGCGCGCCATCGCGCCGGGACAGGCGGTCGTTTTCTACGATCGCGATTTGTGCCTGGGCGGCGGCTGGATTTCGAGATAGACGTGCTCCATGAATCCGATCTCCGCGCGCGCCGCGTCGCATTAAACGTTTCCGGCGCCGCGGTGCTGCTCGCGATCGCGAAAGCGGCGGTCGGATTCGCGGCGGGATCGATCGCGCTGCTCTCGTCCGCGCTCGACTCCGCCGGCGACGCCATCGCCTCATTCGCGAACTTTCTCTTCCTCACCGTCGCCGCGAAGCCGCCCGACGAAGACCATCAGTTCGGTCACGGCAAGGCCGAGCATCTCGCCGCGCTGCTGCAGGGCGTCATCATCCTCACCGGCGGCGTGCTCCTCGGCATCAAGGCGATCGATCGCATTCGTCACCCGGTGCCGGTCGAATCGTCATTCGCCGCCATCGCCACGATGATCGCGTCGATCGCGGCCACGATCGTCGTGACCGCGTACCTCAAGCGCAACGCCGCGCGCTCCGAGAGCTCCGCGCTCGCCGGCGACGCGTTGCATTACACGTCGGACATCGTCTCCAACGGCGCGACGATCATCGCGCTCATCCTCGTGCGCTTCACCGGTAACCCGCTGTTCGATTCGATTCTCGGTGTCTCCGTCGCCTGCTGGATCGGCTGGAACTCGCTCTACCTGATCTGGAACGCCGGCGCCGACCTGATGGACCCGGCGCTGCCGGAAGGAGAGATCGGCGCGATCATCGATGCGATCGAGCGCGCCGACGCGAGCGTCGCCGGCTATCGCGAGCTGCGCACGCGGCGCGCGGCCGGAGTTCGCTTCATCGACTTCGAGCTCTGCATCGATCGCCGCGTTTCATTCGAGAAGGCGCACGAAGTGACGGAGCTGGTGAAGGCGCGCATCCGCGACGTGTTTCCGCGCGTCGTCGTCACCGTGCACGCGGAGCCGGTCGTCAAAACAACTTGAGCCCCGCGATCCGCGCCTCGTGATCGAGCAGCCAGCGCTTCACCGGCAGGCCGCCGCCGAAGCCGGTGAGTGACCCGGTCGATCCGATTACGCGATGGCAGGGGATGACGATCGGGATCGGATTGGCGCCGTTCGCCGCGCCGACCGCGCGCACGGCGTCGGGACGGCCGATCGTCTTCGCCAGTGTGCCGTACGTCGTCGTCTCGCCGTACGGGATCTCGCGCAGCGCGCTCCACACGGCGAGCTGGAACTCCGTCCCGCGCGGCGAGAGCGGGAAGTCGAAGTCGCGCCGCTTGCCGGCGAAGTAGGAGCGGAGCTGCACGCTCGCGTACTTCAGCGAGGCGTCGTTGCGCGCCCAGTCGTCATGCGGCTCCGCCGGCGCGAAGTGGATCACGTGCACCGCGTCGTCATCGCCGGCGACAAGGATCTCGCCGATTGGCGTGTCCACCATCGTGTAGTTCAAGAATTTCTCCAGAGCAGGATCGCCGCGTACGCGCGCCACGGCCGCCACGCCTCGGCGCGCTTGCCGATGTCGTCCATCGCTTTGCGCAGCACGAGATCGGTTTCCGGAAATGCGTCGGGATCACCGCTGCGCATCGCGATGTAACTGCGCGTCCACGGGCCGATGCCTTTCACGTCCAACGATCCGTGCGCAATTCGCCGAATCGTCTCCGCCCGTGACGAAGGCATGCCCTCAATCGTCGCGCCCCGCAACACTTCGGCGGACGGAAACACATGCGTCAACGCCGGATCGCCTGTGTCGATCGGAGTACCGAATCGCGTTGCGATGCGGCCCATCAACGTCGTCGCGGCGGCGACGCTCACCTGCTGGCCGACCACCGCCCGCACCGAGAGCTCGAACGTATCCCACGCGCCTGGCACGCGCGCACCCGGCCACTTGCGCACGAGCGGACGGAGCGTCCGATCGCGCCCCAGGTCCTCGGCGATCGTGTCGGGATCGGCGAAGACGTCGAACAGACGGCGCACGCGATCGACGATCGGCTTCAGCGTGTGCGTGAATGCGCGCGGCACGGAGAGCAGCAGCGAATCGTTCGCGTCGCGCACGCGGATCACGCCGTGCACATCTCCGACGGCGATCGTCCGGCGATATTCGTCATGCGTCACTGCTTCGACTCCCGCGATCGCGCGTGGCCGCAGGAACGCGAGCAGGCCGTGATAATCGAACGGCGCGCGATACGGCAGGCGGACGACGATGTCGCCGTCATCGGTGACGCGTCCGCGGCGCATGTCGCGCGGCGCCATCCGGTACGCGCGCTTCATCTCCGCGTTGAACCGGCGCACGGAGCCGAAGCCGGCGGCGAACGCGACATCGGTGATCGGCAGCGACGTATCGGCCAGCAACGTGCGCGCGAAGTGGATCCGCCGCGACTGCGCGATTGCGATCGGCGAGGCACCGAGGTGCTCTTCGAACAGGCGACGCATGTGGCGCGACGTCACGCCGAGCCGTTGCGCGAGCGCTTCGATGTCACCGTCGTCGAGCGCGCCTTCGCCGATCAGCCGCAGCGCGCGCGACACCGTCGTCGACGTCCCGTTCCACGCCGACGTCCACGGCGCGACCTCCGGGCGGCAGCGCAGGCAGGGCCGGAATCCCGCCGCTTCCGCCGCCGCGGCGGACGCGTAGATGCGCACGTTCTTCTTCAGCGGCCGCTTCGCCGGACAGATCGGCCGGCAATAGATGCGCGTCGTCGTCACCGCGATGAACAGCCGTCCGTCGAATCGCGGATCGTGACTGCGCAATGCCTCGTACCAGCGGCCGTGATCGAGTTCCATGACGGCAGTATCGCCGAGATGACGAGTATCGACTCGCCGTTTTCGGACATCGAACGAAAGCTATTCGACCGTCACGCTCTTCGCCAGATTCCGCGGCTGATCCACATCCTTCCCCAGCCGCAGCGCGATGTAGTACGCGAGCAGTTGCGTCGGCACGACCGACAGAATCGGCTGCAGCGGTTCGGGCGCCCACGGGATCTCGATCACGTCGTCGGCGAGTTTTTTGATCGCGTCGTCGCCTTCGTCGCAGATCACGATCAGCTTGCCGTCGCGCGCCTTCACTTCCTGCAGGTTCGACACGACTTTGTCGTACACCGGCGTGTGCGTGGCGATCGCGACGACCGGCATGTTCTCGTCGATCAGCGCGATCGGTCCGTGCTTCATCTCGCCGGCCGGATAGCCCTCGGCGTGGATGTACGAGATTTCCTTCAGCTTCAGCGCGCCTTCCAGCGCGATCGGGTAATGCACGCCGCGCCCGAGGAACAGGAAATCGTGCGACTTCGAATACTTGTGGGCCAGCTCCTCGATGTGCTTCTCCTGATGCTTGAGGATGTGCTCGATCTTGTGCGGGATCACGCGCATCTCGTGCATCGCGTAGCGGCGGTCGTCGACGTTCTCGCCGCGCAGCTGGCGGATGTAGAGCGACAGCAGGTAGAACGCGGTGAGCTGCGTGGTGAACGCCTTCGTCGACGCCACGCCGATCTCCGGTCCGGCGTTCGTGTAGATCACGCCGTCCGACATGCGCGTCGCCGCCGCGCCGATCACGTTGCAGATCGTGAACAGCTTCGCCCCGTGTGACCTCGCCTCCTGCATGCCAGCGATCGTGTCGGCCGTCTCGCCCGACTGCGTCACGCCGATGACGAGCGTCGTATCGTCGACGATCGGATTGCGATAGCGGTACTCCGATCCGTAATCGACGTCGATCGGGATGCGCGCGGCGTCCTCGAGCAGGAACCTGCCGATCAGTCCCGCGTGCCACGACGTGCCGCAGGCGATGATCTGAACTTTCCTGAATTTCGCCCAGTCGTCCGGCGTCAGTTGCAGATCGTTGAAGAAGATCTCGCCCGACTCCTCGAACATGCGGCCGTTGAACGTGTCGCGCACGGCGCGCGGCTGCTCGTGGATCTCCTTCAGCATGTAGTGCCGGTAGCCTTCCTTCTCGGCCATCACGGCGTCCCACATGATCTTTTTCGGCGGACGGTCGACCTGCTTGTCGTTCTGATCGAAGACGAGGACGCTCTGCTGATCGGCGATCGCGTACTCGCCGTCCTCGAGATAGATGATGTTGCGCGTGTAGGCCAGGAGCGGCGCGACGTCGGAGGCGATGATGTTCTCGTTCTCGCCGAGGCCGACCACGAGCGGCGGTCCGTGCTTCGCGGCGATGATCGTCCCCGGCTCGTTGCCGTCGATCATCACCAGCGCGTAGTGCCCCTCGAGCTCCTTCAGCGTCTTCGTCACCGCGTCGACGAACTTCGCGCCGCCCTTGATCTTCTCTTCGATCAGATGGGCTACGACTTCCGTGTCCGTCTCCGTCTTGAACTCGTGTCCCGCTTTCTGCAACTGCTGCTTGAGCGGGAGGAAGTTCTCGATGATGCCGTTGTGGATGACGACGACCTGACCGGTGCAGTCGCGGTGAGGGTGAGCGTTGTTCTCGTTCGGCTTTCCGTGCGTGGCCCAGCGCGTGTGCCCCATGCCGAACGAGCCGTGGATTTCTTTGTCGCCGAGCTTCGCCTCGAGGTTCGAAAGCTTCCCTTCGGCGCGCACCACTTCGACGCCGGTGCCGTTGACCACGGCGATGCCGGCGCTGTCGTAGCCGCGGTACTCGAGCTTCTTCAGACCGCCGATGAGAACCGGCACCACATCACGTGAGCCGACGTATCCGATGATTCCGCACATGTATTTCTCCGATAAGATCCGCCGCAATGATTAAGAAAACGGCGCTTGCGTTGCTCGTATTGACCGCAATCTCTTGTGGCAAGCGAGGCGATCCCAAACCGCCCGTTCCAATGATCCCGCAGGCGACGAGCGACCTTGTTGTAACACAGCGCGGCTCGCGCGTTGTTCTCGCCTGGAGTTACCCGGCATTGACCACGGCCGGCAAACAGCTCGGACCGATTCGCCGGGTCGATGTCTTTCGCTACACGGAGCCGCTTCCCGTTACGCAGGGCGCGCCGCTCGGCACCTTTTCGACCGTCCCGGAAGTCACGCCCAGCCAGTTCAACAGGCTCAAAACAAAAATAGACAGCATCGAAGGTGCCAGGTTGCCGGCCGCGAGCAATGGCGCGAAGCTGACCTACGACGACACTCCGCCGACGCAGAGCGAGGACAAGCGTCCGGTGCGACTGACGTACGCCGTCGTCACCGAGGGCGGAACCGAGAGGGGAGCGTTGTCGAATCTCGCCGTCCTCGTGCCCAACGAGCCGCCGGCCGTGCCGGGCTCCTTCGCCGCGAAAGCGAAACCGGAAGGTGTCGAGCTGACGTGGGAAAAACCGCCGAGCGGAACGGTGATGGGCTTCAACGTTTATCGGACGCCGGCGAATGAGTCGTTCGATGAACTGGCCGCGCCGATCAATCCGGCGCTGGTGACGAAGACGACGTTCACCGACGTGCCGCCATACGGGACGTTCGATTACCGCGTGACCGCGGTCGCCGCCCCCGGACCGCCGCGCATCGAGAGCGAAGTGTCGGCAGCGGCGAGCGCGCAGTTCAAGGATCTCCTCCCGCCGCCCCCGCCCACCGGCCTCGCGGCACTGCTCGAGACGAAGGCGGTGCGTCTGGTGTGGGACCCCGTCGACGTGCCCGATCTGTCGGGCTACTTCGTCTACCGGAGCGAAGGAACCGCGCGTCTGCAGATGACGCCGATCATCATTCCGCAGACGACGTTCCGCGACATCTCGATCCAGCCGGGCGTCGAATACACGTACGAGGTCGTGGCCATCGACCGCGCGCACAACGTGAGCGCGCCGGCGAAGACGACGCCGGTGCTCGTGCCGCGGACGCCTTAGCGCGCGAGCAGCAACAGCTCCCGCAACCGCTCCGGATCGCTCGTCGGCTCCTCGCACGCGTAGCCATGGCAGACGTACGCCATCGTCCGGTCGTGCGGCCGTCCTTCCATCAGCGGCAGGCCGGCTGATCCCTCACCCGCGACGAGCACGCGATGCGGGAGAAACGTCTCGCCGATGACGCGCTCGAGCGCCGCGGTGTCGCTGCCGGTGAGCGCGATCTCCTTCGGTTGACCGGCACGCCAGGCGGCGACGCCGAGGAGGAAACCGAAGCCGGACGGATAGCGCTCGGCGAGCGGCCAGATCGACGCGATGGCCCGCGTGGCGATGCGGGCGTACTCCTCGTTGCCGAACAGGATCGCCATCCGCAGCAGCAGCTCGCACGTCACCGAGTTGCCCGACGGCGTGGCGTTGTCGAAGAGGTCTTTCGGACGGGTGATCAGTTTCTCGTGATCGGTCGGCGTGTCGTAGAAGCCGCCGTTCTCCTCGTCGACGAAGCGCGCGACGATCTGGTCAACAAGTTGACGGGCGGCGTCGAGGTAGCGTCGCTCGTGCGTCGCTTCGTACGCCAGCGTGAGTCCCCACGCCGCGCCGGAGTAGTCCTCGAGCAGGCCGGGGATGCGATCGGTGCGCATGCCGTTGCGCTTGATCAGGAACTCCGCGTTCGCGCGCACGACCTCTTCGTACTTGCCGAACGCGATCTTCGCCTCCGCGAACGCGGCGAGCATCCAGCCGTTCCAGCCGGTGAGGATCTTGTCGTCGCGCGACGGCGCCACGCGCTCCGCACGAGTGCCGTACAACTTGCAGCGTCCGCGTGCGGCGATCTCGAGGAGCCGGTCCATCGTGATGCCGAGGTCGGCGGTCACTGCCTCCGGCTCGCGCGGGACGTTGAGGATGTTGTTTCCTTCCCAGTTCCCGTGCTCGGTGATGTCGAAGAGCGCGCAGAAAATCCGTCCCTCTTCCTCGCCCAGGATCGACATCACCTCGGCGCGCGACCAGACGTAGAACTTCCCTTCCACTCCTTCCGAATCGGCGTCCTGCGACGAGTAGAAGCCGCCGTCGGGTGAGGTCATTTCGCGCTGCACGTAGCCGAGGATGTCGTTCGCCGTACGCGCGAAGAGCGGCTCCTTCGTCCACTGCCAGGCACGCGTGTAGACGCGCGCCAGTAGCGCGTTGTCGTAGAGCATCTTCTCGAAGTGCGGCACCAGCCAGCGCGCGTCGACGGAGTAGCGGTGGAAGCCGCCGCCGACGTGGTCGTACATCCCGCCGCGCTCCATTTTCGTCAATGTGTTGACGACGATCTCGCGCCCGCTGTCGATCTGCATCAGGAAGTCGAGCGTCATCGACGGCGGGAACTTCGGCGCGCCGCCGAAGCCGCCGTAGACCGGGTCGTAGTTCTGGGCGATGCGCGCGGCAGCCTGGTGCAGGGTTTCTGAAGTTGCAGTGGATGTGCCCTCAGCGCTCAATCGTTTCCCGATCGCCGCCGTCACTTCCTTCGCCGCTTCCTCGACATCACCCCTGCGTGTCCGATACGCCTGCGAGACATGCCCGAGAATGCGCCGAAAACCCGGCATGCCGTGGCGATCGTCGGGCGGAAAGTAGGTGCCGGCGTAGAACGGCTGGCCCGTGGGCGTGAGGAAAACCGACATCGGCCAGCCGCCGTGGCCGGTCATCATCTGCACCGCTTCCATGTAGATCGAATCGACGTCGGGCCGTTCCTCGCGATCGACCTTGATCGACACGAAGTGCTCGTTGAGGATCGCCGCGATCTCCTCGCTCTCGAACGACTCGCGCTCCATGACGTGGCACCAGTGACACGCGGAGTAACCGATGGAGAGGAAGAGCGGCTTGTCCTCCGCCCGCGCCTTCGCGAACGCCTCCTCGCCCCACGCGTACCAGTCGACCGGGTTGTGCGCGTGCTGCAGGAGATAGGGGGAGCTCTCGTTCGCGAGGCGGTTGGTCATGTTTGGTGTCATCCTGAGCCGCGCAGACGGCGAAGGATCCTTCGCCGTCTGCGCGGCTCAGGATGACACACCGGGCCGCTGAATCGCCTCCAGCATCTGCGGCGGGAACGCGCGCATCTCAAAGTACTCCGACTCCAGCTCCTCGATCTGAAACCGGTCGAGTCCCGAGTTCGAGAGGAAGTCGCTGCGCAGCTTCGCGTCCTGCTCGTCGATGATCCGCGGCAGGAGCTGATTGATGTAGAACGCCTCGAGGCGGATCTTGGTGATGACGTCTTCGAGCAGCGACTCGTTGATCAGATCGTGCAGGTCGCGCATGTCGTCGTCGCGCGAGATCTCGTCCTTCATCTCCCGCCGGAACGTCTCACGTCCCTCGGGAGTGTTGAGCTCGAGGTAGAAATTCATCATGCGGCGCCGCGCGAGTTTGTAGACCGCGAAGTACGCGCGCTCGTGCCGATTGAGCGAGACGATCGATTCGACGACGTCCGCGATCGACGCCTCGTTGTTCTCGATCGAGATGAGGCCCAGCGTCAGCGCGTAGAGCTTCTTCTTGCCGTACGACAGCGCGTATTCGTTGGAGACGATCGGATCGATGAACAGCAGCTGGAAGAGTCCGCGCCGCAGCCGCTCGAAGACCTGCATGTTGCCGAGGAGCGAGCGCACCTGCTCATTAGAGAGCTCAACGTCATCCATGAACGCCAGCTTGTTGATGAGCGTCGTGGTGTGGTCGATGCGATCGAAGAGCGTGATCAGCTCGCCGAATGATTCGAGGCGCTCGAAGTCATCTTCCTCGCGCGAGATCTCGTCGATCAGGCGGCCGGTGTCGAGCAGCAGCTCCTCGAACGTCTGATCGCGATTTGCCCCTGCCTTCTGCTTGTTCTCCATCAGCTGGACCATGTCGAGGGAGGAGAGCTTGCGCGTGATGTTCTTGCCGAGGAGGAAGCCGCCGAGGATCTCGCGCGTCGACTGGATGTACTCGGGCTCGTGCTCCGTGGTGGCGACGCGCGTCTCCTGCAGCACGATCTCCTCGAGCGTGTCGAAGATGGAGAGCGGGACTTCGTTGCGCAGAGACAGCGTGCGGATGCGCATCAGGCGCGCGCGCGCCGAGGGATTGATCGTCGAGCCGGCGCAGGAGGCGAGAATGCGCTTGTACTCGTTGATCAGTTCCTGGTTGTCGGTGTGGTGGTAGACGACGTCGATCTGGATCCGCTCGCGCTGGTACGTCTCGACGCCTTCGCTCGGCATCGCGGCGATGTGCTCGAGCGCGCGGTGGCTCGCGTACGCCTGCCGGCAAGCGTCGGAGAAGCGCTGATTCGCGCGATGGACGACGCGCAGGATGACGATCGTCGTCTCCGGTTCGGCCAGCGCTTCGAGCACCTCGGTGCCGAGGGCGATGAACTTTCCTTCGCTCACCTTGCGCGAGCGCTTGAGGAGCTTGCCCGCGGTGCGCAGCGTCTGCGCCTGGCGTTCGGTGACGTCGCCGAAACGCTTGCGATCGTCGACGAAGAAAAAATAGTTCGCGATCGCGTTTCCCTGCAGGAAGAGGTTGTCGTAGGTCTCGAAGCCTTCGGTGTGCAGCGTGAACTTCAGCTCGTGCGTTCGTTGATCGGTCGTCGCGCCGAAGAGCACGAGGCGGTTGACCACCTCGTCGTTCAGCAGATCGCCGACGGGAAAGTGTCCGCCGAACATGTACTCGCCGAAGATGCCGCCGTTTCCGCGGAAGCGAACGCCCTCGGGGTTGAGCGTGATCTCGGAGCTGCCGCCGAAGTAGCGGACCACGTCGCCGCGTCCCGTGGAGATCTGCTCGAAAAAGAAACGCCGGTCGACGTCGGGGCCGGTGACGACCGCGAAGTATTCGATTGTCTCTCCGATGAACCCCTGGTGGACGATCGCCCGGATCACGCAGCAAGTTTATGCTGAGGGCTCTACGCGCGCGGATGCGACTTCTTGTACACCGCGATCAACTGCCAGTCGTTGAGGTGCGTGTACTTCTGCGTCGTGGAGAGCGACGCGTGCCCGAGGAGCTCCTGGATGCCGCGCAGGTCGGCGCCGGCGTTGAGGAGGTGGGTGGCGAACGAGTGGCGCATCGTGTGCGGCGAGATTCCGGCGCGGAGCGACGCGTCGCGCAGATAGCCGTCGAACAGGCGCCGCACGCTGCGCGTGGTGATGCGCGCGCCGCGATAGTTGAGGAACAGCGCGTTCTCATCCGCATCGCCTTCGCGCACCGCGAGGTACGCGCGCACCGCCTCTTCCGCTTTCGATCCGAACGGCACGATCCGCTCCTTCGAGCCCTTGCCGCGCACCTTCACCAGCCGCGCGCGCAGCTCGATGTCGTCGATGTCGATGCCGACTAACTCGCTGATGCGGAGCCCTGACGCATACAGCAGCTCCAGCCACGCGCGATCGCGGATGCCGAGGTTCGTGGAGAGGTCGGGCTGCTCCAGCAGCAATGCGATCTCGCTCGTCTGCATCACCGACGGCAGATGCTTCTCCCGTTTCGGCGTCGCCACGCTGCGCGCCGGATTCACCTCGGCGAGCCCTTCGCGCATCAGGTACTTGAAGAATGTCCGCAGCGCGGAGAGATGGCGCGCGATCGAGGTGCGGGCGAGCTTTCGCCGTGCGAGATGCGCGAGGTAGGCGCGGATGGTGAGGTGGTCGACGCGGCGCAGGTCGACGAGGTCGCGGCCCATCGTGAAGTAGTCGTTGCAGAGGAATCCGACGAACGATTCGAGATCATCGCGATACGCCGCGACGGTGTTGATCGAGACGTTCCGCTCGGAGCTCAGATAGTCGAGAAAATCACCGATCTCACTCTTCACGCCCGCACTCCCAATCGTGCTAGTTTACCCGGCGCCATGAAAAAGACCCCTCTCAATGCGACCCATCACGAGCTTGGCGCGAAGATGGTCGACTTCGGCGGCTGGGAGATGCCGGTGCAGTACTCGGGCATCCTCGAAGAGCACGAAGCGGTGCGCACCGGCGTCGGTCTCTTCGATGTCTCGCACATGGGCGAGTTCACGTTCCGCGGTCCCGACGCGCTGAAGCTGCTGCAGTCGGCGACCTGCAACGACGTTTCGAAGATCGTGAACGGACGTGCGCAGTACAACGGCCTGCTCTATCCCACCGCGACCTTCGTCGACGACCTGCTGGTCTACAAGAACGCCGACAACGACTACTTCGCGGTCCCGAACGCGGGGAACATCGACAAGGACTTCGAGTGGTTCACCGAAGTGGCGAAGGGAATGGAAGTCGAGCTGGTGAATCGCAGCGACGACTACGCGCTGCTCGCGCTGCAGGGACCGCGGGCCGTCGCGCTGCTGCAGCCGCTGACCGACGTCGACCTCTCGGCTCTGAAGTACTACGCGTTTGCCAACGGCACCGTCGACGGCGCGAAGGCGATCGTCTCGCGCACCGGCTATACCGGCGAGGACGGCTTCGAGATCTTCCTCGACCCGTCCGACGCGCCGCGCATCATGAAGAAGCTCGTCGAGCTCGGCGCGAAGCCGTGCGGCCTCGGCGCGCGCGACACGCTGCGCCTCGAGGCGAAGATGGCGCTCTACGGCAACGACATCGACCACACCACCACCCCCCTCGAGGCCGACCTCGGCTGGATCGTGAAGATCGAAAAAGGGGAGTTCAACGGCCGCGACGTCCTGCTCCTCGCTGCCGTCGAAGGACCGGCACGGAAACTGGTCGGATTCGAGATGGTCGATCGCGGGATCGGCCGTCACGGATACCCGGTCGTCGACGGCAGCGAGGAGATCGGCGTCGTGACCAGCGGCACGCATTCGCCGACATTGAAAAAAGCGATCGGACTCGCATATCTTCCGCTCGACAAATCGGCGCCCGGCACCGAGTTCATGGTCCTGATCCGAGGGAAAGAGACTCGGGCGCGCGTCGTCCCCACCCCGTTCTACAAGCGCGCGAAATAAAGGAGACGCCTCATGAGCATCCCCCTCGACAGCAAGTACGCGAAGAGCCATGAATACGTGCACTTCGATGAAAAGGAAGGCGTCGGGATGATCGGCATTACCGACTACGCGCAGAAAGAGCTCGGCGACGTCGTCTTCGTCGAGCTGCCGCAGGTCGGCTCGCAGCTCGATGCCGCCGACGAGCTCGGATCGATCGAGTCGGTGAAGGCGGTCTCCGAGCTTTTCTCTCCGGTTTCCGGCGAAGTGGTCGAGATCAACGAGGCGCTCTCCGACAAGCCGGAGCTGGTCAATACCGATCCGTACGGCGATGGCTGGATGATCAAGATGCGTCTCAGCGATCCGAGCGAGATGGACGGGCTGATGACCGCGGAAGAGTACGAAGAGTACATCCAAACTGAAGCCGGCCACTGATGGCACTTCCTGACCCGCTCACCTCACAACATCGCTACATCCCCAACGCCTCCGAAGACGTCCGCGAGATGCTGGACGTCATCGGCGTCGACTCGATCGACCGCCTCTTCGACACCATCCCCGACGCGGTCAAGCTCGATCGTCTGCTCGATGTCCCCGGTCCCTGGTCGGAGATCGAGACGCGGCGCTGGTTCCGCGCCCTCGCGGCGAAGAACAAGACCGCGGCGGACCACACCTCGTTCCTCGGCGGCGGCGCGTACGCGCACTACCAGCCGGCGTGCATCGATCAACTGCTGCTGCGCGCGGAGTGGCTCACCGCGTACACGCCGTACCAGCCCGAGGTCTCGCAGGGAACGCTGCAGTCGATCTTCGAGTACCAGACGCACCAGTGCATGCTGACCGCGCTCGACGTCGCGAACGCATCGCTCTACGACGGCTCGACCGCGCTGTGCGAGGGCGTGCTCCTCGCGGAGCGGCTGCATAAGAACAAGACGAAGGTCGTCATCGCGAAGTCGGTCCATCCGCACTACCGCGAGACCGTCCGTACGTACGTGCAGAACCTCGGATTGGAGATCGTGGAAGTCGGCTGGAAGGCCGACGGCCGCGTCGACCTGACTGAGCTCCGCGGCGCAACCGAAGGCGCGTTCGCGGTTGCGATTCAGTCGCCGAACTTCTTCGGTGTCGTCGAGGACTACGACGCGATCGTCGAGGCGACCGAAGGGCTGACCAGGATTGCGGTGGTCGCGGAAGCGACGTCACTCGGCATCCTCACCCCGCCCGGCGCGCACGGCTTCGACATCTGCCTCGGCGAAGGCCAGGCCTGGGGCGTCCCGCCGCAGTTCGGCGGACCGTACGTCGGCTTCATGGTCGTGCGCGACGCGCTCAAGCGGCACATGCCGGGACGGCTCGTCGGCGAGACCGTCGACGTCGACGGCCGCCGCGCGTACGTGCTCACGCTCGCCACGCGCGAGCAGCACATCCGCCGCGGCAAGGCGACGTCGAACATCTGCACCAACGAGGCGCTCATCGCGCTCGCCGCCAACATGTACCTCTCGCTGATGGGGAAGGAAGGGTTGCGCGAGGTCGCGCTGCAGTCGATGCAGAAGGCGAACTACCTGCGCAACCGGCTCGCGCAGATCGCAGGCGTCGAGCTGCCGTTCGCCGGTCCCGTCTACAACGAGTTCGCCGTCCGGACGCCGTTCCTGGCGCGCGAGATCCTCGCCGATCTCGAGCACGAGAAGATCCTCGGCGGCATCGCCCTCGGCGACTTCTACGAGGGTTTCAACAACGACTTCCTCGTCGCGGTCACCGAGCTGCACACGCGCGAACAGCTCGATCACTTCGTCGCCGCGCTCAGCGCGGCCATCGCACGGGAGCGCCGATGACCACCGAACCGAAAATGAATCGCGAAGGCCTCATCTTCGAGCACTCCAAGAAAGGGCGCCGCGGCTACAAGCTGCCCGCGCTCGACGTCCCCGATCAGGAGCTCGCGATCCCCGCCAGCCTCGTCCGCGACGAAATCGCCAACGAAGTCGAAGTCTCGGAAGTCGATGTCATCAGGCACTTTACGCGCCTGTCCAAACTCAACGTCTCGATCGATGCAGGATTGTACCCACTCGGCTCGTGCACTATGAAGCACAACCCGCGCATCAACGAGGAGATCGCGCGGACGCCCGGCTTCGCCCAATCGCATCCTCTGCAGCCCGATCATCAGGTGCAGGGAAACCTCGAGCTCCTCTGGTGGCTCGAGCAGACGCTGAAGGAAATCTTCGGGATGCCGCGCGTCACGCTGCAGCCGGTCGCCGGAGCGCACGGCGAGCTCACCGGCATCCTGATGGTGCACAAGGCGCTGGCGAAGAGCGGCAACGCGCGCAAGTACATCCTCATCCCCGACTCCGCGCACGGAACCAACCCGGCGTCGGCCGCCTTCGCCGGCTACGAGATCAAGGAGCTGAAGTCGAACAATCGCGGCACCGTCGATCTCTCCGTGCTCGAGGCGGCGGTCACCGAAGACGTCGCCGCGCTGATGATCACCGTGCCGAACACCCTCGGCGTGTTCGAGCGCGAGATCAAGGCGATGGCCGACATCCTTCACGCGAAGGGCGCCTACCTCTACTGCGACGGCGCGAACCTCAACGCCTACCTCGGCATCGCGCGCCCCGGCGACATGGGGATCGACGTCATCCACTCGAACCTGCACAAGACCTTCTCCACGCCGCACGGCGGAGGCGGTCCGGGCGCGGGCCCGGTCGGCGTGAGCGAGCGGCTCGTGCCGTTCATCCCGACGCCGACCGTCGAGCGCCGCGACGACGGCTCGTTCTATCTCGACTTCGGCCATCCCGACTCCATCGGCCGCATGCGCGCGTTCAACGGCAACTTCAACGTCCTCGTGCGCGCGCTCACCTACATGCGCTCGATGGGCCCCGACGGCATGCGCCGCATCGCGCAGATCGCGGTGCTCAACGCGAACTACATCCGCGCCCGGCTCAAGGGCTCGTATCACCTGCCGTACGACGCGCCGTCGCTGCACGAGGTCGTCTTCAGCGACAAGAACCAGACGGCGAAGGACGTCCACACGCTCGACATCGCCAAGCGCCTGATGGACTACGGCTTCCATCCGCCGACGATCTACTTCCCGCTGATCGTCTCCGGCGCGCTGATGATCGAGCCGACGGAGAGCGAGCCGAAGGAAGAGCTCGACGCGTTTTGCGATGCGATGCTGGCCATCGCCCGCGAATGCGACGAGCGGCCGGAACTGGTGCGGACAGCGCCGCATACGACGCCGGTGAGGCGGCTGGACGAGGCGAGGGCGGCGCGACAGCCAATCCTCAAATGGAATCCGGCGCCCTGAGAGCTTGTCCTACGTAATAATTATGTTCATGCGTGCGCGTGCTGTGGCGGTCGCGGCGGTTCTTCTTCTCTCATCGTTTGCGTCGTTTGCGGTTACGAATCCTCCGGTCATCACGCAGTTGTCCCCGGTCGACACGATCGCCGGCACCGGACAGCTCGACGTCGAGGTGTTCGGCGCGAACTTCATCAGCGGCGCGGTGGTCCGCGTCAACAACGCCAACCGTCCGACGACGTTCGTCGACAGCGGTCATCTCCGCGTCACGCTGATCACGACGGATGTGCAGGCGCCGACCACGCTCAGCTTCGTTGTGGCGAACCCGAGCGGCGGCGGAGTATCGAGCGCCGTCACCTTCACCGTCCTGCCGAACACTCCGACACTGACCTCGCTCAATCCGGCGACCGTCCTCACCGGCAGCGGCGCCTTCACGCTCCACGTCACCGGTTCGAACTTCGCCAGCAACGCGATCGTGCGCGTGAACAACGCGAATCGCACGACGACGTTCATCGACAGCAGCCATCTCGATGCCGCGATCCTCTCGTCCGACGTCTCGTCGTCGCGCACGCTGACCATCACGGTCCTCAATCCGAACAACAAGATCTCGAACAGCCTGACGATCACGGTCTCGACGACCGTGCCGTCGCCGACGATCACGCAGCTCTCGCCCGACACCGTCCCCGCCGGAAGCCTGGCCTTCGATCTCACGGTTCTCGGCACGAACTTCGTCAGCGGCGCAACCGTGCGCGTGAACGGCAACGCCCGCACGACGACGTTCACCAGCGCGACGCAGCTCGTCGCGCACATCAACACGTCGGACGTTTCATCCGCCGGCACGCCGGCGATCACCGTCCGCAATCCCGACGGCAAGATCTCGAACAGCGTGAACCTCACGGTCACGGCGGCGAATCAGCCGCAGCTGACGTCGATCTCGCCGAGCTCCGTCATCGCCAAGAGCGGCGCGTTCACGCTGACCGCGACCGGGACGAACTTCATCAACGGCGCGAAGATCAACGTCGGCGCCACCGCGCATACGACGACGTTCATCAGCGCGACGACGCTGACCACGAACATCACATCGTCCGAGATCACGAATCCCGGCCAGCTCTCGATCACGGTCACGAATCCCGGCAGCGGCGCGCCGACGTCAACGGCGCAGATCCTCAACGTCACCGCCGCCGACGCGCCGGTAGTCAGCAGCATCAATCCTGTCTCCGTCATCGCCGGCTCCGGCGCGGTCAACGTGCTGATCAACGGCAGCGGTTTCGTCAGTACGGACACGGTCTTTTTCGGCGGATCGCAGCGCGTGTTCTCGTTCATCAATTCGACGCAGGTGGCGATCTCGCTGCTCGCCTCGGACACGGCGACCGTCGGTCAGTTCCCGATCACGGTGAAGCACATCAACGGCTCGACCTCGGCGCCGGTGCTCTTCAACGTCAGCGATGGATCGGGTGGCCCGGTGGTCACGTCGATCAGCCCGAACACGGCCGCGGTGAACGGCGCGCCGTTCACGCTGAACATCAACGGCACCGGCTTCACCGATGAATCGATCGTCTCGTTCGACGGCACGCCGCGCACGACCACGTTCGTCAGCATCACCAAGCTGACGGTTCCGGTCTTCGCCAGCGACCTCACCTCCGCACGTCAGATCGCGGTCACGGTGCTCACGCCCGGATTCCCGCAGTCGACGCCGGTCCCGCTGACCATCGCCGTCATTCCGCCGGTGATCACCGGCATCAATCCGAACACCGTGACGGCGGGCAGCTCCGGCTTCACGCTTACCGTGAACGGCACCGGCTTCAGCTCGTCCGCGGTGATCAACATCAACGGCGCTTCGCATCTCACGCAGTTCGATTCGGCGACCGGCAACGTTTCGACCTCGCTCATCGCCAGCGAGATCGCCACGGCCACATCGCTCCCGATCACGGTCACCGATCGCGGCATCACGTCGAACACCTTCAATCTCACCGTCGCGCGTCCGTTCATCTCCCTGCTCTCGCCTCCCTCGGCGACCGCGGGCAGCGACGATCTGACGCTGGTCGTGCAGGGGAGCGCGTTCCTTTCGACCTCGACGATCACCTTCAACGGAGTGGACAAGCCGACCGCGTTCAACTCCGCGTCGGGCACGTTGTCGACGACGCTCACCGCCGCCGAGCTCGCGCTGCCGCGCATCGTCGCGGTCACCGTTCGCAACACCGCGACTGCGGAGTCGATACCGGCGCTCTTCTCGATCGTCTCGCCCGGCGCGCCGCAGATCTTCTCGCTCACCCCGTCGTCCGCCGACGCCGGCTCCGGCGCACAGATCGTCATCGTCAGCGGCGTGAATTTCCTCACCAGCTCGCAGGTCGCGGTGAACGGAACGATCCGCACCACGACGTTCGACAACGCGAATCAGCTGCAGTTCACGCTGACGCCCGCCGATCTCGCCGCGGCCGGGACGCTGTCGATCACAGTCGTGAATCAGGACGGCACGATCTCACCGGCGTTCACGTTCGTCGTCAACTTCAACGGACCGCCGCCGCCGCGCCGCCGAAGCGCGCCGCACTAACGCGCCGTCTGCGCCGACCGGCGTTTCGTTTGCAGTAGACTGGCTCGGAGCCCGCGGAGCGTGTGTGTATCAGGACGACGAGGACACTGACGATCTCGATCGAACTCTTTCACTGAGGCGGCGATCGTCGGATTCGACGTCGCTGTCCGTGGAGCAGTACGCCGACAAACGCGCCCAGGACCGCCGCCAGTCGAACGCGCGCACGCTCCTCACCACGCTGATCGTCATCGCCGTGCTCTATCTCGCGCGGCCGGTGGTCGTGCCGATCGCGCTGGCGATCCTCTTCGCGTTCCTGCTCACGCCGATCGTGCTGCTGCTCGAGCGGACGATCCTCCGCCGCACCGGCGCCATCGTCCTCTCTCTCGGACTCGTCGTCGCCGCGCTCTCGTTCGGCGGCTACTGGCTCTACCAGCAGTTCAGCGGCGTCGCGCACGAGCTCGCGGCGAGCAGCACGAAGATCGAGGAGAAGCTCGGCTACTTCCGCCGCTTCAACATCAGCATCGCCTGGGTGGAAAAGACCGCGCAGCGGATCGCCGAATCGACGGAGGTTGCGGAGAAGCCCGACCTCAAAGTGCGCGTCATTCCGGAGAAGAAGCCGATCGCCGATCAGTACAAGAAGGCCGCGCCGACGATCGAGTTCGTCGCCGCCGGCTTCCTCGTCATCGTCCTCGTCTTCTTCCTGTTGCAGGACCGCGAGTCGTTGCGCGACAAGATGCTGCGATTAGCCGGGCGCGCGCATCTCACCGTGACGACACAGGCGATCGGCGAGACCTCGCAGCGCATCAGCCGCTATCTGCTCACCATCGCCTTGCTCAACATCGGCTTCGGCGTGCTCATAGGATTGGGACTCTTCGCCTTGCGCGTGCCCCACGCGCCGCTGTGGGGCGTGCTCGCGGGATTACTCCGTTTCATCCCGTACGTCGGTGCTGTGTTGAGCGCGGCGATGCCGACGGTCCTCGCGCTCGCGGTCTTTCCCAACTGGTACACGGCACTCGCGGTCATGGGGCTGTTCGTGCTGAGCGACCAGCTCATCGGCGGCTTCGTCGAGCCGATCGTCGTCGGACATCGCGTCGGCGTCTCGCCGATCGCGCTGCTCGTCTCCGCCATCTTCTGGGGCTGGTTGTGGGGACCGGTCGGGCTGCTGCTCGCGACCCCGATCTCGGTCTGCCTCACAGTCGGCGGCGAGTTCATCCCCGCGTTGCGGATCTTCTCGATCATGTTCGGAACCGAGGATCCGCTCGAAGGGTACCTGTCGTTCTACAACCGCCTGCTGCTGCGCGACCGCACCGGCGCGATTGCAATCGCCGACCGGTACGCCGAGGCGTCGACGATGGAGGAGATGTTCAACGACCTCTTCATCCCGACGTTGACGTTCGCGCAGGAGGAGTTGAACCGGAAGCGGATCACGCAGCCGCACGACCACTTCATCAAGGACATCATCCGCGAGCTGATCATCCGCTTCGGCGATCGCAACGCCATGATCGGCGATTCGGAGCGTCACCTCGTCGCCGTCTCCGTCGCCGGCGAGCGCCTTTCCCTCGGCACCCTGATGCTCACGCAGCTCCTGCGCAGCGAAGGCTTCTCCGTCGATTACTTCACCGATCTGCCGGACGCCGAGCTGATGGCGTTCCTCGCCGAGGTGAAGCCGGAAGCGCTGTTCGTGTCGTGCTCGAACAACGACCATCTCGATGCCGGTTACGCGCTGTTGCAGCTCATCGCCGGGAACTTCCCCGACCTGATGATCGTGGCCGGCGGATCGTCGTTCGCGAACGATCAGCAGCGGACCATCGGCGCCGGCGCGACGTACATCCCGACCACACTGCGCGAGGCGAAGGACGATTTCCTGAATCGCCGGAAGGGCGCGCGCCGCAAGGGTCAGCGCTCGATGACGTTCTCGGGAACGCGGTTCCGCGTCCCGCCGCCGGCTTAGCCCGGAGGCCAGCCGAGGTTGCGCCCGCCGATGATGTGGAAGTGGACGTGGAACACCGTCTGTCCCGCCGCTTCTCCCGTGTTCACCACCAGGCGATAGCCGTCCGCATTGAGCTGCAGGTTGCGCGCGATGTCGGCGGCGCGGGCGATGGTCGTGCCGAGGATCGCGGCGTCGCCATCGCCGAGATCGTCGAGGCTGGGAATGTGTTTGCGCGGAATGATCAGCACGTGCGTCGGCGCCTGCGGGTTGATGTCTTCGAAGGCGAAGACGTCGTCATCTTCGTAGACTTTGCGCGCCGTGATCTCGCCGTTCGCGATGCGGCAGAACAGGCATTTGTCGTTGCTAACCATGGGGCGATGATACGACGACGCGCTCGATTCCCGCGAGATCGCGCAGCACCTCATCGACGCGATAGCCCTGCGACCCCGCGACGCGTGTGACGGCAGCGGTCTGACCGTACGCGATCTCCATCATCACCACTGCTCCGCGCGCTCCGGCGTAGATCCGCTCGATGACTTCGGTGCCGCTGGGTCCCGGTGTCAGCGCCATGCGCGGCTCGTGATCGCGCACCTCGGTGGCGAGCGTCGCGATCTCTTCCTCCGCGATGTACGGCGGGTTGGAGACGATGAGATCGAAGCGGGTTACCGCCTCGAGCACATCCGATACGGCGAGCGATACGCGTGCGCCGAGCGCGTCGCGATTGCGCTTCGTCACGGCGAGCGCGCCGAGACTCGCATCGACAGCGAACACGTGCAGGTCTGGACGCTCCAACGCGAGCGTCACGCAGATGCATCCGCTCCCGGCGCCGACGTCGATCACCTTCGCGCCGATCGGCACCTGCGCGATCACCGCCTCGACGAGCACCTCGGTTTCCGGACGCGGGATCAGCACGCGGTCGTCGACGTAGAACTCGCGCGAGTAGAACTCCGTCCGGTTGCGGATGTACTGCAACGGCTCGCCCGCGAAGCGACGCTCGATGAGCGATTCGAAGCGCGTCGGATCGAGCTGCTCGTCGCCATGCGCGAACACCCACGCGGGCGAACGGCCCGTGACGTCGGCGAGGAGCAGATCGACGTCGCGCGGCGAGATGCCGCGGCGCAGCGCTTCCTCACGCCAGTGGGTGCGGAGATCGGCGATCGTCGTCGGCACGGGGGCCCCTCACCCGGCCTTCGGCCACCCTCTCCCGGCGGGAGAGGGGCAACGCATCTCGCGTGGTGCCAGGCAGGCACGCCTTCTCCCCGCGGGAGAAGGTGGCCGGAGGCCGGATGAGGGGCTCCCAAGCGGACTACGCTTCATACGTGAGCTCCAGAAAGATATCTTCCAGCGCGCGATCCTTCTTCAACTCCGCGGTCGGTCCCGTGGCGATGATCTTCCCGCGATGGATGATCGCGACGCGATCGCACACCGCCTCGGCGATCGAGAGCGTGTGCGTCGTCAGGAAGATCGTCTTTCCTTCGCCCGCGAGCGTGCGCATCAGTTGCCGCACCTGGCGCTGTGCAAGCGCGTCGAGGCCGACCATCGGCTCGTCGATGATCAGCACCTGCGGCTCGTGCACGAGAGCGGAGATGATCACGATCTTCTGCTTCATCCCGTGCGAGTAGCTCTCGATGCGCGACCCGGCCCAGTCGCTGAGATCGAAGTAGCGCAGGAGGTCGTTCGCCTTCGCCTCGCAGTCGGCCCACTGCATCCCGTAGAGATTGACGACGAACTCGAGCAGCTCGCGGCCGGTCAGTTTCTCGTACAGGTACGGCCGGTCGGGGACGTAGCCCATCAGCGCCTTCGCTTTGACCGGATCGGCGATGACGTCGATGTCGTTGACGCGCACGTCCCCCGAGGTGGGGAGGGAGAGGCCGGCGATGATGCGGATCGTCGTCGTTTTGCCCGCGCCGTTCGGTCCAAGGAAGCCGAAGATCTCGCCGCGGGCGACGGAAAGGCTGAGATCGTTCACGGCAACGAAGTCGCCGTATTTCTTGGTCAGATGCTGGATGTCGATCAACGACAGCAGGTTATCATCCGAAAACCTTCAGGCGTGGGAACCGTACACCTCAATGGCGCAACGTGAGCAACTCGACGACCGGGCACTAGTCGCCCGCATCCTCGAGGGCGATCGGGACCGGTTTACGGAACTGGTGTCGCGTTATGAAAAGCGCGTCGTCAATTACGTTTACCGCATCACGCATCGCTACGAAGACGCTCACGACATGGCCCAGGAAATCTTCGTGAAGGTGTTTCTCGCTCTCGACCGATACGACCCGAAGTTCCAGTTTTCGACCTGGCTCTTTCGCATTGCGCAGAACAGCGCCATCGACGCGCTGCGCAAGAAGTCGATCTCCGAAGTCCCGCTGGTGCGGCCGGGAGATGAGGAAGAGGGGAAAGAGCGCGAGTTCGCAGACGACGGAGTGTCGCCGTACCGCGCCTTGAGCAACAAGCAGATGAGCGCGGCGATCGAGAAAGCCGTCGATAATCTTCCGGCGGACTATCGCGAATTGATTCAGCTCCGCCATTACGCGGAGCTTTCGTACGAGGAGATCGCTTCGATGAAGAAGCTTCCCCTCGGCACCGTCAAAAACAAGCTGTTTCGTGCACGCAATCTGCTGAAGGACCAGCTCGACTCTTTCCTGGAACCGGTATGAAGACCGACTCGTGCCTGCGGTACCTCGAAGATCCGGAAGCGAATGCCGGACACCTCGCCGAGTGCGCGGAGTGCCGCGCTTTGTTCGGCGAGCACGAAGTGGCGACGAAGCCGCTGGCACTCGACGCGCTGCCGCTCGCCCCGTGGGAAGGTGCGACGCATCGCGCATGGCCGCTGGTCCTCGGCGGGGTGGTCGTCGCGTTGATCGCGGCGGCGGTGCTCTGCATGATCGCGGGGATGACTCCGCTGCACGTCGTGGAGAGCTCGTTCAAGTCGGTGCAGTCGATGCGCGCATTCGTGTTCACGTCGGCTGACGCGTTGCGCGATGCGTCGCGCGGTGCGCAGCTCGCGTTCGCGGGCGCGTTCCTGGCGGTCAACGGCGTGCTCGTCGCGTTGCTGCGGCGCTCACCGAGGGGGATCGATGCGTAGGATGCTGCGCCTCTTCGTCCCGCTCACGATCGTCGCCGCGACGCTGGTCACCGCGATGATCGCCGCGCCCGCCGAGCCGGCGAGGACGTTCGATCTCAAGTCGATCACGCTGCAGCAGGCGGCGTCGATGGTTCAGCAGTCGGCCGTGATCGTGTCGCTCGTCGCGGTCTGGATGCTCGCCGCGGTCGCGCTGACGCTGATGAGCGGACGCGAAGTGCGCGCGTCGTCGACCGAGGTGCGGGCCAGTGCGCTGCATTGCTTCACGCTCGGACTCGTCGCGGTGACCAGCTTCGTGCTGACGGCGATCGTCTTCAGCTATCTCATCCCGTACTTCATCGGTGTGCCGCTGCTGTTCGCGCTCGCCGTGTTCGCGGTGATCACGAAGATCTACGGCATGGTGGCGGTGTTCCACGCCGTCGGCACGCTCGTCGCCGGCGCGCGGTCGCGCGAGCATCTCGCGTCACGCAAGTGGCTGCGCGGTGATCTGGCGATGGCCGTGATCGGCGCGCTGCTCCTCGGCGCGATCCGCCTGATCCCGGTGGTCGGACCGATCGTGTGGGGACTGGCGTCGGTGTTCGCCATCGGCAGCGCGCTCGCCACGAAGTTCGGGCGGCGGGAGCCGTGGTTTCTCGCGTGGCGTCCCGCCGAAGCGTAACTACCCGATATTCTCGACGATCGCCTTCCCGAACTCCGACGTCGACACCTTCGTCGCCCCTTCCATCTGCCGCTCGAGGTCGTACGTCACCTTCTTCTGCGTGATGGTCTTTGCGACCGCGCTCTCGATCGCCTCGGCCGCTTCGAACCAGCGGAGGTGGCGGAGCATCATCACGCCGGAGAGGATCAGCGAGCCGGGGTTGATCATGTCCTTGTTCGCGTACTTCGGCGCGGTGCCGTGCGTCGCTTCGAAGATCGCCACTTCATCCGATTCGTTCGAGCCGGGGGCCATGCCGAGGCCGCCGACCTGCGCGGCGAGGGCGTCGGAGAGGTAGTCGCCGTTGAGGTTCGTCGTCGCAAGCACGGAGTACTCCGAGGGCCGCAGCAGCACCTGCTGGAACATCGAATCGGCGATGCGGTCCTTGATCACGATCTTCCCCGCGGGCGCGGGACCGGTGAGCTCCGATTCGGGAATCGTGATGTCGCCGAACTCCTCGCGCGCGATCGCGTAGCCCCAATCTTTGAACGCCCCCTCGGTGAACTTCATGATGTTCCCCTTGTGGACGAGCGTGACGGAGTCGCGCTTCGTGGCGATCGCGTACTGAATCGCCTTCCGCACCAGACGCTTCGAGCCGAATTCGGAGATCGGCTTGATGCCAATCGCCGAGCCTTCGCGGATCTTGCTCGTGGCGCGGCGCTCGATGTTGTTGATGCAGTCGATGATCGCGTTCGCGCCGTCGCTGCCGGCCGGCCATTCGATGCCGGCGTAAACGTCCTCCGTGTTCTCGCGGAAGATCGTCATGTTGACGCGGCCCGGCTCGCGGACCGGCGAAGGGACGCCGTCGAAATAGCGAACCGGACGGACGCATGCGTAGAGGTCGAGCACCTGGCGCAGCGTGACGTTCAGCGAGCGGATGCCGCCGCCGACCGGCGTGGCCAGCGGTCCCTTGATCGAGACGCGGTAGAACTGCAGGGCGTCGATCGTGTCCTGCGGCAGGTACTCGCCGAACTTCTCGAACGCCTTGTCGCCGGCGAAGACTTCGTGCCAGTGGAACTGGCGCTTGCCGCCGTAGACTTTGCGTACCACGCCGTCGAGGACGTACTGCGTCGCCTTCCAGATGTCGGGGCCGGTGCCGTCCCCCTCGATGTAGGGGACGATCGGGTCGTCGGGAACGACGATCTGGTTGTTCTCGTAGCCGATGCGCGTGCCGGAAGTCGGTGCAGCAATACGATTCGCCATAGGCGCGCGAGATTAATGAAAGCTACGCCACGTCGCAAGCGTTGGAGATCACACCTCCGCGTGACATCAACGACCGCAACAGTCGCAGGTTCCTGCGGTCGCTCGTCGTCTCCACGGTCTTCGGCGTCTCGATCATCTTCGGGATGCGCGCGAATCGCGGATCGTTGAGCACGAACGAGAACGCGTCGAGCCCGAGTTGCCCTTTGCCGATGTGCTCGTGCCGGTCGACGCGCGACCCGAGCTCGCGCTTCGAATCGTTGATGTGGAATGCGCCGACGTTGTCGACGCCGACGTGCTCCTCGACATCCTCGATCATGTGCTCGTATCCCTGGCGCGTGCGGATGTCGTAGCCGGCGGCGAAGACGTGGCAGGTGTCGATGCAGACGCCGACGCGGCGCTTGTCGTCCACGAGCGACATGACCTGTCCGAGCTCTTCGTACGTACAGCCAAGACAGGAGCCCTGTCCCGCAGCGGTCTCGAGCAGCGTGACGACGCGATGGTTGGGAATCGCCGCGTGAACCTGATCGAGCGAGCGCGCGACCTGATCGACTCCCGCGTCGACTCCGGCACCGAGGTGCGCGCCGGGATGCAGAACCACGGCGTGAATGCCGAGCCGTTCGGCGCGATCGAGCTCGTCGATCATCCCGGCGATCGACTTCGCGTGGAACTCGGGATTCGTCGTCGCGAGGTTGATCAGATACGAGGCGTGCGTGACGATCGGCCGCACGTTGCGCGCCTCGTTGAACTCCGCGATCGCTTCGTCGGTGAGCGTCTTTCCTTTCCACTGATTCGAGTTCTTGGCGAACATCGCGAGCGCGGTTGCCTTGATCGCCGAGGCGCGCTCGAAGACGGTGTGCAGGCCGCCCTGCGTCGAGATGTGAGCACCGAGGAGATCGCCGGGAGCATCGGGGAACGCGAAGCGGGTCATTGCAACTTGAAGTTCACCGTCACCGTGTAATAGACGTCGATCGGCTCGCCGCGATACGTCGCCGGGCGGAACGTCCACCGCTCCACCGCTTCGCGCGCCGCATCGCCGAGGCCGTACGGCAGGTCCTTGATGATCTCGACGTTGTCGATCGTCCCGTCCTTGCGCACGATGCCGCGGATCACCACTGCTCCCGCCACATTCGATCTGCGCGCGAGCGGCGGATAGCGCGGAATCACGCGATTGGTCTCCTCCGGCTGTGTGCCTCCCGGCGGGACGGCGGCGTAGACACCGGTGCGGTCGGCGTGCATCTCGGGCGCGGCGGGAGGCGGCGGTTGCGGCTCTTCGGTTGCCGTCGTTTCCGTGGTCTCCGTTGGCGCGGTGGCCGTTGGTGCGGCGGACGTGGTGGCGACGTCGAGCTGCTTCGAGCCGGCGGCGCTCACGTCGATCGAATCGATGTCGGCGTACGCGACGAGGTCCTGATAGTCGATGGCGTAGAAGTCGTGGTCGCGGGTGAAGACATGCACCTGCGTGCTCGACGGCAGCTCGCCGACGATCGGATAGAAGATCGCAGGGCCGGCGTAAAGCGTCGTGCGCTCGGTGACGATGCCGGCGAGCGGCGGCAGTTTGCGAATCGCGGCGTAGCGCGCGAGCCGCGCCTGGCGCTCGTTCGTACGCTCGAGCGAGCTCCGCTCCGCCCACCCGGTGAGGCCGTCGTCGTCCTGCACGCGGACCCACGCGCCGCGATCCTCGATCAGGGTCAGCTTCTCGCCCGAGGTCGCGGTGGCGACCACCGGCGCTTTCGCGTTCGGCTCGGTGCGGAGGCGGATGCGCAGCGGCAGGACGGTGTAGTTCTCGACCGTCGTCTGCGGCGCCGTGCTGGCGCGTCGCGGCGTGAGGATGATCGCCCCGAGGATGGCGAAGAAGACCACGCCGAGGAGGATGACGACCAGGAGGCCGCGATTGTGGCGCGTCCGCGCGTCCGCAGTCATCAACGTTTCATCAGCACGTACATGATCGCCTTCTGCACATGCAGGCGATTCTCGGCCTCGTCATAGATCACCGAGCTGGGAGAGTCGATGACTTCCGACGCGACCTCTTCGCCGCGATGCGCTGGAAGACAATGCATGAAGATCGCCTCTTTCTTCGCCAGCGACATCACGCGCTGGTCGACGATCCAGCCGGCGAAGTCGCGCTGACGCTTCTCCGCTTCCGCTTCCTGGCCCATCGAGGCCCAGACGTCGGTTTCGACGACGTCGGCGTCCTTCACCGCTTCGTCGATGGAGTTGGTGATGATCATCTTCGTCCCGGCGTGATCGGCGTCAGCCTGTGCCTTTGCGACCACGAATGGATCGGGCGCGTACGCCCCCGGCGTGGCGATGGCCACATGCATGCCGAGCTTCGGACCGCCGAACATCAACGAGTGCGCCATGTTGTTGCCGTCGCCGATGTACGCCAGCTTGCGGCCTTTGAGATCGCCGCCGAATTTCTCCCACGCGGTGAAGTAGTCGGTCATCGACTGACAGGGATGGGAGAGATCGGTGAGGCCGTTGATCACCGGGACTGATGCGTATTCGGCGAGATCGGTGACCGTCTTGTGCGCGAACGTGCGCGCCATGATGCCGTCGACGTAGCGCGAGAGGACCTTGGCCGTGTCGTAGATCGGCTCGCCGCGGCCGAGCTGGATGTCGCGCGAGGAGAGGAAGAGCGCGTGGCCGCCGAGCTGGAACATCCCCACCTCGAACGAGACGCGCGTACGGGTCGACGACTTCTCGAAAATCATCGCCAGCGTCTGTCCCTGGAGGGCGTTGTTGAACTTTTTGGGATCGGCCTTCATGTCGCGCGCGATCTCGAAGATCTGCATCACTTCGTCGGCCGAATAGTCGTGAATCTCGATGAAGTCTTTGTGTCGCATGTCGGTTGCGCATTCTACAGGCGCGGCCCGGCGAGTATGATTTCCCTTCACCCATGTATCAGATTCCGATGAACGAGCTCGCCGTGGAGGTGACGCTGTCAGGCGTCGACCCTGAACAGCACTTCGTTTATCTCTCGCCGCACTCCGATCGGCGCGAGGGGCCGGAGACGATGTCCGACTACCTCAACAGCGGCCGCCGTTTCTTTCCGATGATCGCTTCCGGTGTGGCGAAGATGATCAATCGCGACGAGATCGTCTGGGTGCGCTACGAAAAGCTGGCGGCGAACGACGCCGAAACGACCGTGGTGGAGAAGCTCACGATCCTCGAGCTCACCGACGGCACGCGCATCGAAGGGATCGTCCCGATCGACCGCCCGCGCGAGTACTCGCGCATCTCCGACGTGCTGAACGACATCAGCGAAGCGTTCATCCGCATCGACGACGAAGGCGACACGTATTACGTGAACAAAAAGTTCATTCGCCTCGTGATCCCGCGGTGAAGTTGGCAGTTGACCGTTGGCAGTAGCTGCGCCGTCGATCTTCTGCCAACTGCCCACTGTCAACTGCGAACAACCGCGTCCATTCCCACCGGCTTCATGATCCGCCGCACCGGCGCGAACTTCCCGAGCAGCGCGTCGAAGAAGTTCCAGTTGAAGAGACCGTCGTCGCTGCGCGGATCGAGCAGATAGAACGCGAGGCGCGCCAGCGGCTGATTCATCCGCACGATGAAGGTCCCGGCGGCGAACGTCTCGCTCGTGCTCTTCCACTTCCCGCTCAACGTCATCTCGCGATGCTGCTGGAACTCTTCCTCCGCCTGCTTGGCCTCGGAAATCACGAAGCGCTCGACATCGAGCGTCGTCTCCTGCCTGAGCCACTCGACAGCGATGCTGTGCAGGATGAGGTTGTCGATCGCATCCGTCGCCGCTGGATCGATCACGTACGCGAACGGCACGTCGGCGCGCTCGGTCGCTTTGAAGATGCCGAAGTCGGTCATCTTCACCGGCACGATCTCGCCCATGCGCGTGATCATCCCCGCGCCCGTCTCGGGATCGGGCGCACCGAAGCCCGGCTCCGCCGGAGCGCAGCGCTCCCACAGGATCTCCACGCCGTCGCGGAATTTGGCGAGCTCGAAGCGGACGCCCTGCTTGCGCAGCTTGCCGCGCCTGATCCGCTCGTCCGCCTTCGCCGCGATGCGCTGCATCTTCGTCCCGTAGCGGATGACGGCGTTCGCGATCTCGTGCACGAACTCGTGCGTCACCTCGACCCGCGCCTTGAAATCGATGTAGCTGTACGCCTCGGAAAGGATGGTGAAGCGATTGCGCAGGCTGCCGTAGTTCGTGCCGAAGCGCGGCCGCCCGTCGAACGTGTACCACCCCTTCTCCGGCGTGAGCTGATCGACGAAGTTGCCGTAGTAGTACGTCTCTTTCTCGTGCTTCTTCCGCATCCGCTCGCGGATCTCCGGGAAGAGCGTGTCGCGCGCGAAGTCGGTGATCTCCTCGTCGACGTTCGCGTTGAGCGACGGCGAGTAGGTGAGTTGATAGCCGTGATACGAACCGTTGGTTGTGTGCAGATCGACGAAGACGAGCGGATCCCAGCGCCCGAAGACGTTCGCAATCAGCCCCCGCGCCTCGGGCGAGGCGAGCTTCATCGCATCGCGATTGAGGTCGAGCCCCTGCGCGTTCTCGCGCGTGCCGTAGCCGTTCAGCGGACCGAGCTGCGTCGGACGGTGATCGGGCGACATCCGCTCGTTGCCGTCGGCGTTGTAGATCGGCGCGATGAGGAAGACGGCGTCGTCGCGCAGCTTGCGATGCGTCGTGGCGAGATCGCGCAGGAACATCTGCGCCGCTTCCTTCCCCTCGACTTCGCCCGCGTGGATGTTCGCCATCACGAAGACGATCGGCTTGCCCGTCGCGCGCGCCGAGGCGGGATCGACGACGCCCGGAGGTCCGGCGATGACCAGCGGCAGCGCGCGCCCTTCGTTCGTCGTGCCGAAGGTCTCGACGCGAAGGTCGGGATCGCTCTGCTGGATCGCGGCGATGAAATTCATCACGTCTTCGTAGCGCGACGTGGAGAGGTAGTTGCTCGTTTCGGCGACGGTGCTGGTCATTGTTTGTGCTCCTCGTGCGATGAGGTGTACAGCCCTTCTTCCTTCAATTTCTCGAGGTGCGCGGTGATCTGGATCTCCGCCGCGCGTGCGAGGCGTGGATCGAGGTCAGGATAGATCGCCTCGCGGATCTCGGCCGTGGTCTTCGCGCCCGTGCGCAGCGCTTCGATGACCTGCCGTTCGCGTTCCAGGCGATGCGCGATGTACTCGTCGATGAGCGCGACCGCGTCCTCGCGCGTCGGTCCATGCGCGGGCCAGATGCGCTTCGGCGCGCGCGAGCGGAGGAGACGAAGCGAGGCGATGTAGTCGCGCATGTTGCCGTCGGGCGGAAAGATCGCGGTCGTGCCCGCGCCGAGGATCGTGTCGCCGGTGAAGAGGTCCCCGCCGGCGGTGAGATAGCAGACGTGCTCCGCGGTGTGGCCCGGCGTCGGGATCACCTCGAGGCCTTCGATGACCTCGCCCCCTTCGACGACATGATCGACCTCGTCGAGCACGCCGCGCGGCGCGATGATGCGCGCGCCGATGAGATCGCGCAGCGGAAGCGCGGCGGGCGCGTGATCGCCGTGACGATGCGTGATGAAGATCGTGGTCAGGTGCGGCATCGCGTTCACGATCGAGTCGACATGCGATTTGATGTCGGGACCGGGGTCGATGACGATCGTTTCGTCGATGAGGTACGTGCGCGTGCCGTCGAGCGTGAACGGGCCGGGATTCGGAGCAGTGATCGATCGGATGTTCACGGCAACGTCGGCTTTCCGTTCACCAGGATCGGCTGCACCGGCTCGATGACCGCGCCGCGCCGCGATTCGATCAATGCGTCGGCGGAGTCGAACCCGAGGAGCGCTTCGAGGTTTTTGATGGTGGGGAAGACCATCTTCAATGTCTTCAGCGCATCGGCCGGCGTGATCCAGACGTGATCGACGACCTCGGTGCCGTCGATGGTCACCTCGATGTCGCGGGCTGCTTTGGTCAGGTAGAAATACGTATCGAAGCGCTTCGGCACGCCGACCGGGGTGATCCAGCGCGACGTCCAGACGAGCTGGTTCGGATCATCGACGGCGATGCCGGTCTCCTCCAGCGTCTCGCGGATCGCGGTGACGCGGAGGTCGCCGCCGTCGCTTTCCTCGACCATGCCGCCGGGGAAGACCCAGAAGTCGGGGACGAAGCTCGCCTGTGCATTGCGGCGGATCATCAGCACCTCGAGCGGCGCATCGAGCAGCAGGATCAGGCTCGCGGCGGGAAGCGGCTCTAGCATGACTGCCATCCCACCCATTCTTCCCCGTTCGGCCCCTTTTCCTTCTTCCAGATCGGGACGGTCTGCTTGATGCGGTCGATCAGCGCGCGGCATGCGGCGAACGACTCCGCGCGATGCGGCGACGAGCAGACGATGGCGATCGACGTGTCGCCGACGACGAGGTTGCCGAGGCGGTGGAGGAGGGCGAGCGCGACATCGGGAAACTCGGCCGTGACGTCGCGGACGATCTTCTCGATCTCCTTCTCCGCCATCGGGCGGTAGGCGTCGTAGAAGATCGATTCGACGGCGTGCCCTTCGTGGTGATTGCGGACCACGCCTTCGAAAAGGACGTACGCGCCGTCGGAGGGACGCATCACGCCGCGCACGAGGACGGGGGCGTCGATGACGTCGTCGGTGAGGTAAGCCATCCGGCGAGAGTTTATGTCGCTTCGCCGCGAGGCTCGATCGATATCGAACGACAGCGGCTGCTCTTCGATCAACGCGTCATAGATCTCGAACGATGGCGCATAGACCTCGAACGATGGGGCCATTGACATCGAACGATGCGTCACTGACCTCGAACGGTAGGGCCATTGACATTGAACGATGCGTCACTGACCTCGAACGATAGGGCCATTGACATCGAACGATGCGCCACAGACCTCGAACGATAGGGCCACTGACATTGAACGATGCGTCACAGACCTCGAACGATAGGGCCACTGACATTGAACGATGCGTCACTGACCTCGAACGGTAGGGTCCCTGACATTGAACGGTGCGCCACAGACCTCGAACGATAGGGCCACTGACATTGAACGATGCGTCGTAGACACTGAGCAATGCGGCGTAGATCGCGAGCAGTCCGCCGGAAAGCTATATTTTCCGGAATCAACCCCCCGCCACTGGGGGGATGAACGCCAGCTCGTCGCCGTCGTGGAGCTCGACGTCGGGCGACTCGTAGCTCTCGTTGATCGCGGTCAGGGGCGGCTGCGCGTAATCGGCGAGCTTCGTGTACTGCGAGCGCAACTGCTCCCAGATGTCGCGCGGGCGCGTGCCGCCGGCGAGCTCGAGCTCGGTTTCACTCCGGCCGGTGATGTCGCGCAGCACCGCGAAAAAAAGGAGGCGCACTTTCACGCGCGGCATTTTATCCTGCACAAACCTGCATGACCTTCCATCCCCAGATGACCGTCGACCAGGCCTTCGCCGCGCATCCGCATGCGAAGTGGGTGTTCGCCGCGTATCACCTCAGCGGCTGCAACGGCTGCTCGCGCTCGAGCGCGGAGACGCTGGCCGAGGTAGCGGAGGGGTACAAGCTGTCGCTGGAGAAGCTGCTGGCGGATCTGAATTCGCTGGGTCACACGCCGAGCTGATCGGCGATCTCCAGCAACGCCTCGCGCACGAACGTGATGTGCTCCTCGAGGTCGACCCCGAGCTCCACCGCGCCGTTGTAGATGTCGTCGCGGCTCACGCTGCGCGCGAACGCCTTGTCCTTCAGCTTCTTTCTTCACCGATGCCGGCTTCACGTCGGTCATCTTCTTCGACGGCTGCACCAGCGCGCAGGCGACGAGGAATCCGCAAAGCTCATCGCAGGCGAAGAGTGCCTTCGCCATCGGAGACCTGCGCGGCACGTTCGTGTACGGCGCGTGGCCCATGATCGCCGTGCGGAAGTCGTCGTCGAAGCCATGCTCCTCGAGGATCTTCGAGCCGACGTACGGATGCTGATCGGCGTTCGGATACGCCTCGTAATCGAAATCGTGGAGCAATCCGCACATTCCCCAGCGCACCGGATCTTCGTCCGGCGCGAAGCGTCGCGCGCACGCCTTCATCGCCTGCTCGACGGCGAGCGCGTGCTTTCGGAGGGAATCGGTCTTCGTGTATTCATGCAGGAGGGCGAGGGCTTCGTCGCGTGATTTCGTCACGCTAGAAACGATAACGGACTCCCACTGTCGTGTGCACGTTGTGCGGCTTCTCGATCTTGAGGCCGGTCGTCGTCGCCGGAAAGTCAGTGCGCTCGAACGGCGACGCGGTGACGATGTCCTGGATGTTCCCTTCGATCGCGATGTCGTCGTTCAACCACCACTGCACCCCCACCCCCGCCGCACCGCCGAAGCGGCTGCGCGAGCCGGGGAGGCCTTGCGTCGTCGCGTCGTTGCGCATGTCGTACGTCGCGTAGGCCGGGCCGCCGAAGATGTGGGCGCGGAACGAGCCGTGGCGATTGAAGTTGAAGACGATCGGGACGACCCAGGTCGTGACGTTCATCTTGCCGGCATCGAGCGAGATCCCTTCGCCGCTCTTGTTCTTCACCCGCAGCTTGGTGTCGGTGAACGACCCTTCGAGCCGGATGGCCCAGCGATCGCTGAACGCGCGCTCGAGGTCGACGACGATGCCGGCCCGAGGCGCGGCGGTGAGCTGCGTGGTCGATTTGGACGAAGACGTTTCGGTACCGATGCGGGTCGTCCGCTCCGTGAAGTTTCCGAAGAGGAAGGGACCCGTGGCGACCCCTGCGCTCCAGCTCTGCGCGGCGAGGGGAGTGGCGGCGAGAAGGAGCGTCAGGCAAAAAAAGCTCTTACTTTGCAACATGGTGCTGGACAGAATTGCAACCACAGCGCCAGACGTGGCAAAAGTTGCCGGCCTCAGCCGAAGGCCGGAGCGGTGGATGTCAGGCAGAAATCCAATGACTAATCCACTGACCTAAAAAGTGTTATCCGAAAGGACTGAATGGCTGGCCGGAAATGGAAGCACCGGAAAACGTCGACTTTCCAAATTGGCCCGGATATAGCAACAGGTGGAGGCACGATGAATATGGTTCTGACCAGAGATACAGAACCGCGGTGCGAGTCCAACCTACTTTGCTCGCGCCTAGTGGCCGCTGCGGGCCCCCTCCTAAACTATTGGACCGATTTTGGACGATTAATCACTTAGCTTCCTTGAACCCTGCCGAATGGCCGCAGCGGTCCAACCCCCTTCTCAGTACCACGAGCGGAGCCGAAAGGCTCCGCAAGTGTTTTAAGCGGAAGATAGAATCTCCGCCGTGCCTGCCAAGCGTCCCAAACTCTTCCTCATCGACGGCTCCAACAACGTCTACCGCTCCTACTTCGCCATCCGCAACCTGACCAACTCGTCGGGGATGGCCACCAACGCCGTCTACGGCTTCACCACCACGCTGCGGAAGCTGCTGAAGGACCACAAGCCCGACTGCATGGCCGTCGCCTTCGACATCGGCCGCTCGAAGACACGCCACGAGGCGTTCGAGGACTACAAGAAAGACCGCCGTCCGATGCCGGACGATCTCTCCATCCAGTTGCCGTTCGTCAACGAGGTGCTGGAAGGCTTCCGCATCCCGATCATCGGCGTCGAGGACTGGGAGGCGGACGACCTCATCGGCTCGATCGCCTGCACCGCGCGCGACCGCGGCTACGACGTCGTGATCGCCACCTCCGACAAAGACTTCTTCCAGCTCGTGGGCGACGGCATCAGCCTCTATCACACCGGCCGCGAAGTGATTTACGACGCAAAGGGCGTGGAGGAAGTGTTTGGCCTGCCGCCGGTGAAAGTCGTCGACGTGATGGCGATCTGGGGCGACGCGATCGACAATATCCCCGGAGTTCCCGGCATCGGCGAGAAGGGGGCGAAGGGACTGATCGCCGAGTTCGGCTCGCTCGACGGCGTCTACGAGAACCTCGACAAGATGAAGCCGGCGCAGCGGAAGAAGCTCGAGGAGCACCGCGACAAGGCGTACATGTCGCGCGAGCTGGCGCGCATCAAGTGCGATCTCGAGTACGAGCTCGACTTCGACACGCTGAAGATGCAGGAGCCCGATCGGGCGAAGCTGCACGACGTCTTCTCGCGCCTCGAGTTCGCCTCGCTGATGCAGGAGTTCCTGCCCGAGGCGCCGCCGGTGGCGCGGGAGTACCGCATCGCGGAAAGCGCGGATGACGTTCGCGAATTCGCCGCGGGCGACGCGCCGCTCGCGTTGTGGGTGGAGCCCGACCTCGGCGCCGCGCTCTCCATCCGCGGTGGCGAGTCGTTGCTGGTTTCGCTCAACGATGAAGGGCTTGCGGGCGCACTGCGTGAGCTGCTCGAATCGGATCGCCTTTTCGTCGCGCACGACGCGAAGCAGCAGGTCCGCGGTCTGCACGCGGCGGGACTCCCCGCCCCGAAGCGGTGGGCGGACACGATGCTGATGTCGTACGTCATCAACCCCGGCCTGCCATCGCACGAGCTCGGAAACGTCGCGCGCGATCGGCTGAAGCAGGACGTGTTGACGCGGAAGGACATCATGAAGACGGCACCGCTTTTCGCCGCCGATCATGAGGTCACGCCGTACAGCCAGTACCTCGGCGAGAAGTCCGACATCGCGCTCGCCTTGCGCGACGTGTTCGAACCGGAGATCAGGGACGAGCTCCGGATGATCTACGACAAGATCGAGATGCCGCTCATGCCGGTGCTCGCGGTGATGGAGGAGCGCGGCATCCGCATCGATTGCGACCTGCTCCGCTCGATGTCGTCGTCGATGGGCACGACGCTCGCCGAGCTGGAAAAGAAGATCTACGCCGAGGCGGGGACGGAGTTCAACATCAACTCGCCGCAGCAGCTCGGGCACATCCTGTTCGAGAAGCTGAACTACCCGGTCATCAAGAAGACGAAGGGGACGAAGGCGTTCTCGACGTCGGTGGAAGTGCTGCAGGAGCTCGCGTCACACGGATTCGCCGTGCCCCAGCTCATCCTGCAGCATCGCGAGCTGCACAAACTGAAGTCGACCTACATCGACGCGTTGCCGCAGCTCGTCGCCGGCGACGGCCGCGTGCACACGTCGTTCAATCAGGCCGTCGCGGCGACCGGACGGCTGTCGTCATCCGATCCGAACCTCCAGAACATCCCGATCCGCACGGAGCAGGGCCGCGAGATCCGCAAGGCGTTCATCGCCGACCAAGGGCAGATGCTCATCTCCGCCGACTACTCGCAGGTCGAGCTGCGCATCCTCGCGCACATCTCGCAGGACGAGTCGCTGATCGAGACCTTCCGCCGCGGCGCGGACATCCATCGCGCCACGGCCGCGAAGATGTTCGGCGTGAGCGAAGAAGAGCTGACTCACGACCAGCGCCGCGCGGCGAAGACGATCAACTTCGGCGTGCTCTACGGCATGTCGGCGTTCCGCCTGTCGAATGAGCTCAACATCTCCGGCGCGCAGGCGAAGGAATGGATCGAGGCGTACTTCTCGCGCTATCCGAAGATCCAGGAGTATCTCGACAAGACGCTGACGGAGGCGCGCGCGACTGGCAAGGTGACGACGCTCTTCGGCCGCGTGCGCTACATCCCCGAGATCCACAACAAGTCGTTCACCGTGCGCGGCAACGCGGAGCGGATGGCGACGAACGCGCCGATTCAGGGGACGGCGGCCGACCTCCTGAAACTGGCGATGATCGCGCTCGAGGACCGCCTCACGCGCGAGACGCGCGGCGCACGGATGCTTCTCACCGTGCACGACGAAATCGTCATCGAAGCGCCGGAGGCGAGCGCGGCCGACGTGGCGGGAATCGTGAAAGAGACGATGGAGAACATCCACCCGCTGGCAGTGCCGCTCGCGGTGGACGCGCGGTGGGGAAGAAGTTGGTACGACGCCAAGGACTGATACTCGCGATCGCACTGCTGGTCGCCTGCCAGAAACCGAACACCGTCGCGTCGAAAACCGGCGAGCCGCAAGTGCGCGCGACGGTGGTCACGATCCGCACGACACTGCAGCCGGCGAACAAGAACTTCACGCACTCGCTGATGATCGCGAACAACCTCGCGCGAAGCGGCGATGAAGTCGACGCCTGGCGCCTCTTCGATCTGAAGAAGGAGCAGGTGACGTTCGTCGACGACATCGCGAAGACGTATCGCGTCGCGTCGCTCGAGGCGCTGACGAAAGAGCATCGCGAGGCGTATTCGAAACCGGCCGCACCGGAACTGCCGGTCGCGCAATGGATCGCGTCCGGCGCGAAGAAGACGATCGCCGGCTTCGAAGCGACGCAGTCGATCGTGCGCATGGGTGGCTATCAGCGCGAGCTCTGGATCGCAGAGAAGTCACCGATTCCGCCGCAGCTCTTCCCGATGATGCGCGCGAGCGAGCCCGCCCCATCGCCGGTCGCCGGCGTCATGCGCGCGCTCGATGAAGCGCTGCTGAAGTTGCGCGGTTTTCCTGTCGCCGATCACGCGGAGCTGCCGTTCGATGACAAGAAGCTCGTCGTCGACCGGATGGTGGAGAAGGTTGCGCAGAAGGATGTGCCGGCGTCGTGGTTCGCCGTGCCGCGCGGCTATCGCGACACGACGGAGAGAACGACCGTGAGGCCTCCGGCGGGCGGGCCCAGCCCGCGGCGTTAGCGTTCGCGTAAATCGCGATTCAAGCGAGACGCGTGAGTTCAGGCTAGGCCAACAGACGCTGCGGGCCGGGCCGCCCGCCGGAGGCCCCCTCGTCGTCTCTCGTCACAAAACCTGCCGCGAGTCGCCGATCCGCTTCGTGACGCCGTCGCGGTCGAACTGTTCGAGCAGCGGGATCGCGATCTTGCGCGACAGTCCGAAGAACTCCTTGAACTGACCCACGTCGATCGTCTGTCCCTTCTTCTCCGCCATCCGCAAGCGCGCGGCGGCGAGCGCGTCGCGGTGCAGGTAGACGCCGTCGGCGATGCGCACCAGCACGCCCTGCTTCACCAGGAAACTGATCACGCCTTCGATCACCTTGGCTTTCGAGTGGATCGTCTTGATCAGCTCCGACACCGGCGGCGGCGCGAGCCCTCCGTCCGCGAACCGCTTCTCGATCGTCTGCGCGAGCTCTCCCTCGGTGCCGCTCAGCTTCTTCGCGCGGCCCGGGATGTCGAGCGCGTCGGCGGCGACGATCACGATCTTCTCGCGCTGCAGGTCCATCAGCAGGAAGTTGATGACGTTCGCGTCGGTGCCGCGCGCGATCAGCTTCTGCACGAACTCCGACTTCGGCACGTTGATCGCCATCTTGTTCTCTTTGAAGTAGCGATCGAGGAACTCGATCGACCGGTGGCGGAAGTCGGCCAGGACGTCGTTGTGGATCCAGCGACCCTCGCCCGCGGCCGCGAGATTCGGCACGTTCTTCAATTCCTTGCGCAGCGTCTCGATGCGGATGCCGGTCCGCGCCTGCACCTCGGTGATGTCGAGTCCGCGCAGGCCTTCGAGCTTGGCCATCAACGCGACGCGCTCCGTCAGCGTGCCGCGCGCGAGCGCTTCGAGCATTTCCGTGCGCGTGCCGCGGCTCAGCTTCGGCAGATGCGCGTCGAGGATCACACCGCCGCCGATCGTGAGCGCGGGCGAATAGCGGCGGATGACGAAGCGATCGCCCGTGACCGCGACGACCGGCGATTCGAGCCGCACCTGCACGTACGCGCGCTGCCCCGGCTTGAGCTCGGCCTGCGTGTGATCGACGAAGCGGATCGTGCCGAGGAGCTCGGAGGCGAGGTGATGAAAGCGGATGCGCGTCTGATCCTTCAGCGGCTTCGCATCCTCGAGTAATTCGAGCTGCGCCGTGATCACCGACGACGTGCGCAGCGTCCCCGGCATCACGATCTGCTGTCCGCGTTCGATGAGGTCGTGCGAGATGTCGGGAAGATTCACCGACGTCCGCTCGCCCGCCGATGCCGTGTCGCGCGGCTCGCCATGAACCTGGATCGCGCGTGCGCGGCTGCGGCGTCCGCCGGGCAGCAGCTCGACCTCGGATTCGACCTTGAGCTGTCCCGAGTACGACGTCCCGGTGATCACCGAGCCGAAGCCCTTCATCGTGAAGACGCGATCGATCGGCAGGCGGAAGACGCGCGTCGTCGCATCGCGATCGCCGACGCCGGCAACCGATTCGAGCAGCGCCTTTCGCAGCTCGTCGAGACCTTCGCCCGTCGCGCTGCTCACCGGCACGATCGGCTTGCCGGCAAGGAAGCTGCCGACGACGAGCTCCTCGATCTCGAGCCGCACCAGCTCGATGATGTCGCGGTCGACGAGATCGCGTTTCGTGATCGCCACCACACCGGCCGGAATGCCGAGGAGCTTGCAGATCGCGAAATGCTCGCGGGTCTGCGGCTTGATCGATTCATCCGCCGCGACGACCAGTAACGCGCTGTCGATGCCGCCGACGCCGGCGAGCATGTTCTTGACGAAGCGCTCGTGTCCCGGGACGTCGATGAAGCCGATCTGGTAGTCGTCGGTGAACCAGCTGGCGAACCCGAGGTCGATCGTGATGCCGCGCTTTTTCTCCTCGGGGAGGCGGTCGGTGTCGACGCCGGTCAGCGCCTTCACGAGCGATGTCTTGCCGTGATCGATGTGCCCCGCCGTCCCGATGATGCACCGCTTCCTCACTCCGTTATCGTATCCCCATGCAATTCGCCGCGACCGACGGCTTCACGCTGCACGGAACTTTGTACGAAGGCGGCGCCGACGCAATCCTCATCGCCAGCGCGCTCGGCGTGAAGCGCCGTTACTACGATGCGTTCGCGCATGCCGCAGTCGCGCGCGGGTTCACGGTGTTCACATTCGACTATCGCGGCATCGGCGAATCGCGGCCGTCGTCATTGCGTGGATTCAATGCATCGATGCACGACTGGGGTGCTCTCGATCTTCCGGCCGCAATCGATCAACTGAAGGGCGCGCGCTCGATCACGCTCGTCGGCCACAGCGCGGGCGGGCAGATTCCGGGACTCGCGTCGAATGTGAATGCCATCGATCGCCTCGTGAGAACGGCGCAAGGCGCCGGTGACATGGTCACGACTCGCTCATATGCACGGGCGCCCCTCACCCCCGCTTCGCGGACCCTCTCCCGGCGGGAGAGGGACAACGCATCTCGCGCAGCGCGAGGCAGCAGCCCTTCTCCCCGCGGGAGAAGGTGGCCGAAGGCCGGATGAGGGGCGCGTGTCATCAGAAGCGTCTACGCTCATGACGCGCCGAGCGTTCCCGGCAGCTTTGCCTCCTGACCGAGCGCCTTCTTCAAATCGACAGCATTCACGATCGCCTGTCCGCGGAAGTGATTGTTCGTGATGACGTACGTCTCTTTGGCCTGCGCCATCTCGTCGATCCGCTCGACCCACGGCTCGAGCTCTTCCTTCGAGTAGAGATAGTTGTAGCGCTCCCACGACTCGCTGTGCGCGAACCACTTCTCGTAGTTGCGGCCGTGCAGCCGTGCGTATCCGACCGGGCCGCTCACCGTCGCCGCCGGCTTGACCGATTCGTGGAACAGCGGCTGGTCGACGTTCACCCACGACACGCCGTGCTCGTTCAGGAAATCGACGAAGCCTTCGTTCTGGAACGTCGCGTGGCGGACCTCCAGCGCCTGGGGATAGTCAACAAATTGACTGAACAGCGTTGCCAGCTTCTCGCGCGATTCGGGCGAGTCCTTGAAGCTCCACGGAAACTGCAGGAGGAGGGCGCCGAGGCGGTCGGCTTCGGCGAGAGGGTCGAGGTAGGCGCGGAACGCGTCGACGTCGCCCGGCTTCAGCTCCGCGTTCTCGTGCGTGAAGCCCTTGAAGATCTTCGTCGTGAACTTGAAATTGCCGTTGTGCGCGACGCGGCGCACCCAGCTCTTCGAATGCGTCGGCGGCGGGATGCGGTAGAACGGGGAGTTGATCTCGATGGTGTCGAAAAATGAGGCGAGATACGCCAGCTCGTCGAACCGTCCGCGGTGCGGTGGGTAGACGATTCCCTCCCAATCCTTGTAGCTCCAGCCGGCCGGTCCGATGCGAATGGAATGGCGTTCAGACAAAGGTCAACACCTTGACTTTGTTATTTGCAAAATGCACACACTTCGTTGCTTAACTTGCAGGGAATATGCTAAAAGCGATGGAACGAATCCAACTGAATAACCCAATCCCGGACAGCAGAGTGCGTCGCGGGCCGAACTGTATCGGTTGGATTGGAAGGGGGTCGATCGGCAGGTTCCTTTTCGTCGTTAACCCTTATGCGGGGGCGAGGTCGCGGCACCCCGCACGTGCACAGCGCTGCGGCATCCAAAGGTTTCGAACTTAGGTAGGAGATCAGGTTTCATCATGGACACTTTCAACGACAAATCCCTCAACTGCGCGGACTGCGGCGGGCAGTTCGTTTTCACGAAGAACGAGCAGGCTTTTTACGCCGAGCGCGGTTTCACCAATGAGCCGAAGCGCTGTAAGAACTGCCGCGACAAGCGGAAGATGGCCCGCGACGGAAACGGCGGAGGCCGTGACCGGGCGATGGTTAGCGTGACGTGTGACAGCTGCGGTGTCGCGACCGAAGTACCCTTCACGCCCGTCAGCGGAAAACCTGTCTATTGCCGCGATTGCTACAACCAGAGACGGTCGAACTCCCGCCCGTCCAGCTGGGCGTAGCTACAACGACATCATTCGATTGAAGGCGGGCTTCGGCCCGCCTTTTTGTTTTGCTATCATCCGCCCGCCTTGACCCGTCCCCTCAGCAAACCGGTCGACAACATCCTCGATCTCATCGGCAACACCCCGATGCTGAAGCTCCGCCACATCGGCGGCGGCAATGACGCCGGCATCTTCGTGAAGATGGAGTTTCTCAGCCCGGGCGGCTCCGTGAAGGACCGCATCGGCGTCGGGATGATCGAGCGCGCCGAGGCCGCGGGACTGCTGCAAAAAGGCGGCACGATCATCGAGCCGACCGCCGGCAACACCGGCATCGGACTCGCGCTCGCCGGCGTCCGGATGGGCTACCGCGTCATCCTCTGCGTCCCCGAAAACTTCTCGCTGGAGAAGCGCGAGGTGATGAAGGCGCTCGGCGGTGAAGTCGTCCTCACGCCGAAGGACGAGGGGATGAAGGCGGCGATCGCGAAGGCGCAGGAGCTGGCGCAGACGATCCCCGGCGCGTACGTCCCGCAGCAGTTCGTGAATCCGTTCAACAGCGAAGCGCACTACGAGACGACGGCGGCGGAAATCTGGGAACAGATGGACGGCCACATCGACGCGTGGGTCGCGGGCGCCGGGACCGGCGGCACGTTCAGCGGCGTCGCGAAATATCTGAAGGAACGCGATCCGAAGATCTGGTGCGTCGTCGTCGAGCCGCAGGGCTCCATCCTCAAGGGCGGCGAAGCGGGACCGCACGAGGTCGAAGGCATCGGCGCTTCATCGTTCATTCCTCCCGTCCTCGACATGTCGCTGGCCGATGAAGTGATCCAGGTCTACGACTCGCCGGCGTTCGCGATGGTGCGGCGCATGGCGGAGCAGGAAGGAGTCCTCGGCGGCTCCAGCGCCGGCTGCAACCTGCACGCCGCGCTCGAAGTGGCGCACCGCCTCGGAACGGGCAAGCGCATCGTGACGCTCATCCCCGACGCTGCCGAGCGCTACATGTCGAAGGGCATCTACACCAAATGGGCGAAGCCTTCCGCGCTTACTGAGTAATGGTTCAAGCCGACTGAGGTCACATCATGGGTTTCTCCACCGATTGCATTCACGCAGGCCAGGAGCCTGAACAGACGACGGGCGCCGTTTCGGTTCCCATCTTCCAGACCTCGACCTACGTCCAGCCCGAGCTCGGACGGCACAAGGGATTCGAGTACGCGCGGACCCAGAACCCGACGCGCTTCGCCACCGAGGCCGCGCTCGCGGCGCTCGAGCGCGGGAAGCACGGACACTGCTTCGCGTCCGGCATGTCGGCCATCGACACCGTCTTCCGCCTGCTGAAGTCGGGCGATCACGTCGTCTCCGGCGAGAACATGTACGGCGGTTCGTACCGTCTCTTCAGCAAGGTCTGCGAGAAGTTCGGACTGGAGTTCACCTACGTCGACACTTCGAAGCTGGATGAGGTGAAGAAGGCGCTCCGTCCGACGACGAAGATCGTCTACATCGAGACACCGACGAATCCGATGATGACGATCACCGACCTCGCCGCGTGCGCGGAGATCGCGCACAAGAACGGCGCGATGCTCGTCGTCGACAACACCTTCTGCTCGCCCTACCTGCAGCGGCCGATCGAGCTCGGCGCCGACATCGTCGTGCACTCCACGACGAAGTTCCTCAACGGCCACTCCGATTCGGTCGGCGGGGTCGTCGTGTCGAATGACGATGAGGTCGCGAAGCAGATCGGATTCCTGCAGAACGCGGTCGGCGCGATCCTCTCGCCGTTCGATTCCTGGCTCGTCCTGCGCGGCATCAAGACGCTCGCCGTGCGAATGAAGCGGCATGAAGAGAACGGGCAGGCGATGGCGAACTACCTCGCGCATCACACGAAGGTGAAGAAGCTCTACTACCCCGGCCTGGCCGATCACCCGCAGCACGACCTCGCGCGGCGTCAGATGAGCGGCTTCGGCGCCGTCATCGCGTTCGACCTCGGCTCGTACGACAACGCGAAGAAGTTCCTCGACCGCGTGAAGCTCTGCTCCCTCGGCGAATCGCTCGGCGGCGTGGAGACGCTGATCTCCCACCCCGAGTCGATGACCCACGCGTCCGTCCCCATCGAGACCCGCACCCGCCTCGGCATCACGCCGGGCCTCGTGCGTATCTCGGTCGGGATCGAGGACATCGAGGATCTGATCGCGGACCTCGAGAACGCGTTCGACGGCATTTGAGGCGGTACACTCGGAGCGTGGAGATCTCCGACGCGCTCCCCGGCGCCGAGCTGATTCGCGCCGGGTTCAACGATCTTGCGAACGGTGTCGAGAGCACTGAATCGTTGCTCGTGCTGATCGGCGCGCCGCGCCTCCGCCGCCTCGGTTACGACGTGCCGGACACGGACGATTTCCCCGAGGATCGCCTTTACGCGCGGTTGGCCGCGGAGCACGGGGACTCCGCGCATTCGCGCTACAACGCGTTGATCCGATTGCTGGTGAGTTTTGAGCGTGCGGCGGAATGCGTGCCCCGGTAACCGAGCCACGCCTGCGCGAGTTCATGCGCGCCATCGCCGCGGCCGCCGCCGAGCCGGGACGGATCTATCTGACCGGCGGCGCGACCGCGGTTCTGCGCGGCTGGCGTGACAGCACCGTCGACGTCGACATCAAGCTAGTGCCCGACAGCGATCGCATGCTTCGCGCGATCCCGGATCTCAAAGAGAGGAGGACCAGCTCTATCGCTTTCCCGCCGTGAATCCCGCCGGCCTGCGCGCCGCGGTCAGCGAACTACAATACCCACGCTCATGACCTCCGCACTGCCGATCGCGCTGATCGTCGCGACGTATCTCATCGGCTCCATCCCCTTCAGTTTCATCGTCCCGTTTCTGATGACGGGGAAGGACATCCGCCAGCACGGGAGCCGCAACGTCGGAGCAACTAATGTCGCGCGCACGTTTGGGAAAGCGCCGGGCGTCATCGCGTTGCTGCTCGACATCGCGAAGGGTTACGCGGCGGTGGAAGTGGCGCGCTGGCTTGTGATGCGGAACGACTGGCCGCTCGTCGCGCGCAGCGCAGATGCGGCGTTCTATCAATCGCATGAGTTATGGATCGCGCTCGGCGCGCTGATCGCGGTGCTCGCGCACATGTTCCCGCTCTGGCTGCGCTTCCACGGCGGCAAGGGTGTGGCAACGGCGACGGGCGCGTTCCTCGCGCTCGATGCGCGCGTTGTGCTCGCGGGCGTGATCGTCTTCATCATCGTCATTCTCGTCACGCGCATCGTCTCGCTGGCGTCGATCGTCAGCTCGGCGTCGATCCCGCTCTTCTTCCACTTCCTCGCCGACGCGTCGTTCTGGCGCGTGACGATCAGCATCCTGATCTCCATCGCCATCATCGCCAAACATCACTCCAACATCGCGCGCCTGGTGCATGGGGAGGAGCGACGCATGGGTGAACGCAAGTGAAGATCTCGGTCATCGGCGCGGGCTCCTTCGGCACGGCGATGGCGGTCGTTGCGGCCCGTTACGGCAATCACGTGATGCTCTGGGCGCATGATCCGCGCGTCTCGGAAGAGATGCGCACGACCGGCACGAACGCGGTCTATCTGCCCGACATCCCGCTCGGCGAACAGATCACGCCGACGAGCGATCTCGCGGAAGCAGCCGCGTTCAGCGACACGCTGTTCATGGTCGTGCCGAGCCATCACTACCGCGGCGTGCTGACGCAACTGCTGCCGCACCTGAGCGGACGCATCAGCGTGATCTCCGGAACGAAGGGGATCGAGAACCAGACGCTCGAGCGGATGTCCGAGGTGTCGAAGGCGGTGCTCGGCGACACGATGCAATCGTTCGCCGCGCTTTCCGGACCGACGTTCGCGGTCGAAGCGGCGCGCGGCGATCCAACGGCGGCGGTGATCGCGTCGGACGACGTCGAGTTCGCGAAATCGATTCAGCAGGCGATGTCGGGATCGGCGTTCCGGCTGTATCACTCCGACGACGTGATCGGCGTGGAGCTCGGCGGCTCGCTGAAGAACGTCATCGCGATTTCCGCGGGCGTGCTCGAAGGCCTCGGTCTCGGATCGAATACGAACGCCGCGCTGGTCACGCGCGGACTGCGTGAGATGACGCGCCTCGGCATGGCCCTCGGTGGACGACTCGAGACCTTCGCCGGACTGGCCGGCATGGGCGACCTGGTGCTGACCTGCACCGGCGCGTTGTCGCGGAATCGCCGCGTCGGCGTGCAGCTCGGGCGCGGCAAGCGGCTTCCCGACATCCTTGCGGAAACGCGCGAGGTGGCCGAGGGGGTGAAGACGTCAAAGTCGGCGAAGGATCTGGCGGAGCGGCACAAGATCGAGATGCCGATCACGACGGAGATGTATCGCGTGCTGTACGAGGACGAAACAGCGCGAAGCGCGATCCAGCGTCTGATGACGCGAGCGCTGAAAGCAGAAGCGGTGTGAAGTAGCACGCCACGAACACGATCGCGGCCGGCGCGCCCTCGTACAGCAGGTATGAGAGCGGCGCGCAAAGCGCCACGAAGATCCACCGAGAGTCGCTCGCGATCGCCAGCGGCACCAGCACGATCCAGTACCAGGGGTGAATCGCGGGCGAGCAGAGGAGCAGGATGCCGATCGCCGCGTGTGGCGTCCGTGCTTTCGCGATGCCGATCAACGCGATCACGCCGAGGATGCAGCGGGTGAGGAAGTCGGCGTAGAGGTGGCGATAGACGAACGGCGCGATCGCCTCGAGATGCAGCGGGTCCTTGATCGACGTCCACGCGTTCTTCAGATGCTCGGCGATGTGGAGCGAATCGATCACGCTGAAGGTGAGCGAATACGCCGGCGAGTTGAAGATCCAGCGCGTCGCGTAGTCGCGCATTCCCTCCATGAAGTGTCCGCTGGCGAGGAATGGAATTGCCGGCGCGATCAGCACGAGCGCGAAGATGAGCGACCACCGCACGCGATTCGGTGCGCGCATCAGCAATGACGGAACGGCTGCAATCGGGATGACTTTCGTGCCGACGCTGCACGCCGCCGCAATCGCGGAGGTTCGAAAGTACGCGACCGCCAGCAGCAGCGCGGCGACCACCTCGACGTGCGCGCTCCAGATCCCTTCGAAGATCAGCGGAGGAAACGTCGCGTACGCGAGCCCGCCGCGATCGCGCAGCACCCACAGCGTCGCGAGCTCTGCGAGGATCAGCGCGATCCGCCACAACGTCAGGCGGTGAAAGAGCGCGAAGAGGATCTCCGCATGCGGCGGATAGATCGTGCGGATCTCCGGATGATTGACGCGCGGATCGTCGGGAAACGCCGCGTACGGATTGTGTCCCGCGGCGAGCGTGCGGCCGTCGAAGAGATAGCGGTAGACATCGCCTGACAGGAACGGCTGCGGGATCAGCATCATCGCGCGCAGGACGATCGCGATCGCCACCGTGTGCGCGAATCGCATGCGCGCGCGGCGTGCAAAGAGCCATGCGATCGCGGCGATGGCATATACGAAAACGAAGGCGCGAAATCCGAAGCGAATACCGGCCCAGGGGGCAGCGGCCACCGATGCGGCGAGTACAATCAGCGCCGCTCGATGTCCCCTCTCGACGCCGCGGTCCTCTGCACCTATTACCTCGCACTTGGCGTGCTCGCGGTCTACGGCGCCCATCGTTTCTATCTTGTCAGATTGCGCCGCCGCCACACCGCCACGCGCCCGGCCGCGCCCACGCCGGAACGCTGGCCGTCGCTCACCGTGCAGTTGCCGCTCTACAACGAGCCGAACGTCGCGGGGCGATTGATCGACGCGGTCGCGCAACTCGAGTACCCGGGTGCGTTCGACGTACAGGTGCTCGATGACTCGACCGATGCGACGCCGTCGATCGTCGAGGAGCGTGTCGCGCACTGGCGCGCGCGCGGCGTGCGGATCGCGCACATTCGCCGCGACACGCGCGACGGCTACAAGGCGGGCGCGCTCGCGCACGGTTTGCACATTTCCGACGCGGAGTTGCTCGCGGTATTCGACGCCGACTTCGTTCCGTCGCCCGACACGCTCGTGCGGATGGTTCCGCACCTGCGTGATGACGTCGGCATGGTGCAGGCGCGCTGGACGCATCTGAACCGCACGCGCTCGATGCTCACCCGCGTGCAGGCGCTCTACCTCGACGGCCACTTCGCCATCGAGTCGGCGGCGCGGCACTTCGGCGGACGCTTCTTCAACTTCAACGGCACCGCCGGCATCTGGCGCCGCGAAGCGATCGAGGATGCGGGCGGGTGGTCGGCGTCGACGCTCACCGAGGATCTCGATCTGTCTTACAGAGCACAGATGGCGGGGTGGAGGTTCGTTTTTCTACCTGACGTGGAAGTGCCGGCGGAGTTGCCGGCGGCGCTCAGCGGCTTTCAGGAGCAGCAGCATCGGTGGGCGAAGGGCTCCGTGCAGACCGCGCGCAACATCCTGCCGGCGCTCGTGCGCGGCGACTTTTCGTCGAAGGTGAAGGTGGAAGCGTTCTTCCACCTGACGGGCAACGCGGCGTACGTGCTGTCGCTCGTCGTCGCGTTGCTGATGGTCCCGGCGATCTTCATCCGCCAGCGGCTGGGGATTGCATGGACGTTCTCGATCGACGCGCTGATCTTCTTCAGCTCGACCTGTTCCGTGATGCTCTTCTACGTCGAAGGGCAACGTTTCGCGAATCAGCCGCGCCCTTCGATCAAAGAGCTGATCGCGGTGCTGCCGGTCGGCATCGGGATTTCGATCCGCAACTCGGCGGCGGTGCTCGAGGGACTCTTCGAGAAAGGCGGCCACTTCCGGCGGACGCCGAAACGAGGAGCCGCGTCGCACGAAGTATTCGAGCGGCCACCGCGAATCCCGCTCGCCGAGGCGGCGCTCGCGGCCTTCTTCGCGCTCGCGACCGCCATCCTCATCGCCACTCATCAGTGGGTCTCGCTTCCCTTCGTCACCCTCTTCCTGGGCGGCTACAGCTACGTCGCGATCCGAGGGATGGCTGAGCGGTTAAGTTACCGCTGATCAGCAAGTTACGGCTGGCTGACTGCTTGCACTATCTCACCTGCAAGGAGGGAATGCACATGCTTCACTTCCTCAGGAAGTTGCTGATGTTCCGCGTGGGCCAGAAGGCATCGCGAGGCTTCGCGAAGTCGATCGGTCTGCGCGGCATTTCGAGCGCTGTCGGCATCGTCGGCGGTCTCAAGTACATGAGGCGCCACTCGTAACATCCGTGGGCGGGCGTCATGCCCGCCCTACGTTTACACTTCCTTCGTGCACAAACAGACCCTCGGCGACATGCTGCTCGCCGCGAATCTCATCGACGAAGTGCAGATGCAGATTGCGCTCGCCGAGCAGAAGCGAATGGGTCGCCGCTTCGGGTCGACGCTCGTCGATCTGAAGTTCATCGACGAGAACGTGCTCGCCGCGTTCCTCTCCAAGCAGATCGACATCCCGTGCATCAGCCTTCTGCACATCGACATCCCGAAGAAGGTGCTGCGCAAGCTGAATCGGATGATGGCGCTCGAATGCCAGTCGATTCCGGTGCGCATCGATGAAGGGCGCCTCGACGTGGCGATGGTCGACCCGACCGACATGGGCGTCCTCGCGCGACTGGAAGAAGCGACTTCGATGATCGTGACACCGCTGATCGCGCCGGAGAGCTCGATCACCACGATGATCGACAAGTTCTACCCGCCGGAGATCGACGAGGACTCGACGCTGTCGCTTCGCGCGACGAGCGTTCCGGCGACCGATCCGATTTTTCTCGACCTGATCGAGGAGCTCGACGACGCCGACATCGACACTCGCCTCACGCGCATCGAGGAGCGGCTCGAACGGATCTGGACGTTGCTGGAGAGGGTGTTGAGAGAATTGGAAGTGCGCCGGTAACCGGCGCGCCGGCCCGCCTACTGCTTCTTCTCCTGCTTCTTCATCTGTTCCTGGTGGTGCTCGATGGCTGCCGGATCCTGATCCTCGTTCAGCGTCTCGCCCTCGTACTGCATCTGCAGCTGCTTCATCACTTTCTGGCGCTCCGCTTCCGCCTTCTTCTCCTCCGCCTTCTTTGCGTCCGCGGCGGTTTGCTGTTGCTTTTGGGCGGGAGAAGTCACGGCGGCGGGGCCGCCGGGAGGGTAGAGCGGGGTGACGAACGGGATCTGCTGCTCGGTCGTGGTGATGTGACCGCCTTTGGTGACCAGGTTGTCGTTCGTGATGACGTACCCCGGTTTTTTGCCGAGACGATTGGCGCGGCGCGCGGCGGCAACGAGCGGCGATTCGACGGGCGCCGTCGGCTGCGTGGGGTTTGCAATGGGCTTCGGTTCGGCGGCGAAGAGAGGTGCAGCCGCGACGAAAAACACAGCCAACGTCAGAGTTCGGTTCATCACTGGTCTCCTGTTAACACTACTGAATGCGTCGAATCTCGCGTAGATTTCAGCACTCGTGAACGCGCTCGCCCCGAATCTTGCATTTTTGGCCCTCGCCATGACGCCTGAAGCGCTGCTTCAGAAGTGGGGATACCTCGCCGTTTTCGTGGGAACCTTCCTCGAAGGGGAGACGATTCTCGTCATCGCGGGCTTCATGGCCGAGCGCGGGTACATGAAGATCGTGATCGTCGCGATCGTCGCATTCGTCGGCGCGTTCCTCGGGCATCTCTTCTGGTTCTGGCTGGGACGAGCGAAAGGGGTGAAGCTCCTCGACCGCTTCCCGCGGATGAAGAAGCACTTCGGAAAAGGGATCCGGATGTTCGAGCGCTACGGCGCGCCGGCGATCTTCATCACGCAGTGGCTCTACGGATTGCGCATCACCTGCGCGGTGATCATCGGGATCTCACGCATCTCCACGACGAAATTCATCATCTACGAATTGATCAGCTGCGCCATGTGGGCGGTCGCGATCTCGTGCCTCGGCTACTTCTTCGGCGCGGCCGTGGAGCGCGTTCTCGGCAAGGCCGCGCACATCGAGAAGTGGGGACTGCTCCTGCTCGTGGTGGTCGGCGTCAGTATCTGGGCGTATCACCAATGGAAGGACCGGCGAGAAGAAACGTAGGACAACCTCTCAGGTTGTCCCCCCGGCATCACCCCTCGAAATGCTTGAACTCGAGCTCCGCCTGCGCGGCCGCGAGGCGTGCGACCGGCACGCGGTACGGTGAGCAGGAGACGTAATTGAGCCCGCAGCCGCGGAAAAAGCGGATCGAGTCGGGATCGCCGCCGTGCTCGCCGCAGACGCCGACTTTCAGCTTGTCGTTCGTGCTGCGCCCGCGCTCCGTGCCGAGCTTCACCAGCTGGCCGACGCCTTCCTGATCGATCGACTCGAACGGATCCTTCGGCAGGATCTTCTTGTCGACGTACTCGGGGAGGAACGAGCCGGCGTCGTCGCGCGAGTAGCCGAACGTCATCTGCGTCAGGTCGTTCGTGCCGAAGGAGAAGAACTCCGCCACTTCGCCGAGCTTCTCCGCGATCAGCGCCGCGCGCGGGATCTCGATCATCGTCCCGACGATCACCGGCAGCTCGACGCCGCGCTCCTGCAGCGTCTCGGCAGCCACGCGGCGGACCATCTCCGTCAGCATGGTCAACTCCTTGACCGTTCCGACGAGCGGGATCATCACCTCGGGACGCGCATCGACGCCGTCCTTCTTCACGTCGCACGCCGCCTGGAAGATCGCGCGCACCTGCATCTCGTAGATCTCGGGGAACGTCACGGCGAGACGGCAGCCGCGATGGCCGAGCATCGGATTCGACTCGTGCAGCTGATTCACTTTCGCCCGCAGCTCGACGAAGCCCCAGCCCATGTCGCGCGCCACGGCGGAGATCTGCTGCTCGCTCTGCGGCAGGAACTCGTGCAGCGGTGGATCGAGGAGGCGGATCGTCACAGGCAGGCCGTCGAGCTCGCGGAAGATTCCTTCGAAGTCGCCCTTCTGGAACGGCAGCAGCTGCTCGAGCGCGTGGCGGCGGCCCTTCTCGTCGCGCGCGAGGATCATTTCGCGAACGCGCAGGATGCGCTCCTCGGCGAAGAACATGTGCTCGGTGCGACAGAGCCCGATGCCGGCCGCGCCGAACAGCCGCGCCACTCGTGCGTCTTTCGGTGTGTCGGCATTCGAGCGAATGCCGAGGGTGCGGATCTCGTCCGCCCACTTCAGCAGGCGATCGAAATTGCGGTAGATCTCCGAGTCGCTCGCCTGCATCGTCCCGTCGATCAGCACCTGGATCACTTCCGACGGTTTCGTGGCCAGCTTGCCGGCAATGATCTCGCCGCTCGTGCCGTCGATCGACAGCCAGTCGCCTTCTTCCAGCGGCTCGTGTCCCTCGGATCGAACTTCGCCCCGGCCATAGTCGACGCGCAGGTTGCCCGCGCCGACGACACATGGACGTCCCATGCCGCGCGCGACGACCGCCGCGTGCGACGTCAGTCCGCCGCGCGTGGTGAGGATGCCCGCCGCGCTGTGCATGCCGGCGATGTCCTCGGGTGACGTCTCGATGCGCACGAGAATCACGGGATCGTCCTTCGCCATCAGGACGGCGCGCTCGGCGCTGAACGCGATGCGTCCTGTCGCCGCGCCCGGTCCGGCGGGAAGTCCGCGTCCGAGGAGGCGTCCGCCGTGCACCGCCTTGTCCTTCTCTTTCACGTCGAAGATTGCCGCCAGGAGCTGCACGATCTGCCCGGCCTCGACGCGCGACACCGCCTCGGTGTGATTGATCAGTTCTTCATCCACCATGTCGCACGCGATCTTCACCGCGGCGAAGCCGGTGCGTTTGCCGGTGCGCGTCTGCAGCAGATAGAGCTTGTGCGCCTGGATCGTGAACTCGATGTCCTGCATGTCGCGGTAATGCGACTCGAGTTTCTTGTAGACGTCCTCGAGCTGCGCGTAGACCTCAGGCATCGATTCTTCGAGCGAGGTCTCGTTGTCGATCACCTGCGCCTTCGAGATCGGCAGCGGCGTGCGGATGCCCGCGACGACGTCTTCGCCCTGCGCGTTCGCGAGGTATTCGCCGAAGAACTTGTGCTCACCGGTCGATGGATTGCGCGTGAACGCCACGCCGGTGGCGCAGTCGTCTCCCATGTTGCCGAAGACCATCGACTGCACGTTGACCGCGGTGCCCCATTCGTCGGGGATGCCGTTCAGCTTGCGGTAAGTGATGGCGCGCTGGTTGTTCCACGAGTTGAACACCGCGCCGACCGCGCCCCACAACTGCTCGTGCACGTCCTGCGGGAACTCCTTCCCGCCTCTCTCGCGCACGATGCCTTTGTACGTCTCGACCAGCTCCTTGAGATTCGCGGCGGGGATCTTCGCGTCGCTCTCCGCTCCGACCTTGGTGCGCAAGGCGACGAGCTCGTGCTCGAAGTGCTCGCGATCGATCTCCAGCACGACGTCGGAGTACATCTGGATGAAGCGGCGGTAGGAGTCGTAGGCGAAGCGCTCGTCGTGTTTCGCCAGGCCCCGGACCGTTTCGTCGTTCAGTCCGAGGTTGAGGATCGTGTCCATCATGCCGGGCATCGACGCGCGCGCGCCGGAGCGCACGGAGACGAGGAGCGGCTTGTCGCGATCGCCGAACGTGCGCCCGACCGACTGCTCGACGCGCGCGAGGTTCTCGGCAACGGCGTCCTTCAGTTCCGGCGGATACGACTTGTCGTGATCGTAGAAATACGTGCAGACCGCGGTGGAGATCGTGAATCCGGGCGGAACGGGAACGCCGATGTTCGTCATCTCGGCGAGGCCCGCGCCTTTGCCGCCGAGGATCTCTTTCATCTTCGCGTTCCCTTCGGCGTGGCCATCGCCGAAGTAGTAGACGTATTTCATCGGAGGACCTCGCGGGGAAAGATAGCTATCTGCGCCCCGGAATGTCCATCTCGATGCCGCTCTGCATGGTGCGCATGATCTCGCTCCACACCGCGGTGTGGTAGTTCTCACGTCCCGCGGCGACGAACGTCACGCGCGAGACGTCGATCTTCTGCCGCTGCAGTTCCGCGCGAAGCGACTCGATGCGCGCCCGCGATACGGCGAGATCGCTCTTCGCATCGGCGCCGCGCAATTCGCGCGAGACGAGGCGCACGGGCCGCGGCGCGACGTCGCGGATGAGACGCGCCAGCTCGCGAATGGCGAATGTGCTCTGCGCCGGTACGAGCTGGTTGGAATCGTCGAAGCGGAACCCGTAGAGCGGAGCCCAGAGGTGCCGCTCGAGAAACGTGCGCAGGACGTCGACCTCGAATTTCGGCGGCGGGATGGTGCACTTCTGCCGTTCGCCGAAGAGGCTGTCGCTCAGCTTTTTCGGATCGGCGTCTTCGAACCATTTCAAGCCGCTCATGTGCTTGTTGTCGGGCGACATCGAGAACGCGATCAGCCCGATCTGCGGCCCGCGGGTGAAAACGAAGCGCCACACGCGGCCGTCGAATCCGCCGTTGAGCCACATCCGCTCGCCCTGATCGAACCAGCCGTACGCGGAGCCTCCGCCTTCGACGATCGCGGCGGGAAACGTGTTGATGGACCAGCAACCGCTGATGCTGCGCGGTTGCGGCGGCGCGACCTCGGCACCGTGCGCGACGACGCTGCGGAGGTCGACGAACGTGTGATACCTGTCGAGCGTCGATACGCGGATGTAGCTCGCTTCGACCGGCGGCCTCACGGCGATCAGTTGATCGCCCCACGCCTGATTGAGCGTCTGCGTCGCGAGCGGTGTGAAGGTCTTTCCGTCGAGCGAGGACTCGTAGCGGATGTTCTTCGCGGACGCCGGGGGCGCGCTCGACGCGCCGATCTCGTCGATGCGGCTGCGCGCGCCGAGCGAAAAGGTGAGCGTCTGCACCGGATCGCCGGGTGGCGACATCCAGTCGCTGCGCAGATCGCCGTCGATCGCTCGCAGCGCCGAGTTCTCGAGCGTGACTTCCGCCGTACGCGAGACCACCGCCGCACCGCGCGCGATGTTGAGCAGGTTCTTCCGCTCCGCCGAATCGTCCGGCGCCTCGGCGATGTGAGCCGCGCGGATCTGGTCGGGGGTGGGGGGCGGAGGGACGGGGGGCTCTTTTTTGGAGCAGGCGATCGAGACAGCGGACAGCAGACAGCAGACAGCAGACACAAGGAATGCTGTCGCCCGCTGTCCGCTGTCTGCTGTCCGCTGTCTCACTTGTAATCGCGTCGGTCGATGACGATCTTCGTCACGTCGGCGATCTTCGTCACGGCGTTGCCGACTTTGCGTAACAGCGACATGCGGTTGCGGCGCAGCGCCTCGTCGTCGACCATCACCATCACGTCGTCGAAAAACTGCTCGAGCTCCGGCGCCAGTGCGGCGAACGACTCGAGCGCGACGTGGTAGCGGCGCTCGGCGATGAGGTCGTCGACCTGGTGTCCGACGACATCCGCGAGCTCGTTGAGCCGCTTCTCCGTCTCGTGCTCGAGGCGCGCGGCGTCGACGTTCGTTGCGCCGTGTCCGGCCGTGATGTTCGCGATGCGCTTGGCGGAGTCGAGGATGGAGAGGAAGTTCGCATCCCCGCGCACGGCGCGCAACGCATCGACGCGATCGGAGAGATCGGTGAGCGAAATCGCCCAACCCGCTTCCATCGCCGCGGCGACTTCGTCGTACGCGAACGTCTGCTCGAGGATCGTCTTCACGCGCTCCGCGAAGAAGGCGAGGAGCTCTTCCTTGACTTGCTTGTTGTCGGTCGCGAGATCGATCAGGCGGTCGATCCCGATCTTCACCTCGCGCTGATCGCGCAGCAGGAGGATCTGCACGATTCCCTGCGCCGCGCGGCGGAGCGCAAACGGGTCTTTCGATCCGGTCGGCTTCGCCCCGATGGAGAAAAATCCGGCGAGCGTGTCGATGCGATCGGCGAGCGAGACCAGCGCGCCGCTCATGCTGCGGGGAAGCGCGTACTGATCGTAAATCGCCTGCCAGACGGCCTCGGAGTAGCCTTCTTCCCTTGCGTAGATGCCGCCGATCTGGCCCTGCAGGTCGGTGAACTCCTTCACCATTTCGGTGACGAGATCGGTCTTGCAGAGATGCGCGGCGGTCAGCGCGTCGGCGTCGCCGCCGAGGTCGCGGACGATCCGCTCGATGCGCTTCGTTTTCTCCGCGTAATTGCCGAGCTTCTCCTGGAACTGCAGATGCTCGAGCTGCTCCAGGCGCTCGTCGAGCTTGCGCTTGCGATCGGTCTCGTAGAAGAACTTCGCGTCGGCGAAGC
>Ga0193696_1000024_pt1 | contig 75297 bp, 80 predicted proteins | sample L3m1metaG_FD_145074 | JGI IMG/M metagenome (GOLD analysis project Ga0193696, IMG submission 145074) | Soil microbial communities from a riparian zone of the East river system, Colorado, United States - L3m1 | ecosystem: Environmental > Terrestrial > Soil > Riparian zone | place: USA: East River... | reverse complement strand
CGGTGAATCTCTCCGCGCGGCAGTTCCAGCAGCCCGACCTCACGAATCAGGTGCGCCGCGCGCTCGACGACAGCGGCCTCGATCCCGCCTACCTGGAGCTGGAGATCACCGAGAGCAACGCGATGCAGAACGCCGACAACACGATCTACACGCTGCGCGAGCTGAAGAATTTAGGCGTTCGCATTGCGATGGATGATTTTGGTACTGGATATTCGTCATTGAATTACCTGAAGCGTTTCCCGATCGATACGCTGAAGCTCGACCAGTCGTTCGTGCGCGAGGTGGTGACCGATCCGACCGACGCCGCGATCGTGAGCGCGGTCATCAGCATGTCGCACAGCCTCAAGCTCACCGTCGTGGCAGAGGGCGTGGAGACCGAGGAACAGTTCGAGTTCCTGCGCAAGGAAGGGTGCGACAAGATCCAGGGCTTCCTCTACAGCGCGCCGCTCGCGGCCGAGGAACTGGAGCGGTACCTGAAGGACGATGGGAGCGCCTCCGGCGGGCGGGCGCGGCCCGCAACGCTTGTCGGCCCAGCCTGAACTCACAACCTGCGTAGCACCGCGCGTACTGGACTGGCGTCTGCGCCGACGAGGCGCAGGGGCAGGGCGATCAGTTCGTACTCCCCCTCTTCCACCTCATCGAGCACGATTCCTTCGATGATCGCCATGTCGTTCTGCGCGAACGCCTGATGCGCTTCGAGCTCCTTTGAATCGAACGGATCGACCGACGGCGTGTCGATACCGATGGTGATCACGCCGCGCTTGTGCAGGAAGTCGACGAGCTCGGGGGAGAGGCTGGCGAAGTCGTTGTTCCAGTTGCGGTGATCGGGAAACGTGCCGGTGCGCAGCAGCACGCGCGGCGCGGAGATGCGCCTGCCGGCGAGATCGGCCGGCATGATCCGCCGTCCGCGCTCGATGGCCACATGCAGCACGTTGCAGCGTCCGATGTAGAAGTCGAGACGGCGCGAGGCGATGTCGCCGCCGTCCGCCACGTAGTGGCTCGGCGCGTCGGTATGTGCGCCGACATGCACCGTCGTGCTGATCTCGGAGAGCGTGATGTTCGACCCGTCTTTGATCTCGGAATTGAACCGCTGCACGTACGGCGTATCGCCGGGCCAGACGCCGATCAATGCATCGACCGGCGGCGAGATGTCGATCAGCGCCATTCGTAGCGCTCGTCGACCTTCATGTCGCCCTGCGGGAAATGGATGGTCAGCTTGCGACGCGTCGGACGGTCGTGGCGTCCGACCCACAGCTCTCCCTCACCGGAATCGTGCTGCTCGACCACGAGGTGAAAGGTGAACTTCTTCTCCTTCGCGTCCCACTCCAGCTTGTCGAGCTTCAGTCCTTCGTCGACGCCGCCCTCGGCGAACGCCGGCGGCTGCTTGTTCGTCAGTTCGTAAAGGTCGTGCGTCAGCCCCATCCGCACGAGGGTCACGATCAGAGCGTGGCTGATCTGCGCCGGCGAGCCGTTCGCGCTGTAGCGGATCGTCGCCGGCTTTCCGGCCATCTCGCCGTCGGCGTCGATCGATGCGATGTTGCCGGGCAGCACGTTCAACGTACCGTTGAAGTGAGATTCGACCGCGCCGGTCGTGCGCGTCGTGAAGCGCATCGTGACCTGCTTCGCGTTTTCGAGCTCCTTCTCCACGGCGGCCAGACGTTCCGCGGGCGGCGCAGGCGGCGCGCTGGCGCAGGCGACGGTGAGGAGCAGCGCGGCGATGACGAGTTTTTTCATAGGGCGGCAATCACTTTCATTTCGACCGAGATCGGAGTCGGCAGCGAATCGACGCCGACCGTGGTGCGCGTCGGCTGAATCGTAGCGAAGTACTCGGCGTAGATCTTGTTGAAGCGATCGAAGTCGCGCTTCATATCTGTCAGATACACCGTAACGTCGAGAATCTTTTCCAGCGAGCTGCCGGCCTCCGCGAGGATGGCCCGCAGGTTGTCGACCACCGCCCGCGTCTGCGCCTCGATCCCCTCGGGGATCTCGTTCGTTCCCGCCCGGCGCGGACCGATGCCGGAGAGGAACAGCAGATCGCCGACGCGGCGCGCATGCGGATATGGTCCAACCGGCGTCGCCGCTTTGTCCGTCTTCACGACATCGCGCCGCTCGGGTGTCTCCGGCGGCAGCTCGGCGAGGATGTTGTGCGTCTCCAGTCCGGTGCCGATGTCTTCGAAGGCCGGCACCGGTCCCTCGTCGAATTCCTTTTCGAACTCGATCTCCTTCCGCTCGTTCGGCGTCAGCTCGACGATCGCGTTCCCTGTCCCCCACACCGGCGCGTACTCCCACACCTTGCCGTCGTACTTGTTGTGCTCACCCATCACCGCGCCGAGCCACCAGATCGCCTTGAAGCCCATGTCGGCGTTCGCTTCGCGGCCGAACTCGCGCGCCACCTGCGCCACGTCCTCGAGCCGCCCTTCGCCGAGCATCTCCAGGATCTTGCGGTTCCATTCGTCGTCTTTCTGCGACGAGATGCGGTCCCGCGCCGGATCGATCTCCGCGACTTCGTAGCGGTTGGAGAGATTCGTCACCACGACGACGATCGTCTTCTTGCCGTAGCGCTCGATCGCCGCACGCGCGGCAAATCCGAGGTTGCGGGTCTCTTCGCGCTCCGCGTAGATGTTGCAGGAGACGACGCTCGCCGGAATCGCGTTGTTCGGCGTGAGCAGTTTCAGCGCGACGACCGTGCCGGTGTCGATCGGGAAGCCGCGATAGTTCACCGTCGCCGCCTGCATCCCATGCTCTCTGCAGAGACGGCAGTACAACTCGCCGAACGCCGGATCGATGCGGAACTCGTACGGGATCTCCCCGTACTCGTACCAGTTCTGATCGACGAGCACCCACTTCGGTTTCGGATCGGTCTGGAAGAGATGGCCGATGACCGAGAACCATTGCGTCGAGTAGAGGATGATCAACTCCGCGCCGCTCGCCTCGATCTGTTTGCCGACGTGCTCATACGCCTGGCGGAGGCGCGCCCAGCCTTCATTCTTTTCGGGCGCGAGCAGCGGGTGCGGTTGACCGGGGACGATATACGCCTTCTGGATCAAGCGCTCGCTCCCTGCGTCGTCGCTTCACCCTTCAACTGCGGATCCCAGCCGACCACCGCATTGCCCGTCCCGATCACGGTCCAGTATCCGAAGAGCTCACCCGGATAGTCGGGGAAATCGAGCGCGGACAACATCCAGGCAAACGATCCCGCCTTCACTTCGCTCACCGCGTGATCCATGAACTCCGGCAGGATCGCGATCAGCTCGCGCGTGCGGCCGCGGCGCATCAGATCGATGACCTTCATGTCCCACAGATACCCGGAGTGCTCGTACACATGCTCGCGCGACATGTCCTCGGGGATCTCCGGCTCGGTCGTGAAATGGCGGTGCGACAGCGTGTTCGACGCGAGCAGCACGGCACGCCGGCCGCTCTTCTCGATCGCCCGTTTCGTCGCCTGTCCGAGCTTGATCATCTCGTTCTGCCCCATCTCGTTCGAAAAGTAGTAGGGCGAGTTGTTCGACGAGATGCCGACGATCGGGATGTCCCACTCCGGATTCATCATGTGACACGAGACGATCGTCCCGTAGTCGACGCGAAAGTGCGGGTTGCGCATCATCTTCGTGATGAGCCCCGCCTCCCGCCCCTCCTCCGCGATCATCTCCGCCAACTCGACGTCGACCTTGATGTCGTAGTTGAAGCGGAAGAGGTTCGGAAAGATCGGATCGACCGACAGCCCGTGAAACTCCGGGATGCCGAGGAAGTGATGGCCGATGACCGTCTGCCAGTGCGGCGAGTGCACCAGCAGCACGTCCGGCTTCTTCGCCAGGAAATGCTTCCGCGCCCGCTCGTACCCCCAGCGCAGAACTTCCCACCCACACTCCGACTTCGGCTCATTGCGCCAGTGGTTGTCGCCGTAAACGATGTGCGGCGGATGGGGCGCGAGGAGTCCGCCGATGATTTCGCCTTTTTTGCTCATAGCTTCACGCACACATTCTTCGCTTCGGTGAAAAAGTTCAATGACTCGAAGCCGCCTTCGCGGCCGACGCCGCTCTCGCGCATGCCGCCGAACGGGACGCGGAGATCGCGGAGGAGCCAGCAGTTGATCCAGACGGTGCCGCTGTCGATGGCGGCGGCGACGCGATGGGCGCGCTGCAGGTCGCGGGTCCAGACCGTCGACGCCAGTCCGTAGCGCGTCGAGTTGGCGAATGCGATCGCTTCTTCCTCACCGTCGAACGGCGTCACGGTCACGACGGGGCCGAAGATCTCTTCCTGCAGGACGCGGCAGTTCGTGCCGAGGCCGGTGATGATCGCCGGCTCGATGAAGTAGCCGCGGCGATCGAGGCGGCGGCCGCCAGTGACCACTGTCCCGCCCTCCTGCTTCGCGAGCTCGATGTAGCCGGTGACTTTCTTCAGATGCTCGGCGCTGATCAGCGCGCCGACGTCGCTCGTGTCGTCGAGCGGATCGCCGATCTTCAACTTCTCCGTCGCGGCGACGAAGCGCTCGAGGAACGCGTCGTACACCGCGCGCTCGACGAAAATGCGCGAGCCGCAGAGACAGATCTCGCCCTGATTCCAGAAGCTCGAGCGGATCGATGTGGCGACTGCGTCGTCGAGATCGGCGTCGGCAAAAATCAGGTTCGGATTCTTGCCGCCGAGCTCGAGCGAGATCTTTTTGAATCGCGGCGATGCGTTCGTCGCGACCGCGGCGCCGGTCACGGTACCGCCGGTGAAGGAGATGAGCGGCACATCGGGATGCGACGTCAGCGCGCGGCCCGCCTTGTTGCCGTAGCCGTGCACGATGTTGATCACGCCGGGCGGGATGCCCGCCTCGATCGACAACTCGGCGAGACGGTTCGCGGTCAGCGGCGTCAGCTCGCTCGGCTTCGCCACGCAGGTGTTGCCGGTCGCGATCGCGGGCGCGATTTTCCATGACAGCAGATAGAGCGGCAGGTTCCACGGCGAAATCAGGCCGGCGACACCGAGCGGCTGGCGCAGCGTGTAGTTGAGCGCCGTGCCGTCGGTCGGATGCGCTTCGCTCGACTGATGGAGGATGCCGGTTCCGAAGAAACGGAAGTTGAGAACGGCACGCGGGATGTCGAGACGCCGCGCGAGCGAGATCGTCTTGCCGTTGTCCTGCGATTCGAGGCGCGCCAGCTGCTCGAGGTTCTGCTCGATGAGATCGGCCAGCTTCAGCAGCAGGCGGCTGCGCTCTGCGGCGGGTGTGCGCGACCAGGCGGGGAACGCGCTCTTCGCAGCCGCGACGGCGTCGTCGATGTCCTCGCCGTCGCTGTCAGGAATCGCGGCGATGACCTCTTCGGTCGCCGGGTTGATGTCGTCGAAGTAAGCGGCGGAGTGCGGCGGGACAAATTCGCCGCCGATGAAATTACCGAGTGGCACGGCCTGAAGTTTATCCCGACGCTGAGCGAAGCGAAGGGGAGGGATCAGCGACGGCGCCGCGAGGCATGAAGTTCAGCGCACGTCGCGTGTATCTCGAGGCGCCGCCAATGATCCCTCGCGTTCGCTCGGGATAAAGTCGCTGGGGTCGAACTCCCAGCGATCGATGTCCGGATCCCACGAGTCCCACGGCACGATCGCCGCCATCCGTTCCCGCAGTTGCGGCGGAATCACTTCCGGCACGATGAACGCTTTCTGCCGCCGCAGTTTGTACGGATTGCGGAACTCGAATCCGAGCACGCCGAGGATGTAGCGCGCGATGTACCAGGTGGCCTGCGGGTTCCAGCCGTGCGCGATCTTCACCACCACGCCGAGGCCGTCCGGAAATTCGGGATGTTCGATGGCGAGACCGAGAAGGCCGTCGGCGCCTTCCTTGGCCAGGACGCGGCCGTGACATGCCTTGAGGATCGTGGAGTCGAGGCGGTTGAAGCCGCCGATGAGGTCGGGATGCTCGATCATCGCGTCCCAGATCCAGTCCTGCTGCCGCTCGGTGACGAGGTTCGCGAAGAGACGCGCGAGGTCGGTGACGGTCATCGAAACCGTCGGCAGTCCGCAGCCGTCCTTGGCGATCGTTCCCGTCTTCCACTCATCGCCGAGGACTCCGCGGATGTAGGCGACGTACTCCTGAAAAAACGGGTGATGCGGCCAGACGTAGCCGACGCGCGACCAGCCCCTCACGCGGCAACCGCGGAGGATCGCCGCGTGCTCGCCCGAGCAGCAGTGGTACCAGCGGCGCGGGCGGCGCACCTGCCGGCCGAACTGCACGAGCGGCACGTCGTGCGGCGTCTGCATCAGTCCCCACTCCGATTCGCGGAGGATGGAGCGCGCGACGCGGACGTGCTCCGTGTCGCCGTTGTGCGACGCGACGGAGATCGCCCGCTGCTCACCGTTCAGCTCGCGCGCGAAGTCGCGGGCGAAGACTTTCATCATGATCGGCTTGACCATCGAGCGCCCGTAGACCTCGACGTTGCCGCCGAACGAGTGGACGACGCTGCGGCCGCTCACCCAGGAGACAGCGCCGTGGACTGTGTTCTCCGCGACGCCGTTACGCCGGTACTCGACCAGCGGCTGCCAGTTCGGCATGGCGCGGGCGAAGTTGGGGGCAGCGGATTCGTCGAACACGATGCCGATTGTAGGCGACGACGGGTGTCATCCTGAGCCGCATCGACGGCGAAGGATCCGTCGATTCAGGCGCAGCGCACGAAGCAACGGGTCCTTCGCCGTCTGCGCGGCTCAGGATGACACGGCGACATGCGCTGCCACGCGTGTCATGAAGTCGCTCATGTTCTTCATCACCCTCTTCGAGTCGTGATTATTGAAGTCGAACCAGAGCATGAGCCGATCCTCGGGGTGGAAGCGTTTCATCTGCTCGAGGATCTCAGCGGCGTCGCCGACCAGCGCGTTGTTGGTGGCACGCTGCACCTTCGCCTCGTCGAGCGTGCCCTCGAGGGCGCGCCAGTAATTCGACAGCGCGTCCTGCGCTTCCTCTCGGGCCGCGGCAGCGTCGTCGTTGATGAAGACGAGCACGGTCCGCGGCATCAGGCGACGATGCCAGCCACCGCCGTCCTTGTGATACGCGGTGAGCATCCGCTCGTTGGTCTTCTCGATCTCGTCGCCCGGCGTGATCGACAGATTGAAGACGCCGACCGGCAGGATGGTGTTGGCGAAGAGCTGCGTCGCGGGATCGTGTGAGCCGATCGACAGCTGCAGCAGGTCCATGCGCGATTCCTGCGGGACGATCTTCAGATTGGGGAAGCGCCAGCGCGGCTCCAGCGCGATCTCGTCGACATATTGACCGTGCGCTTCCTGCACGCGCTGCCAGTCGGCGTCGGCGCGGAAGTCGGCGCGCTTCAGCGTGCGCGTGGCGATCATCGACGAATTGAGCGTCTCGCCCTTGAGCAGGCGGAGGAAGATCTCCGTCGCCTCCTCGAAAATCTTGTTCTTCACCACCGGCCACGCCGCCGACTCGACCGGCGCGCGCGGCACGATGCCGTAGGGCACGTTGATGAACGGGAAGCGTCCCGACGCGAAGCCGATGGTCAGCGTGCGCTGTTCTTCGCGATCGAGTCCGTGCAGCGCGAGGAACGTCCTGATCCGCTCCGCGTGCGCGATCGGACCGCCGTTGCAGAGGATGTTGAGGATCGCCGAGCCGATTCCGATCTGCTTCGTCCGCGCGAAGACGCGATGCGCGAGCTGGAGGATGTCGGTGTTCAGTCCGATCTCACCGACGAAGTGCGGGATGACCGCGCCGGGATTCGTCTTCTGCACCTCGGTCGAGAGATGCGACTCCGCCACCCACGCGGTGCCGAAGCCGAGGCGGTCCGCCAGCTCGACCTGCTCGAAAAAGTTCTCGAGCATCACCTGCTCGGACGGAACGTAGCCATGGACTTCCGTCTGGCAGATGGAAAAGAAGATGTCGAATTCCATCAGGGGCTAGAAGCGCGTCACCACCGAGATCGATCCCACCTTGTAATGCTTCGAGCTGTCGTACGCGGCGTCGATCTGGAAACGCGGCCAGGCGATGCCGGCGCCGACGGAGAGGTGCGTCTGCGACTCGCCCTTCGGATAGAGCAGCGCGGCGGCGACACCCTCGAACTGATCGAGACCACCTTTCCACTCGATCGAGTGCGCGGGGTCGCGCCAGGCGCCGGCGCGCAGCGCGATGGGGATCTTGGTCGGGAAGAAGTACTCGCCGCCGACGTGGAACTCGGTGACGTCGGGAGCCTTGTAGCCGTTCACGTCGCGGATGCCGAGCGTCGTCGAGACGAAGTCGTCGGTCAGATTCGAGTAGGTGACGTGCACCGCGTCGGCGTTGATCGTGAGCACCGGAATCGGGCGGACGGAGATGCCGACGCCGGCGATGTCGGGGATGTGGAACGTCGTGTCGGCGAGCTTCACGAAATCGAAGCCGGTCTGGCCGTTGGCGATGAACGTCGGCGTCTGGAACTGCGGTCCCTGCTTATAGACCGCGCCGACGCTGAATTTTTCGTTCGGCGCCCACTTGATGCCGCCGGCGAACGTCACGTCGGTCTGCGATTTGATCTCCACGTTCGCGCCGTTCGCCTTCGCCGTCGCCTGCACGGAGACGCTGTCGACGTCGAAGTCCTGGGTGAAGCGGAAGGTGAACGCGCCCTCATCGAACTTCTGGTAGCGCGCGGTCGCGCCGATGGAGAACTTGCCGATCTGCCATGCGCCCGAGACGCCGTACGTCTGCTGCTTGACGTCGAGCGCGGTGATGAATGGGTTGATGCGGTACTCGAGGCAGGAGAACGGATTGTTCGTCGTCTGGCGGAGCCGGTCGCATTCAGCTTCGGTGATCGGATTGCCGCCGGCCGCGGGAAGGAAGAAGTTCGGGACGTTTTTCTCGAGTTGGCCGTTGAACTCGTTGCGCACCGGCAGCACTTCGCCGGCGCCGGCGTTGCGGAGCGCCTCGTGGAAGTACGCGCCGAGCGTGAAGTTGTGCTTCATCGGAACGACGACGCTGGCGAAGGCGAGCTGCACGCGCTGGCTGTAGTGCGTGAACGCGGTGCGCTCGACGTCGGGGAACGTGCCGCTCGTGGTGAGCAGTTGCTGCTCGAGGTAGTTGCGGCCTTCGATCGAGAACTCGGTCTTTCTCAGGATCGTGAGACCGGCCGGATTGGCTTCCACGGCCGACGCGTCGTCGGCCAGGCCGATGAACGCGCCCCCCATTCCGAGCGAGCGGGCACCGGGGTTGCCGAAGTTGAACTGCAGACCGGAGAGCGACTCGATGTCGGTGTTCTGAGCGAGGAGAGGCAGCGCGATTGACGCGCAGAACGCGAGAAGGCAGAGCTGTTTGCGCATGGAGGAAGGATAGCAGGAGTATGCAGGAGTTCCCCTCATCCGGCCTTCGGCCACCTTCTCCCACGGGGAGAAGGACGCGCTGCTACACGCTTGCCTTCTTCACCTCGTCGATCACACGCCCCAGCACTTCTTCCGGGGCGCCGAGCTGCTTCTGGCGATCCTTGCGGAAGCTCCACTCGATCTGGCCGTTGGCGAGGCTCTTCGCGCCCACCGCGATGCGCAGCGGGAAGCCGATCAGGTCGGCGTCCTTGAACTTCACGCCGGGACGCTCGTCGCGGTCGTCGAACAGCACGTCGATGCCCGCCGCGAGCAGCTTCTGATAGATGTCGGTTGCGGCCTGCTGCACGACTTCGTCCTTGCCGAGCGAGGTCACCACGACTTCGAACGGCGCGATCGGCATGGGCCAGATGATGCCGTCGTCGTCGTGGCTCTGCTCGATCGCGGAGGCGACCGTGCGTCCGATGCCGAGGCCGTAGCAGCCCATGATCATCGACTGCCGTTCGCCCTTTTCATCGAGGAAGGTGCAGTGCATCGAGTCGGAGTACTTCGTGCCGAGCTTGAAGATGTGGCCGACTTCGATGCCGCGGTAGATCTCGAGCTTCGTCGAGCAGCGCGGGCAGGGATCGCCGGCGAAGACGGTCGTGAAGTCACCCCACTCCGGCTCGGGGAAATCGCGGCCGGCATTCGCGCCGCCGATGTGCGTGTCGCGCTCGTTGCCGCCGACGATCCAGTTCGCGCGGCCCTTGAGCGAAATGTCCGCCAGAACGCGCGCGCACTTCGTGCCGACCGGTCCGCAGTAGCCGACCGGCCCACCCGTCGCCTCCTCGAAGCGCGTGTCGGCGAGCATCTCCATCCATGTCGTGCCGAGGTGATTCTTGATCTTGATCTCGTTCCCCTCGCGATCGCCGCGGACGAGCACCATCACCGCGCCGAAGTCGGTGTCGAAGACGAGCGTCTTCACGAGCTGCGACGTCGGCTTGCGGAGGAATTTGCCGACGTCGTCGATCGACTGCGTGCCGGGCGTGTGGATCGGCGCCATCTCCTCGATCATCGGAGCCGGCTCGGGCGCATCGTCGAAAAACCTGGACGTCGCCTTCTCCACGTTCGCGCCGTAGCGGCAATTCGGGCAGCTCACGACGGCGTCTTCGCCCGACTGTGCGAGGACCATGAACTCGTGCGAGGCCGAGCCGCCGATGTTGCCGGTATCGGCTTCGACCGGAACGTGGTCTAACGCACAACGATGAAAGATCCGGCTGTAGGCCTCGCGCATCGCCTCGTACGTCTGGTCGAGCGACTCGCGCGTCGTGTGGAAGGAGTAGGCATCCTTCATGATGAACTCGCGGCCGCGCATCAATCCGAAGCGGGGGCGCACTTCATCGCGGAACTTCGTCTGGATCTGATAGAGGTTGACCGGCAGCTGGCGATACGAATTGACCGCATCGCGCACGGCGTCGGTGATCACCTCTTCGTGCGTCGGGCCGAAGATGAAATCGCGGTCGTGACGGTCCTTGATCCGCAGAAGCTCTTTTCCGTACTTCTGCCAGCGGCCTGATTCCATCCACAGCTCAGCGGGCTGAATGGCGGGCATCAGCAGCTCGACGGCACCGGCGCGGTTCATTTCTTCGCGCACGATGTTCTCCATCTTCTTGATGGAGCGGAGGCCGAGCGGCAGGTAGGTGTAAATGCCGGCGGCGACTTTCCGGATCATGCCGGCGCGCATCATCAATTTCTGACTGATGACGTCGGCGTCGGCGGGAACTTCACGCAAGGTATTGAGGAAATAGCTGGTCCAGCGCATAGAAGATCGCGAATTCTATACTGAGGGCCGTCATCTGACATGAACGACGACACCATCCTCAAGTTCGATCGGAATCCCGTGTCGCGGCTCGTTTCGTGCGCCGCCGTTTTCGGCTCGGCCGCGCTGGTGTTCGTCTACCTCTCGGAAAGCGCGGACGACATCGACGTCCTTTCGTTCAGCGGTCTCATTCTTCTTTTCCTCGGCACGTTCGCCGCGATGCTGCTGCAGTACGGCGATCACATCTACGTCAGCAGCTCGGGCGTGATGTACGAGAACCGCTTTTTCAAATGGTTCGGGCGCCGCGGACGGTGGATGAAGTGGGAAGACATCGTCGAGGTGCGCGAGATCCGGCGGAAGGTGCTGGTGCTGCTGTCGCGCGACGGCCGGCGCATGCTCGTCGACGCCATCCTTGGCTACGCGATTGCACGAGCGGAGATTCTCAGGCGCGCTCCGCAGGCCATTGTCTCGGGGACGCTCGCCCGAGATGACGCTTGAACAGACGCGCGGTCTTCATCACATCAGCAGCGGTCTCGATTCTCCTGATCATCGTGTTCGCGGTCGTGCTGTCGCGACAGCGATATCGGCGCCGCCAGGTGTTTCATCGGCCGCCTGCCGCGCAGCCGGTGAAGCCGCAGCTCAGCGTTCCTTCAATCGAGGAGTGGACCGATCACTTCGCGAAACTGGAGGAAGCGGATCAATGGTCGGATTTGTCCGACCTGCTCGATGCGATCGCGAAACACGATCCCGATCTCTACGCGCGGAACTCTCTCGGCTACCTGCACGCACGCGCGAAGATCGAGACGGATGATCTCGACGAGGCGAAGGAGAAGCTGCGACCGTTTCTGAGCGGCGATTATCGCGATCTGGCGTTGTTTCATCTCGCGGAGCTCGATGACTCGAGCGCACTGCGCCAGGAGCTGATCCTCGGCTTTCCGTCGTCGATTCATCGCGATGAGGCCATCGACGACGAGACGGAATTCCTCGCCCGCGGCAACGACGTGAATGCACTCGTGACGTTCACGTCGAAGCTCTACACAAGCGCGCCCACCGCGCGGCGGCGCGATCTCGACGCGCACATCGCCGAGATGATGATCCGCCTCGGGCAGACCGACGCCGGCATCGTCAAGGCGTTCGATGTGCTGCGCGCGGGAACGATGGACGATCCGTCGGACCGCGTCGCGCGAGCGCTCGATCATCCCGATCTCGTCCACCGGCTGAATGCCGCGCAACTCACGACACTCGGCGAGACGATGCAGAACCACCGTCATTTCGATCGCGCGGTCGCACTGCTGCTGACGGTGCCGAAATCGGATGACGTGATCTTCTCCATCGGACGCAGCTACTACGGCGACGAGAAGTTCACGGAGGCGCGGGATTGGTACGTACGCGGCACGAAGGCGACGCGCGATCCGAAGCAGAAGGTGACGTTTCTCTGGCATGCGGCGCGCGCCGCGCAACTCCTCGGCGACGACGCCGCGGCGGAGCGTTTGATGACCGCCGCCATCGCGGTGCCAGTGCGAACCGAGGCGACGCTCGCCGCGCTCACACAGCGGATGCGCACGCGGCTGAAACAGAAGCGCATCGCCGAGGCGAATGCCGATCTCGCGCTGGCGCGCAAGATCGCGCCGAAGGATCGCGACGCGCCCGAGGCGTACGCGTTGTACATGAACAAGATGAGGAGGGCGGACGTCTCGTCCGCCCCGGTGAAGACCATCGACATCAAGCCCGAGCCCTTCCCGAAGTTTCCGCTGAAGGAAAACGATCGCGGCTCGCAGCTCATGGCGATGGGCCTGTTCGACGACGCGGTCGACGTCATCCCGAAACGCTGGCCGCTCGCCTCGAACGGCGGCGCGCTCACGCAGTCGCTGGCGTTCAATCGCGCCGGCGCGGCGCGGCAATCGATCTACGCGGCGGAAGTGCTGGCCAAGCGGGTCGGCGAAAAAGCGCTGCCTCGTCTCGCACGCGAGCTGCTCTATCCGCGCTACTTCTACGACTTCATCGTCGAGGACTCGAAGGCGTTCGGCGCCGACCCGAACCTCGTGCTGGCGATCATGCGGGAGGAATCGCGCTTCAATCCGCGCGCGAAATCCGAAGCCGCGGCGCGCGGGCTGCTGCAGTTCATCATCACCACCGCGCGCGACATCGGACGCGACGTCGGCCTCGTCGACGTCACAGCGGACGATCTCTACGACCCGCGCATCGTCATCCGCCTCGGGACGAAGTACATCGCCACGCTGTCGGAAGAGCTCGGCGGGAACAAGTACGCGGTCGTCGCCGCGTACAACGCGGGACCGAAGCAGGTCGCCCTGTGGCAACGACTCGCGCCAAAGGCAGGCGACGACTACTTCGTCGACTCGATCAATTTCGATGAGACGCGCGACTACGTGCGGAAGGTGATGGGGTCGTACAAGCAGTACAACGCGATTTATCGCTGAGCGATCACGCGCTCGTAGAACGCGCGATACATCGGCACGATCTTCCGCTCGTCGAAACGCTCCACCGCGACTTCGCGTCCGCGCTTGCCGAGCTTCCGCCGCAGCTCATCGTCCGAAAGGATCTCCACCGCGCAATCGGACATCCCCGCGATGTCGCCGACGGAGAAGAGATAGCCGCTCTCGCCATCGACGACGACCTCCGGCATGCCGCCCGTTCTCGTCCCGATGACCGGCACCTCGGAGGCCATCGCTTCGAGCGCCGCCATGCCGAACGACTCCGCGTCCGACGGCAGCAGGAAGAGATCGGCCGAGCCGACGATCTCCTCGAGATTCGGCACATTTCCAAGGAAAAACACGCGATCGCGCAGGCCATGGTCGCGGCAGTAGGCCTCCGCTTTCGAGCGATCGGGGCCGTCGCCGACCATGATCAGGCGGCTCGGCACCTTCTGCGCGACGCGCTCGAAGATCGCCAGCACGTCCATGATCCGCTTCACCGGACGGAAGTTCGAGACGTGGCAGAGCAGCTTGTCGTCGCTGACGTCGAAGAGGTGAAAGAGGTTGCCGCGATTGTGATGAAAGCGGTCGGGATCGACGAAGTTCGGGATCACCTCGATCGCCTTGTCGGTCGAGAAATTCACCGCCGTCTCGTCCTTCAGCCATTCCGACACCGCGGTCACGCCGTCCGACGCCTCGATGCCGAACTTCGTGATCGGCAGATAGCTCTCGTCGCGGCCGACGAGCGTGATGTCGGTGCCGTGCAGCGTGGTGACGAACTTGAGCTCGGAATGCATGATCTGCTTCGCGAGGAACGCGCTGATGGCGTGCGGAATCGCGTAGTGCACGTGCAGCACTTCGAGCTTCTCGTACGCCGCGACCTCGGCCATCTTCGTCGCAAGGGCCAGCGCGTACGGCGGATAGGGATCGAAGAGCGGGTACGACGTGACCGTGACCTCGTGAAAGTGCACGCGGTCGTGCATCAGGTTGAGCCGCGACGGGAGCGCGTAGCTGATGAAGTGCACGTCGTCGCCGCCCTTGGCGAGCGCGAGTCCGAGCTCGGTGGCGACGACACCGGAGCCGCCGAACGTGGGGTAGCAGGTGATGCCGACCTTCAAGGCTCTCTTCCCTCGTACGCCGCGATCATGTCGTCGAGCTTCGGCGGCTGTTTGGTGATGAACGCCTCGCCGTACTCGACGCCGATCAATGCGCCGAAGTGCTTGGCGCGCGCCTCGATCATGCCGAGGAACTTCGGATCGGAGATGAAGATCACCGGGTCCTTCGATTTCTTTTTTGCTTTCGGATCGTGGAACTGCGACTTGAACGCAGCGATGGCGCGCATCTTCGTCTTCCACGCCGCGGTCACGTCGACCACGAACGTCGGATGCAGCACGTAGTTCTGCAGGTAGTACGCGGTGACCTGCGGGCGATGCGCGGGACGCGCGGTCTGCAGCGATCGCAGGCCGGCGTAGAACGATGCCTCGGTGCAGATCCGTCCGGTGCGGACGTGATCGGGATGACGCTCATCGGGCCATGGCGCGAAGATGACACGCGGCATGTGGCGGCGCACGACTTCGATCACCTCGAGCTCTTCGTCGCGTCCGGTGCGCAGGCCGCCGTCGCCGAGGTCGAGCTGATAGCGGAACTCGACGCCGAGAATCTTCGCGGCGCGCTGCGACTCGCGAAAGCGGATCTGCGGCGTGCCGCGCGTGCCCATCTCGCCGCGCGTAAGCTCCACGAGGCCGACGCGCAGTCCGTCCTTCACAGACTTGGCGATGGTGCCGCCGCACGAGAGCTCGATGTCATCGGCGTGCGCGGCGAAGAAAAGGAGGTCGACTTGTTCGTTCATCAGAGTGTCTTCATAGCGCGATCACCTTGCAGACCGCGGCGTCAGGCTCGATCTCGTCGACCATGCGCTCGATCAGCAGCTTGTCGTAACGGCAGAAGTAGTAAATCCAGCCGACCACGCGGTCCTGCACGTGGCGGTCGGGAAAGAGCGTGGCGACGAGCTCGCGGACCGCGATGAGACGCTCGCGATCCTTGCGCGCCAGCCCTTTGATCGCGCGCTCGGTCAGTTTTCCGAAGTGATATTCGATGTGGCCGATGGAGCGATTGATCGCGCGCGCCAGTGCATGCTCGGCGGGGAGCGCGATGTCGCCGATCTGTTCGATGCGGGCGATGAGATCGCGCTTCGCTTCCTCGGAAAGTGCACGGACGCGCGCCACCGCTTCCGGCTCGCGCTCCGCGAGGATCGCGTCAGCGCTCGTGAAGACCTCGCGCGGCTCGAGCGCGAAACGGGAGAACGCGCGTGCCACGCGCTTCGGAGCGACGAGCGCGTGTCCGCGCAACGCGACGCGCGGCATCGGCACGCCGAGGAGCTCGTGCAGCGGCGCGATCTGCGCGTAGTACGCGACTTCGGATGGACCGCCGACGAAGACCGTGGGACGGAAGATGAAGTCCTGCAGCAGCGGACGGGTGAGCGCCGAGGTCGATATCGTCGTCGGATCGCCGATGTCGAACGGCGGCGCGAGGAGCTCGCGATTGCCGTGCTCGTCGATGCGGAAGAAGAGCGTGTACGGATCGCCGTCACGCGGCACGACCTGCGGGAGATAACCGGCGCGCGCGAGTGCCGATGAACGCGCGGCGAGAGCGCTCTGCACTTCGTCCGCGCGCGCGGCGATCTGATCGAACAGCGGGCCGCCGGCGCGTCGGAGCTCGGGGAGCAGCGCATCGACGAGGACGATCGGTTCATCGAACGTCGATGCGATCAACTCGGCAAATGAATCGCGGAAGGTGATCCCTTCGCGCAGCCACGTCGGACGCGGGATGTCGAGCAGCGCGAGCAGTTCCGCGATCAACGGCTCGGGCACCGGCTGCGGCCCGACCATCTGTTTCGATTCGATGCCGCGGCTCACGGCGAAATGCGCGAGGTCGAGCTGGCGATTGGCGACCGGGATCGAGATCGTCGCCGCTTCGTCGAAGTCGTGATCCTCGGTGGCAAGCCAGAAGAAAACGGTGGCGCGTTTTCCTTCCGCCTCGAAGCGCCGCTTCAGTTTCAGCAGCGACGCGATCTTCGCCAGCGTGTAGAGCGGCCCGCCGGCGAAGCCGACCTGCTGGCCGGCGATCAGGGCGATCGATTCGCCGCGCGCCCAGCGCTCGACGTCGTCGCGGACGAACATGCCCCAGCGCTTGTTGGATTCGATGAGGGCGTGGTGTAGGTCAGGCGCCCCCGCCTGACCGGGGACAGGCGAGGGCGCCTGTCCTACACGCTGCAGAAACGTCTCGTTGCCGTTCATCCAATCGAGGACGAACCGGTTCATCCCCGGGTAATCGGCGAGCGAGAGCTCGATACACGCGGGCTCGGTCGCTTTTGCAGGGGCGGCCGTCATCGCGCTTTGCTCCCGACGAGGATGAGGCGCGGCGATGAATCAGTGAACGCGCTGCCGTCGAAGTCGCCGAAGGCGGCGCGGATGTCGAGCTGGCACCCGGAGAACATCATCGAAATCTCGGCCAGATCGTACCCGCGAACGCGCTCCAGGTAACGCTTTTGACCGATCGTTATCCGTTTGTTGAAGGAGCGGTCATTCGGGTCGAACCAGCGCTCGAGCTGCACGTCGCCCATCGGCGTGGCCAGCACTTCGCGCTCCACGAGCTTCTTCAGCTCGCGATGCACGTTGAGGTAATCGAAGAGAAACGGCGCTCCCGGCTCCAGCACGCGCGCCATCTCGCTCACCACCTTGCGGTTCTCCTCCTCCGTCGAGAAGTAGCCGAAACTGGTAAAGAAGTTGACCAATCCGCTGAAGCTCGCGGTGCAGAACGGAAGGTGGCGCATGTCGGCGCGCGCCACCGGCATCGGACCGTAGTCGGTGCTGCCGGTGCGGAGCAGCACGTAGGAGAGATCACAGCCGACGGCGTGATAGCCCGAAGTCTGCAGCTCCTGCATGTGCCGTCCGATGCCGCAGGCGAGATCGAGGATCGCGCCGCGGATGGGGCCGAACTGGCGGACGAAGAACGCGACCTGCTGCCGCGCCTCGTGCTCATCGCGATGCGCGTAGAGCTCGAGGTACTCCTCGCCGAACCATTCCTGGTACCAGGCCATCAGAGCCGGGACAGGCGGTCACTGATCGTCTGCTCGCTCTCCCTCGCGGCCTGCAGCGCCGCTTCGAGCGACGCGATCACGCGGCGCGTCGACGTCAGCAGCTTCTCCAGCTCATCGCGATCGTGAGACTCGTCGTGAATGCCGGCCGTGGTGGCGAACGGATTGTCGACGACCGACGGCTCGGGCTCCGGCTCGGCGACGGCAACCGCGGATGCGAACGGATCGACGCTCATCGCCTCGGCGTCGACCTCTTCAATCTCCACCGGCCCGTAGCTGCCGAACGGATCCTCTTCCAGCGCTTCGACGGCGACCGGAATCGGCTCGGGATCCGGAATGGCGGCGGGTGGCGGCGCCGGCTCCTGCTTCATCGACAGCTTCGGCGTTCCTGCCGATCCCTGCGTCACGCCCGAGCGCTGGCTCATGTCGGGCGCGCCGAGGGCCGGCTGATCGTAGAGCGTCGTGTCGACGTTCTTCTTCAGGTTCTCGAGGATCACGCCGATCGCCGCGCGCAACGTCGCGGTCACGCCGACGCCCTGAATCGCCGCCGCCTCGACCGCCGGATGGTGGCCCGGCTTCAGGTAGGCGTTCATGTCCTCGACCGTGTCTACACTCGGGAGATCGCGCTTGTTGTACTGGAACACCAGCGCGATCTTGTCGGGATCGATGCGGTTGATGCGGAGGTTCGTCTTCAGGTTCTCCAGGCTCTCCAGATTCGACTCGTGCATCGACGACTGCGAATCGGCGACGAACACCACGCCGTCAGCGCCGCGCAGCACGAGCTTGCGGGTCGCGTCGTAGAAGACCTGGCCGGGAACGGTGTAGAGCTGCACGCGGACCTTCTGGCCACCGATCGTGCCGAGCTCCATCGGCATGAAGTCGAAGAAGAGCGTGCGGTCCGTCTCCGTCGACATCGAGATCATCTTCCCTTTGTTCTCGAGCTTCGGGTTGCCGTAGATCTTCTCGAGATTGGTCGTCTTCCCGCACAGACCCGGGCCGTAATAAACGAGCTTGACCGTGATCTCGTTGATGGCCTTGTTGATCAGAACCATTGGGTTTCCTCCGGACCGCGGGAAAGATTATAGATAGCAACCTACAATACCGAAGGATGTCGCTCGCGACAGGCAGCCGGATCGGTCCTTACGAGATCGTGGAGCTCCTCGGCGAAGGCGGGATGGGGCAGGTGTACCGCGCCCGTGACCCGCGCCTGGGACGGGACATCGCCGTCAAAATTCTGACCGCCGAATCGCGGCACAACGAAGAAGCGATCGCGCGCTTCGAGCGCGAGGCACGCGCGGTCGCATCGCTCTCCCATCCGAACATCCTTTCGATTCACGACTTCGGCAGCGACGACGGCATCTTCTTCGTAGTTACGGAGCTGCTGCAGGGACGGACGCTTCGCGACGCGATGCAGACGCCGATGTCGTGGCGCAAGGCGATCGAGATCGGCGCCGAGATCGCTGAGGGCCTCTCCGCGGCGCATTCGAAATCGGTCGTGCATCGCGACCTCAAGCCGGAGAACATCTTCCTCACCGCCGAAGGGCACGTGAAGATCCTCGACTTCGGTCTGGCACAGACCGATCCGATCCTCTCGCAACAGGAAGAGACGTCGATCCCGACGACGAAATGGTTTCAGACCGATCCCGGCGCGATCATCGGCACGCTCGGCTACATGTCGCCCGAACAACTGCGCGGCGAGATGGTGGACGTCACGGCCGACATCTTCTCCCTCGGCTGCGTGATGTACGAGATGGTCACCGCCAGGCGGCCGTTCCAGCGCAACTCCGGCGCGGCGACGATCGCCGCGGTGCTGCACGACGACATCTCGCACTCCGACCTCTCCGCCGCCGTGCCGTCGGAAGTGCAGCGCGTGATCGAAGGATGCGTGGAGAAGCGGGCGTCGGCGCGATTCCAGTCGGCGCGCGATCTCGCCCTCACGCTGCGCGCGATCGGCAGCGGCACGCTCACCGGCCTCGCGGACGTCGTGCCGCGCCGCAAAACGAAATCGAAAGTCATCGACTCGATCGCCGTCCTCCCGCTGCAGAACGCAACGGGCGACGCAGACGCCGATTACCTCAGCGACGGCATCACCGAGGGGATCATCAACAAGCTGTCGACGATCCCGAAGTTGAAGGTGATGGCGCGCAGCACGGTCTTCCGCTATCGCAATCGCGACGCCGACGCGCAGGCGATCGGCCGCGAGCTGCGCGTGCGTGCCGTGCTAACGGGTCGCGTGCAGCACGTGCGCGACCGGCTGCTGATCAACGTCGAGCTGGTCGACGCGGTCGATGGATCGCACCTCTGGGGCGAGTCGTACAACCAGGAGCTCGCCGACCTGCTCGAGCTGCAGGCTCGGATGTCGAGCGAGATCGCGGAGAAGCTGCGCGTCCGCCTCACCGGCGCCGAGAAGAAAAAACTCCGGAAGAAGACGACGGAGAACAGCGAGGCCTACCAGCTCTACCTCAAGGGGCGCTATCACTGGAACAAGCGCACCGAGGAGAGCCTGCGGAAGGGGATCTCGTTCTTCCGCGATGCGATCGAAGCCGATCCCTCGTTCGCCAGCGCGCACGCCGGCCTTGCCGACTGCTTCATCACGCTGGCCACGAACGTCCCGCTGCCGCCGAAGGAAGCGATGCCGAAGGCGAAGGCCGCGGCGATGCGCGCGATCGAGATCGACGACGGCCTGGCGCCCGCCTGGGCGTCGCTCGCCGCGATCCGCTGGTGGTACGAGTGGGACTGGTCGGGAGCGGAAGAGGCGTACAAGCGGGCCATCGAGCTGAATCCGAACTACGCGAACGCGCACGAGGGCTACTCGATGCTCCTCTCCGCGCGCAGCCGCTTCGACGAAGCGGTCGTGCAGATCACGAAGGCGAACGATCTCGATCCGCTGTCGCTGATCATCGCGGTGCACGCGGGCTGGCCGCATTACTTCGCACGCGATTACGAGCCCGCGACGCGCCGCTTCCGCAAGGCGCTCGAGCTCGACGAGAACTTCATCCCCGCGCACGGCTGGCTCGGCATGTCGCTCGGGCAGCAGGGCCGTCACGCCGAGGCGATCGACACGTTCCATCGCGCGCTCGAAGTCGAGCGGACGCCGATCCTGCTGGCGATGATCGGTCACGCGTACGCCATCGCCGGCGAGCGGACGAAGGCGATCGAGGCGCTGGACGCGTTGCGCGAGGAGGCGAAGTCGCGCTACGTCTCGCCGTACGACCTCGCGGTGATCCACGCCGGACTCGGCAACAACACCGAGGCGATGAGGACGCTGCGCGTCGCGTTCGACGACCGGTCGGCGTGGATGGTGTTCATCCGCGTCGATCCGCGGCTTGATCCGTTGCGGGATTTGCCCGAATTTCGGGAGCTTGCGGGACGGGTCGGCTGACAGCAACTACAATTACCGCATGTCCCGTAAGCACCTTTTCGCACGCGTCTGTGAAGAACAAATCATCGGTGTCGTCCGCGAAGACGATGCGGTGCTCGCCGAGCATGTCGCCGTCGCCTACGCGCACAACGGCATCAACATTGTCGAGGTCACGCTCACCACGCCCGACGCGTTCGATCTGATCGCGCGGCTGGCCAAACGCTTCGGCGATCAGATCGTGATCGCAGCCGGCACCGTGCGCAGCTCGAACGACGCCGCCACCGCGCGGCGCGCCGCGAATGAGAACGACATGCTCTCCGTCGCCGGCGCCGCGAGTCCCACCGAGATCATCACCGCCTGGGAAGCGGGCTGCGACATCGTGAAGCTCTACCCCGCGCAATTCCTCGGCGGTCCCGATTTCATCCGCACGATCCGCGGTCCGATCCGCGACGTACCGATGCTCGCCGGCGGCCCGGTGCCGCTCGACATGATCGAGCCGTACCTCGACGCTGGCTGCGTCGCCGTCAACCTCGGTCCGTCGCTCGCGGTTCCTGACCTCGTGCGCAGCGGTGACTGGGATGAGATCGGCCGCCGCGCGATCCTCGCGACGTCGATCATCCAGTCGCGGCGCGAAACGGCGGAAGAGACGACGTACGTTCACTGATGCTCACGGCGCTCCTCGCACTCTTCCTCGCCAACCCCTTCCCGTCCACGAGCAAGACCTCGTGGATGCGGCCCGAGTCGTTCCATCTCGAGATCGGTCTATCGCGCGCCGAAACGCTGAAGCGCCTCGGCGAAGGGGGATGGAAGACGAAGGAAGGGAAGGACAAGACGGAGTTGGTCGTCGATTACAGCGACGCCGACTCCATCACGCTGAAGTTCCGCAAGAATCGCCTGAAGGCCTTGCGCTTCGAGCACTTCGCCTTCCTTCAGGATGCGCGCACCGCGTTCGATGAGGAGAAGGCGTACCTCCGCGACGCGTTCGGCGCGCCGAAGAAGATGAAGACGAAGTCGATCGTCGTCTACGACCGCGTGCTGCCGAACGTGATGGTCGTCCTCTCCGCCGATCCGAAATCGGAGAACGGGAAGAAGGGGCTGGGGTTGCTGGTGGTGCGCTACTTCGATCCGCTGTAGGGGGAGCCCCTCATCCGCCCTTCGGGCACCTTCTCCCGCGGGGAGAAGGCCTGCCTGCCGTGCGCTGCGCGAGATGCGTAGTCCTGTGGGCGCGCGAATCGTTTGTCATAGCATAGCGAATCGTTTGTCATACAAATAACCGATGGTCCCGCCGCGTTATTTGACAAGCCGAACACATGGGAACGAAGCGGCTAGTCGTCGGCGCTATCATCAGACCAGGGCGATGGCCCGGAGCGTGTGATCAGCACCCATCCGCGGGGGTCGCGTGGCACACTGGAAAGCGCAGCAGCGCCCCTCGATTCCACTCGGACGTCATCAGCGGCACCGTAGCAGTCACAGCCTTCGAGCCAGACCATTAGCGACTTGTCGGGGGAGAGTCGTGAGTTTCTCGATGAGTTCTTCGACGGTCATAGCTCAGCTGTACAGCCGCTCGATAGCGTCGGCGAGACTCAGATTCAGCGCGCTGGCCGACCAAAAAAGGCGAGCTACGCCCATCGCGATGGCCTCGGGATCGACCAACTCATCGGGACGCCACACTTGCCGATACGTCGCGTCGAAGAGAGTCGCCATTACCCCTCCGAGCGACGCAGGGAGGCTAGGAAGGAGCGCCACCAGAGACTCCAGGAGTAGATCGCGAAAGCGGTCTGGCACCGCAGCCCCGAGTGTCAACGCCCGCCGCTCGATCAGCCCGACCGAAGCCTCGAAATATGCGGACGACCAAGGATCCACGAAGGAGCGCCAGCCATTCAACAACGACAACGAAACTAGAGAGCCATGCACTTTGCGGTAGCAAGCCCGGCACCGGCCCAGCTTCATCTCGAACTGCGGGGTTGGGGCGGCGCACTTGAGGCACCGGTAGATTGAGTGCTCATCATCGGACGCGCAGTAGGCGTCGTGCACGCCGTCCTTCAGCGAGCAGCAACTCACGGCTTCACCGTGCGAAGCAATTGCAGAATGTCGACCTCGCCGGGTTCGAACAAGATGTTTGTCAGCAGCGGCGGCCGCCATGCCTCATAGCAGCCGCGCGTCTTGCCCACAATCGTGAAGGCGTGGTCCGGCGTGAAGGAGTGCAGGCCTGAGCCGTCGCCGGTGCTGTAGTAGCCACCAGGCGGGAACATCGACACGTCGATGTGGTGCAGCTTTTCACGTGGATCTGCGCGCTCGAGATCCGTTCACGTTACGAGATCGTCGGAAACGGGCGAGCCGCCAGCAACCTTGGGTTTACCGTCGCGTTCAAGAACGCGACGACTAATTTCACGGCCGCCAGCACCTACAAGTTTGCGTACAATTCTGTCGGGAAGTGAAAGGGGGGGTAAAGATGACCACGGCGCTGACTCGCGAGGATGTTCTCAAGCTGTTTCCGACCGGCCTCCTGCCGGTACGTTTGGTTCTGCTGGAGCGCCTCGGGGAGCTGGCGAAGCCTGAGATGTATGCACGAATGCCCGCCGACATGGCTTTCCGGACTCTTCTCGGCGAGCTAAATCTCATCGTCGGCGAGTTGCACAGGGACGTTCAGACGGCCGCACATGAGCGGCCCCAGGACATGCTCGATGTCTTTTACGACCGCCTCACAAAGCTTCGCGCCCAGCTGCAGGACTCGATCGATCCCGACGAGATCGGTCACCTATGCCAACAGGTCGTCACTTTCGTTAACCTAGCTCTTCAGTGTGCCACCGAAGACGCGGACAACCGAAGCCGGCTCATCCAGATCGTCGACGACGCCAACAAGCTCGCGACGGAACGCTTCGAAGTCGCAGTCGAGGTCATCTCCCGCCGACTCGAGCAAGCCCCCGCCTAGCGCCATGCCCTGTCGGCGATCGCTGCGTCATCCGGCACTGCGTCCGTTATCGGGTCGAACAGCGCGCTTGAGAACTCCGGATAGGCGACCATGTACCACCGCATCTTCTCGAGCTTTGTTGGATCGTTCTTGTATGCTCCGGCACGTGTTAGATAGGACACGGAAGCGCCAGAAATGTGGCAAGGATTAAACGTGGCCGCGCTGCGCGTCACGCAGCTGTTGATCGGCCGAATCGTGGATCTGCTTGAAGACCGCACTCGCCGTTGCGAGCAGCGGATGTGTCATTGCGAGCTCGCGCAGCTGCAGCAGCAGCATCCAGTCGACGCGAGGCCCGCCGGGAAGCTCTTCCTCGGCCAGCTGGGGCGTCATGTCGGGATGTGATAGCCCCATCGGTTCGCGCGAGTCCTGACTCAACCAAACGGCTCCATCGTCACGTTGTCCACGTCGATGATGTGCGCCCCTCGCTCGGTCGGTGCCGGCTGCCGCACGTTCGCGATCGCGAGCGTTCCATCGAGGCGCCGCACGAAGATCTGCGCCATGTGGACGTCCAGATCCGCAAGATTCCGCATCAGCACCTGGTCGATCGCCACGCCGATCGCGACACCGTCGACCTCGGTGACGACGACGGCAGCGCACACCGACACATCATTGCGCGTGAAGGAGAAGGGCACCTCGACGGTAAGTGGCACCGCCCCCTCAGCCTGAACATCGACCGTCACTACACCTTCTGTCTTGATCGGCATCGCAGTGCTCTCTCCTGTTCTACTGAACCTCGAAGGTGATCACGCCGTTGACTTCGGTATTGTTGGTGCTGGCAGACCAGTTAGCAAGTGTCAGCTTGTTGAGACCTATGGCGTTGTTCGTTGCTGTGATCAGCAACGTGCCTACAACAGCCCCTGCACCGTTATCGTTGTACAGCAAGGTGGGAGAAACCGTCGTCTTTGCAGCGGTGAAGCCGCCCGGTACTCTGACAGAGAGTGTATTGGCCAACGTGCCGCCCACCGTCGTATTTAAAAGACGAAACACAACGGTAATGAGCTTGCCGATCAGCGTGTACTGATAGGTGACCACGTCGCCCGAATCGACTGTCCACGTCATCGAGCCGCCGCCGATGAAGTTCGCCCCGCTGTACGCCGGCGTTGTCCACTCGCCAGGCTTGAATGTCCGACTTCGCTCTGGAGGCAACCCATTCGTGAAGAGGCCAGCGTCGGCCTGTACGATCGCGCGAATGTTCTCACGCACAGAGCCGAGCGCCGTGGCCCAATCGACCTGTGCCATCGATGGAAGCGAAAGATCGAATCCCATGCCCTACCGCCCTCCCTTGATTCGCTGATCCCGCTCGCGCCTGTAGTGCTTTACGTGATCTCGCACCGTCGTTCGATGTGACTCTTCGGCCGCCACGATGAAGGCCTCGAGATCCTCGTCCGTAGCGTCCGGCGGCCAGTGTCGTAGATCGAGTGTGTGAACGATCGTGATCACTCCATCAGGAACGATCTCGACGTCTTGTGATCCGCACGTCTTGCATTGAAGCTTCATATGATTGCCACGGTTATCAGTCCCCCCAGACCTTCGTCGCGGATTGCACAACGAGCGGTCAGACCGGACAATCCGGCACCGGTGGAAGGATTGAAGACTTTCACGGTGAACGACGCGTTATTCACTGCCGAGAGCGTCCAGTCGGAGTTGGTGGATCCAAGCACCGAAGGCAGGACAAGCAACGTGCACGAGGACGGCAACTGCTTCGCAGTGGGCAGGGTATAGGACGCGTTGCCGCTTCCATCCGTCACAATGTCCACCACGTCGATCGGCACGCCGATCTTTTGCTCGGTGTACCAGATGCCCTGATCATTCGGGTCGATGATCAGCATCGTCTGCGCGAACGCGTTATTGGAAACGAGGTTCAAATTGCAGACGAGCTCCGTCCCGGTGGCGGGGCCGGTCGCACCGGTCCGGATCATGTCGCCGGTAATCCCGGTGACCAGTACAGGCTCGCACCTCGAGTGAATGTCGGAGCCTTCGCGGCCGACACGCACACGCTTCGAGAGCCGCGCCCGTCGCTCCGTATTTCGATAGAAGGATCCGGAGTACTGCGCACCCATGCCGCTGATTTCCACCTGAACCGGCACAACGTCCAATGGTGCCCACAGCGGTTGACCGCCGCGGCGAGGCGCGTCGACGAGGGTCTCCCACTGTTGGATCGACGCGAGACTTCCAGAGGTGATCTCGCTCTGAGCCGTCGCCGGCGAGAGCGCACGGCACAACATGGCCCGCCGCGTCGCGTTCGTGTAAACGCCTTCGTAAATCGCATCACCGAAGCGAAGCACGTCGGGCTCGTTGCCGAACTCAACAAAAAAATGAGGCCCGAAGCCGGACACCTCCGCAGGAGGAGAACCTTGCGCAAACACGACGATGTCGGCGGTCTTCGCATTGACCGAAATGTTCTTGGACGTGTCACACGCCTTCACGAGGTATCGCCAGGCGCCACCCGGCAGACCGACCGACGTTGCCGGTTTGTCGAGGATGTAATTCGTGCTGCCGCCGACGACGGCCACGATGCCGGCCGTGCTCCACGTGTCGGTCGTCAGGCCGCGCTCGACGATGTACTGGCCGATGTCCGGATCCGGCGGCGGCAGCCAGCAGACCTTGACTTCCTCGCCGCGCCTCTCGATCCACACATACGGGACGTCGGACGGCGGTGTGGTCTTGCCGGCATAGGCGAAGGTCTTGCTCGTGCCGGCCGACTTGAGGTCGAGCGTGCTCACGTTGACGAGCGTGAACGTGTAATTACCGATCTCGAGGAGGTCCCCGATCTGGCACGGCGAGATGATGTTGCCGGCCAGCGATCGCGTCGCACCACCATTGACCGAGATCGATAATTCGAAGTGGTCGTGAAAAGGATCGTTCGAAGGGTTGGTCCAGGTGAGGATGCCGCGCGGCGAGCGGCTACCTCCCTGCAGCTGCGGCAGCTCGACCGTAAAACCGATCGTGCCGACGACGACGTCGGGGGGCGTTGCAAACGGATCCGCTAACGTCGAGGTCACCTGCGCCGCCGCTGCAGTGTTCGTGTCGGCGTACTTGCGAGCGCTCATGAGCAGCAGCTCTACGTCGGAGGTGTTGTTGGGAAGCCGCTCGCGCGTAATGAGGCGCCACTCGCCTGTCAGGCCTCGCTCAGCGATCGTCTGCGTAACGACGTCGCCCATCACGCGATCACCAGTGTTCGCTCTCCAATTGAGCGGCAGGCGGTAATCGTCGATGTTCGAATAGAGGATGTAGGGGAGCTTCGTCTGGGCGATCGCCCGATCGTGAAGAGCGGGCAGCTGATACTCGAGAGGGTCTTCGTCCTCTGTGTTGCTGGCCACGGTCGCGTCGCGCAGCTCGACCTTGAGCTTCGTCCAGGGCAGCGTCGCCGTGTTCGTGTACTCGATCGAGACCGCGTTCTTGAGCTCATCCGCATCCGACTGTGGGCCCATCTCCGTCTGTTTCGAACCGGAGTAGTGGAGGTCCGTGTACGTCGCCACGGGCGCGGTCGGCCGATCGACCAGAACGCTCCACAGGCCCGCCTCGTCTTCGAACCAGTACGCGTCGCCGAGGAGCCGGAACATCTTCAGCCAGTCCTTGACGTCGCCGCCACCGATCTCGAGGTGCGCCGAGTAACGCTTGCCCGCGCCGAGCGTTTGATTGCCGACCGTGGCGGCCGCGGTGAACCTCGTCATGCTCAGCTGCGAGGGCGAGAGGTACATGCCCTCCGGGTCGATCGCCCAGTCGCGCCAGATGTTGAAGAGGTTTTCGGTGTACTCGACTGTGCTGCTATTGAGCAGGTTTGCGATGCGGCTGCCGCGCACCTGGTAATACCAGCTCGGCAGCGTCTTCCAGTACTTCGACACGTTCTGATAGATCTCGACCACATACGAGATCCCGCGCAGCTTCCCGGTCTTGTCGGTGATAACAAGGGTTTCGTTCCAGCTGCCGTCGACGCCGGCGAGCGAGGTGTCGACGCCCTGGGAGAGCGCGCCGTTGTGGAACACATAGCTGAAATTGGCGAAGCTCGACGCCGCGCGGCCGCGCTCGTCGTAGACCGCAGCAACGCCGTCCAGCTGCCCCGAAGACTCGGCGCCGAAGACGGTTGCTTCGCGCTGCCCGAGCGCGAGCACACGAACGACGTAGAGCGTGTCGAAGCTCTGAAACCCGTAGCGCACCTGGCTCGGCTTGGACTTGATCTCGTGAAGGCCGTACAGCCTGGGAATCGGCGCGTTGTTATCCGCGTCGGACTGACTGCCTAGCGCGAGCTCGACCAGTCGCCGAGTCGGTTTCGGAACAGGCGTGTCGATCTTGATCCCCTTGTAGGGGTCGGGAGCGATCGGCGTTCCTGGCCAAACTGCGCGAATGCGTCCGGGCATGATCGTTACACGTAGAGGACCGACGTCACCATGTGCAGCGGCTCGCGCAGCTGCCAGTAGTCGACCTCGAGGTGTGCCTCCGGAAACTTCTGCGTCGTGTACCAGCACGCCCACTTGCGGCGGCCGACGTCGGCACTAAAGGCGATGACGTGGCCGGTCGCGGGCAGGACGCCCGTGCTGTTGAAGACGATCTTGTTTTCGCCCTCGGTTCCGGTCCCGACCTGCACCGTGTAGCGCGAGCTCGAGATGACGGTCCCGTCGCTGTCGTAAAGGACGATCGTGTTTGTGGCCTTCGCCGGCAGCGTGTAGGTCAGCTGAAGGGCGACGATGGTGGTGAAGTTGTTCTTGTCGATCGACCGCGTGGTCCAGGAGTCATAGAAGCTGAAGTAGGTCGTCGCGTTGTCTCTGAAGTGCGCCTTGAGCGTGTCGAGCTCGCTCGCCGTCAGAAACGTCGAGCGCCACCAGATCTCGTACTGGTCGACGTTGTGTGGCACGTTGATCTGCGGATCCCCGAACGCCGGCGCAATGCGCTCCTGGAGCTTGACCAGCTCCCGGCTGTAGTCGGTGACGATGATCGTGTCGGGGAAAAGCGTTCCGCGTGTCGGCATAGGTCAGCTCGAGAACTTCAGCTTCACTTCGGGATCCGGCGGCAGATGAGTGATGAGCGCGTCGCGCATCTGGATCCGCGGCGACTGGCCTTTGCGGCCCATATAGCGGCGGGCGGAGAGCTGAATGCGGGGACCCACAATGCGCGGCCGCGTGACCGTACCGATGAACCACGGCTCCGCTCCGGAGATGGTCCAGTCTTCGTTGAAATTGAGGCGCTGCACGATGAGGATCGTGCTGCGCTTGGTCGGATCCGAACCGAGCGGCGTGAGCGCGTTGTCGGCGTTGCCGAGCGTGACGGCCAAGGTCGGCTGCGCTCCGTCGACGGACTGCCGTGAAGAGCCAACAGCGACGTCGCGATAGATGTACGTCTTCCCCGAAACGGTGATGCCGTTCGGATAGCCCGACTGGAGAGAGGTCGGAAAGTTCGTGAAGAGCAGCGACGGGGTGAGTGCAATCTCGACGAGCCAGGCCGTCTGCTGCCGCTCATCCTGTTGGCGCGTGGCGATCGAGGGCATGGCTTTAGATCACTCCCTCATCCCGAAGCCGGCGCATGATGCGAGCCTCGGCCGCCTCGATGACCTGCATCCCGATCGCTTCGAGGAACTCGGCGCCGTCGCCAACGATCTCGAGTTTCCGATTACCGTTCGCCCGGACCGCGGCGTTAATGTCACGAAGGATCTGCTGCGAGGTCGAGTCGCTAGAGCTCCTGCGCGTGCTGTCCCCATTGATCGTCGCCTCGATCGACTGCTGTGCCTGCACAACGACGTCGACGATGCGGTTGACCTGCAGGGCGAGCTGCGTCTCGTTGATCGTCTCGGCCATCCACACGGGCTTTCCGTCCGGCGCCTCGAGCGTCCACTTCGTGAATCGGTCGACGGCGGCCGCCGCAGCATTCAGGCTGACCGTGAACGTGTCGTTTGCCGTCGACGACGCCGTCAGGCTCGCGATGTAGTTCGTCGTCGCGGGATCGAACGGCTCCTCCGGATTGAACGGCTGTTTTGGGTTGCCGCCGCCGGGAGGAGGCGACGGTTTGGAGGGCCGGCCGCGCGGATTCGCGCCGGTGTTGATTGCGGTCACCGCGCCGAGGAGCGCCTGGCTGGCCTTATTGAGGAGATCGAATGCCTGGATCTGACGCAACTCCCCCGCGCTGCGTGCGGTCTCATAACCCTGATCGCTCAGCTTGTAGATGTCGCCGACGATCGCCTTGAGGTTGTCGAGCACTGCCGGGCCGTTGCCGGCGATGCCCATGATCTGCTGGACATAGCCCATCATCAGCTGCGTGATCCGCTGCACGTCGTCCTCGGTCGAGGCGTGTGCGAGCTGGAAGCGCAGATCGTTGAGACGACCGTAGAAGTAGTCGACCTTCTGCTGGTCGTTCTTCCCGGCGAGGTCGAGCTGCTCGAGGAGGCCATCGAGCTGCTGATGGGTCGCCTCCTGCATCTGATTGATCTTCACCAGGGCGTTTTCCATTCCGGTGAAGAACTGGTCCGAGAGCGAATTGAGCGTCTCGAACGCGGAGATCTGATCGTCGACGTCGGTCAGCTTCGGCAGCTTCTCGACCAGGTGCGACATCTGCGCGAGCGTGTCGTCGAGCGGCGTCATCGACGTCGCCTGCGACTTCGTTCGCGCACTGGCAAGCATGTTCTCCCACGAGCCCATCTTGTCGCGGTTCGCGACGAAGCCGGTGAGGCCGACGACGTACTTGCGTACCGCGTCCTGGAGCTCGTTCCCCTGCAGCGTGCCGAAGTACGCCATCGCTTTGGAGAGGTGGTCGACGTCGACTCCCATGAGCGTGATCGCGCGGCTGATCGCACCTTTGTAAGCGCTCCATGTGGCCTTCTCGAGCTTGTTCGAGAAGAAGTCGTTGAGCGCCTGCACCGCGTTCTCGTCGCGGATGTCGCCGTCCTTGACCTCGCCGGTGAGGTAGAGATCGCCCGGCACGACCTTCTCTTTCTCGAGCTGCATCCGAACGAGGTCCGGGAAGGTGTCGATCACGTTCTGCCACTGCTTCATCGAGTCGTGCACGTGCCGCGTGACCTGGGTCTGAACGTCCTGCCGCGCCTGCGCGGAGATGCCCTTCTCCGTCACGGTCGCCACGCCTTTCACGATCGAGACGTTGATGTAGTCCTCGCCCTTCTGGATCATCGAGCCGATGGCCGTACCGATCGCCGAGCCGATCATGCTGCCCAGCACGGCGTTGCCGCCGAAGTAGGCACCGATGACGGCTCCCAGTGCGCCGCCGATCGTGCCGCCGACGCCGGCCTGGTTGCCGGGCTTCTGGAACATGCCACCGATCACTCCACCGAGGCCGGCGCCGGCGAGCGCCTTGTCGAGAGAAGAGCCGCCGTTCATCCCCGCGAATATCTGGCTGAATTGAGCGGAGATCGATTTGCCGTTGAGGATCGTGTCGCTGAGCATCGACGAGAGGACGTGCCGCCAGTTGCTCGTCAGCGCGGCGCCGAAGTCGGACAGGGCTTTGCCGGCGCCACCCTTCTCTCCGATATGCGCAAAGAGATCGTCGAAGCCGCTCTCGAGCGCCTGCATATCGCCAAGGATCGCGTCGGCGATCTTCACGCCGACCGGCGGGAAAGCCTCCTCCACGCGGCGCGCGATATCGGCGATCCATTCGTTTGTCCCGGCGAGCTGCGCCTGGCGCCGGCGTTCGGCTTCCTTCTCGTCGCGTTCGTCCTTTTCCTTTTGCGCCTTGGCGATGAGATCGAGCGCCTGCTGCTTCTGTTTGGCAAAGCGAACCTCATCCTTGTATTCGAGCTCGACTTCTTTCCTCTTCTCCGCGGCCCACTTTTGATTCGCAGCGAGACGCGTGGCGAGCTCGCGGTCGATCGAGTTGGTGATGGTGGAGATCCGGAGTCGCTCGGTCTCGTCCTGCGCTTCGATCGCGATCTGCTGCTGCATCGCAGCGATGCGCCGCGTGTGCTCGAGCGTCTGCTGATCGATCGGCGCGATCGCATCGGCCGACGCACGAGCCGAATCGCGATCGAAGCTCTTCTGAATGTTCTCGAGCATCCCGTCCCAGTCCGCCATGACCACATCGCCGAAGCGCTTCTTCAGATCAGCGAACTGGCGCAGCGCGTTCTCGCGCTGGGTCTTGATGTCGGCGAGCTTCTGCGACAGCGGATCCGGCGAGGCCGCGGCGGCGTTGCCGTACTTCGAATTCATGTCGGCGAGCGGGGCGAGCTGCTTCTGCACGTGCGCCCAGAGATCGCCCTCTTTGTTATTGAACGTGGCGTTGATGTCGGAGAGGTCCTTGTCCCAGTCCTCTTTCTCCTTCTTGAATTTCTTCCTCGCCGCCTCGAGCTTATCGACAGCCTGCTTCCGTTCGACGGCGATGTCCTGGAGCGCCTTCGCGATCGCGTCGCCGTTCGTCGGCTCCGCCTTGATGTGGAACTGCTCCATCCACCGCTTGAACTGCTCGAAGCCTTTGTCTTCCTTCTCCTCATCACCGCCGTTGGGCGGCTTGATGTGTGCGCGCTCGATCTCGGTGTGCGCTTCGCGGAGCGCCTTTGATAATGCGATCTGCGTCAGGGTTCCGGCTTTCGCGGCCTCGTTGATCTTCCGCAGCGCGAGCAGATACTCCGCGGGGTTGGTCTTTGAGAGATCGATCAGCTGTTGACCGTAGGAGGTGAGGTTCTCACGCCGGAACCCGATCATCTGCGTCCCGTGCGGAATGACCTGGAGCATCATCTGCTGGGCCATGTCTTTCGCGGGTTTCTGCGTGCGGGCGAACAGCGCTTCCTGCTGAGCGAGGAGCGCTTTGAGGTCGGCGATCTCCTTTTCCTTGATCGGCCGCTCGTCGATCGACCAGCTCCCCATCTTGAAATGGAGCTCTTTCTCGCCGAGTCGATACTTCAGCTGATCGATCCGCTTTTTCGTTCCGTCAAGGACGACACCCTCACCCGGCCCGCCCTTATCCTCGCCCAGCTCGTGCCAGAGATCGGCGACTTTCTCCAGGAAGAACACGAGGTCGGCAAAGGTAGTGACCACGCCTGCGGCCGTTTTCGCGACCTCCTTGATGGCATTTACCAGCGCCGGATCGAACGCTCGGTGGCCACTCTCGTCGACGATGAATAACGAGTCGGCGATCTCGTTGAAGGTCTTCGCGAGCTCCTTGGTGAGGTCCTCGGTTCCTTTGCCGAGCAGTTGCTGAATGACGTCATGAAAGTTCGACTTCGCCCCTTCATAGGTCTCCATCACCTTTTCGCTGAGCGCCTGGAACGATGAGAGCTTTTCGTTCAGCTTTTCGAGAAGTACTCCCTCCTGTTTCCACTCGTCCATTTGGGCGCGCGCGCCGGCGCCGGTCGGCGAGATGGTCTGAAGCAGCTGGGCCGCGAAGCGCGCGTGCCGCGGATCCGCGGTGCCCTGAAGGAAGCGCTGCAGGTTGATCGGGATCTCTTCTGCCGGCAGCCCGGCGGATGCAGCCGCCTGCGAGAAGGTGGCGACGAAGTCGACGAGCTTGCTCGTGTCGGCAACGTATCCGTCTTTCTGACGGAACGCTGCAAGCAGGTACGGCAGGCCTCGCTGCTGCACCTCGAGCAGCTGCTCATAAGTCAGCGCCGTAGTGAGAGCCCGCTGCTTGAGCTGCTCCTGGAGCAGCACCGAAACGCGATCGGCTTCGTTCTGTTTGAGCGTTCCATCGAGGCGCTTGCCCTGGGCGTCGAAGATCTGGGCGAATGTTCCGAGCAGCGCCGCACCGCCGAGGCGCGAAGTCTCGAGGATCGCATTGAACCGCACGCCCTCGTCGAGCTTCTCCTCAAGGAAGTGCACCGCCTTCATGACTCCGAGGGCGGCGATGATTGCGAAGATCTGCCCCTTGACCGCTTTGAGCTGGTTGAAGAACGCACCGAATTCGTTGTTCGAAGCGCCGGCGGATTCCTTGGCAGCTTTTGCTGCGTCCCGCTCGGCGGCCGCAAGCTCGCGCGCGGCCGCCGTTTCGGCGCGCGTCGCTTCCGCCTCGGCAGTGCGCATCCGGGTCACCGCTGCCGCGGCCGCGGCCGCAGCACGCTCGGCATTCGCGGCCGCGGCTTCTTCCGCAGCCAGGCGCCGGACGTCGACGCCGAGGGTCGCCGCGGTCTGCCGCAAACGCGTGAGGTTCGTGTTGAGCGTGGTCGTCGCCGTACCGGCTTTGGAGCCGGCCTGCGACAGCGCGTCGCCCATCAGCTTCGCAGCCGACTGAACGGCATGCGCTTCGCCGCTGACGCGTTCCAGTCCCTGGAACACGCCATCGTCGCCGAAGCGCATCTTGACTGTTACGACGTGCTCGCCCACACCCGCCCGCCCTTTCGCCGCCGCCCGAAACTCACTTCATGAATTCAGGCGGTGAGCTCGTCTTCTCTTTGGCCCGTTTACTAATGAGCGCTGTCCACCAGTCCTCGAACAGCAGCACCTTCTCGTAAACCTCGTCCCACTCTTCTTCGTCGACACCGAAGCGCAGCATGTGACGTTCGATCGCGTCCTCACGAAAACCGAGCACGCCGACGAACGCCTCAACAAGTGGCTTCCTCATGCACGCGATCGACACATCCCACGCCTTCTTGTTCTGAGGCCATAGCACATGCGGTGGCCTCGAGCGCGGCGAGGGAGGAGCCTTCCCCTCCCGCCGCGCTTTCTTCGCCTTCATCTCGGCGATCGCGCGTGCCGCGTCGCTTACGGAGCCTGCGTCGCCGAATAGTCGCTCGGCGTGCTCAATGAGTTTTTTGCGGTGGCCGCCTGCTTGCTGCTGCCCAGCTCCGCAGCCTCGTTCATCACCCAGGTGAAACAGAGCTCGTTCGCCGGCACCTCGCGCTTCACCGTCTTAGGCGTCTCGTCGGCGTTCTTCGCCTGGCGATATTCCTGCGTGAAGAAGAGGGTCTTCCCTTCCGGCGAGCGCTGCTCGACGTCGACGAGGATCATCAGCGCGACATCGCGCTCGACCAGGCGCTCAGACTTCTGCGCAAGGAAGCTCTCGATCATCGCCGGCTCGGTGAGCTCGATGAGCTTCGCTTCGCCGTTTGCGTCGATGGGATCGTCGGCGTCGACGACGTTCGTGATCTTCTCGACGGAGTTCTCGCGAATGATCGTGACCTGCTTCGCGACACGTTCCGCATCGCACCCGGTCCAGTCGCGAGAGATCGGCTTCTGATACTCATCGAGCTTGATGTGACCGTCCGCGTCGAGCTCGTATTCGAGCAGCTGCAAATGGTCGCGCATCTTCTGCTGCTGAATGGCGTCGAGGGGATAGATCCAGATCGTGCCGCCATCCGGATGATTGCGCGGCACGGCTTTCTTGCGGCGGCGGAACGAGGCCACAGAGGCCACGGCGGTTGCGTTGCTCACTGGTATGTCCGTCCTTTCGGTATTAATCGATCGCGACGGTCGTGCAGGTCGTGACCATCTTGATCGGCGTGTTAGTGATGTCGGTTTTGCGGAACGCTTTGTAGGCGTACTTCTGCAGGATGCCGTCCTCGCCCTCGACCTTCGGACCGGTCGGCTGCAGCTTGACCTCGAGCAGGTCAAGCTGCGCCTGCGTTGCGCCGGCGACGATCGTTCCGCGGAGCGTCGTCGGGGTACCGGCGCGGACTCGCGCCCAGCGCGTGTCGGACTCGAAGAAGAGCTCGACGGTGCCGGTGACTTTGGCACCCTTTCGCTTCAGCTCCTGCGCGTAGGCCTTGCCGATCACGCGTTTTTCGACGACCGGCATCACGATGTCGATGTCGAGCGAACGCATGTCGGCGCCGTCGACGCCGTTCTCGAGCGTGACGAGATTGGCATATTCGACGGACGGTCCGGTGATCTCGGTCGGCGTCGCGTCGAGCGAGGTCGCTGACGGCGGGAATGACACGTTCCCCGTGCCGTGCCATTTCGTGCCCACCGTAAAGATGCCTTCGACGCCGCACTTGAAGTGCGCCTCCTCGAGCACCATGTCGTAGAACTTGTAGTAGAGGCTGAGCGGGATATAGCCCCACTCGAAGAGGTGCAGGAGCGCGGTGCGCGCGATGCCGGTCGAGGTCTTCGTATAGGGCCCGGTTCCGGTCTCGACCAGCGCGCCGGCGATCGCCTTCTGGATGTACGGGAAGAAATTGAGGTTCGGGACTACGTCGCCGTCGTTCCCCGACTCCTGGTTGCCGAGACCAGGCTCACGCTCGATGCCGTCCGCAAAGATCTGCGGATTGTCGATGAACTTGCGATCGAACATCGGCGTGAAGTTCGCCCCGCGCGGCATCAGGATCCCGTTCGGCGTCGTCGGGTCCGTGCCGTAAGCGGCCTGACGAAAGATCTGCAGTTGTACGTCTTCATTGAGAATCATGGCCTGCTCTCCCTCACCCGTAATCCCCCCGGCCACGAGCTGCAGCCGTCAGGCGTTTGGTTTGTATGTTTGTTTGTTTGTTAGGCGACGATGACCTTCGCGTCCTTCGCCGGTTTCTTCGGCTGCGGATCCTCTTTCGCCGGCGAGCTCGGGTCCGCGGCCTTGGCGCTCTCGCCTTTGATGCGGCGGATGTCGTCGTCGGTCGCAACGCGCGGTCCCTTGCAGCGAACGAGAAGATCGATCCCGACCTCGCGCGGCACGCTCGTCAGTCGATCACTCGCGAAATAGCCGACGCCGGTGATCACGAGATCGGCGACAAACTTGCCCGCCGGCGGAACCGTCATCTCGAGCTCTTTCGCGTCTTTGAATTTGGCTTCGAGCTCCTGTTTGTATGCTTCCGGAGCTTTCGGCTCCGCCTGCTGCGCTGTGGTCGTATCGCTCATCGGACTTTCCTTTCGCGTCTTGTGTGTGAAACCTATGGAACGGGAGTCGTAAACACTTCGGCCTCGGTCTCGAGCATCACCTGGTGCATGAGCCGCGTGAGGTCGGCCGAGCGCATGACAAACGGGTCGTCGAGGAACTCGAACGACTTGAGAAGCCCGATGTCGGAGCGCTCCGCCGGCGTCGCCGGCCAACCGACCAGCGTGTCCTCGACCCACTCGATCAGATCCAGAACTCCGATGCGGCTCGCGTCTTTGAGATCGGTCGCGAAGCTCTCGGCCACCACGGCGATCGAGATCTGGATCTTTCGGCGTTGCTTCCTGTTCCCGAGCACGAGTCGGCGGCCGCCGTGGCTCTGCGTCATCGCAGGCCCGCGGCTGAAGATCGGGGCTACCAGCGGAAGCACGTCGTCTTTCGTGAACGCTTCCGCCAGGTTGTCCGCCGTGGCGATTGACGGCGGTACGGCGATCGCGCCGAAGCGCGCCGTGAGCCGCGCCGGCACGTGCGTCATCACCAGGTCCTTGAGACTGAAGGTTGCCATCAGTACGTCCTGAGCTCGTCCGCCGGCGAATCGGGAAACAAGGGCACGCTCTCGACAGGCGCACTTGAGACCGTGAACGTGAAGACGCGATCGCCGACCGTGTGCTGAACCTGCAGCGTTTCCCCAGGCTTGACGCCGGTCCACACTTCATTCTTGCGAAGCGTCGTCACGTGGCGAGGCTTGAAGGCGATCGCGCCCGTCGAGTCGACTTCGATATCGAAGGCCTTTTCGGCGTAGGCGTTCATTTGCTCGTAGCTCCGCACTTGTGAGGGACGTCGATGAGCGCCTGCTCATACATGCGAATGAGGATGACCGCGGCGCCGATTTGTTTGCTGACCGCGTTCGGATCGAAGCCGTGGTCCGCCGTGAACTTGCCCTTCGTGTAGAACTGGCTGCCGCTCCACAGATATGGCGTCGGGATTCCTCTCGATTGGTAGCCCGTGCCGTTGTACGCCTCGAGCTTGAAGAGCATCCCGGCGACGCTCCAGTCAGTCCATACGTCGAACCCGTGCATGCGCAGCGCGTCGCACGCGCTGTCGACCCATCCGAAGGGCGGCTTGCCGGCGAGAGGACGTCCTTTCGGCTCGTGCTTTGTACGAGCCTTGAGAGAATCGCCGTTGTGGAGGTGGCAGGAGAAGTCGCCGTCACACTCCATCGTGTGAATGGCGCCGACGAGATACCACGGCACGCCAATGATGCGCTCGACCTCTTCGTATTGAGAGCGCGCTTTCATAATGTGGGTGATCGACGACTCGACTTCTGCGCGGCGACCGTCCATCACCTTGACGTTCTGCCAACGCGTTTCGTACTCCATGCGTCTTGCATTCGATAGCGGCATCGTTTCCTCCCCTTCACTCCACACCACGATTACCGCCGGCGTCGCCGGCGCCGGCGCGGCCGCGGCGATCACGCCTGGCCTCCGCTGATTCCGAAGCTTCTGAGGATCACGCTCTCCGCGAACGCGAGATCTTCGGTACTGAACCCGATCCCCTCACGCTTCGGCTCATGAACTGCGCCGACCAGCGCGAATAGAAATTCATACGGCGAGCTGCTCGCCGGCGCGTAGTCGCGGCCCTTGAGACGCGCCTTGAGCCACTTGCGATCGAACGCTTCATTGCGGCGCACAAGAAACAGCGCACCGCCGCTCGTCTTGAGAACAAATGCCGTTGGGTACTGATCCCGAATCGAAACGCCGGCCTGATACGCCTTTGCGATCGCGCGCGTAAGAGGAATGGCCAGCGCTCGCGCCTTCTTCGGCGTGATCGTCATTCCTTCCTGATGCGCGCGCATCCGGCGGTCGTCGGAGAAGAGCGCGAGATCGTCTCCGTCGAGCTCGTAATGAATCGACGCCAGGAGGATCCCGTCGTCGATCATCGTGTGCCCGCCGAAACCCATCGCGCGGGCCGACACCGGCCATGGCGTTCCGTCCGGAGCGACGCCCTGGGCCCAACGCTCGTGCGTCGAGAGGATGAACTGCTCGCCGATCTCGCGACGCGCCGACTCGCTGACCTTGCCGCCGTTCGCGCGCATCGTTGCGAGCACGCCCTGCAGCGACTCGCTACCAGTCAGCGTCGCCTCGACGTTGAACCCGCCGCTGCTCATATGAGCCCCTTCGTGCGCTCACGCGAGAACACGTTCTTGCCCGACTCCGCCCAGGCCGCGCCGGCCGTGGAGACCGGCGCGGCCGCGGGCGCGGCCGCAGCGAGGAGTAGACGGCGCTCCGGATCCGGATCACCGAGGCGTCCCAGCCAGGCGTCGTTGGATTTCTTGAGCTGTGAGAAGTACGTCGAGCGCTCGCCGGCGTTGAGAATCGACGGCCGCCGCTGCATCAGCTTGTACGCGGAGATATCGAGGACCTTCTCCTGCAGTGCTGCCGCGAGGTCCGCCGCCTGCTGCGGTGTGGCTGTGGGCACGGCGACAATCGGCGTCTCATAGTGCGGGCTGGCGGCGACGTGTATCTCCGCATCCGCCTTGAGAATCACCGCCGCTATGACGTCGAGGTCCGGTGTGGTTCCGGATCCGCCCGTCACTCCGACGAGCTCCTTCAGCTCGAAACGCTGAAGGAGGTCCATCGGTTCTACGCCGTAAGCGCTCATTGTGGTAGTCCCGTCCGTCGCTTACTTCGCGTCGTTCGCGTCGCTCTTATTGCCGACGCGCGCGAGCAGCTCTTCGATCGTCTTGTCCTTGCCGTTCACGTGCGACAGGAGCGCCGCCTTGAGCTCGACGACGGTCACGCCGTTGCGCAGCGCTTCGCGGTCGTTGAAGACACGCTCGCCGAACTTGAATTTGCCGTCTCCGGTCGCGGTGATGAGGTTCACCGCCTCGGCGACTTCGATGAAGTGATCGCCGACGTGCAGGTGCACGGTGTTCGCGGTGACCGGCGCCGCGGTGTTGCGGATGATGCCGTCGCGCTCGAGCTGCTCGCGGAACTTCGGCTCGAGCTCGTTCTCGAAGATCTTGTCGCCGACCTTGCGCACGTCGCGCTTGAGCACTCCGTCGATGAGGTTCGCGACGTCGACGGTGCCGTGAGTGACCGCATATACGACCGGCTTTTTGTTTTTGTCATTGTTCGCCATAGTGATTTCCTTTTCGTGATGCGAGAGGAGAGGCTGAAGATCCAGCCTCTCCTCCTCGTCTCGCGCTTCGTTAGACCGTCTTGCCCGACACGTTCTTCATCACATAGAGGCGCTTGTTCGAGAACTGCGTGAAGGACCACGCGTCGTGGGTCACCTTGACGAGCGGCGTGCCGGCGACGCGTTCGTCGACGTACTCGTCGACGAACGGGAAACCCTCGCGGCGCACGATCGCGCCCGGCAGCGGCTCGCCAGGCTTCGGCGCCTCGGACTTGATGCCGATCAGCACGCAGTCGTGCCACAGATCGGCCGAGACGTTGGTGATCGCGTCCGGGTTCTTGTCGTCGACCTTGACCGAGTAGCTTCCCAGCAGAGACTCGCACCCCTTGATCTGGAGGATCTCGCCGAGGCGCTTGTGCGACAGGTCATTGCCCGTGGCGCCGCTCGCGCGCGTCTGCACCTTCGGGTGATCCGCGATCGCCTCGTCCGGACCGTAGGCGAGCCACAGCCAGAGCTCTTCCTTGTCGACGTTCAGCGCGTGGCGGGCAACGTGGATCGCGGCGCGGAGGTCCTCGATCGGCGTCGAATTGATCGTGTCAGACCACTGCGTAGCGGAGCTCGAGTAGACGCGGACCATCGAGCTGTCGTAGCGCGTTACGTCCTGCATGGCCGTGGAGATCGCGACCTCCATCCCGAGCTGGCAGACGTCGGATCCGGTCTGCGCCTTCTGCTCCTCGAACTGCGCGCGGTTCGCTTCGATGATCTCGTCGAGCTCCCACGTGTACATGGGGACCTCGACCTCGTACCGGTCGATGTTGTACTGGCCGGCGGCGACGGTGCGGTCGATGCGCACGCGATTCGAGCCCATCGTCACGCGCAGCTTGTCGATCGGCACGTAAGGCGCCGGTCCCCACGTCGGATATTTGCCGGCGTCCTTCGGCGAGGAAACGATGGGGCAGATGGACTTCACGCCGCTGAACGCGCGATTCCGATACCCCTGCGCCATGTTGCTGTTGTGGATGTCGACCTCACGGAGGTCGGCCGACTTGTCGGCGATGACTTTACGAAGATCTCTGCCCATGATTTTTCCCACCCTCCCGTCCCGCCCAATCAGGGCCGACGTTTCTTTTCTCGTTTGAACTTGCAGTCATTCGCTGCAACTTCGGCAGCGAATGACTGCGATCTGCAGCAGTGACTACGGCGCCATGAGACCGAGCGAACGGAGGAGCGCCTTGAGCTCGTTGACCTCCGTCTCGAGCTGCCCGACCGTTGCGCCCGCGGTATCCGCATTCGCGGCGCCGGCGACGAACACGAACGGCCGCACGAGCAGGATCCGCGCGCCGTCGCCCGCGGCCGCGGCCGCGTCGATCGCCCAGCCGTTGAGCGACTGCCCGATCGTGCGCGTCACGCCACGTGCCTGGTTGTCGCTCGTGATCTGCGCCTTGCGCGCGAACGCCGCGCCGGCCTCGATCGTCACGATGCCGAGGAGAAACACGGTGAGGCCGCGCTTGAGCGTGACGTCCACGGCCGAGAAGTCGTCCGTCGCCACGCCGAAGTGCGGCGCGCCGGCGACGGCCACCTGATTGCCGTCCATGTCGACGAAGCGGCCGCGCGTGACCGGCGCGGTCGGGAACACGATGATCTTGTCCGCGATCGGAGTTTCGAAGAAGTCGTTGTAATTCATGTTGTCGTTCTCCCTTTCCTGGCGTCAGTTCTTCACCGCGCGTTCGCGCCGGTACAGCTCTTCGTTGGCCCCAGCGTAGGTATCGATGCCGGGCAGTTTCTCGGCGAGAATCGCCTTCACCTGATTCGCGCGCGCGGCCGACTCCGGAACCGCGCGACGCGTCTCGTCGCCGGCGACCTTCACCGTCGTCGAGGTGGTTTCGGTGCTCAGCTCCGGCGCCGGCGGCGCCGTGTTCGCGGCGATCGAGCGCTGCACGATCGGCTGCCGCGCCTTGAGACTCGACTCGACCGCGGCGAAGTTCGCCGACGACGATGCCGCGAGCTTGGTCAGCTGCACGCGCTCAGGCTCGACGAAACGATCGGCGTAGGTGTTGATCATCGCGTCGACGCGCGAGGTCTCGCCGGCAGTGCGCAGCGTCGTGAGCTCCGCGCTCACGGTCGTGAGCTCTTCACGCGTCGGACGCGTCGCCAGATCGACCAGGCGTGCCGACAGCTGCTCGACCGTCGACGTCGCAGGCAGACCCGCAAGGACGTACAGGTCACCCGGAATCGCCGGCGCGACTGCGCCCGCGGCCGCGGCGATCGTCACGCTCGCCGGCAGCTTGAGGCCCGCGGCGATCGCGCCCTCGAGCACTGTTCCGCCCGCGGTCAGCTTCACCGCCGCGGCGATCGTATTCATCGCGGCTGCGCGTTCGCTCTCGCTCAGCGCCTTGATCGCTTCCAAGGCTTTCATCGCCTTGGTCGTGTCCTCGAGAATGTCGTCGATCGTCGAGTCCCACGTCCGCGATAACAGACTGATGATGATTGAAAACAGTTGATCCATCCCACCCTCCTCCATGCGGTAGCAGGACATGCATCCGCTCAGAATTTCTGCCGCCACCGCATCAGTGAGCGGCTGTTGGTTATTGGTCCTCGGCACGTTCGTCAGAGCGAACGAGTGCAGCGCGAACACGCGCAGGTTCTTGTCGACGAGAGCGACCGGCGAGATGTACAGAAGCTTCTTCGTGAGCACCCGCTCGCTACCGTCCGCCGTCCAATCGAGCGCCGTGCCCCACAGCGCGGTCTTGTCGGCGAACAGCTCTGTGGCCCACACGGCCGCTTCGGCGACGTAGCCCTTGTCCGCCGCGTAGAGCGTCTGATGGTGGTAGTCGCCGACCAGGCGCAGACCGCGCCGGCGGAAGTTCGCCATCACCAGGCGCTGCGACTCGTCGTCCGTGGTCAGCGTCTCGGTCGTGTTGTCGTCGAGCTCGATCTCCCACGTCGGATACGGCAGAAACGGGATCGCGAGCGGCAGCGCCGGCGTCCCGTCCAGGCTGTTCTCCGCGACGATCAGTTGCAGAGGCGTCGACGGACCGACTGCAATGGCAAATCCGGACTGGCCGAGGGCCGAAAGCGACCATTTCGTCATTCGCAACCTCCGAGCACCGACGAATTGCCACAGAAAACCCGCCTCGGCTCACCTCGCCGCCACGAAGTCGGGGTGCCGCACCATTTGTGGTGCCTCATTTGGATCGTCGCTCTACGGGGCGATTTCACGCGTCTACCTCCGTTTTGAGCGCCGAGGCGGTCAGGTACCCCTTCCGGAGGGCGTCCAGCTCCTCCGGCGACTTCACAAACCCGCCTCGCGCCAGCCAGCCGCTCGGCGACTGGTCGGCCCACATCCAGGTGCGGGACCCGTCGACGTCGACGAAGACGCCCAGGTACCGCTTCACGATCTCGATTCCCTCTGCGGTCTCGACCGGGATGAACCAGACCTCGGTCGGATCCGACAACAGCTCCGGGAGAAGCGAGACGAGCTCCGGCTCTTCGGCGAAGATCGCGTCGAACGTGCCGCGGTTGACGATGACCCCGTCGCCCAGGGCGTCGACGGTGATCGTCGAGTCCAGTGCGTCGGGCATGTCCGTCACCTCGCGGAATGCTTCCCATCCGGCTTCGGCCTCGCCCGCCGTCGCGAGCTCGGGAAGCTCGATCGCTTCGGCATCCTCGAGCGTGGCGAGCGAGCCGAGCTCGTAGTCGGCGGCGGTCTTCGCCTCGAGCTCGCCGAGGAGCGCCTTGTACCCGTCCATGAGGTTCTCCGCATCCGAAGCGAGCAGCTCCGGCTGCATGTCGAAGCCCGAGTCCGGATGCACTTCTTCGCCATCGATCACCGGGTACTGCCGAGGGTCCTCGTCTTCGTCGCGCGGCACGTAGCCGCGTTCCTTTGCCTGCTCGAGCGTGAGCGTGAGGAGCTGCCAGTGCCGCTCCTTGAAGTGGTTCGGCGGGGCGATGCGCTGCCACTCCGGAGAATCCGCCGGCGCCATGTACCCCTCGAGCGAGAGGCAGATCTGTGTCGTGCGGTTGTCGTGCGGCGCGAGCGGATACATCCAGATGATCCGATCCGTCGTTTCCGACACGATGCGCATCTGGCGGATCCGGCCCGACGCGTAGCCGAGACCGATCGCCTGTTCGAAGATGAGGTTCTGGCGCGAGGGCGGAAGCACGGCTCCGCCGTTCGCCGCGAGGAGCCTGGTGAAGTCGGCGCGGAACTGAGCCTCCGTCGTGCCGTTCTTCATCGCTTCGCCGATGAGCCGGTGCGTCTCGAGCGCGCTCGCACGATCCGCGAGGCTCGCCGCGTAGAACGAACGCGCACGTGCTTCGCTCGACGACCTCTTCGCTTCGCGATCCGTGATCGAGATGCGCGACTCATGGAAGGAAATCGCCTCCCGGAAGACGCGCGGCATCGGTCCGAGGCTAGGAGTCGGCATCGACGTCGCTCCTTCCGATGTAGTTGCTCGTCCTGATCGCGCCGTGCAGCGCGTTCGCGAGCTTGCGCTTGGTCTTGCGGCGGCCGGAGGCCTGCTCCCAGATCTCCGCGATCATTTCCTTGAACGTCGCGCCGTCGTCGACGATCGCGTGCATCGCCGCGCCCGACTCGGCGAACGCGCGCTGCCCAACCGCGGTTGAAACGGCGACGACGTCCTCGAGCGTATTGAGCGGAGTCGTCGCCGGCGCGGCCGCCGCGGCGACCTTGCGGCCGCGCGGGGCGCGCATCGACGCTTCGACGTCGGCTTCGTCGTCGCTCGCCGGATCGCCTTCGTTGCCTGGCGCTCCTGGAGGAAGCGGCTGCGGCTCCTCCGGCAGATCAACGACGTTCGCGATCCCGTACTCTTCCTGCACCTGCTCGACCGCGATCGCTTTCTTCAGCGGACGGAGGAGTTTCTCGTTGACCAGGGCATGCGCTCTCGCCTGATTGAGCTTGTCGACGGGCGGCTCGTACTTCAGCTTCAGATACGGCGCGTACAACAGCGTCTGCTCGTATCCGAACTTCATCGTCATGACCGGCTGCATCACGTCGCGATGGAACGTGTCCATGACGCCGATCGCGCCGGCGCGCAGGATCTTCGCGTTGACCTTCAGTGCGCCCTTGCCGGCGAGCGTTCCGGATCCGGAGACCGCGGTGTTGATCAGCGGATGGCCGGTGAAAAGCGTCGAGACCTCATCGTCGCAGCGCGCGCACAGCTTCTCGAACGGCTCCGCCGCGCCCGAGGTCATGAACTTCTCGATCCGCACGTCCGTCCCTTCCGGGAAGACGCCGGCGGCGTCGACGCCGAGGACGCGAAGCGCCGTCTTCACCGTCTCGAGGAGGTTCGGATCTTTGATGAACGCCAGGCGCCATGGCTTGCCGTGGAGATGGATGAACTGCTGCCAGTCGTTGCTGGTCCAGCCTTTCGCGCAGTAGCGAAGGATGACGCCGGGCCACGTGCCTGCTTCCAACGGATCGCCCGGCACGTTGAGCGTCGAGTGGACGATCCACATGTTCGGTGCGAGCGGTTCACCCAGCGTCGGCTGATTGATCGTGAGGCACTTGAGCTTCGAGGTCTGCGAATCCCAGTACTGGCGCGCCGCGTCGACAAACTCCCAACCGGTGAGGCGCCTGGTCGGAAGGTCATACTGGTTCTCGGCGAACGACATGGGAGCGTAGTCGCCCCACACCAGGTGCTTGACGAGCTTCGCGATCGGTAGATCGTTCAGCACTTCCTCGGCGTAGTCGCGCATCTTGCCGGCGATCGACTGTTCGCGCTTGAGCGGCTTCTTCTTCGCCACGAACTCGTAGTCGAGGCCCGAGACGTCGAGCACGTAATCGCGCCAGGCGGACATGAACTTCGGATCACGCCGCAGTACGCGTTTGCAGACCTGCTGGATGAGGGCGAGTGGCGCGCCTGGCCGGAAGATCCGCGCCACGAGCTCCGGCGTGATCTCGTCCGGGAGATTGCGCGTCGTGAACGGATTGCGCACCTCGCCGATCGCCGCGATCGGCGCGACCGGCTTCGCCGTCGGTTGGATGACGCGATTGTTCGCGTCGTACAGCGCCGGCGCCTGCCCGCTCACAGGATCAACCTCCGCTCGCCGTACCCGGCGTAATCGACACCTTCGTTCAAGGGCCAGAAGTTGAACGGGAGATCGAGCGGAGCGATCTGCTCGGCCACGTATGCGTAGCAGAGCGCGAGGCCGAAGTGATTCTCGACGCCGCGGCGGAACTTGTGGACCAGACGCCCCTTCCCATCGCGCTCTTCGGTCTTGCTCAGATTCTTGAGATGCGTGACGAAGAGCTCGAGGATCGGCGCCGCGTCGACGGGCGGGGTCCGGAGGTAGTGAATGTCGTCCGTAAACTCGTCGCACATCTCCTCGAGGATCTCGTCGCGGTCCGCTTTCGCACACCGGTAGATGTGGCCGTTGCCCTCATGCTCTTCTTCGACGACGCGCAGGATCGAGTTGTCGACGAAGTCCATCAGGGCGACGCGCGTGCCCATCTCGTAGGCGATGGCTCGCATCGTGTTCGTGTGCGGCTTTTTGTCGGGGACGAAGCTGACAACCCCGAGACGCGCGCACAGCTTCGGCACCTCGCGCTCGACGTGATCGCTGTCGATCTCCGTGGCGAAGACCAGGTGCGGATCACCGTTCGGCAGCCGCTCGAAACAAACGAAGTGGCACATGTCGCCGACGTCCAAGCCGGCGTAGCGCGGCCGTTCGCCGGCGCGAAGACCGAACGACTCGGTTTCGCCCGACTGCATGCGCAGCAGCGCGACGTCATTGAACGGCTGCAGCGCGCCGGCGTCGGGCAGCGCGAGGACGGAAGCTTTGAACTTCGCAAGCTTCGACTTCTTCTTCCGCACCTTTAGATACCGCGCGACGATGCGATCGAGATCCATCGCCGTCATCGCCAGCTGCGAGAGCCGGTACGAAATCACGTTCGCTTTCGGCTCCTTCGCCACCCACTGCCCCGCCTTCACGTCGAGCGGCCGCTTGCACTCCGGACACACGAGCCGCCAATGTTCGTCCCCCATCTGCTCGACGCACTCCGGCAGCTCCGGCGCGCGCTGGATGAAGATCTCCTCGAGGCACATGCCGCGCAGGCACCGCGGCCGCTTGCAGTCGACGAGGAAGCGGAACTGCGTCCCTTCCTGGTACTTGAGATCGATCCCGGATCCCGGCGCATAGCCGGCCGAGAGCCAGATCGCGAGGTTGAGCTCCGAGTGCGCCGTGCGGCCTTCCGACCATTCGGTGTTCTCCGCCGGCAAGAGGTCGACCTCGTCGTAGATCCGCACGTCGAGCGGCGTCGACACCGCGCTCGTGAGCGTGCCGAGCGGCAGCACATGCAGCGCGCCGCGCTCGAACTCTTTGATGAACACCTGGTTGGTGACCGAGCGGTCGCGCATCAGCGCGTCGAGATATGCCGAGCGGCGGATGAGGTTCTTGAGGCGCGTGCTCGCGATGCGCCTGGCGAGCTGCTCGTCGGGAAGAAAGTAGCCGACCTGGAGGCCCTTCTCCGCCGCCATGAACAGCGCCGGCCCGAGTCCGATCGAATGCGTCGCGCCGATCTGCTCGGCCTTGAGAAGCGCGATCTCAACGTTCTTCAGCTTGCGCTTGAGGATCCGCTCGATCGCGGCGATCACCGCGACGAGCGGCTCGTGACCCGTCGCCGACCAGGGCTTCCCGTTGTCGGTCGTCGTGTCGAGCTCGAGGAAGCGCTGCACCGTCGACGGGCGCTTCGCTTTCGTCTCGCCGGCGGCGGCCGCCGGCGCCAGGCTGTCGCGCAACCCCTGCAGCAGCGCGATGTCCTGCCGCTTCACTTCGCCACCTTCTTGAACGCCTTCTCGATGTTCGCGAGCACGCGCTTGGCGAGCATCGGATCGGCGCGCAGCAGGTCGTGGAGCGCTGATTCGATCGCACGCTTGGCCTGTTCGTACTTCCCATGCACGACGGCTTGCGCGCGCTCGGCGGTTGCGGATGACGATGTGAGACGCGCGATCGACTTGTGGACTTCAATCTCGTCTTCGCTGATGCCGGGCCCGTCGCGACCGAGAAGAAACCGGAAGCCGCGAAGCGTCGCCAGCTGCGTCGCCGCCTTCTGCAGCGTGAGCACCTGCTCCGGATCGTCGATCGAGACTTCGCTGGCGATCGCCAGGAGCGTGCGCGATTCGGCCAGCACGCGATCGCGCTGCAGGCCCCAACGATTAAGAGCGCTCTTCGATGCTTTGAATCGCGTCTCTGCGGCAACGCGAAGCGCGAGCTCGTCGTATGTGATGTCCGGCTCTTGAGCGAGAAGATTCTCGAGCCACTTCTCGAAGCCCTTCTGCCGCTTGACGGTCGAGTGACCGCGGCGGCCGCGCTCGGGCGGGCCGGCAGGATTGCCGCGCTTGTTCTTGCGCGACTTCTCCTTGTCTGCGGCTCGCGTCATCGCGGCTCGGCCCTCACGATCGGAATCGTTGCGGTCGCGGCGGTGGCGGTGAATCCTGCTGCGCGCGGCACCGTCACGCGCGCTTCAACTTTCTCGAGCTCTGCTTTCGTCGCGTACTTCTCGGAGATATCGATCTTCAGCTGCAGGACCGCGTTCTTGATCTGCAGCGACACGTAGCCCATCAGTCCGAGGAGCGCGAGATCGAGAAAAAAACGGATCTGCGGCCATGACTCCTGCAGCTCTTTCATTTGCCGTCCTTGAGCGCCTGGCACGTCACGCCGAGCAGAAACACGAGAGTCAGCAGAAGCCAGCGCAGGAGCGGACGACGAAGCACCTCCGCGATCTGCGGAGAAAAGAGAGGCTGCTGCATTTGAAATCGCTGCCTCATGTTGTCGGCTCGTCCCGTTTCCCAAGGCCTCGCTGCGCGTCTACGACGGCGTCTGGCGCCTATCGGCTGCGCATGCGGAGCGCTGGTCTTCAGTTCACTCCCGCGGCCTCGGTCCCTCGACCGAGATCGGCGTGCTTGATTCGGCGGAATTTCCCACCTCTCCGATCGCCGGTCCGACTGCCGGACATGAGCGCCGGAGAACGACGCCGTTGTCTTCAACGACGTCGAGCACTTCGCGCGGATCGTCGTAACGAAGACGATCCGGCCTGAAGCCGTAATGCGTGCGGCCGTCATCACCGTCGCGGATCCACACCACGACCCCGGTGTCGTGCCGGCGCTGGCCGAGGTGCTCGAGACACGCGCGGTACGGCAGCGCAACCTCGAGCGCGGGACCCGCGCTGCACGCGGCGATAAGAACGATTGCCGCGAGAATCAAAGCCTCCACGCCGTGCCGCCGCGAGCGCCCGTCCACCCTGCTCGTCCGGCATCGCGAGCTGCAGTCGTTCAGAGTCGCTGCAACTCGGGCCCGCTCATGAGCGGCGGCAACGGCGCGGAGATTGTTTGTCATGGGTTAGTGCTGCGCGGGAGTGCTGATTTCCTCGATCCAGAAGTCAGCGACTTCGATCATCGACTGTCGGTCTTCTCCCGAAAGGTGCGCGGCCAGCTGTCGGCACCGCTGCAGCTTCGCGATGGCGGCTCGTTCGCGGTTCCGGCCCGACAGATCCAGCGCTTCCTCGATCAGGGCCAGCATCTCCGCCTGCTGCGCATGCGCCGGATCGCGCTTGCTCTCGTTCCGGTAATACCGCGCCATCTCAGCGCCGCTCGGCCACCTGTTGTCGATCTCGTGGGCCGCAGCCGATTCCTTGGTCCTCTCCTGCACGTAGGCCTTCGCCGCATCGAAGAGCTGTCCGATGAGCATCTCGGCCGTCGCCTCGTCGATCGCCGGCACCGCCCTGGTAACGATCGCCGCGAGTTGCTTGACCCCGATGGCACGCAGGTCTGCCCACGCCGCCGGATCACTCACGATCGCTACGACGCTCTCGCCGTCGAGCAGCTTGTCGACCGCTTTGTGCAGATCATCGAGCGTCGCCGTTACGACCGCGTCAGAAGCGCCGCGGCGCTTGAGCTCTGCTGCGATGCCGACGCGCGCCAGCGAGCGGCTGATCATGATCGTCGTGTTGATCGCGGGCGCGTTGCTGAGCGGCGGATTTCCGCTGCAGCTGGTGAAGACGACGAAGGTGCTGAGAATGAAGAGAACGAGTGGTGAACCGAGCGAGCGTTTTGATTGCATGCTTGCCCTCCGCACTGCCGGCGCGTCAATGCGTCGGCAGAAGCAGGACAAGCACGCTACGGAATCGCGATCGACAGAAGGAGCTCGCCGAGCTCCACGCCCGGACTACCGCCGTCGCCGAAGCCAGGGAAAGCAACGACGTAAACGTTGCCTGGCGTGCACGACGGACAGCCGATGTTGTCTTTGAGGCGCGTGAGCTCCACCTCGCCCAGGGCAACGTCGCGCTCCAGCGGAACGAACGTGTACGGAGGCAGCACGGTGAGCGGATAACTCGCGATCCGCGTTCGCTGGCCGTCATAGACGTCGACCTGGATCCGCGCCGCGGTGTCGGTGATGAAGATGAACCACGTCGCGCGATCGAAGCTCGAGCCGTGCTCGATGCGATGAAACGTGAGCGTCGCCTTCGCCGGCGGCGCTTCGTACGGAGGCAGGTAGGACCTGGTCACCGCCGGGATACGAAGAAACGATCGATTGCCCGCGGCGCCGTACACGAGCTCACTCGCGAGGTCGACCGATCCGTTGACGACGACGTCGAGCACGCCGATCGGCGGGAGGCCCGCGTAGAAGCCGGGGAAGTTCTTGATCGCGCCGCTCCCACCACTGGGCAGCGTGCGTACCTCCGCCGGGAAGCCGTTTCCGCCTGGCGTGCCGAACGCGCCGCCGATTCTCACCGACGCCGCGCCGACTGCATGCGAGGCAACGAGGTCAGGCTCGCTCCAGCCGGCGACGTTGTGAACGTAGAGAACCTTCTCGACCCGAGCATCCGGCGTGTCGGCCATCACGGCCTCGCCGCACCATCCGCTGGAAACAAAAAGAGCGAGGCACAGCGCCTGCAAAGCCGCTGTGCCTCGGGAGAACCGTTGCACGTTTTTCATCCCCGCCCTCCACACCGACGCGCATCTTTGGTGAGCACGGGAACGCTAGATCCCGCCGCACCGCACCGAATTTTTTGATCAGTCTGGACCGACTGATGACAGCGTCGACGGTACCCGGCTTTATCAGCGAGGGAGGTTCAATCCGGTCAATAAGGTGAATCCGGTGAATCCGGTCAATCCGGTGACCCGCGGGTCACCTCGCCATGTCGCGCCGCCTTCGTGTCTACTTCGAGAACGGAGAGCACACGGCGCGATGAGGGGGTAGGGAAACGCCTCTCCAACGACTCTCCTTCTAGCGTCGGGAGAGCTCTCCGAACATTCAACAACGCGGCAAGCCGAGAAGGCTTGACCGCATAGGAGGGTTTTCCCATGAAGAAGCACGTCACCTCGATCGTCCTCTCCATTCTCGTTGCGCTCTGTCTCGCGTCCGCTCCCGTCGCCGGCGCCGCGGCCCGCCAGGGCGATCCGCCTGACGCGTTCACCCGGATCGTTCGGAGCGTGAAGAAGGTCCTCATCAAGCTCCTGCCGATTTCGTTGGAAGATGGCCTGCAGCCACCACACCCGTGATGACCGACGCGGCGCGTGTGTCTCACACGCGCCGCGTCACCCTTCCGGAGGGCAGAACGGCAACCCCGGCTGAAGCTCAAGCTGCTTGACGTACTGGCGGATCTGACGGATTAGTTGAGGCGTGGCCTTGCGTAGGCTGGCCAATTCATGCGCGTAATTCGCTGCGGCGATAGCCCCCGACGGAATGCCCGCGTCTAGGAACAACTTGGACACGGGCCGCAACGTTTCCGCCGCCTCGTCGTTGCGGCCAAGAATGATCTGCAGCTCCGCGACCTCGAGCGAGATCTTCGCCACGCTTGCAGTCTTTCCGACGCGGGCCAGATCATCACGCGCCAGAACCATCATCGGCAGAGCTTCTTCGAAGCTTCCGGCGGCGCATTGCATGCGGCCCAGACCCCATCTTACCGTCGGAAGCATCGCTGACATTCCCAGCTCACGGTAGAGAGCTTCGGCGTTCATAAACGCCTCGACGGCCAGCGACGGTTGATGCAGAGCTTCGTAGCAGAAGCCGAGGTTGTTATAAACGGACGCGAGCAAGTCGAGCCGGTCGGAGGCCCGGAATTGCTTGATTAACGGCAGTTGTACGTCTCTCATCTCCTCGTGCCGATCGAGCGAGTACAGGAGCATCGCTTCAACCATTCGCGCCTGCGCATACAGATCTGCGTGCTCGTATCGCAAAAAGACGGCCGCACTCGAGTTCACAAGGTCGACCGCTTCATCAGCGCGCTCGAGCCGCTGCAGGACGATTGCACGAACCAGTGTTACTACGGCGAGCTGGAACTCGCTTGCGGACACATTCGAGTAGTGCGCTTCTGCGCGATCGAGAGCAGCCAGGGCCTCAATGTAATTCGTCCGCGCAACCAGCGCATTCGCGAGCTCCTTCTGCGCGAAGCCTCGCAAATAGTGAACCTCCGTTGAGGGATCGATCACTTCAGCGATCGCGGCCGCACGTTCCGCACACGCCACGGCGTCTGCCGGCAACTTGTCGCGGAGCCCAACGGCGCGGTCGATCAACTCTTCCACCACGTCTACACGGTGGTAACGCTTCTCGTGTGTCAGTTTCAACCACGAAACCGACCCGGCGTGCGATAGCAGCTCGTCAACAAGGTCCGACGCCGAGTCATGCATTGATCGCTCGCTGATGATTGCATCGATGTTCGCCGGCACCGGCGGAGGTGACCACGCCTGCCAGCGGCGTCCAGGAGTCCAATCGCCCCACACGGATCCATCGCGAAGTGATGCGGACAATGCCTGGTTTGTGGGCGTCGCTGATGAGGCGCCGCGTCCGTTCTCTAGCGTCATCGCTGGCTCCTAGTTTTCCGACGGCGAGAAACAGCCGCTCGTTCAGGCCGCGTTTCCGTGATGGCCAACGAGCTGGCTGGAACAGCAAGTCGTCTCGCTCGTTCGCGGTCCTGCTTGCTCGGCCGCGCGATTTCATGAGCTGCCGCCGACGACTTGTTGACGACCGCATCGATCGCGGTAGCTGTGGTAACCAACCGATCGTCCGCCGCAGCATCTAGCTGCCGCAGCACGGACTGGAGGTCCTTTGTGGCACGTTCGATCGTCGTTCGAATCGCGCGAATGCTCGGCCGCTGCGGTACGTGAAATCCCAACATCAGCTTTCCGAGCGAGAGCTCGGAGAGCTCCAGTGCAGCAGCGACACGCACGAGCACATTCACCGACACGTTCGCTTCGTCGCGTTCGAGCGAGGAGATGTGCTTTCGCGTGAGCTGCGCCTTCTCCGCAAGCTGAGTTTGTGTCCAACCCTTACTTAGACGGGCGTCACGAATGATCTGTCCAAGCGTCGACATCGTGTAACCAGAAGGTTACACCCACAGGCCGCGTCGTTCAACAGTCCTTGACACCGATCGGTTGCATGAGTACGATCGGTGTCATGCCAGCGAAGTCACGAACGAAGCTCGATCAGTTCTGCCGCGAGCATGGAATCGCAACAGCGAAGCTCGCGGCGACGGCACACCTCAGCCGGAAGCACGTCAGCAACATCCGGGTAGGTCGCGTTGCGAGTCCAGGACTCGTCGTAGCTTTCGAGATCGCGAGGGCGTGCCAGACACTCTCCGAGCGCCGCGTCGAAGTTAGCGATCTGTTTGAGCGCGCTGCGACGCCGCGGAGGAAGGCGTCGTGAACTTCGCGATTGCTTTTCTCCTGTATGTGCGCAGGCGCGTTAACGAAGGTTCATCCTCCCCATCTGCTGGCGTGCACTACCCGTCAGAAATAAAACCATGCCCCTTGCGGACTTCGACGCTCCGGGCTGTTCAGAAACCCTGCTACTCGTCGGATCCAGCAGGCCATCGGAGAATCAGGCCATCCACTCGACTTGAGCATTTACTGGTCGGCATACGACTCACAACGCTCGGTCATGCGCTAAGCCACGTCGAGGATCGTCGCCGCGCGGGGCTTTCCGAAGACGCCATTCGTGCTATCCGCTGCGGAGATGCCGTCCCATCGCTTGAGCAGGCCCACATTTTCGCTGTCGCTCTAGCGTTCCTTCTCCGGCGCCCCGTCTCAATCTACGAGCTGTTTCCCGAGGTGCGCTGGTCATGACGGCGATCGACGTAGCGCCTGCGATCGATCGACCCGCTGTCCCGGCGACGAAGCTTGCAACTGCGCTCGGCGTCTCGTCGAGTGCCATCCGCAAGAACATCAGGCGCGGCAAGCTGCACGCGCAAGGCGGCGATCGCTATCACGACGGCAATCTCGTGATCCTGACGCCGGCGCTTGCGAAGAAGTACTACGCCACGTTCCCGGACGAAGCCCCGGCCGCCGAGCAGCCCGCGTCTGAAACAACGACCGGCACGGGCGAAGAGTGGCGCGCGGCGGTCGCCCGCAACACGCAGCGTGAGCGCGCGCAGTCCCGCGCCGACGTTGTCGAAGCGTGGGAGAAGTTCTCAGCTCGAGTACGCGGCACACGCGGCGTCTCGGAGGACGACAAGCAATCGTTCGTCGCCGCGCAGCAGAGGAAGCATGAGTGCATTCACATCTCCTTCCGCTCGATCCTCCGGTGGAAGAAGCAATACGACGCCGGCGGCCGCATCGTCGACGTCCTGGTCGACGGCAACGACGGCTCCGCGCGCCGCGGCGACTACAACCTCACAGCTGACCAGAAGAAGGCGAGCGAAGACTTCTGGCTGATCGAGACCGCGCCGACGATTCCCCAGGCCTGGAGGCAGCTCCGCGATCTGTGCAAGGCGCGCGGTTGGGAAGTCCCGAGCAAGCACGTCGTCCGCCGCTACCTCGAGGCGATCCCTGAAGCAAAGCAACGCTTCTATCGCCATCCCCAGGACAAGCACAACTCCATCAAACCTTCAGTCCTTCGCGACTACGACAGTCTGCGATCGATGGAGATCATCGAGAGCGATCACCATCAGATCGATGTCGCTGTCGCGTGCGGCGATCCGTTCTGCGCCGTGGGGCATTACCCATGGCTCACCGTGTGGCTCGATCGCCGGAGCCGCAAGGTGCTCAAAGCGACGATCCGGATCGACACGCCGAACAGCAAGACGATCCTCGATCTCCTTCTCGCCGTCTGGCTCGAGTACGGCCGCAATGAGCTGTGTGTCGTCGACAACGGCATGGACTTCGTCAAGGCGCTCGGCCGCTGGAGCGTGAAGCACCACGAAGTGGGGCGCCGTGGCTGGAAGTGGCAGGAAGTGGTTGGCTGGACCCCGGAAGCGATCGAGCGCCGGCTCGGACCGTGCGGCGTGCGCGCGATGTTCGCCACGCCCGGCAACCCGCGCAGCAAGATCGTCGAGCGCTGGTTCGAGACGCTCAAGCTCCTCATCTACGCGACCTATGACAGCTACCGCGGCGCGCTGGGCGAGCGGACAGAACGCGCCGAGTTTCTACGCACGCACGCGGAGCTCTTGCCGTCGATCGGCGATTTCGCGGCCGTCGTGCAACGCGTCATCGACGAGTACAACGCCTCGCCCCATTCCGGCGACGGCATGCACGGCCGCACGCCGAACGAGGTCTTCGAAGAGACGCGCATCCCGAAAGAGATGCCGGACGAAGCGGCCGTTGCCCTGGCGATGTGGCAGGAGAAGATCAAGACCGTTCGCAAAGACGGGATCGAGCTTCGCCGGCACCTCTGGTACACGCTGCCGGGCGCTGTTCAGGCGACCTACTTCGGCAAGAAGGTGCTCGTCCGGTATCACGAGCAGGTTCCCGAAAAGATCGTGGTCTGCGACGCCAACGGCGCGTTCCTCACCGTCGGTCTGCTCAAGGCCAAAGCTCCCCAAAAAGGCGGCAAGGAAATCGGCGCCTTCATCGGCGCACGCAACGAAGTGTGGAACGACATCAAGTCCCACATTCGTCGCGGCCGCGAGAGTGGCCGGAAGAACCTCGAGGCGATGCGTGGAGAGATCGCGGATTACCACGCGCTCGAGCAGCATGAGCAGCGCGCGATCGCGCCGGCGGCGGCCGTAGGCGGCAGCGGCAGCGTGACGGTGCTCGACACGCACCTCTCTACGCTGGCGCGTCAGATCCGCAAAGCCGAAGCGGAGATCACCAACCCGCTGCACTTGTCGGACTCGGATCTCGAGCTCGTCTCCGAGGCCGAGTCTTCGCCCCTGTCGCTCCCGCCCGCGGGGTCTTTGCTCGACTTCGCACGTCTTCGCGAGACGCCGTCGATCGACGAGCAGGACGACGCCGCTCTTGTCGATCGCGAGTTCGCGGCGACGCAGCTGCGGCAGCTCAAAGCACAGCGCGAAGAGGAAGGGCTGTGCAACTACGACCTTCAGTGCCCGAACGACGGCATCCCGAGATACGGCGGGATGTGCAGTGAACACCACGAGATCGGCCGCTGATGCGCGCCGAAAGAGAGGAGAACAACTGATATGTCAGTCGTGCCGATCGAGTCTCAAACAAAAAGCGCCGCGGGACGTCACCCCGCGGCGCAACTCAACGCGACGGAGAAAAATCAGCTTCGCCAGCGTCTTCGCGAATACAAGGATGCCGAAGGTTGGAATGAAGATCAACTCGGCCACCAGGTAACGCAGGTCGTCGGCACCCGCATCTCCGGCGCGTCACTCGGCAACTTCATCCGCAACAAAGTTGACGGCGACGACTCGAACATCGCCTCACTCGTCGCGCAGTACTTCGTGGCGATCGACACGAAGAGGATGCCGGCGCAGACCTTTGTCGAGACCGACGTCACGCGGCAGATCCTGAGCGTTTTTTATCAGGCCGAGCTCACCTCGCTGATCGCGTGCGCTTCTACCGGTCCCGGCGCCGGCAAGTCGACCGCGATCGCGATGTACATGCAGGAGCGGGCCAGGGACGCGGTCTTCGTAACCATGAGCGGTCAGATCAAGTCAGCCTGGCCGCTTCTCTCGGCGACGTTCTATAAGGCCAGTGGCAGCGACGGCCGCCATAAGACCTCGGCCGAGAACATCCAGCGCGTCCTCGTCGAGAACCTCGCGAAGAACCGCCGGCCGGTGATCTTCGACGAGGCCCAGCACCTGGATGACGAGCAGCTCGATCTTCTGCGCACCGTCGTCGTCGACGAGGCAAAGTGTCCGCTCTTCCTCGTCGGCAACTATCGGGTCTTCGAACGCTCGACTCCCGACTCGAGCCAGATGTCGGCTCACACGCAGTTCACCGGGCGCGTCATCGCGCGCGTGCACTACGACAACGCGAAGATCCGGAAGAACGACGTGCGCGCCGTGGCACTCAAGCTCGCGCGCAAAACGCTCGTCGACGAGACGATCGATGTGCTGACGAGCGCCGCGAAATCGCTCAACGGATTCCGGACCGTGACGAGCGTTCTGGTCAAGGCGCGCATCGCGGCCGGCGATCGCGAGCCGTCGCGCAAAGACGTCGTCACCGCGGCGCATCGTCTCCTTAAAGGCGAAACGGCGAACGTCATCGTCGACGAGGAGAAGCCGTGATCTCGCCGCTGAAGCTCCTCGCGCGCATCGCCAATGCGCTCACCGCGCCGATCACCTTCGGCCGCGGTGAAGCTGTGGATTTGCATGAATCTCGCGTGGTTCGCGACTATCAGTCGTGCGTCGAAAGCCCTCCCGACTTCACGATTCCGGAGCCTGGCGTCGAGGTCGCAGACGAATGTCGCCGCTCCCGTCTCGGGCCGGTCGCGGCGGCAAGACGTTGCCGGCGGCATGAGGCTCACGCGGCGCTGTATTCCGCGGAAGAGACTTGTGGAGGCTGCGTCGACCAGCTGACAGAGCAGCAGTTGGAAACGATCGCAACGGTGCGCGCCGAGCTCTCCACCGCAAATTCGTACGCCACGCAAGCTTCGGAGCGGATCCGGAGCTCAAGAAGCGGTCCGCGGGGCTCATCGCAACGCCGATGGGGTCGTATCTCGTCCTCGTGCCGTTCGTCTTTTATTCCTGCGATTGAGGAGGCGCGCGATGTCTATCCAGCTCAATGAACTGACACCCGAGCAGCGCGAGGTCGCCGTCAGCATCGTCGTCGGCCTCGCGCAGCACATGTCACTACCGCGTATCACCGCCTGCTGCCGGCTGCTCGCTACCGGCAACGCGCTTATCGCCGACGTCGAGCAGCTCAACGAGCGTGGACAGCTCCTGGTCGACGTCGGCGGCGAGGCGCGCCTCAAGCACGCGGAGGTGCTCGTCGCCACCGGGATCCTGGTGACGATCCTCGGGCAGCTCGAGCGAGGCAGCGGCGAGCGCGTGATCGAGTTCCTCGCGCAGCCCTTGAGCGCGATGCAGTGCATCGTCGCCGGCTCCGAGGAATTCGCGGAACACGTGAGCAGGGAGGCAATGTCGTTCGACGTCGGTCGTGCCGTCGCGGAACGGCTCGGACTCATCTGAAATCGATTGCGATTCCAGCCCCGCGGCGGCGGTGGGGCGGCGCGCGTGCGCGGAGGGCGAAAGCGGATGCGCGGGGCTGGATTCGGAGGCGACTTCAAAGCGCCGGAACGGAAGGAGGGGTGGAGATGGCTAGCACCAAGAAAAAGCAGGACCCGGGACGCTCACTCGAGGAGGAGCTGCGCGAGGAGCCGCCGGCGGCGCCGGCACGGCCGAGCGTTGTCGTCACCTCGTGGGATGACGCCGATCAGCAGCTGCTCGAAATCGCGAAGCTGCAGTTCGAAGCGGACGCTCTCCAGGCGAAAGCGAACGCGCGCAAAGCGAAGATCGACAGTGAGACCACGCCCCGGCTCAAGGATCTCCTCTCGCGCAAGGTCGTCATCGAGGCCGCCGTCCTCACGTTCGCCGAGTCTAAGGGTAACGAGATCGCGCGCGGCTCGAAAAAGGAGCTCACCTACGGCGCGATCACGAAATCGCCGAAGTCGATGTACGTCAACGTGCTCACTTCGCTCGAGAAGATCGCGAAGAAGCTCCTGCTCTCGCCGAAGTGGAGAGGCCTGGTGAAGAAGCCCGAGCCGACCGTGACGAAGACGGATCTCAAGAAGATCCCCGCCGCCGACCGGAAGCAGTACGGGTTTCAGGTCCTCGAGACCGATCCGACCTATTCGATCGAGCTCAACGAAAACAACGTGCGGTCGTTTCTCTCGACCGGAAAACGCTCTTAAGGGGGTGGTGACTATCGATTAGCCAAAGCGAAATCCCGACCCGCGCCTACGAGACTGAGAAGTAGCACTCACGCTTGAAAGGTGGCGCGGCGGGATAGTCCGGAGGTGGCGCTCCGGGCCTGATGAGCAAGCCAGAAAAAGGAGAGGGGTTTAGATGAAGAAACTCTTACTCACCATTTCACTCGAGTAGCACCAACGGAAGGAGGCAATGAGACTCGCCAACATTTTCTGGACCGCACTCTTACGACTTCGCCACACACCACCGCTTCTACAAATTGAAGGAGAACTGCACCTGATGAACGACCAACTCAACCGCATCCTCACCGACGTCCAGCACGTCAAGGCCAAATCGGACCAAATCATCACCGCCCTCAACACCACGCGCACCGACCTCGCGGCTACGCGTAAGAAGCTCCAGGACCTGCAGGACGGCGCACAGAACAACGACGAGATCATCACCTCGGAGCAGCTCGCCGGCGTGGCCTCGGATCTCGAAGCAACGGACGCAAACCTCGCGGCCGCCATCGAGAACGCCACGGCTCCTCCGCCCGACAGCAACGAGTAACCCCCCGCGAAACGGATTGCCGGGCAGCCTTCGGGGGAAGGGCCGGCAATCCGTCGTACCGCGGTGGCTCGCGGTACCTGATGAGCAGCCAAGAGGGTCGCGTATGTGCGTAGGTTGCAACGTTAACGACGGATCGAGTCTCGGAAGCTCTCTCCACAAGCTTGATTGGTGCGCGCGCCAGACCGAGCAGTCGTGTTTCATCACACCCGCTGAAGCTGCGGCGCTCAAGCAATTCGTCGACGCGGCCACAGCCAGGAAGAAGCCGGCCAAAACCTCCAGGAGGAAATGATGGACCGTTTCCGCGCAGGCAAACGCCTATGGAATCCCGAAGACGACGAGCTTCTGCGCGACCGATATCCGCACGAGCCAACGGAGCTGCTCGCTGCCGAGCTTCGTCGGTCGACCAAATCCGTCTATGGTCGTGCGAAGAAATTAGGGCTCAAAAAGACAGAGGATTACCTTGCCAGTCCCGCTGCGTGCCGCCTGCAGCGCGGTCATCACGGCGGCGAGCAATTTCAGTTTTCAAAGGGCCACGTTCCGGCGAATAAAGGTCTTCGCCGTCCTGGCTACGCCCCTGGCCGCATGCGCGAAACCCAGTTCAAAAAGGGTGAGCGCCGCGGCGTTGCGGTGCGCCTGTATGCGCCGATCGGCACCGAACGAATCAGTAAAGACGGATATCTCGAGCGGAAGGTGAATGACGATCTGCCGCTGCAGCGTCGCTGGCGCGCGGTTCATCGGCTCGTGTGGGAAGCGGCGCACGGACCTCTTCCGGCAGGGCACGCGATCGCCTTCAAGAACGGCGACAAGACGGACATTCGGCTCGACAACCTTGAGTGCATCAGCAAGAGCGAGCTGATGGCCCGCAACACCATGCACAACCTCCCCAAGGAGCTCACCAGCACGATTCGGCTGCTCGGTGCACTGAATCGCCACATCAATAAGAAGGAGCGAACCAATGCAGAACAAGATTGAAGACGTCAGAAATCACCTCTTCGCCACGCTCGAAGCACTGCGGGACAAAGAAGAACCGATGGAGCTCGCGCGAGCGAAGGAAATCGCAAACGTCGCGCGCGTGATCGTTGAATCGGCCAAGGTCGAGGTGGACTTTCTGAAAGCCACCGGTTCCAGGAGTTCGACGGGCTTCCTACCGATCGAGGATGACGAAACGACCCCTAAGCGGCGTCGTCTGACGCAGTGACCGGAGGAAAGCCATGAGAAGACCATGCGGTTGTGGGCATGCAGTCTCGAAACATCGTCAACGCCATGGCGAGCCACACGCGGGCGAATGCAGAGATTGCGCGTGCCAGGGGCTCGTTCCCGCGTTCAGGAAGAACGAGGTCCGCACGCTGGAGTGGCAGATCGTGGCCAATGGCAGGCATCGCCTTTTCCTCGTTCTCATCGAGCTCGTCGACGGCACGCACATCTCGACATCCGCCACCGTAGAAAAACTCCACCGCAATGAGCACGATGAGTGGGCGGCGGAAGTTCCGTTCTTCTTCGACGGGTCACTCGAATTTGTCGCAGCTCTTGAGTGGCGCGGACCTTGGAGCGCTCCGTCATGATCACGATCACGCTCGCCGCCTCGTGCCGCTCTTGCGGTTGCACTCAGGAACGTGCCTGCTTCGACGAGCTCAGTGGTCACGGCTGCTATTGGGAGGAAAAGCCGGAGGACGGAAAGCCAGGCCTCTGCAACGTCTGCGCGAGAACGGCCGCGCCGCGGCGCGTCATCGAGGCGCTCGTCACGATCGGGCGGCCGCTGACTCTGGCCGAGCTCGTCGACGAAACGAAGTACGACTTCAACGTTGTAATGCTGATTGTCACCGGCTTCGTCGACAAAGGGTTTCTCCGCTTCGACGACCTCGATCGAATTCATACGACGGCTGCTCTTCGCACGCTTCGCGCGCTTCGTCGCGCAGAGGTCCGCAATGGCTGAGCCCACGATCACCGCGGGTGAGTTCCACCTCCTCGCACTGATCACGCGCGACTGCGCGAGCTCCTTTGCCCGCCTGCGCCAGCAGCTGCAGCCGAAATCCGATACCGAGGCGCTGCTCCTTACCCTGCACCTCTTTCGGCTGCGCAATAACGGCTTCATTTCCATGTACGGGATCGCTCCCGACTCGCCGATCGCCGCGACCAGGTGCGGCCGCGCGCTCGTGAACGGGTACGTGAGCGACAAGGGTGGCCACGCATGACCGCCGCTGCCGCATGGCTCAGGCGCGGATCGGACGCTCGCTTCAAGGCGTCGTCCGTGATTCGTGCCATCCGCCGGCGGAAAGGACACGACCAGGCGATCGCCGCCGGCGCGCTCGTCGCGCAACTCCTCGAGGGCGAAGCGGTCCTCGTCGACGAGCGGCTCGTGCAGAAGATCGTCAAGTGGGCTGTCGAAGAGCGCGGCCTACCGATCGGTTCGCTCCCGTGGCCGCCGTTCGGTTACTTCTGGATCCGCTCCAACGACGAGCGGCGCCAGGTGCGCAATGCGTTTCTGCAGCGCGCTCTGTCGACGCTCGAGCACGCGCAGCGCTATGACGACGACGCGATCGTCGCGCCGCTCGCCGGGCAGATCAAGCTCCTCGCGGAGACGCCATGAGCTTCCGTCTCGCATGCCAGCGCTGTGGACAAATCGGCCTCTTCGCGACGGTTGCCGGCATCTATGCGGCCGCGTGGGTATTTGCCTTTCCAGTTGACGAACTGGCGATGGTCCTGCGTTCGAACTCGACCGAGCAAATACCCGCGCGATCAGGCCTCTGCAGCCGCTGCGTTCCAAAAGGAGGAAAGCTTCCATGAAGACCGTTAAAGAGCTCCACGAGTGGCGCGTCGGCGCCGTCCGCGAATTCGGTGATCCCTCGATTCCAGTGACACCGATGTTCGTGCGCCTGCAGACGATCGACTGTCGAAGCGAAGAGATCACAGCCAAATTCGACCGCGGAATCTTGTTCGTGAATGCGTTCGCGGACATCCCGCTCGTGATCGACGTCGACGGCCCACAAATCGAGGACGGATGCCTACGGGCATTCGGCATCGTGCAGGTCGTTCCAGGACTGTGGTTCCTCACGCCGTCCTTGAACCTGCCGGATATGTTCCACGCGTTCATCGTTCTCTATGACGTCCCATCTCCAGCTCCATGGGAAGCGACGAGCTCGATCGTGGTGGTTTCGCGATGAGTTTCGACGCCTCCTGGAGCGAACGCACAGCGCCCTGCTGCCAGGCACCGTGGCGCCACAGCGGGCGTGAGCTCCTGAAGGTGTTCGTCAACGACGAGCCGCTTCTCGACGAGACCGGCCATCAGGTTGAGATGTGCGTCGGCTCGATGGCGGATGTCATGTCCGCGTTCATCGTCGAAGAGGTCTATTCGGAAGACCGGAAGACGGGCCGCCGGCGGGATCTCACCAGCCTGCGCGCCCGCGACGCGCGTAAGGACGCCGATCGATACGACCGGTACGACCGGTACGTGGTTCCGTTCCGTAAGAACGTCGACGCCAGTGGCACGCCGAAGCCGCGCCGCGGGGAACACCGATGAGCGTCTCTCACTTCGAGGTTACGCTCGATCAGCAGATTCCGCAGAATCCGGCTGCGGAACAAACAGTGCTCGGCGCGATCCTGATCAACGAAAACTGCTATGAACGCGTTTCGCCGCCCCTCGTCGCTGAGGATTTTTTCCGTGACGCACATCGGCTGATCTTCGCCGCGATCAGGCGTCTGAAGGAGCGAAACGCCCCGATCGATATTCTTACGGTCAAAACCGAGCTTGCTCAGACTAGTGAGCTCGACCAAGCGGGCGGCGGCGCCTACATCTCATCTCTCATCGACACCGTTCCGAACATTGCCAACATCGAGTACTACGCGAGGCTCGTTAAAGAGGTCTCGACGCGGCGCCAGATGATGGTCTTCGGCAATGAAACGCTGAAGTTCGCGGCCGAGACGGGTAGCACTTCGACCGAGGTCATCGCCCAGGCTGAGGTTCGTCTCTCCCGCATCGCCGAGTCGACCATCGACCGTGGCCTCGTTCCGTATAGCTCACTCGCGCCCGAGAGCCTGGCGTCGCTCGAGGCACGGACCGGCTCGCGGCGGCTCATCACGGGCATGCCGACCGCCTACAGCCGCTTCGACGAGTACACGTCAGGTTTTCAGCGGCAAGAGCTCATCGTCATCGCAGCAAGGCCCTCAATGGGAAAGTCGGCCCTTATGATGAACATCGCCGAGGCGCTCGCAATCCCAGGCAAAGACGGTGCTCCGCGCATCACTGAAGCCGAGCGCCTGTATCGCATTGCGATCTTTTCGCTCGAGATGTCGAAGCTGCAGCTCGTGCAGCGCACGCTGTCGGCCGAGTCGAACGTTCCTGGTCATCTCCTTCGTTCAGGCCTCTTGTCAGAGCGCAACTGGCGCGACCTGGCTGATACATCGGCCCGGCTCAGTAAGTCGACACTCTGGGTCGACGACACGCCGGCGATCGATCCAACGGAACTCCGTGCGAAGGCTCGCCGGCTCTCAAAGGAGCTCGGCTCGATCGACCTCGTCATGGTCGATTACCTGCAGCTCATGCAGATCAACGGGAAGACCGAGTCTCGCCAGCAAGAAGTATCGATGATTTCGCGGTCACTGAAGGCGATCGCGAAGCATCTCAACGTTCCCCTCATCGCGCTGGCTCAGCTCTCGCGTCGTCCGGAGCAGCGCACAGGCGATCACCGCCCTCAGCTCTCGGACCTGCGCGAGTCGGGCTCGATCGAGCAGGACGCCGATCTTGTGGCCTTCATCTATCGCGACGAGGTCTATCACCCGGACACCGAGGACAAAGGCATTGCCGAGATCATTATCGCGAAGCAGCGGAACGGTCCGATCGGTGACTTCAAGCTTGTCTTCCGGAACGACATCACACGTTTTTTCAACTACGAGCCGCAACCGGATTTCATGCCATGACCGCGCACGATCCTTTGTCTCACATGGTCAACGAGCGGCCGCGAAACAGCCGGTGCGTCTGCACGCATGTACTGCCAAAGCACTACAAGTCGGTCGCGACTCCACAAGCACCTTGCCGCGAGTGCGGTTGCCGGCACTTCGAGCCGGAAGCGGTCTGCCGGTGCAACCACGGGCTTTCCCAGCACAAAAATGGCCGCTGTAGGCATCGCTGCTCGTGTGACGCAGAGGTGCCGATCCGTGACGCAAGGGTCCCCGATCGACGGCAGGCAACCGTTGCTCCGTCGCCGGGAGGTCGCGTTTGTATGAGCGGTCATGTGCATGAATCAGAAACGGCCGCGATCCTCTGCGAATTGGACGGCCCAAAGTGAGAAGGAGATATCGCGATGCTCGAGATCGTCTTTCGTCCGATTGATCGTTGGCCACAAGAACCGACGCCGCAGGCTCTGCGCCGCCATGCGCATTTCAAGGTCGGTTACGACCGCACTCTCCGCGACCTTCGTTATGAGCTCACGCGACTCGGTGCGAAACGCGCCTACATTCAGGCGGATGTAACCGAGCGTGACATCCGCAACGATGGCTGCATCCGCGCCGACTCTCAGCCTCGCTCACCGCGCATCATCGTCTCGGCCGATACGAAACACGGACCAATCAGCCTGCCGTGCGACACGTATCGTGACTGGCACGACAACGTACGCGCGATCGCGCTCTCTCTCCAGGCGTTGCGCGACGTCGATCGGCACGGCGTGACGAAGCGCGGCGTGCAGTACCGCGGCCTCAAACAACTCACGGCCGGTAAAGGACCGATCAACTCCCACGAAGCAGCCCGTTTCCTTTCCCGTATCTATGACCCCAGCAACATCGAGGCGAACGCTCGGGCAATCCTCGAGAGCCTAGCGAACTTCGAGCTGTGTTACCGCAAGGCTTCCAAAGAGCTCCATCCGGACGTCGCCGGCGAAGCGCGGCGTGAAGAATGGGATCACCTGCAGCTCTCTGCCGCGATCTTGCGCGACTACTTCGCGAGCAAGTCATGATCACGCCCGCACAGATCGGCATCATTCACGCTGCGAAAGGCTGGGCGGTAGAAAACCTGCCCGCATTCGACGATGACGCCTACCGTGACGTTCTGAAGCTTGTCGCGGGCGTGCGTTCATCAACAAAACTCGATAACGACGGCTGCACGCGCGTTTTGGCCTGGTTTGAGGCGAAAGGCTTCAAAAACACGGCAAAACAGCCGAGATCTCCTCTCCGTCGCGATCCCAACGCCATCGTCACGGGTCCTCAGCGCGCGCTCGTGAGAGCGCTTGAGCGAGATCTGGGTTGGAGCGATGAGCCGAAGCGCCTGGAAGGCTTCTGCGAAAAGGTCATTGGCAAGCGTCGGCCTACCACACGTTCCGACGCTCGAGCGGTCATCGAAGGGCTGAAGGCGATGCTCTCGAAAGCAGCCGTTAAAAGTGCACAGGAATAGGTGCACCCCTCCATCACGTAAACTCCCTTCGTGGCGACCACTCGGACGGCACCGAAGAATGCGTCCCAGCCGATCAACGATGATGCTGATGTCGGCACCGGCACCGCGCTCCGGTTACTCGGTTTGAGCTATGCCCAGCTCTACCGATATATCGAGCGCGGCGTCGTTCATCCCTTCAGGAACGGGCTCCCTCCGCAGATGCGCACCGGCCACAAAAAGCATACCCACCGCTTTCGTTTGAGCCACCTCCGACAGGTCGCAAAAGTGCTCGAAATCGAGCGCGGTTTGACGCGGCGCTAAACGCCCAGGTTGGTTCCGGATTGCGTTTGCGCGTCACGCTCGCCGCTGCAACGCACATCCCACGCTGCATGAGCTACTTACGATCCGGAACCGTGCGTTCCACATTTTTCGGCGGTTAGTTCCGGATCAGCCACTCCGGTCCGCGACTAAGAATGTCGCAGATACAGGCCGCTCTAACACTTACAGGCAAGTGTGCCAAACCATCCGCACCGCTCCCAAGGGTCCTCTCTCTGCCAAACCGCGCGCGCCGCACCCCGCCGCCGCACCCCGCCGCCGCACCCCGCAACTGCCTCTCCGCGCTCAACTTGCTTCCTTCCCGTCCCGCCCTGTCCCACAATGTCCCGCTGGTGTCAATCATTTCGCGAAGCGACAAGTCCCTCTCCCGCCGCAGCGGGAGAGGGTGGCCGGAGGCCGGGTGAGGGCGCTACTTCGATCCGCTGTAGACCGCGGCGGTGGTCTCTTCCACCTTCTTCGCCGTCCACTTCTGCGCCTTCCCCTCGTGGACGTAGATCCCTTCGCCGAGGGTGCCGACGTAGATGCGATCGCGATTGAAGGCGTCGGGGGCAACCGACGTCACTTCCGCGCTGCGCGACGGCATGTCGACCGACAGCCAGTCGCTTTGCGCCGGATCGCCGACGAGCAACTGGTGCTGTTGGCGCGAGGCGAGAAACAGCCGGTCATTTCCGGCGAAGACGGCGGCGTACTGCGCATCGGGCGCTTCGACTTCCGTCCAACGCTTTTCGTCGTCGAGCTGGCCCGCCTTCACGCCCTGCGCGCCGGCGATGAAGATCACCTGCGACCCGGCGAAGGTGCGCAAGGCGAGCGTGCGGCCGCGAGTCGGTGCGCCGCCGATGTGCGTCCAGCGCTCGCCGTCGAATACCGCGAGACCGCTGCTGGTCAGCGCGTAGAGCGCGCGGCGCTCGCCGAGGTAACCGACCGCGAGATCGACGGTGCGGAGATCTTCACCCGCGAGTCGATACCAGCTCTTCCCCGCATCGCGCGTCGTGAACACGCCTTCGTGAGTCGCGGCGAATGAGCGCGTGCGATTGAAGCGGACGATCTTCTCGACGCGGATCGGGAAGTTCGACGGAGCACTCTGTGTCCAATCCTTTCCGTCGTTGCTCCAGAAGAATCCCTTGTCGGTGCCGGCGATGAAACGCCCTTCCGCATCCTTCTCTTCACTGATGACAAGCGACAGCACCTCGGGGAGCTTCGTCGTGCTCAGCTTCGACCACGACTTGCCTGCGTCATCGGAGACGTAAATCCCCGACGCCGCGCCACCGAATGCGACCGCCGCGTAGGCGCGATCGCGAATGGTCGGATCGGCAAGGACCGTCGTGACGCGCACGTTGCGCAGGCCGTCCGACGTGCGGACGAACGTCTTCGCGCGATCCTCGGAAATGTAGATGCCGTCGCCTTCGACGCCGAGGACGATGCGATTCGGACGCTGCGACGAGAGAGCAATCGAGTTGACCACCAGCTGCTCGTCCGACACGAGATACCAGCTCTTGCCGTGATCGTCGGTGCGATAGAGACCGGCGACCGAGCCGGCGTAGAGCGAATCGCGATCGCACGGATCGATCTCGATGTCGTGGATGCGGCGATTGTCGAAGCCGTTGCGGTAGCGCAGCCAGTTATCGCCGCGATCGGCCGTGTTGTAGACCCAGCCGCACGTCGAGACCCAGATGCTGTCGGGATCGTCCGGCTCCATCGTGATGGCGAACATGTCGGTGTCGAGCACCATCCCGTTGTTGATCAGCTTCCAGTTCTTGCCGCCGTCCTCGGTGCGCCATCCCTGGCGCCACGTGCCGACGTAGATGCGGTCGCGCGTGCGCGGGTCGATGGCCAGCGACTCGACGTTGATCTGACTCGAGATCTTCATCCACGACTCGCCGCCGTCGGTGCTGCGATAGACGCCCGACAGTCCGCCCGCGAGGATGAAATCGGCGTCGCGCGGATCGATGGCGATCGCGCGGACGGAGAAGTCTTCGAGACCTGCGTCGCGGCGGAGCCAGGTGCGGCCGCCGTCGTCCGATCGGGCGATCACGCCGCCGTCCCATAGACCCCAGCAGGCGGCCCAGAGACTGCCCCTGCGGTCGATGAGCAGGTTGTCGACGACGTACCCGGGAAACGGGACGCCGACACGCGGATTGGTCCAGGTGCGGGCGCCGTCTTCGGAGACGTAGATCTCGCCCCCGCTCGTGCCGACAAAATAGCGATCTGGATTCGCCGGATCGACGATCAACGCCCGGACATCCGCACCGAATAACCCACCCCTCCGCCACTGCGCCGCGGCCGGAAGCGCCAAAAGGATCACGAAGAGAATCAGAGATTTACGCATGCACACCCGATGGACATGTATTTACCACAACCGCCTCAAGCAAACGCGGGGCCGTCGTACGTTATGCTTCCCCGAATGGCCACCCTCCGCACGTGCGTTTTCCCCTGTGCCGGCTTCGGCACGCGGTTCTTTCCTGCGACGAAAGTGATCCCGAAAGAGATGCTTCCTCTCGTCGACAAACCGATCCTGCAGTACGGAATCGAGGAGGCACGCGACTCGGGGCTGGACAAGCTGATCATCGTCACGTCGAAGGGGAAGGACACGATCCTCGACCATTTCGACCGCACCGCGGAGCTGGAGCGCTCACTCAACGAGCGCGGCAAGTTCGACCTCCTCGCCGAGGTCGACACGGTCAGCCGCATGGTCGACTTGATCTCCGTGCGGCAGAAGGAAGCGCTCGGCCTCGGGCATGCCGTGCTCACGGCGCGTGATGCGGTCGGCAACGAACCGTTCGCGGTCGTGCTGCCGGACGACGTCATCCTCGCCGAGGAGCCGTGTCTGAAGCAGATGCGCCGCGTGTTCGAGGAGACGGGACGGCCGGTCGTGGCGCTGATGGAAGTGCCGCCGGACGAGACGTCACGCTACGGCATCGTCGCGGGCGAGATGGCCGGCAACCGCCGCTTCCGCGTCACCGACATGGTCGAGAAGCCGAAGTCGAACGCGCCGTCGCGCTACGCCATCATCGGCCGCTACATCCTGCCGCCGTCGGTCTTCTCGCATCTGGAGAAGACGCCGCGCGGCGCGGGGGGTGAGATCCAGTTGACCGATGCGCTGCGCAAGCTCGTCGCCGACGGCGATTTCTACGGCTACGTCTTCGAGGGCCGCCGCTACGACGCCGGCGAGAAGCTCGGCTACCTCAAAGCCACTGTCGATTACGCGCTGCGGCATCCCGCGCTCGCCGCGGAGTTCCGCGCGTATCTCGAGTCCTGTGTCGAGCAAACGGTCGCGAAGCCGTGAAACGGCTCGAGATCCTCGAACAGCCGGATGACGTCCGCGCCCTCGTCGGCGAATGCGAGCTGACTGGCAAGCAGACATTTTTCGAGCGCGAAGGACGACCGGTCGCCACCCTCATCTCGTATGACGAGTACATGGCGCTGCGCGAGACGATCGACATCAGCAACGATTCCGATCTGCGCGAAGAGATCGCGCGCGGCGAGAAGCCGCAGGAGCTGCTGCTGACGGAGGATCTGTTCGGGCAGCGACTGGAAAACGATCGCCTGCGCCTCACCGAATCGGTCGAGCGCACGTGGAACGCGCTGGCCGATCATGAGCGCGAGGCGACGCGCGCGGCACTGGCGCTGCTCGACGAAGATCCGATCGCCGGGGCGCCGCTGTTCGATCCGCTGCGCGGCGTCTGGAGCCATCGCGTCGGGCATCTGCGCATCGTCTACAAGATCATGCCGGAGGCGCGCTTCGTCCTGATCCTCGCCATCGCGCGGGTGGCGGCATGAAGCCTGCCGTGAGCAAAGTCGAACGGTTCATCCTCGCATCCGCGTCACCGCGACGGCGCGAGCTGCTGGCGTCGATCGGCCTCGACTTCGAGGTCGTGCCGAGTCACATCCCCGAGGTGCGGGGCGAGGGGGAAGCGCCGGAGGAGTACGTCGCGCGGCTCTCGCGCGAGAAGGCGGCCGCGATCGCGCGCGAACATCACGACCGCTGGATCATCGCTGCCGACACGACCGTTCTCCTCGGCGAAGAGCTGCTGGAGAAGCCGGTCGACGCGGACGACGCGAAGCGGATGCTGGCCACGATCGCCGGACGGACGCACATCGTCTACACCGGCGTGACCGTGATGAACGCCTCGAGCGAGCATCACGACACGCGCGTGGCCGAATCGGAAGTGCGGATGCTGCCGCTCGACGCGGGCGAGATCGCCTGGTACGTCACCACGGGAGAGCCGATGGACAAGGCGGGCGCGTACGCCGTGCAGGGGATCGGAGCGATGTTCATCGACTCCATTCACGGCAGTTACACGAATGTGGTCGGCTTGCCCCTTGCTTTGCTTTTTCAAATGCTTCGGCGCGCCGGGATTGACCCGCTGCGCCTTCACACGACAAAGTAACCGCCGGAGCGAACAACGATGTCTTCCGCAGCCAAAGTCGGCGCCTTCATGCTTCTCATCCTCGGCATCCTCGGGTACTTCGTCCTCAAGATCGAGGACATCCGCGTCGATCGCGGCGCCGGGACGAAGACTGTGCGCGCCGTCTTCGACTCCGTCGCCGGTCTGGAAAAGAAGTCCGCGGTCCGCGTGGCCGGCGTGCGCGTCGGAAAAGTCTCGGACATCCACCTCCGTCCCGACGGAAAAGCGGAAGTGACGATGGAGCTCGATCGCGACGTGCAGCTGCACCAGAACGCGAAGGCCCAGGTCGCGAATCTCGGGCTCCTCGGCGAGAAGTACGTCGAGCTCGAGCCGGGCTCGCCGAATCTCCCGGTGATCCCGGAAGGACAGACGGTCGTCCTTCGCGGCTCACAGCCGGCATCGATCGACGACGTCACGAATCAGGTCGCCGCCATCGCCACCGACGTGAAGGCGATCACCGAATCGCTGCGCGGCGTGATGGCGGGACCGCAGGGACAGCAGCGCCTCGTCGACATCGTCGACAACGTCCACGAGATCACGGCGCAGGTGCGCGAGCTGATCGCCATGAACCGCACGAACGTCGACGCCACGCTCGCCAACGCGCGGGACATCACCGCGCAGCTGAAGAGCGACATCCCGCGTCTGGCCGACTCCATCGAGAAAATGGCGACCCAGCTCAACGGCACGGTCGGCGAGAACCGCGCCGACGTCCATCAGGTGGTCGAGAACCTCCGCGATCTTTCGAAAGAGCTTCGTACCTCGACCGACAACCTCAACTCGATCACCGGGCAGGTGAAGTCGGGCGAAGGAACGGTCGGAAAGCTGATCTACAGCAACGAGACGCACGACAAGCTGACCGCCGCGCTGGAGTCGGTGGAGAGCGGCGTGAACGAGCTGAAGACGACGCTCGGCCGCGCCAACCGCATCGGCCTCGACGTCGGCATGAAGGCCGATTACTACGCCGGATTGAAGCAGCCGAAGGACGCGTCGTCGTCGCTGGATGCGGGCAACGGACGCTCCGCCGTCACGCTACGCCTGGTCCCGAATCCGGAGCGCAACCGCTTCTACAACATCGAGCTGGTCGACGATCCGCGCGGCAAGAGGCGCGACAAAGTCTTCGAGGAGACGGTGACCGATCCGGCGACCGGACATTCGACGACGACGATCACGAAGGAGACGAAGTTCGACCGCGACTTCCTCATCTCCGCGCAGGCGGGATGGACGCTGAATCCGATGTCGGTCCGCCTCGGTCTCTTCGATTCGACCGGAGGCGCCGGCGTCGACTACCACTACACGCCGCGCATCACGATCACCGGCGAAGCGTTCGACTTCGGCAAGCGCCGCGACCCGAATCCGCACCTGCGCCTCTACGGCGAGTACATCGTGCGGAAGGAGAAGCCGCGCACGCCGATGATTTTCGTCAGCAGCGGCGTCGACAACGTGTTCAACGACACCGCGTTCATCTTCGGCGGCGGCATCCGCTGGAGGGATGACGATCTGAAGTACCTGCTGTCGAGCATCCCGGTCGGCAAATGAACGACGTCGTTCGCGTAGTGCTGCTGTTCGGCGGCCGCAGCCCCGAGCACGACGTCTCGATCCTCTCCGCGCGCTCCGTCGCCAACGCGGCGCCGAAGCCGCGCATCGAGATGATCCCGATCTGCATCGGAAAAGACGGCCGCTTCATCTCGATGGAACGGAGCGCGCGCATTCTCGACGGCTCGGAATCGAGCGCGACCGGCGATGGCGATTTCTCGTTCGAGCAGTGGGTGCGCTCGAACGAGATCGACATCGTCTTTCCGCTGATTCACGGCATCGGCGGTGAAGACGGCGCGCTGCAGGGCTACCTCGAGATGCTCCGGTTGCCGTACGTCGGCAGCGGTGTGGCGGCATCGGCGGTGGCGATGGACAAGGCGCACATGAAGTTCGCCTTCGCCGCGGCGAAGCTGCCGATGGTGGAGTGGGTGCAGGTGCTGGAGAGCGACTGGCACAACGAGCGCGAGCGCGTGCTGCGGGCGGTCGGCAACGCGCTCCGCCTCCCGTATTTCGTGAAGCCGGCGAACAGCGGCTCGTCGATCGGCGTGACGAAGGTCAAAGACGACGGCACGCTCGCCGCCGCGATCGAGAGCGCGTTCCGCTTCGACGAAAAAGTGCTCGTCGAGCGCGGCATCGACGCGCGAGAGATCGAAGTCTCGGTCCTCGGCAACGACGAGCCGCAGGCCAGCGTGCCGGGCGAGATCGTCACCGGCCGCGAGTTCTACGACTACACCGACAAATACATCGAAGACCGCTCGTCGCTCGTCATCCCGGCGAAGCTGCCGAAGGAAAAATCGGAGGACGTGCGGCGTCTCGCGGTGACCGCGTTCCGCGCCGTCGGCGCACGCGGCTTCTCTCGCGTCGATTTCTTCCTCGAGCGCGGCACGAACAAGCTGTTCGTGAACGAGATCAACACCACCCCCGGCTTCACCAACATCTCGATGTATCCGAAGTTGTGGGAAGCGACGGAGCTGAAGTATCCGCGCCTGATCGAGAAGCTGATCGACCTCGGGCTGGAGCGCGCGAAGTCACGGGCGGCGCGCGGCGAGAAGACGATGGCGTTCTTCGGCGAGGTGAAGGCACTGACGTGATCTGGCCGCTGCGCATCATGACCGCGCGGCTCCGTCCCGTGAACGCGCAGTCGGTCACGCGGACGCTGATCGTCGTCGCGGTTTTCGGCGCATTTCTCTACGGCGACTTCGCTCTCTTCCGCCGCCTCTTTCGCGCCACGGCGCAATTGCAGGAGATGACGCCGATCCTCGCGCTAGGCCTGCTGAAGAACCTCCTCGCGCTGGTCTTCCTCGTCGGGACGGTCGTTCTCTTTTCTTCCTCGATGACCGTGGCCATCGGATCGTTCTTTACCGATCTCGACCTCGACACCTATCACGCGGCGCCGCGCGGGCGGACGCGCATCGCCATCGCGCGCTGGGCCAAGACGCTCGTGCAGGCGGCGACGATCGTCTTCGCGTTTCTCATCCCGATGATCGTGGCCTTCGCGCAGCAGTACGGCGCACCGCTGTCGTTCTATCCGCTGATCGTCGTCAATCTCGCGCTGCTGCTGTCGATCCCCGTGAGCCTCGCGTCGATCGTCATCGTGCTGCTGGTGCGCTGGTTCCCCGTGCGGCGCGTGCATCAGATCGTGGCGACGCTCGCGATCCTCGTGCTCGCGGTCGCTGTGATCGGGTTCCGTATGTCGCGGCCGGAGCGCTTCTTCGCGAACGTCACGACCGATGACGTCATGCGCGTGCTGCGGCAGATCGAACTGCCTTCGATGGAGATCTATCCGGGGACGGCGCTCGCGCAGCTCATGGTCGATCGACAGGCGAGGGCGCCTGTCGTACACATCGGTCTCGAGGCGATCGCACTCTTCGTGCTGTTCGTGCTCATTGCCAACCGCTCGTACTTCGTCGCGTTCGTCCGCGCGCGAGAGACGATGGCGCCGCAGGCGATCGGCTCGGGCGCCGCGACGCGCATCACCGACCGTCTGCTCACGCGATTCGAGGCGCCGGTACGGGCGATGATCGCGAAGGAAGTGCGCACGGTGACGCGCGACGTCGCGCAGTGGTCGCAGGTGTTCCTGATGGCGGCGCTGATGTTCATTTACCTCTACAACGTCCGCATGCTGCCGCTGGGCGGCGACGCGCGCGCCACGATCGTCGCCTACGCGAACCTCGGTATGGCGGGCTTCGTCATCTCCGCGATCTGCATGCGCTTCGCGTATCCGTCGGTGTCGGCCGAGGGGAAGGCGTTCTGGCTCGTGCAGACGGCGCCGATCTCGTACCGGCACTTCCTGCGCGTGAAGGTCTTCGTCTACTCGGCGCCGCTGACGCTGCTCGCGCTGATCCTCACCGCGGTGGCGAACGTCATGCTCGACGCGACCGCCGTCGTCTGGATCTTCACGATGATCGGCGCATCGCTGCTGGCGGTCACGCTGGTCAGTCTCGGCGTGGCGATGGGAGCGTTCGCGCCCGATTTCGCGGCGGAGAATCCGCTGCAGGTCGGCCTCTCGCTCGGCGGCTTCGCCTACATGGCTGTCTCGCTGTTGTACGTCGGCGCGATCATGCTGCTGATGGCGCGTCCGATCATGCGCTACTTCCTCTGGCGCGTGCTCGGCGTGGAAAGTGAGATCGCCGTTGTGCTCCCCGTCGTGATCGGGGTCACTGCGTCGATCGCGCTGGCGGTGTTTCCTTTGCTCGCCGCAGAAAAACGACTCGCCGGACGGAGCGGATAGGCTCTGTTAGAATCGACGTGATTCGACATCAGCGGAACAAGGAGATGGAATGAGCGAGATTCCTCCGCCCACGGTTCCACCAGCAACGCCCCCGCCCCCGGGAGGCGGTTCGTACACTCCCCCGCCACCACCCCCGCCGGGCGGCCCTGCTCCTCAGAGCTCCGATCGCGGCGTCATGATCTTTCTGTCGTACTTCGGACTCTTCGCCCTCATCCCGCTCCTCACGAAGAAGGATGATCCCGACATTCAGTGGCACGCGAAGAACGGCCTGGCACTGGCCGTGGTCTGGATCGTCGCGGCGATCGTCCTGAGCATCTTCAGCTGGATGATGCCCAACGTCGTCGGCCTGGCGATGATGGGCGTCCGCTGCCTGATCTGGCTCGGATTTCTCATCGTCGACGTGATGGCGATGGTGAAGGCATTCGGCGGCGAGCGGATGCGCATTCCTGTCATCACCGACTTCGCGGAAAAGCTGTAGGAGAAGAAAAACATGCCGATGGAAAACACACCTGGCGGGACGTACACACCTCCGCCTCCCCCTCCCGACGGCGGCGGCGCACCTCCGCCGGCACCG
>Ga0193696_1000023_pt1 | contig 75526 bp, 69 predicted proteins | sample L3m1metaG_FD_145074 | JGI IMG/M metagenome (GOLD analysis project Ga0193696, IMG submission 145074) | Soil microbial communities from a riparian zone of the East river system, Colorado, United States - L3m1 | ecosystem: Environmental > Terrestrial > Soil > Riparian zone | place: USA: East River... | reverse complement strand
TGACGGAGCCTGGTGTTGACCATCGCCGGATAGGCCTCGAGACCGAGCTCGCGGAGCAGCGCGGCGAGAAGAAGCGACTTGTCCTTGCAATCGCCCCAGCGCTGCGTGAGGACGTCGATGGGCTGATGCGGTTCGTGCGAATTGCGACCCATCTCGATCCCGAGGTAGCGAATGTCGTCCTGCACGAAGCGGATGGCGGCGGTGACGGGATCTTTCGGATGTGCGGAGCGGATGTTGATCGCCAGCGCGTGCACGGCGGCGCGCGAGCGCTCGTCGATGGCGAACAGCCGCGTGGCCCACTGTCCGACCTCGGCCCACGATCCGAACTCGCTCACCTGCACGTGCGTGTAGGGATCGAACCAGTCGGGGAGCTGATCCTCGACGTCGATCGGCGGCACATCGCGGCTTTCCCAGATGTACTCGCCGTTCTCGATCCGCGGCTTCACGCTGAAATGCAGCGGCCGCGACGCGGGACAGATCAGGCGATGACGGATGAGATGCGTCGGAGTCGACGCGGTGAGGTTGAATTCATCGGCGAACTTCCCGCCGAGGATCGGATTCGCGCCGTGGAGCGACCAGGAGTAATCGAGGAGGTCGCCGGGGCGGACGTCGTTGAGGATCACGAGAGCGCTGCGCGTGCCGTCGTAGATCCCTTCATCGGACTCGTCTTCCTTGTCGATGACGCGGATCGTGGCGAGCGGCAGCTCGTCGATCGTCTCGCCGCCGCGCAGCAGCGTGATGGAGTGGAGGACGACCGTCTCGTACGACGGGTCGAAGTCGATGGAGAGCTCCGAGGCATTCTGGACGCCGCCGGAGGTGAGGACTTTTCGCACGCGGCGGTGGTAGTCGACGACCGCGCCGTCGACGCGCACCTGGTGATCGTCGAGCAGCGTGTAGATGCCGTAGCGGACGTCGTTCTTCGGCTCCGCGGCGGGCGCGTCGACGATGAGCTGGCGCACCCACATCGGCGCGGGTCCGATGGCGACCTCTTCGGCGCGCGCGGTAAAGGCCAGTAGAAGAAGGAGGAGAACGCGACGCATTAGGCCCATGAACAAACCGGACAGGCGCTCTTCTCATGCCCGCGGGCCGGACAATATTCACGTCCGAAATAGATGATCTGCAGATGCCGCCGCCCCCACTCCTCCTCGGGCCAGAGCTTCTTCAGATCGCGCTCGGTCTGCTCGACTGACTTGCCGTTCGACAGTTTCCAGCGATGCGCGAGGCGGTGGATGTGCGTGTCGACCGGGAAGGCCGGCCTGCCGAACGCCTGCGTCATCACCACGCTCGCCGTCTTGTGCCCAACGCCGGGAAGCTTCTCCAGCGCCGCCATGTCGGCCGGCACTTTCCCGCCGTGCTCTTCGACCAGGATCTCCGCGAGGCGCTTGATGTTCTTCGCCTTCCCGGGCGCCAGTCCGCAACTGCGGATCGGCTCGAGGATCTCCGCGACGCTCAGCTTCGCCATCGCCGCCGGCGTGCGCGCCTTCGCGAACAGCGCCGGCGTGACCAGGTTGACGCGCGCGTCGGTCGTCTGCGCCGACAGCACGACGGCGACGAGCAGCGTGAACGGATCGTCGTGCGCGAGCGGGATGGGGGGGAGGGGATAGAGCGAATCCAAAATGGTGCCGATGCGGATTGCTTTTTCGGCTTTCTTCATCAGTTCAGATCGAACAACAGCACTTCCGCGCCGTCGCCCTTGATCATCAGCGACTTCTCGTCCGAGATCGCTGCGCCGTCGCCGGCCCTCAGCTCGATGCCGTTCACGACGGCGTTCCCGCGCGCGACGTGCAGCCAGCCGTGGCGCCCGTTGTCGAAGTCGTGCGAGACCTCCTCGCCGTCGAGGAGTGTGGCGTAGAGGCGGACGTCCTGATGGATGCTGACCGAGCCGTCGGCGCCGTCGGGCGAGGCGACCAGGCGCAGGCGTCCGCGCCGCTCGCTCGTCTCGAACATTTTCTGTTCGTAGCTCGGCGTAATGCCCATGCGGTCGGGCACGATCCAGATCTGCAGCAGATGCAGCCACTGCGCGGGCGAGGGGTTCATCTCGCTGTGACGCACGCCGGTGCCGGCGCTCATCCGCTGCACCTCTCCCGGACGGATGATCGAGCCGTTGCCCATGCTGTCCTTGTGCGCCAGCTCGCCGTCGAGGACGTAGGTGATGATCTCCATGTCGCGATGCGGATGCGTCCCGAAGCCGACGCCTGGCTCCACACGATCGTCGTTGATCACGCGCAGCGCGCGGAATCCCATCTGCTCCGGATCGTAGTAATCGGCGAAGGAAAAGGTGTGCCAGGTGTCGAGCCAGCCGTGGTTGAAATGCCCACGCTCCTCGGCCTTACGGATGTTGATCATTTGGATGCTCCCTGCTCGGGTTAACAATTGTGCATTCCTAGATAGCAGATAGCGGATAGCAGATAGCAAGGAGAACGGCCGCCTGCCTTTGCTATCTGCTATCCGCTATCTGCTATCTACCTCTGCTATCTTCCCCGAAATGGAAAACGCCCCACGCTCCCTCCCGGAGCGCACCGGCAAGCATCGCTGCATCCGCTGTCTGGCTGAGACGCCGGCGGATGAGTACATGCGGAACGATCACCTCTGCGATGCCTGCGCGGCGGATGGGGATTACCCGCTCGCCTCGACGCCCGAGCCGAAGAAAGGCAAATGACCGCTCGCGTCGCCGTCGTTCACGACTGGCTGACCGGGATGCGCGGCGGCGAGGCGGTGCTCGAGGCGATCCTCGATCTCTTTCCCCAGGCCGAGCTCTTCACTCTCTTCCACTTTCCCGGCGCGATGTCGGCAAAGATCGAGTCGCGCACGATCCACACGTCGTACCTGCAAGCGGCCGCGCGGCGCGTGCGTGATTACCGCGAGCTGCTTCCGCTCTATCCGCGCGCGGCGCGCAGCTGGGACTTCTCGTCGTTCGATCTCGTCATCTCCTCTAGTCATTGCGTGGCGAAGGGGATCGACGCGAAGGGGCGGCCGCACATCTGCTACTGCCACACGCCGATGCGCTACATGTGGGATCGCTTCGACGATTACTTCCCGCGCTCGAAGCCGTTCACGCGCGCCGCGGCGTCGATGATCCGGCCGTGGCTGCAGCGGTGGGATGTGAAGACGAGCGCGGGCGTGACGGCCTTCGTCGCGAACTCGGCGTTCGTCCGCGATCGGATCAAGCGGTACTACGCGAGGGACGCCGAGGTCGTGCATCCGTTCGTCGATGAAGCGTTTCTGAGTGCGCCGATGAATGACGAGCGAGGCGATGAACATCTGATCGTCTCGGCACTCGTACCTTACAAGAAGATCGAGCTGGCGATCGAGGCAATCGGCAACCGGAAACTTACGATCATCGGAAGCGGCCCTCTCCTCGACAAGCTGAAACGTACCGCGCCACCCAACGTCCAACTGCTGGGCCACGTACAGAGGGATAGAATCGTCGAACGTCTGTCGCAAGCGCGCAGCCTGATCCTCCCGGGAATCGAAGATTTCGGGATCACGCCGCTCGAGGCGATGGCGCTCGGCACGCCGGTCGTGGCGTTGCGCGCCGGCGGGGTTCTCGACTCCGTGGTGGAAGGGACGACTGGGATTTTTTTCGATCACCCCTCTGTAGATGCGCTTCGCCGGGCGCTCGATACGGTCGAGTCGCATGAGTGGGACCGCGCCGCGATCCGCGCTCACGCCGCCGCCTTCAGCCGCGCCCGCTTTTCGCAGCAGTTCCTCAACGTGATCGAGCGATACGGCAGCGCGCGATGATCGAGACCAAACACAGAACGCTCGCCTCGATCTACCTCATCATCGATGCGGTGGCCTCGAACCTGGCCATGCTCTCCGCCTGGTTCCTTCGCTTCAACGTCGAGATCATCCCGGTCACCAAGGGGACGCAGGGCTTCTCGACCTACACGCATCTCCTCCCGCTCGTCACCGTCGTCTTCCCGCTCGCGTTCGCCGTGCAGGGGCTCTATCGCATCCGCCCGACGCGCAGCAAAACGGAAGAGTGGCTCTCGGTCGCGATCGGCTCCGTCGTCGCCACGGTCGTGCTGTCGGGCGTGCTGCTCTGGGTCCGCCCCGGCAATCCCGACGTCCTCTACTCGCGCGCCACGCTGCTGATGTTCATGTTCTGCGCGATCGTCTTCGTGATCATCGGCCGCACGCTGGTGCGGACCGCGGTGGAGCGGAGACATCGCGAAGGGAAGGATCTCGATCGCGTGCTGATCGCCGGCAACGGCGAACTGGCGCGCGCCGTCGTCGAGCGGATCAAGACGCATCGCGACCGCCTCGGGTTCCGCATCGCCGGCTACCTCCGCAACGGCGACGACTCGACGCTCGACGGACTCACTTGCCTCGGCACGATCGACGACGCCGAGCGGGTGGTGAAGGAGCACGACATCGATCACGTCTTCGTCGCGCTGCCGCATGCGTCGTCGCAGGCGATGATGTCGCTGCTCGATCGTCTGGTGCGCGTCATCGTATCGATCCACGTCGTCCCCGACCTCTTGCAGTTCATGGTCCTCCGCTCGCGGGTCGAGGACATCGACGGACTGCCGACGATCAATCTCTCGGAGACGCCGCTGGAAGGCTGGAGCCGCTTCGTGAAGCGCGGGTTCGATCTCGTCGTCGGCTGCGCCGCCTTCATCGTCTTCTCGCCGGTGATGTTCATCGTGGCCATCGCCATCTGGCTCGAAGACCGCGGCCCGATCTTCTATCACCAGGAACGGATGGGACTCGATGGGAAGCCGTTCCAGATCGTGAAGTTCCGTTCCATGCGCGTCGGCGCGGAGCAGGAGACCGGCGCGGTGTGGGCCGATCGCGACGATCCGCGGCGCACGCGCGTGGGGCGCTTCATCCGCGCCTGGTCGCTCGATGAGCTGCCGCAGTTGCTGAACGTGTTGAAGGGCGACATGAGCGTCGTCGGACCGCGTCCCGAGCGTCCGCAATTCGTCGAACAGTTCCGCGCCGAGTTCCCGCACTACATGCTGCGCCACAAGGTGCGCGCGGGGATGACCGGCTGGGCGCAGGTGCACGGCTGGCGCGGCAACACGTCGATCCGCATGCGCATCGAGCACGACCTCTACTACATCGAGAACTGGTCGTTGATGCTCGACTTCAAGATCCTCTTCATGACCGTCCTGCACGGACTGCGTCACGAGAACGCGTACTAGGGCGGACGTTTCCGTCCGCCCCGTGTTTCCACATCACTTCTTCTTGTACGTGAACCCGCCCGAGAGCGTTCCGCTCGCGGAGTTGCTGTTCGTGACGACCACGTCGACCGCGCCGCTGCTGTGCGCAGGCGTCGTGGCGGTGATCTTCGTCGAGCTGACCACGACCACGCCCGTCGCGGCGGTGCCGCCGAGGGTGACGGTCGCGCCGCTGGCGAAGCCGGTGCCCTTGATCGTGATCGATGTGCCGCCGGACGACGAGCCGGTCGACGGCGTGACGTTCGTCACCGTCACCGGATCGACGACGTTGACGCTCGCCGATTGCGTCGCGGAGCAGCCGGCGCTCGTGGTCACCGTGACCGACAGCGTCAGCGTGCCGGTCGAGGCAGCGGTGAAGGTGATGGCGTTCGTTCCGCTGCCCGACGTGATCGTGCCGCCGCTGATCGTCCAGCTGTAGGTCGCGCCGGAGCCCGCGGAGGCAACCGAGGCGCTGTTGCCGGTCGAGCCGGAGACGACGTTCGCCGGCGCGGTGATCGTGGCGCTCGGATTCGCGTTGACGGTGACGACGACGGCGTCCGAGGTTGGGCTGATGCAGCCGAGCGCGTTCAGCGTCGCGGTGTAGGTGCCGGACTGCGTGGCGACGTACGACTGGCTGCCCGCGCCGGAGATCGCGACGCCGTCGCGATACCACTGGATGCCGGTCGCGGCGTCGGACATCAGCGTCACGTTGCCGCCGCTGCAGAACGTCGTCGCGCCGCTCGTGGTGATGAACGGCTTGTGCGGCGTGACGTTGCCGTCGATGTGGAACGCGCTCGAGGTCGCGCTGCTGCAGCCGTTCGTCGTGATGACAACGGTGTATTCGCCGCCCACCGATGCCGCGTACGTCTGATCGGTCGACCCGCCGAGGAGCTCGCCGTTGATGTACCACTGGTTGCCGCTCGTGCTGCTCGAAGTGAGCGTGATGCTGCCGCCGGCGCAGAAGTAAGTGACGGCGGGTCCGCTGATCGTCGGAGTCGACGGGTAGGCATTGACGGTGACGACGATCGGATCGGACTCCTGCGCGTGGCAGCCGAGATTGTTGAGGATCGCGGTGTACGAGCCCGACTGCGTGGCGACGTAGCTCTGATGCGTCCCGCCGCTGATGGCGACGCCATCGCGGTACCACTGGATGCCGGTCGCGCTGTCGGAGAAGATCGTGACGCTGCCGCCGGTGCAGAACGTCGTTGATCCGTTCGCGGTGAGGAACGCCTTGTGCGGCGTCGGGTTCTGCACGGCATACGTCGCGGAGCGCGCAGAGGTGCAGTCGTTCGACGTCGCCGTCACGCTGAAGTTGCCGCGGCCGGTGGCGATGTACGTCGCATTCGTCTCGCCGTAGAGCGGGGCGTCATCGTCGTACCACTGGAACGACGTCGCATTCGCCGAGGTCGCGGTGAGCGTCAGCGGCTGCTCGGGGCAGGCCTGATCGGATGTGCCGGTGCCGTTCTGCGTCGCGCTGATCGTCGGCGTGTCGGGATACGCATTCACCGTGACGACGATCGGATCGGATTCCTGCGAATGGCAGCCGAGCGCGTTGAGGATCACGGTGTAGGAGCCGGACTGCGTCGCGACGTAGCTCGTGCCGTTGGCAATCGGGACGCCGTCGCGGTACCACTGGATGCCGGTCGCGCTGTCGGAGAAGATCGTCACGCTGCCGCCGGCGCAGAACGTGGTCGCGCCGTTCGTGGAGAGGAACGCCTTGTGCGGCGTCGGGTTCTGCACGACGTACGCGTCGGAGCGCGGCGATGAGCATGCGCCGCCGAACGTTGCGGTCGCGCTGTAGTTACCGCGCGCGGTGACGACGAGCGTCGACGATATCTCGCCGCCGATCGGCGCGTCGTCGCTGTACCACTGGAACGAGACCGCGCCGGACGACGACGCGGTGAGCGTCAGCGGCTGCTCGGGGCAGGCCTGATCGGACGTGCCGGTGCCGTTGGGCGTCGCGCTGATCGTCGGCGTCGGCGGAACCGGGCTGACGGTCACGATCACCGGCGGGTCGGAGATCGGGCCGATGCAGCCGAGGTTGTTGAGCGTCGCCGTGTAGCTGCCGGCCTGCGTGGCGACGTAGCTCTGCGAATTCGCGCCGCTGATCGCGACGCCGTCGAGGTACCACTGGATGCCGGTCGCGGCGTCGGACATCAGCATGACGCTGCCGCCCTCGCAGATGTCGGTCGATCCGGCGGCGGTGATAAACGGCCGGTGCGGCGTGACGTTGCCATCGACATGGAACGAGGACGACGCCGCGCTGGAACAGCCGTCAGTCGTCACGACGACGGTGTACTCGCCCCCCGTTTCGACCGTGTAGGTCTGCTGGTTCGCGCCGCCGATCCCGTCGCCGTTGATGTACCACTGGTTGCCGCTCGTGCTGCTCGAGGTGAGCGTGATGGGGCTCTCGGCGCAGTAGTACGTCGTCTCCGGGCCGCTGATCGTCGGCGTCGGCGGAGTGGCGTTCAGCGTGACGACGATGGCGTCGGACTCCTGAGCGTGGCAACCCATGGAATTGAGGATCGCGGTGTACGAGCCGGCCTGCGTGGCGACGTAGCTCTGATGCGTCCCGCCGCTGATGGCGACGCCGTCGCGATACCACTGGATGCCGGTCGCGCTGTCGGAGCTCAGCGTCACGCTGCCGCCGGTGCACAGATTGGTCGAGCCGCTCGCGGTGAGGAACGCTTTGTGCGGCGTCGGGTTCGACACGTTGTACACGAAGAACGATTGCGCCGACGTGTAGCAGGCGTTCGACGCGGAGACGGTGAAGTTGCCGCGGCCGGTCGCGATGTACGTCACATTCGTCTCGCCGTAGATCGCGGAGCCGTCGTCGTACCACTGGTACGACGTCGCGTTGGCGGCATGGGCGGTGAGCGTCAGCGGCCGCTCGGGACACGCCTGATCGCTGGTGCCGGTGCCGTTCGCGGTCGCGGTGATGGTCGGGATGCTGGGAGGAATGACCGGCCGGACGTAGACCGTGAACGTCGCCGTGGCGGTCGCGTTCTCGCTGTCCGAGACCTCCAGCACGATGTTGTTCGCGTCGGACGATGCGTCGCACGCGACGGCGATGATCGCGGTGATCGTGCCGTCGGTGTTGGTGATGTTCGAGACCGAGATGCCGGACGGCGCGCTGAGCCTGCGGTCTCCTCGGCATCGCTGACCGTGGCGATCGTCGCGCTCGAGCCGGGATCGCCCGCATCGAGGCCAATGGGAGACGCCGCGGTGATCGACGGCGCCGTGTTCTGCGCTGCCGCGCTCCCCGCGATTGCGAACAGAAGTACCCCAAGGAATCCGAGGATTCTCTTCATCGACAAACCCCTCTCTGCTGACGGAAAACCCGCCTTGCCTGCCGGTGGAACAAACGGATGTGTGGAAGGGAACCTTGGTGGAAAAACTTAGGGCCGAGGCTCGCCGGCGTCAATTGGGGGCCGCGGAGTTTTACACTTCTTACAATCGCTCATGACCAAGACACGATTGGAAGCGTTCAGCGACGGCGTGATCGCCATCCTCATCACGATCATGATCCTGGAGCTGAAGATCCCGCACGGCGCGACCTGGGACGCACTCACCCCCGTCCTGCCGTCGTTTCTCACCTACGTCCTCAGCTACATCTACCTCGGCATCTACTGGACCAATCACCACCACATGATCCACGCCACGGAGCGGATCAGCGGCGGCGTGCTGTGGGCGAACCTGCACCTGCTCTTCTGGCTCTCGCTCGTGCCGTTCACCACCGGCTGGATGGGGGAGAACCACAACGCGCCGCTGCCGACCGCGGTCTACGGCGTCGTGCTCGTCCTCGCCGCGATCGCGTACACCATCCTGCAGTCGAGGATCATCGCCGTGCAGGGACCACACTCGAAGCTGGCGACGGCGGTGGGCTCGGACCGGAAGGGGAAGATCTCGATCGTCCTGTATCTGATCGCGATTCCCGCGGCATTCGTCCACCAGCTGATCTCGGACGTTCTCTACGTCACGGTCGCGCTGATCTGGCTCGTGCCGGACCGGCGGATCGAGTCGCGTTACTCGTCCCAGACCTCGTAGTGCACGACCTCCGGCTCGAGCTCGAGGAGGAAGTCCTTGTCCTCGGGGTAGTAGCGCGCCTTCTCGACCTCTTTGCCGGCGAAAGCGCTGATGGCGTCGAAGGACTCCCACAGACTGAACGTGATGAAGTGCGCGGCGCCGGCCTCGTGCCGTTGCAGAACCATCGCTCTGATGTTGCCGGGCGTGGCGCGATAGTCGGGAATGGCGCGTTCGCGGAGAAACTGCAGATATTCGGCTGCTTTTTCGTTCGTCGTTCGTCCGTGCCAGATGCGCGCGATCATTGGCGCAACGTAACACACGCCTCCGGCCGTGCCGGCTCGGCTAGAATCCGCGCCGCATGGGTAAGCAATCAGACGCTCTCTTTCAACGGGCTCAGGAGATCATCCCCGGCGGCGTGAATTCGCCCGTCCGGGCTTTCCGCGGGGTGGGTGGGTCGCCGCTCTTCATCGAACAGGCGCAGGGCTCGCGAATCTTCGACGCCGACAACCTCCAATACATCGACTGTGTCGGCTCGTGGGGGCCGATGATCCTCGGGCACGGCCATCGTTACGTCGTCGAGGCGGTGAAGAAGGCCGCCACGCGCGGCTTCTCGTTCGGCGCGCCGACGGCGGGGGAGATCGAGCTGGCGGAGATGGTGGTGCAGGCCATCCCGTCGATCGAGATGATCCGCCTGGTCAACTCCGGCACCGAGGCGACGATGAGCGCGCTGCGGCTGGCGCGCGCGGCGACGGGGCGGAACAAGATCCTGAAATTCGACGGCGGCTATCACGGCCACGTCGACTCGCTGCTGGTCAAGGCGGGATCGGGCGGCGCGACGTTCAACGTCCCCGACTCAGCGGGCGTGCCGGCCGAGGTCACGAAGCTGACGATCAGCGTGCCGTACAACGATCTGGAGGCGGTGCGCGCGGCGGTCGACGACGACCTCGCCGCGATCATCGTCGAGCCGGTCGCGGGGAACATGGGATGCGTCCCTCCCGCGTTCGGATTTCTCGAGGGATTGCGCGAGATCTGCGACAAGAACGGCTCGCTGCTGATTCTCGACGAGGTGATGACCGGCTTCCGCGTGTCGTACGGCGGCGCGCAGGCGCTGTACAACATCAAGCCCGACATCACGACGCTCGGCAAGATCATCGGCGGCGGCATGCCGATCGGCGCCTACGGCGGCCGCGCCGACCTGATGAAGCTCGTCTCGCCGCTAGGTCCGATGTACCAGGCCGGCACGCTGTCGGGTAACCCCATCGCCGTCGCCGCCGGCAAGTCGACGCTCTCTGTTCTGAAAAACTCCTCGATCTACGCCGACCTCGAAGAGCGCAGCGCCGAGTTCGCGGCCGGCGTGACGTCCTCGGCGGAGAAGCACGGCGTGTCCGTGACGCTCAACCGCGTCGGCTCGATGTGGACGATCTTCTTCACCGAGGGCCCGGTATTCGACTTCAACTCCGCAAACACATCGAATCGCGAAAAGTTCGCCCGCTTCTTTCACCTCATGCTGGGGGAGGGGGTGTATTTGCCACCGTCGCAACTGGAGGCCGCGTTCTTTTCGGCGGCGCATGCGAAGAAGGACATTCTTCAGTTGATTGAGCGGGTGGATCGGGTGTTGAAGAAGATTGCGTGGGAGTTTGAGAAGTAGTGATTGTTGATAGGGGTTGTTGAGTTGTTAAGTTGATGGGTGTCTGAGTTTTTCCAGGATCTCGATCTCGCCGAGTGCATGGAGCTCTTTCGATTTAGCCCACGCGGTATCCGAGCGACTAAGTAATTCAGCCTTGCGGTGGTCGTTCACGCTCGCGAGGTTGATGCACACATTCTGATATGCACCAGCCGCCGCCGCGCGCCCCATCTGCGCGCCGACTCCCGCATCGGATAGCGATGCCGGCAATCCGATCGAAGCGATCTCGCGACACAACTCAATGATCGCGGGACACGCCTCGAGCACCGACAACGGCACGAGCGCCGCGCCGATCGTGGCCTCGTTGATCGCGGCATCCCGCTCCGGAGACGCCGGCAGCCGGAACGCCTCGAGCAGCAGATCAAACGCCGCGGTGTCGTTGTCGACAGCGGCGAGCATGTCGTCTTTCAGCTTTTGCGCGCGGGTGGCGATGTGGTCGAGCTGCTCGTGCTTCGCTTCGAACCCCTTCTTCGTGTGCGACAGCACGGCGACCATCGCGGCGAGGCCGGCGGCCATGGAGGCGGCTAATGCGGACACGGAGCCGCCGCCGGGGGCGGGGGATTCGCTGGAGAGGTCGTCGACGAACTCGCGAAGGGTCATCGATGCGAGGCGCGGGGTTTTTGCCAGGCGGTACTCGATCACGCGCTCGCGAGGATCGAACGGTTTGACTTCCGAAAGGCCCAGGGTGCGGATCGCTGCATGAATGATCGCGGCCTCGGGGACGCCGGTCGGGCGGCCCATGCGCTCGAGATAGTGGCGGCCCGCGTCGAGGAGCACCTGGCGCGGCACGAGGCCGACGATCTCCGAGCCGGTGATGCGCAGGCCGCGGTCGCGCGCGCGCTCCTCGCAGGTATCGAACGCGACGTGCAGCGGCGTAACGTCGAGATCGGTCAGGTTGATCGACACCTGGGCGCAGCCGAACTCGGGGATCACCCAGCCGACTGCCTTCACCGACTTGAGGAGTCCGGGCTCCCACGTCGGCTCGCCCTTCGCGTCGAGGATCGGGTTGCCTTCGTCGTCGCGCTTCATCCGGCCGCGCTCGCGGACGTCGAATGCGACGCGCGTGGCGAGACGCTTGTCGAGCGTGTTGAGGTTGACGTTGTAGGCGACGAGGAACTTGCGCGCGCCGATGACGCTCGCGCCGAAGCGCGGATTGAAGACGGCCGGCCCGAAGTCGGGCCGCCAGTCCATGTGCGTGATCTTCCGCGCCAGGCCTTCGTACTCGCCTTCGCGGATGTCGGCGAGATTGCGCCGGTGCGGCGCGCTGGCGGCGAACTCGTAGAGGTAGACCGGGACCTGCAGCTCTTTGCCGACGCGCTCGCCGAGGCGGCGCGCGAGATGCGCGCAGTCATCCATCGTCACGCCGGAGACCGGGACGAACGGCACGACGTCGACCGCGCCGATGCGCGAATGCGCGCCGCGGTGGAGCGACATGTCGATCAGCTCCACGCCACGCTGCACGAGCCGGAACGCCGCCTCGAGCACCGGCTCCGGCTCGCCGACGAAGGTGATGACCGTACGATTCGTATCAACGCCCGGATCGATGTTCAGGACGGTCACGCCGCTGACTGAGGCCGCGGCCGCGGCAACCGCTTCGTAGATTTCGGGGCGGCGGCCTTCGGAGATGTTGGGGACGCACTCGACGAGTTTCATGCGCGCGAGATTGTAGCGGCGAACACTTCGAGAAACAGTCGCGCCGCGAGCTTCGCGGTCAGTCCGCTCACATCCCACGGCGGTGAGAGCTCGGAGAGATCGCAGCCGATGACCTTCGGCGATTGCGCGAGCTCGCGCACCAGCGCGATCGTCTCGCGCGACTGCAGGCCGCCCGGCGCGGCGGCGGACGATCCCGGCATCTCCACCGCGTCGATGTCGATGGAGAGGAAGATCGCGTCGCACATCGCCTCGAGCTTCGTCCGGATCTCGCGGCCGATGTCGGCGGCGCGCCGCTGATCGAACGTCTCGACCGGCACGACGTTGATCCGCTGCTCGCGCACCCAGCGGTCGTAGTAGGACGAGTTGGCGAAGTCGCGCGCGCCGATCAGAAACAGGCGGTCGCCGCTGACGACCTCCGTCTCCAGCGCGCGACGGTACGGCGTGCCGCTGAAGAGCGATTCCTCGTCGTCGTATTCGCGGACGTCGTAATGAGAATCGATCGCGGCGATGCCGAGGCGGAGTTTCGGTTGCGCGTCGGCCAGGCCGCGGAAGATCGCGCCGGTCAGGCCGTTGTCGCCGCCGATGAAGAACGGCGTCGCGCGGCGCGCGAAAATCTCGCGCGCGACGGACTGCACACGTTCATGTGCAACGCGGACCGACGTCGACGGCAGGTCGATATCGCCGAGGTCGCGGCAGATGCGTCCGGCGAGCTCGGTGTCGCGGCCGAAGGTGGTGAGCGATGGAAGCGCATCGCGGAACGCGCGCGGTCCCATGCGTGCGCCGGGGCGCGACGGGATCGAGCTGTCGAACGGGAGGCCGACGACGACGAAATCGCCGTCCTCGAACGACGTCGACGGGATCAGGAGCGATGAAGCGCGCGGATCGCGCGGGTCGGCGGTCTTGCGTGGAAACTCCATCACGCCTCCTCCCGCCGCTCGTGCACTGAAAGCCAGCTGCCGAACCAGCCGGCGACCGTGCCGCCGAGGATCAGCAGGGCGATTTTCTGCCAGGGGAGGAAGCAGCCGAAGAGGAAGCCCCAGAGCAGCGACGACGACGGCGCGAGCGTCCGCTGGCCGGCGAAGAATCCGGCCGCGAGCACGGCGACGGCGACGATGCCGCCGATCGTTCCCTGCAGCAATCCTTCGATGAGGAACGGTCCGCGGATCATCCGCTCCGTCGCGCCGACGAGGCGCATGATCTCGATCTCTTCGTGGTAGAGCATCATCGTCAGGCGGATGACGTTGGCGATGGTGAACGCGGCGGCCATCGCCAGCACGCCTCCCGCGGCGATGCCGATGATGTTCAGCATCTCGATGATGCGGCGGAGGCGGCGGGTCCACTCCCAGTCGAACTGCACCTGATCGACGCCGGCGAGCTTGCGCACGTCTGTCATCAGCGCCTCGAAGCCGCGCGACTGCGCGATGCCCGGCTGCAGCTCGATCTCGTACGACGGCGGGAAGGGGTTCTCCTCGAGGTTGCCCGCCACTTCCGCGAGGTTCGTGAAGTAGCTCTTGAAGCGGGCCAGCGCCTCCTGCTTCGTCACCAAGCGGCGCGCGGCGAGCTCTTTGTGCGACGCGAGGAACGCGTCGACGGCGCGCTGTTGATCGGGAGAGATCTCGGCGTTGAGGTAGACGGTGACGCGCGAATGTCCCTGCCAGCGCTCCACGGCCCGCTGCAGATTTTCGGAGAGGAGGAGGAAGCAGCCGAGGACGAAGAGGGAGATGGCGATCATCGCCACGGCCACGAAGCTGGTGCGCTTCGAGGCCCAGGTGCGGCGCAGCGCTTCCTTCAGAAAATAGGTGATGGTGTTGGAAGGGACGTTCGGCTCGTGGCGGCCCTGGGAGTTGAGCTCGCGCGCCACTATTGCGCCAGTCCGAAGACGTTGTCCGATCGCGCGGGAGCGCGTTCACCGACCGAGATCTTCTCGTCGGTGATGCGCCCGTGCTCGAGCGTGATCACGCGGCGGCCGCTCTCGCGGATCAGGTCGCGGTCATGCGTGGCGAGGAGCACCGTCGAGCCGCGAAGGTTCGCGTCGTTGAAGATGCGGATGATGTCCTGCGACATGTCGGGATCGAGGTTGCCGGTCGGCTCGTCGGCGATGAGGACGAGCGGATCGTTGATCAGCGCGCGTGCGATCGCCACGCGCTGCTGCTCGCCGCCGGAGAGCTGCAGCGGATAGGCGTTCATCCGGTGATGCAGATCGACGGCGCGCAAGGCGGCGTATGCCTTCCGCTTGTGCTCGCGCGGCGAGACGTTGAGGACAGTGAGGATGAAGGAGAGGTTTTCGAACACCGTCATCCGCTCGATGAGCTTGAAATCCTGAAAGACCATCCCGATCTCCCTCCGGAAAAAGGGGAGGACGGAACGGCGGATGGTGTTGAGGTTGCGCCCATTGACCACGACCTGCCCTTCGGTCGGCGTCATCTGGCGGAGGATCAGCTTCAGCAGCGTCGATTTTCCGGCGCCGCTCGGACCGGTCAGGAAAACGAATTCTCCCTTCTCGATCTGAAACGTCAGGTCATGCAAAGCGGTCGAGTAGCGGTCGAACCGTTTGGTGACGTGATAGAAATGAATCATGAGATGGACGCCGACTCATGATAACGGAGGTAAGGCCTGATGCGCCTCCTTCTCGTCTGTGCCGGCGGCGCGATCGGCAGCGGCGCGCGCTATCTCACCGCGCTCTGGGCGGCCTCAGCAATGAGTCCGGCGTTTCCGTACGGGACGCTCATCGTGAATGTGATCGGGTCGTTTCTCATCGCGTTCATCATGCACGTCGGGGCTGCGACGAATCTGTTGCCGGCCGATCTGCGCGTGATGCTGACCGCCGGCGTCATGGGCGGCTTCACGACGTATTCGGCGTTCAACTACGAAACGACGAACTACTTTCGCCTGGGGTCGTGGTCGACCGGGATGTTGAACATCGGCGTGACGGTGATCGGATGCCTGGTCGCCGGATTCGCGGGGTTGATGCTGGCGCGATTGATCGTGGGACGCTAGCGTCACGCAACGTTCACCGCTCGTAACTTCTTTTCACATCGTGTAACCGTGCGCGGAAGACTTCGCCGCGCCGCGAGCGCACATTGCGCGTCATGCGACTCGCGATGTTCCTCACGCTGCTTCTGGCTGCACTCTCCGCCCGCGCCGGGCTGACCATCCCGCGGCTGGAGGGCTCGGTGGTCGTGGACGGTGATCTCGCCGACTCCGGCTGGCGCAACGCGGCGCGCGTGGAGCGCTTCGTCGAGTACATGAAGACGAACAACACCGAGCCGCCGGCGAAGACGGTGGCGCGCATCGCGTACGACTCGGCGTTCGTCTACGTCGCGTTCGAGGCGCACGACCCGCGGCCCGATGACATCCGCGCGCCGTTCGTCGATCGCGACCGGCTGATGGAAGACCAGGACTGGGTCGAGGTGATGATCGACACGCGCGCCGAGCGCCGTTCGGCGATGGGCTTCCGGGTCAACGCGCGCGGCATCCAGGCGGACAGCAATTTCGACGACACGATCTACAACGAAGACTTCTCGCCCGACTACTTCTTCGAGTCGGCCGCGCGCGTGACGCACGACGGCTGGAGCGCGGAGATCCGCATCCCGTTGTCGACGCTGCGCTATCCCGCGCGCGATCCGCAGACGTGGGGCGTGATGTTCCTGCGCAACTATCCGCGGCGCTTTCGCTACGTGATGGCGAACGTGGAGATCCCGAAGTCGAGCAACTGCTTCATCTGCCACGAGGATGAATTCGGCGGCATCGCCGGATTGCCTGCGGGCGGCCATCTCACCATCGCGCCGTACACGAGTGCGCAGCGGGTGGAGAACCGCAACATCGAATCGCGGATGGCCGCGGAGCCGTTGCGCGGCGACACCGGCGGCGATCTGAAATGGAGTCCGTCGACCACGCTGACGTTCGACGCGACGGTCAATCCCGACTTCTCGCAGATCGAATCGGACGTGCCGAACATCAGCGCGAACAGCCGCTTCGCGTTCGAGTATCCGGAGAAGCGCCCGTTCTTTCTCGAAGGGGTCGATCTCCTCAACACGCCGATCCGCGCGGTCTACACGCGCTCGATCGAATCGCCGGCCTGGGGGATGCGTGCGACGGGTCAGTCGGGCAACCTCGCGTACACCGCGCTGCTGGCGAGCGATCGCGCGGGAGGAACGACGATCCTGCCGGCCGCACTCGGCAACCGCACGATCACGCGCGACGATCGGACGCTCGCCGGTATCGGACGCGTGCGGCAGACGATCGGAAAGTCGTTCATCGGATTCCTGACGACGATCCGCGAGGGCGGCAACGAGCACAATCGCGTCCTCGGGCCGGATTTTCTGTACAAGCCGAACGACAGCGATCGCGTGATCGGGCAGCTGCTGGTGAGCAGCACGACGTCGACGTCGACCGGTCACGCGCTCCGCGTCTACGCCACACGCGACAAGAACAAGTACGACCTCTTCGCCGGCGTGCGCGATTTCTCCGACTCGTTCCGCGCGGACGACGGCTTCGTGCCGCAGGTCGGCATCCGCAGTTTCTATGGAGAAGGGGGCTATCACCTCTACCCGATGTCGCGAGTCTCGTTCATCCGCCCCTACCTCGGCGTGGAGCGGATCGTCGCGACGAAGGACGGCAGCCTGGTGCACGACGGCCTCTATCCCGGCGTCTACTTCGAAGGCGGTCCGTTCGCGAGCCGCGGTTGGATCACGATGCATTTCGCCGATCGCGATCGTGTCGCTGCATCCAATCTTCGCTACTCGTTCGCGGAGCTCGATCTGCGCGGCGTTCCGTCGCGCTGGCTCACGTCGATCGTCCTGCACGGCACGGCGGGCGAGAAGCTCGACTACAGCGAAGGCCGCAAGGGACACGGCGCGGCGCTGCAGCTGTCGGGCGCGGTGCGGCCGACCGATCATCTCGATCTGCAGCTGACCGCGAATCATGAGTGGCTTCATGTGGGCAACGCAGAGCGCGTCTTCGCCGCGCAGATCGAACGGCTGAAGGCGACGTACACGATCTCGCCCCGTTCGCTGGTGCGCGCCATCGCGCAGTACGACGCGGTCGATCAGGCAGTCCGCAGCGGTGGATTCACGACGTCGCTGCTGTACGGATACCGGCTCAACTGGCAGACCGTCTTCTACGCCGGCTACGGCGATGAGCGTCTGCTCGACGACGAGGCGCGCATGCGCCGCCACGGAAGCGCCTTATTCGCGAAGGTGTCGTACGCTTGGCAGCATTGATGCGCAGATTCGTCCGGACCTCGATCGTGTGGGTTGCCGCGCTGACGCTCGTGCCGCTCACCGTGCTGCTGGTGATGCAGTATCGCTTTCTGCGCCGGCTCGAGGAGACGACGGCGCAGGCGGAGCGGAACTGGCTGCGCAACGCGGTGGCGGAGATGGTCCGCGATGTCGAGCGCGATTACCGCAGTGCCACGGAGCTGGCGCTCGACCTGCCGGAGTCGGCGATGACCGATTCGCACGGACTGGAGTCGCACTTCCAGACCGCGCGCGTGCCCGGGGCGAAGACCTACTTCACCGTCCGCTTCGGCGACGACATGTGGGACGTCTCGACCTTCGATCCGAGCGGACGTCCGCGCACGGTGCCGCTGGCCGAAGGGCAGGCGATGAAGGTGGCGGTCGCGTCGTGGAGCGTCGTCCATCACTTCCGCACCGCGATTCCCCAGCGGGGGCTCAGTATCGATGACGCCGATCGCCAGAATCGGATCATCGTCATGCCGATCACTGACGGCGCGCTGCACGTCGCCGGCGTGGCGGGTGTCATCCTCGACAACGCCAAGGCGCGGGCGGCGATGTCGGAGCTGGCGGTGCGCTCGGCGAAACGGCATCACCACGATCTGGTCATCCGGGTCGGCGAGCCGAAGATGTTCGAGGCGCGCGCCACCGGCAGGCGCGAGTTCATCAGCGAGCCGCTCAAGTTCGCCTACATGGACTGGTTCCTCGGCGCGCGCGACATCTGCGCAACACCCGAGGAGCTGGCGCACATCAATTTCAAATTCAACGCCTTCTGGACCGGCGGCGTGGCCATCGCGCTCATCGCCGCGATGTTCCTCGCCATCCAGGCGACGGCGCGGCAGATGAAGCTCTCGCAGATGAAGAGCGACTTCGTCTCGAATGTTTCGCACGAGCTGCGGACGCCGCTGTCGTCGATCCGCGTCTTCGGTGAGTACATGCGCCTCGGTCGCGTGGAGAAGCCGGAGAAGATCCGCGAATACGGCGAGTACATCGAGGCGGAGAGCCGGCGGCTCACGCAGCTGATCAACAACATCCTCGACTTCTCGCGCATCGAATCGGCGGAGAAGAAGTACCGCTTCAACGAATGCGATCCGGGGGCGATCGTCACCGACACCGTCGCCGCGTTCGAGGTGCCGCTGCGGGAGCGCGGCTTCAACATCAGCGTCGACATCGCGCCGTCGCTGCCGCGCGTCTGCCTGGATCGTGAATCGATCGCGCAGGCGCTCGTCAATCTGATCGACAACGCGGTGAAGTACTCCGGCGACCGGAAAGAGATCGAGGTGCGCGCGTTCGCCGCGGGCGATGAATTGCGCATCGTCATCCAGGACCACGGCATCGGTATCGCGGCGAGCGAGCAGAAGAAGATCTTCGAGAAGTTTTACCGCGTCGGCAGTGGTCTCGTGCACGACGTGAAGGGCTCCGGCCTCGGGCTGGCGATCGTGTCGCACATCGTGAAGGCGCACGGCGGGCGGGTGGAGGTGGCGAGCGCGCCGGGCGAGGGGACGCGGTTCACGATCGTGATTCCGTGCAAAGCCTCTGAAGAAACGCAGCCAGCTGCTGATGCCACATTGGAGAACGCATGAGCCGAATCCTCGTCGTCGAAGACGATCCCGCAATGTCCGTCGCGCTGCGCGACGGATTCGAGTACGAGCGCTACAACGTCGACATGGCGGCTGACGGCGAAGACGCGCTGCGCCGCGCCACCGGCGGCGATCACGACCTGATCATCCTCGACGTCATGTTGCCGAAGATGAGCGGCCTCGATGTCTGTCGCGAGCTTCGCAAGAACGGCAGCCACACGCCGGTCATCATGCTCACGGCGCGAGGGCAGGAGATCGACAAGATCGTCGGGCTGCGCGTCGGTGCCGACGACTACGTCACGAAGCCCTTCAGTTTCATGGAACTGCTGGCGCGCGTCGAGGCGGTGCTGCGGCGCACGTCACGCAACGCGCAATCGGAAGTGGCGTTCGGTGAGGTGACGCTCGACTTCAAGTGCTATCGCGCGACGCGCAAAGGCGACGCGATCGAGCTCACGCCGCGCGAGTTCACGATCCTGCGATACCTCATCGATCACGCGAACGAAGTGGTCAGTCGCGAGGCGCTGCTCGATCACGTCTGGGGTTACGACAACAACGCGCTCTCACGGACGGTCGACACTCACATCGCGCGCCTGCGCCAGAAGATCGAGATGGTGCCGGGCGAGCCGCGGCACCTGATCACCGTGCATCGGGTGGGCTACCGGTTCGTGATGTAGGACAGGCGCCCTCGCCTGTCCGGACAGCCGAGGGCGGCTGTCCTACACCTTCTTCAGCACGCCGAGCACCAGCGCGGTGAACTGCTTCTGCACGCGCGTGGTCGTATCGATCACTTCCTGATGCGTCAGCTTCTGCTTCAGGATTCCGGCGGCCATGTTGGTGATGCACGAGAGGCCGAGGACCGGAATGCCCATGTGCGACATGGCGAGCACCTCTGGGACGGTCGACATGCCGACCGCGTCGGCGCCGAGGACGCGGAACGCGCGGATCTCCGCAGGGGTCTCGTAGGTCGGACCGGAGAGGGCGAGGTAGACGCCCTCCTTGATATCGATGCCGATCTCCTTCGCCACTTCGCGTGCGATCGCGCGCAGCGACTCGGGATACGCCTCGCTCATGTCGGGGAAACGGACGCCCAGCGCTTCGATGTTCGGACCGCGCAGCGGATTGAGTCCCATCATGTTGATGTGATCGGTGATCAGCATCAGATCGCCCGCGACGTACGACGTGTTCACGCCGCCGGCGGCGTTGGTGACGATCAACTGGCGGATGCCGAGGCGGCCGATGACGCGCGAGAGGAACATCACCTCGTGCATCTCGTAACCTTCATAGAAATGCACGCGGCCCTGCATGACGACGACGCGGCGTCCGTTGGCGTGGCCGAAGATCATGCGGCCCTGATGACCGAGGACCGTTGACGCTTTCGCGCCGGGTATATCGCTGTAGGGGATGGCGGTTTCGATCTCCACCGCGTCGACGACGTCGCCGAGTCCGCTCCCGAGGATTACGCCGACCTCAGGCTGCAGAGCGGAGCGGCCGCGAATGTAGCGAACGGCCTCATCAATCTTCTCAATCATGGCGCGGCAGTATACGCGCGACATTTCGGCCTTAACAGCCGTATTAACGAACAATGCTCACGGTTTCCCTTTCCCTTCTCCTGGCGATCACTCCCGCGGTTGCTCACACCCAATCAGGCAGCACGATGGTCGTGTGGGACGAACAGTCCCGCATCCACGCCAATGAACTGCTCGTCGCGCCGGAATCGCCGAACGCGCAGAGCACGCCCGACGTCGCGGCGCTCGACGATTTCTTCTACGTCGTCTGGCGCGAAGGATTCCGCGCCTACGGCCGCGTGGTGTTCGACGGACGGACGCTCGGCCCGATCACGGACCTCGGCGACGCGTATCAGCCGCCCTCGGTCGCGGCAGATGTCGATGGCTTCGTCGTCGCGTTGCAGCAGCAGCCCGGCATCAGTGTCATTCACGTCTCACCGATCGGGAACGTGATGCGCGAAGAGCCGATGAAAACGTCGTACATCACGCCGCCGCCCGGCCCGGCGATCGCGTGCGACGGCGCGAACTGCGCGACCGTGTGGCTCGAGTCGATCGCACCGAACGGCTGCACTCCGCATTCGTGCAACATCGCCGCGGAGGTTCGCGCGAAGAGGCTCGGCGGCAATCCGATCGATGTCGCGGCCGTCGCTGCGGGCACGAATCGTCTGGCCATCGCGGTCAAGCCGAACGGCGACTTCGCGGTCGCGTGGAGCGATGGTATGACGACGAGGTTCGCGCTCGTCGAAGGCGATCGCGTCATTCGCTCGAATGCCGCGTTGCACGGCACGCGACCGGCGATCGGATTCGACGGGTCGGCCTATGTCATGGCCCGCAATGTCGATGGCGACGTGATCGGGACGCGCATCGCCAGCGAATGGGAGGTGAGCGACTTCACCATCTCCGCATCGCCGGGCGTCGAACGCGACGCCGACGTGGCCATGCCGCTCGTGGTCTACGAGCGGGAGGGGATGGTCATCGTGCGTGATCTGACCTCTCCGGCGCGACGCCGCGTCGAACGATTTCGTTGACACTGCTCCACCGCTCTGTTACCAAGGCGCGACGGTTCACAATCGAGTAGCGGAACGGAGTTGCGATGGAGCGTTTCTCGGCCCTCATCGGATTCGTCCTCATTCTGGCAATTGCTTACCTGTTGTCGAACAACAAGCGGGCAATCCGCTGGAAGACCGTGTTCTGGGGACTGTTGCTTCAGATCGCCACGGCCATCTGCGTTCTCAAGGGAACGGAGATATCGACCGCGCTGAAGTCGATCACGCTGCCGCTCGAGCAGTGGGGCGCGGCACTGATCTTCATCGCCGTGGCCATCGTGGTCGCGCAGGTGGCGAAGCGGCTCTCCGAGGGCGCGCGCAAGCCGCTCTGGGCGGGCTTCGGCATCTTCAGCCTCTACTTCTTCCTTTCGTTCAACCTGCTGGCGTACCTCTTCCTGACGCTCAAGGAAGTGGTCAACAAGTTCATCGCCTACACCGGCGCCGGATCGCAGTTCGTCTTCGGTGAGCTGGGAGTGCAGAACAGTCAGAAGATCGGCTTCATCTTCGCCACGCAGGTGCTGCCGACGATCATCTTCATCGCCTCGATCTTCGCCGTCCTTTATTACGTCGGCGTGATGCAGCTCGTGGTCACGTTCTTCGCCAAAATCATGTCGAGATTCATGGGCGCATCGGGCGCTGAGTCGACGTCGGTCGCGGCGTCGATCTTCATGGGTCAGACCGAGGCGCCGCTCACCATCCGGCCGTTCCTGCCGGAGATGACGATGTCGGAGCTGATGACCATCATGACCGCCGGCATGGCCCACATCTCGGGCGGCATCATGGCGGCGTACGTGCTCATCGCCAAGGTCGACGTGATCCATCTGCTGACGGCCGTGATCATGACCGCGCCGGGGGCGATCATGATGTCGAAGATGATCGTGCCGGAGGTCGACACGCCGAAGACCGGCGGCGACGTCGAGGTGGTCGTTCCGAAGCAGGACGTGAACGTGATCGACGCCGCGGGCCGCGGCGCGATCGAAGGCTTGCACCTCTCACTCAATGTCGCCGGCATGCTCATCGCGTTCATCGCGCTGGTGGCGATGGTCAACGGCATCTTCGGGTACGTGCACACGCTGGTCACCTGGGTCCCCGAGTCGCTCGACCTCGTCCTCGGCTACATCTTCCGGCCGATCGCCTGGGCCATGGGCGTGTCGTGGAAGGACTCGCTGACCGTCGGCAATCTCCTCGGCACGCGCATGGTGCTCAACGAGTTCGTGGCCTTCGTCAAGCTCGGCCAGCCGGGCATCGGATCGAGCCTCGACCCGCGCAGCTTCGTGATCACGACGTACGCGCTGTGCGGCTTCGCCAACTTCTCGTCGATCGCGATCCAGATCGGCGGAATCGGATCGCTCGCACCGACACGCCGCGGCGATCTCGCCCGCCTCGGATTGCGCGCGATGCTGGCCGGGACCCTGGCGAATTTCCTGACGGCGACGATTGCAGGGATGTTGTTGTAGTCGGGTTCGCGGGCGCGTGGGTACGAGGGTGCGTGGTGAAGGCCGCGAACCCGCGAGCCCGCGTACCCTCGCACCCGCTACCGCAAGGAATCAATCAGCTCCCCCACATCCCACGCCACCGGCGCAGAAAACACTCCCCCAGGCAACGTGATCGAAACCGCGTGCAACGCCTGCCTTCCGAACGCGGCGATCACCTTTTGAATCCGTTTGTCGGGGATGCCGCGCCATTGCGGGCCGGAGTAGACCGGGTCGCCGATGATGGGGTGGCCGAGGTGTTTGAGGTGGACGCGGATCTGGTGGGTGCGGCCGGTGCGGAGGCGGAGGCGGAGGACCGAGGCGTATCGCAGTCGCTCGATCACCTCGTAGTCGGTGATCGCCTGACGGCCGCCGGGGACGACCGCCATCCGTTTGCGGTCGCGCGGATCGCGGCCGATCGGGGCGTCGATCGTCCCCTTCTCCGATGACGGCGTGCCGTAGACCACGGCGATGTACTCCTTGCGCACGGCGTCGGTGTTCCACGCGGACGTCAGCGCGCGATGCGTGGCGTCGTTTTTCGCGATCACCATCACGCCGCTGGTGTCCTTGTCGAGTCGATGCACGATGCCGGGGCGGAGCTCGCCGCCGACTCCGCTGAGATCCTTCACGTGGAAGATGAGCGCGTTGACGAGAGTGCCGTCGGCGTGACCGGCTGACGGATGAACGACGAGGCCTGCAGGCTTGTCGATCACGACGAGATTCGCATCCTCATGAATGATGCGAAGCGGGATCTCCTGCGACACGACGGACGAGGGCGCGGGAGGCGGGACTTCAATGTTGACGAGCTCGCCCTCGACGACGCGTCGCGAAACTTTCGTCGCGCGCGTGCCGTCGACAATCACGTGACCTGCTTCGATCAGCGTAGCGAGGGCACTGCGGCTGTGCTCGGGGAAAAGGTCGGACAGCGCGCGGTCGAGGCGAAGGCCATTCTGCCCCGCGCCGATCCGTCCCTCGAGGTGAGTCACAGCCCGAGTCTAACGTGCTACGATGCCCCGCGAAAAAAGCGACGTTGGGTCGCGAGTTTCCGTATTAGTAACCAGATGCGCAAAAGTTTCCGTGGGCAGTCCGCGAGCGCAGTCTTAGAATGCGTAAGCAGTCCGGCACCACGGTCGTCGAATACCAAATCCAATGTCGTAGAAGGGGAGAATATGTTCAATGTGAAGAAGTTGGCTGTAGCCGCGGCGATGTTGCTCGTCGCCGGAAGTGCGTTCGCGAGCAACTTCCGCGCTGCCGACCAGGTTTACGTTCCAATTGCAGGCCACGCAGCGGGTGGAAGCGGTACGTTCATCTCGGATGTGTTCCTCTCGAACCTGAGCACCGATCCCGTCACCGTCACCGTGATCTTCGTTCCGCTGGGCGCGACGTCGACTGCTCAGACCAACTTCCCAGCCATTCAGCTCGCAGCCGGTGAGCGCAAGGAGTTCATCGACTTCTTCGTCTCCGCGCTCGGACTGCAGAGCGGCATCGGCCAGCTCATCTTCAACGCCTGTAAGCAGGGCTCCGACTGCGGTCCGGCTACTCAGGACCAGTTCGGTGTCAGCCCCTTCTTCCGCCCGATCAGCGTCGAGAGCCGCATCTTCTCGATTCCTCCGGGCACGACGCTTTCGCAGAACCCGCCGACCACCGGCCAGGCCTTCGCCGGCTTCCCGTGGTACAGCTTCGTCTCCTCTGACTCTGCGACGGTCGGCCTCGACAAGGTCTTCATCACCGGCCTCCGCAACACCGGCACCGCGACGCAGACCGGCACCTACCGCGGAAACATCGGCCTCGTGAACGCCTCGCAGTTCTCGAACACCAACCTCGCGGTCAAGCTCTTCAACGGCGCGACCGGCGCGCAGATCGGCACCACCTTCACTCAGGGCCTCGGCCCGCTGGGCAACGTTCAGCTGAACGTCGCAGCCGCGTTCCCGGCGTTCACCGGATCGACGGCGACCAACGCGTTCGTCACGGTCGAGCAGATCAGCAGCACGCCGACCAGCGATTCGCCGCAGACCTGCGGCACCAGCGGCTGCCCGGCGTTCTTCGCCTACGGCTCGGTGCTCGACAACGTCTCGGGCGACGCGACCACGCTCGAGCCGCAGTACACGAAGGCGCTCACCGATGCGGCCATCGCCTGCATCTACAACCCGACCTCTTCGTGCAAGACCGGCGGTGGCTTCCGCCGCGCCGTCAAGCACTAACAACCAGCTCATCGATTCGACGAGCCGCGCCGCAAGGCGCGGCTTTTTTGTTTCCTTCACGCAGCAATGTGCCGACGATTGACGCTTGGCGGCTACGGTGACCGTGGGTCACCATGCAGCCGCGCACTCGCCGCGTACAGCGGATCCATCTTCCGCAACCCCTCGTCGCCCGCCTCGGGGCGTCGCAGGTGATCCTCGTCGACGTCTCCACGCTCGGCGCGCGAATCGAGCACAACGCTCCGCTCACCGCGGGGGCGTTCTCCCGCATCGCCTTCACGTGGGACGACCAGGAGATCTCCGCGGAGTGCCGCATCGCGCGGTCGCGCCTCGAGCGCTTCTCCACCGGCGCCAACGGGATGACCATCTATCACTCCGGGCTCGAGTTCGAGCAGATGTCCGACGCCGACCGCCGCCGGCTGAAGCGGATGATCGAGTCGTTCATCACCCGCGCGCTGGAGGAGCAGAAGCTCAACGCGCGCGGCGTCATGCCGTTGCACGACGCGTCACAGATGCCGATCTTCCGTTTCGGCGGACAACTGACGTCGAACACGAAGGACGTCCGTGCGGCAGTCGGCTCATCCGTTCTTCCAACCGCGCGCATGACCGCGCAGAGCGGATACGTTTCGTACTACCTCGACAATCAGAACTGGCGGAAGAAGCGGACCCACGATCCGGGACAGCCTTCCGACGGCTTCACCATTTCGGCGAATGAAGACCATTCGCAGGCCGAATTGCTCTGTCAGGCATACGAGAAATCGGACGTCGAAGGACGGCGGATGATCCAGCTTTTTGCACAGCTCAGCATCGTCGATGGAGAGGGTGATGCACGCGGAAGATTCGATCCGTAAGCGCTGTTGTCCGCTCTCGTAGCAGGTGTTACAATTCGACGGCTTTCGAGCAGCAAACTATCGAAAGCGGCCGATCCGGCCGCTTTTTTTGTTGAATGGGCATGAATTCGCTTCCCGAACGGGTCGAGAACGAGATCGAAAAGATCGTGACCTCGGAAGGATTGGAGCTCGTGCACATCGAGTACAAGAAGCAGGGTCGTGGATTTCTCCTCCGCGTCGACATCGACAAAGAGGAGGGCGGGGTGACGCTGGAGCATTGCCAGCTCGTCTCGCAGCAGGTCTCCACGTACCTCGATGTTGATGACGTCGTGCCGGGCGAATTCGAGTTGCAGGTGTCATCGCCCGGACTCGACCGTAAGTTTTACAAGGAGTCGGATTACCAGAAATTCATCGGCCGCCTGGTGCGCGTGAAGACGTCGAAGGCAATTCGCGGCTTGCACGTCATCGTCGGCAGATTGAAAGAGTTCGACGGGCAGAAGATCGTGATCACGGATCCGGTGATGAAAAAGGATCCGGACTACGAAATTCAGCTCGCGGACATCAAAGAGACCCGGTTGGAAGTGGAGATCTGAACGGATGTTCAACGACAAGGACATTAAAGCGCTGGCGTACGAGAAGTCGATCGACGTCGATCGCGTCTACAAGGCGCTGGAAGACGCACTCTCGACCGCTGCGCGCAAGTACTACAAAACGCGCGAGCCTCTCGAGGCCGAGCTCGACCGTACCACCGGAACCATCATCATTTGGGTCATCAAGGAAATCGTCGAGGATGAAAACCAGATCGAGGATCCGCAGGCTCAGTGGACTCTAGACCAGGCGCGCAAGGTCGACCCGGAAGCTCAGGTCGGCGGCCGTCTCCGTCTGAGCTACATCAGCAAGGAAGTCGTCGACGTCGTCCGTGATCCGCACACGCAGATCCGCACGTACGAGGCGCAGAAGATCGATTCCGAAGTCGAGCAGGGCGATGAAGTGAAGATTCCCCTGACTAAACCGCCCGACGAACTGGGACGCATCGCCGCGCAGAGCGCGAAGCAGGTGCTCTATCAGAAGGTGCGCGAGGCGGAGCGTGAGAAGGTCTACAAGGAGTTCGCGGACAAGGTCGGCGAGCTCGAGCACGGTTACGTCAAGCGCTTCGAGCGCGGCGACATGATCGTGGAGCTGAACAACAAGACCGAAGGCGTGATCCCCCGCTCACAGCAGTCGCGCGCGGAGCGCTACTCGGCCGGCGACCGCATCAAGGCGGTCATCGTCGACGTCCACACCCAGCCGAAGGGACCGCAGGTCGTGCTCTCGCGCACCGACCCGCGGCTGCTCATCAAGCTGTTCGAGATGGAAGTGCCGGAGATCTACGACGGCACGGTCGTCATCAAGGGTGCGGTTCGCGAGCCGGGCGAGCGCGCGAAGATCGCGGTCATGTCGCGCGAGCGCGACGTCGATCCGGTCGGCGCCTGCGTCGGCATGAAAGGCTCGCGCGTGCAGTCCATCATTCGCGAGCTGCGCGGCGAGAAGATCGACATCATTCCCTGGAACGACGACATCGTCGTCTTCGCCCAGAACTCCCTCGCTCCGGCGAAGATCACCCGCGTCTCGGTCACCAGCGACGAAGCGGCGCATCGTCCGCACCTCGACGTCATCGTCGACAACGATCAGCTCTCGCTGGCCATCGGCAAGCGCGGGCTGAACGTCCGTCTCGCCGCCGAGTTGATCGGCGCGAAGATCGACATCAAGTCGGAAGAGGAAGTCAAAGGCGAAGTTGCCGACGCCCTCACCGCCATGCTGCAGGAAGCGATGGCCGAGTCGCGCGCCGCGACGAATGTCCACGACATCGAGAACATGCCGGCCGAATGGGCCGACAGGCTCGAAGCAGCGGGCTACGACGACCTCGACTCCGTCATCAACGCGTCGCCCGAGGACCTCTCGGCCATCGACGGCGTCGATGAAGATGCCGCGCGGCAGATGATCGAGCTGGCGCAGCGTCACGAGCAGGTGGAAGAGACCGACAACTCCGAATTCGCCGACGAAGACGAAGAAGGCGAAGACGAAGAAGAAGAGCAGACCGAAGGCGACGAAGAGCAGGCCGAAGAAGGCGAAGCATCAGCCGAGGATGAAACCGCGGCGGAAGCATCCGTCGAGTAGCGGCGGGTTTAACGGATTTCCCAAGGAGATTGAATGGCGGCAGCGAAAATCAGAGTGAGCGACATTGCCAAGAGGATGGGCAAGTCCGAGAAGGACGTCATCTTCCAGTTGCAGTCGCTCGGAGCCGAGGGATCGGACGCGAGTCAGGTCCTCGAGCCTGAAGTGATCCAGGCGCTCATCACCGGCAAGAAGCTGGCGGCGAGACCGCGCACCGTCATCCTGCGCGAAGACAAGCCGCAGCCGGAGAAGAAGAAGGAAGCCGTCCGGCCTCCGCGCCCGATCGTTCAGCCGCCGGTACGGGCCAGGAAGGAAGCTCCGAAGGAAGAGCCGGTCGCCGCTGCTGCGCCGCCCGCCGTCATCATTCCGGAATTCGTTCAGGCCGCTGAAGCGGAAGAGCGCGCGGCGAAGGAAGCACCGCCCGCGGCCGAGAAGCCGCGCGCCGTGGCAGAAAAGCCTCGCGCTGCCGCGCATGCCGAGGCTCCGGCCGAAGCATCGCAGGAGCCGATGGCTGCCGCTCCCGCAGCGCATCCGCCTGCCGCCGCGGCGACGCCGCATCATCCTGCAGCACCAGCACATGAGCCGCGTCCCCAGTCGCCCGACATGCGCCGTCAGATCGGTCCTACCGGTCCGCGCGCACGCGCGCCGCAGGGCCCGCGTCCGAACTACGCCGGCCAGACGCCGGTCATGCGTCCCCAGTCGCCCGCCGCGCGTCCGATCAGTCCGGGCGGACCGGGCGGACCTCGCCCCGGCGGTCCGGGTGCCGGTCAGCGTCCACCGATGGGTGCACGTCCCTCCGGCCCGGGCGGTCAGCGTCCCAGCGGTCCGGGCGGACCTCGTCCCGGTGGTCCGGGTGCGGGCATGCGTGGACCGGGTGGTGGTCCGGGACTTCGTCCGGGTGGAACGGGACGTCCGATGGGCGCCCCGCCGCCTCCTCCTCCGACCGGCGCACCGATGGTCACGCGCCGCAAGAAGGTAAGCGAAGGCGAAGACCTCTCACCGAAGAAGAAGACCACGGGAAAGCGCGGCAAGTCCGAGCGCCCGGTGGAAGTCGACAACGAGCTCTTTACGAAGGGCCCGTTCAGCGGCACGCAGATCATCAACGACGATCTCGGTCCCGACATCGTCATGCCGGAGGGCGATGACGACAAGCCGAAGACGCCGTCGTCGCGTCGCGACACGCGAAAGCAGGCGGCGCCGGTTTCCGGCAAGGTGCTCAACTTCCAGCGTCCGACCGGCAGGGTCGCGCTGACCGAAGGCGTCACCGTGAAGGAGCTCGCGGACAAGCTCGGCATCAAAGCCAATGACCTCATGAAGCACCTTCTGATGAAGAAGGGACTCATGGTCTCGATCAACGCGCCCCTCGGTGGGGACCTCGCACTGGAGATTGCAAAGGATCTGCAGATCGACGCCGCGATCGTCTCGTTCGAAGATGCGGTCGAGCTCGAAGCGATGGAGAAGACCACGACCACCGGCACCATGCCGCGCGGTCCGGTCATCACCGTCATGGGTCACGTCGACCACGGCAAGACGTCGCTCCTCGACGCCATCCGCGAGACGAACGTCGCGGAAGGCGAGGCGGGTGGCATCACGCAGCACATCGGCGCGTATCACGTCGAGAAGCGCGGCCGGAAGATCGTCTTCCTCGACACGCCGGGCCACGAGGCCTTCACGATGATGCGTGCACGCGGCGCGAAGGTGACGGACATCGTCATCCTGGTCGTCGCCGCCGACGACGGCGTCATGCCGCAGACGAAGGAAGCAATCGATCACGCGCGTGCCGCGAAGGTGCCGATGATCGTGGCCATCAACAAGATCGACAAGCCGAACGCGAACGTCGAGCGCGTCCGCCGCGAGCTCGCGGAGAACGGCGTGCAGGTCGAGCAGTGGGGCGGCGACGTCGTCTCCGTCGAAGTCTCAGCCAAGCAGCGCAAGGGCATCGACGATCTCCTCGACATGATTCTGCTGACCTCCGACCTCCTCGATCTGAAGGCGAACCCCGAGCTTGCTGCTCGCGGTGTCGTGCTCGAGGCGAAGAAGGAAGTCGGCCGCGGCACCGTGGCCACGGTCCTGGTGCAGGACGGCACGCTGAAGATCGGCGATTCGTTCTTCTCCGGCTCGACCTGGGGCCGCGTTCGCGCGATGGCCGACGAGCGCGGCGACCGGATCAAGGAAGCGGGTCCGGCCACGCCGGTCCAGCTCACCGGTCTGGAAGATGTCCCGAACGCGGGCGATACGCTGCAGGTCGTCGATGACGAGACGCAGGCGCGTGTGATCGGCCAGATGCGTCAGGAGAAGGTCCGCGAGGCGGCGCAGACGAAGGCGTCGCGCATGTCGCTCGACCAGCTCTTCCAGAAGATGCAGAAGGGCGAAGTGAAGGAGCTCAACGTCATCCTCAAGGCCGACGTGCAGGGTTCCGTCGAAGTTCTCGCCGACACGGTCCGCAAGCTCTCGACCGAAGCGGTCAAGGTCAGCGTCATTCACTCCTCGGTCGGCGCGATCTCGACGAACGACGTCCTCCTGGCCACGGCCTCCGATGCGATCGTCGTCGGCTTCAACGTCCGCCCGGAGCGCAACGCGGCCGAGCTGGCGGAGAAGGAAGGCGTCGACATTCGTCTCTACACCGTCATCTACACGCTGGTCGACGAGCTGAAGCTGGCGATGGTCGGTCTGCTCGATCCGAAGTTCCAGGAAGTCTTCCAGGGACGCGCCGAGGTGCGGAACACGTTCAAGGTGCCGAAGGCTGGCGTCATCGCCGGCTGCATGGTCATCGACGGCGTCATTCCTCGCACGGCGACGGTCCGCCTGCTGCGCGACAACCGCGTGATCTACGAAGGCAAGATCGCGTCGCTGCGCCACTTCAAGAACGACGTCTCCGAGGTGCGCCAGGGCTTCGAGTGCGGTATCGGCATCGAGAAGTTCCAGGACATCAAGGTCAGCGACGTCATCGAAGCGTTCAAGGTGGAGAAGCTCGAACCGGCATTAACGTAGGCCGATGCTGGTCGTCGTCGCGCTGTTCGAGCTTCACATCGAGTTCGCCGAGTCCCTCAAGGACAAGCGGATGGTGGTGAAGAGTCTGCGCGACAAGCTGCGCCGGCGGTTCGAGGTTTCGGCGGCCGAAGTCGGCTTGCAGGATCTGCATCAACGCGGACGGCTCGCCATCAGCTTCATCACGCTCGAACACGCCATGGCAGACCGCATGCTGGAAAAGCTCGTCGACTTCATCGAGTCGAACACCGATGCCACGCTCTCCGGCTGGACGACCGAGAAGCTCGAATTCGACGAAGAGGCGTCACTGTCATGAAGAAAACGCGCAGAACCTCGCGAGTGGGGGAGATGGTCCGCGACGCACTCGTGGAAGTCTTCCGTCACGATCTGAAAACCGACCTCGGCTTCACGTCGATCACCGAAGTTGAGGTCAGTCCCGACCTCCACTTCGCCATCGTCTACATCAGCGGGCTGAAGGAAGACGAGACCCGCGTGATCGTCGACCGCCTGCGCGACCTCAGCGGACGCGTGCGCAAGTTCCTCGGGCAGCGCATCCGGCTTCGCTACACGCCGGAGCTCGACTTCCGCTACGACGAGACGACGATGCGCGCCAGCCGGATCGAGGAGATCCTGATGCAGGTCGCGCCGAAGCCGGCGCCCGCAGCCGAGGAAGAATCGGACGAATCTGACGACGTCACCGAGGAATGAACACCGCGTTGCGGAAGTAGCGCAGCTCCTCGATCGACTCCTCGATGTCCGCCAGCGCGCGATGCAGCTCCTGCTTCTCCGGAGGCTCGTATTTGCCGCCGTACCACTCCGTCGCCAGCAGCTTGATCGAGCTGACGTCGATCACCTTGTAGTGCAGGAACTCGTGCAGGCGAGGCATGTACCTGGCGAGGAAGCGTTTGTCCTGGCCGATCGAGTTGCCGCAGAGCGGCGCGGTTCGTTTGTAGCAGTAGCGCTTCACGAACTTCAGCACCTCGTCTTCGGCCTCGCGTAACGGGATGCCCTCTTTCTGGATGCGTTCGAGCAGACCACTCTGCTTGTGCGTCCGCCGGTTCCAGGCGTCCATCAGGTCGAGCTTCGCCTTGCTCTGCCGGATGGCGAGGACCGGTCCGCGGGCCACGATCTCCAGGTCGTAGTTCGTGACGATCACCGCGATTTCGATGAGGACGTTGCGCTCCGGATCGAGTCCGGTCATCTCGCAATCGATCCAGACGAGGTTCTTCTTGCTCCGTGTCATTGCCGGCCATTCTATGCCGGTTTGAACGTGTTCAAAATTTCACTTGCCGTGGAGGCGGGCGGAGCTTACATTTAATTTGAACGTGTTCAAAACATCAGGAGGCATCCCATGCGCATCGTGATCCCCGGCGGCTCCGGCCATCTCGGCACTCTCCTCGCCGGCGGCTTCCAGCGCCGCGGCGACGAGGTCATCGTCCTCAGCCGCAACCCGCAACTGCAGCCATGGAAGGTCGAGCCGTGGAGCCGTGCTGTATTCGACGGCGCGGACGTGGTGATCAACCTCGCCGGCCGCAGCGTGGCGTGCCGCTACGACGAGGCCCACAAGCGCGAGATCCTCGAGTCGCGGGTCAAAACGACGCGCGAGGTGGGGGAGGCGATCGCCGCGGCGAAGCATCCGCCGCGCGTCTGGCTGCAGGCGAGCACGGCGACGATCTACGCCCACCGCTACGACGCCCCGAACGACGAGTGCCGCGGCATCCTCGGCGGCAATGAGCCCGACGTACCGCCGGCGTGGCACTTCTCCATCGACGTCGCCACCGCGTGGGAGCGCGCATTGGACGACATGCCGACGCCGGGCACGCGCAAGGTGAAGATGCGCTCGGCGATCGTGATGAGCCGCCACCGCGGCGGACCGTTCGACATCTTCCGCCGTCTCGCGCGCGTCGGCCTCGGAGGACACCTCGGCGACGGCCGGCAGTGGGTCTCCTGGATCCATGAGAAGGACTTCATCCGCTCCGTCCGCTGGCTGATCAATCACGACGAAGTCGATGGCGTCGTGAATCTCGCCGCGCCGTATCCGGTCCCGAACCGCGATTTCATGCGCTCCATCCGCGAGGCTTGCGGAATGCGCTTCGGCATCCCCGGGCCGAAGCCGCTGCTGGAGATCGCGTCGTTTCTGCACCGCACCGAGACCGAGCTGCTGCTCAAGTCGCGCTACGTCGTGCCGGCACGCCTATGCCGCGGTGGGTTTCCGTTCCAGTTCCCGGAATGGCAGTACGCGGCGCGCGATCTCTGTCATGACGGCGGTACGGAGTGGTAGTGCCGCATCACCATGACCGGGGGGAGCGGGGCGATGTACGCGATCGCCTTCGGAGTGGCCGGGTCGTCCTCGTAATAGACGTCCGCGTCGTACTCCTGCTGCCATGAGGGCCAGCGCTCGACGGTCTGCTCCGCCTCGTCGAGGACATCCCAGAAATCGATCGATTCCGAACCATCGGCCATGGATCGATTATCGCCGAACGACCTCTTGGCGGAGGAACTTCTTCAATTGGTAGAGCACTTTGGCTTCGAGGTCGAGGTAACTCATCGGCAGCATCTCGACCCTCGGCGATGCGCTCTTCGCGTCCCACCGAATGCGCTCGCCGGAGCTCTTCAGTTTCCGCTCGCGCTGTGCGCCCGCGCTCGTCGTGAGCGAAAAGAGGTCGACGAAGCGATGCGGTCCGATGCCGAGGAAGGGCTCGAAGCGGACGGCGTGCACGTCGCTGCAATCGTCGTTGCCGCATTGCGGCGCGCCGGCGTCGTCGTAGCCGAAGATCGCGTCGCGATGGAGCTCCAGCGCGCGGCTCTTCGGATACGGCTCGATGTACACCACCCGGCGGAGACCGGCGGTGACGATGAGGCGCGCGCACTGATGACAGGGAAACGTCGTGGTGTAGAGCGTCGCGTCGCGCGCGCTCGCGCCGATGCGTGCGGCGGCGAGGACCGCCTCCATCTCCGCGTGACACGTGCGGCCGAACTCGAGAAGGCTCATCACGCGCGAGCGCTTGAATGCCTCGCGCGCGTCGTCGAGCCGCGGCTTTGCCTGGTTGTTCAGCCAGCCGGCGTCGCGCGCCAGCTCCAGCACCTCGCCGATGATCTGATCGGCATGCACGTTGACCGAGTCGCGGTCCTCGTGGATGTCGCGCCGGTCGTAGTGATCGCCGGCGCGATATAGGCCGCCGCCCCCTTTCGGCACGTCGTTCCAGCCGATGCCGAGGACTTCGCCGCCGGGCGAGACGAGGACGCCGCCGACCTGCCGTCCGAGCGCGCCCGAGGCGAGCGACGACGCGTACGCGTGAAACATGAAGTGCTCGTCGCCCGATGGCGTCTCGCTCAGGTCGCCGAGGATCAGGCGGACGAAGCGATCGATCTGCTCGAACAATGGCGAGGCGGCTGTGGGCGAGACGAAGAGATCGCACAACTGGAACACGTCGCGAAGGCGCTGACCGTATTCATCCGCCGCTTCGTCTTCGTCGCGATTGGCGAGCGCCTCGGCCTCGAGGAGGTAGTTCGGATAGTCGGGCGAGGCCGGCGTTTCGTCGTGCGTCTTCGCGATGCGCACCGCGAGCGAGTCGACCCGCGCGGGGCGATTGACGTTCACGCCGATGAGAAAGAAGCCGGGTCCGTACACGCGGCGCAGGAGCTGCGCTTCTTCCGGACGCTTGAGCGAGCGCACGATGTAGGCGCGGCGCGCCGGGACGTTCCCCTTCCGCTTGCGGCGGCCGCGGATCTCTGCGATCGCCGCCGACGCAACGGCGGCCGGATTTCCCGCGAGGCGGCGGATCGCGTTGCCCGCGTCCATGTACGACGCGATGCGCATCTCCTCCGGCGTCTCAAGCAGGCGGATCGGCGAGCCGTCGCGCTTCACGAGCTGGCGGCGCGCGGCGATCTGGCGAATCAGCGTGATGACGCTGATCTCCTCGACCTCGAGGTACTCGCTCTTGCGGAGCGCGTCGCGCAGCGTGCGGCTGGTTTCCTGCAGATCGGCACCGACCGGTCCGGCGAGTGCGAAGACCAGCTCGAGGCCGGGCGCTGGATCGTCGGGGGGTAGGGGATTAGTCACAGTCGACAGAGAGTATCAGAAGGACTAACAAGTACGAATAGGGACTTACAAGGACAGTGGTAAAATGTTGGCCGTTGATCGTTGGCAGTGGGCAGTTCGCCTACTGCCAACGGCCAACGGCCCACTGCCAACAGACAATTAAAGGAGTCCGCGATGGCGCTGACAACTGAGCGGTGTCCCTGGTGCGGCAGCAAGATCAGCCGCGATAAGTTCCTGAAAATAGAGGCCGCAATCCGCGAGGACGAACGCCGCAAGCTCGTCGCCGCCGTCGAGAAGGTCAAGGGCGAGTTCGAAAAGCAGCGGAAGAAAGAGCTCGCCGACGTCCGCCAGATCCTGGCGAAAGATCGCGACGCCGCACTCGCCCGGAAGGAAGCGGAGTTCGCCCGCGAGCGCGACGCCCTGCAGAAGAAGATCGTCGACATCAGCAAGCGTGTGACGAAGGCGGGCGGCGAGATCCACGAAGGGGGCGAACTCGATCTCTTCGACGAATTGCGCGGCGCGTTCGGCGAGGACCAGATCGCGCGCAAGGGCGCGAACCTCCTCGTCGACGTCCGCTACAAAAACAAATCGGCGGGACGTCTCCTCATCGCCACGAAACCGCGCGCGGCCTGGCAGCAGGCATTCGTGACGAAGCTGCGGCAGGAGCAATCGGAAGCCGGCGCCGACCACGCGATCCTCGCCACGACCGTCTTTCCCGCCGGACGGCGAGAACTGTTCATCGACTCCGGCGTGATCGTCGTCGCGCCCGCACGCGTGCGCGCGATCGTCGAAGTGCTGCGCAAGGCGCTCATCGCGATGCATGTGGCGAAGCTGAGCGAAGCGGAGCGCGCCGACAAACTGAACAAGCTGTTCAAGTTCATGACCTCGCCGTCGTTCAAGAAACGGCTGGCCGAGGCGTCCGATCTCACGACGTCGGCGCTGCAGATCGATGTCGATGAGAAGCGCGCGCACGATCTCGTCTGGAGGAAGCGCGGCACCGTCCTGACCCGCATCCGGCAGGTGCTGCGCGACATCGACACCGACGTCAGCGCGATCGTCGAGTCGCGCGACGACGAACCGCCCAAGGCCACGGTCCTTCGCCCCGCGGCGTTTCGAGTGACCGAGCGATGATCTCCGCCGCACATCAATGGCAGGAGCGCCGCCTCGGGCGGACGATCCTTCGCACCTATCGCGACACGCGCGATCTGTACGACGTCCTTCCGAACGAGCGCCAGCCGCGCATGGGTCCGAAGGAGGACCTCGAACTCCAGCGGCAGATCGAGGCGAACGAAGGGATCTTCGAGCCGCTGCTCGTCGAGCCACATCCCGATCTCGAAGGAAAGTTCCGCATCATCGACGGCGACCGCCGCTGGACGAACTCCAAGGTCCTCGTCGAAGTGCAGAAGAAAGAGGAGTACCGCCGCATCCCGCTGGAGATCACCGACCGCACGCTCACCGACGACGAGCGCCTGCGCGTCTGGATCTACATCCACCGGCAGCGGAAGGAGTGGGACGCGAAGGAGAAGGAGATGGTGGCGTACGGCCTGGTCGACATCGTCGGCCGCGCCAGTGCCGCGAACATCCTCGGCGTGACCGTGCGCGAGCTCGACAAACTGGTCGACGTCTATCAGTTGTCCGAGAAGCTCACGAATCTTCCCGAGCCGGGCGCATCGATCACCTGGGCGCGCGAGATCAAGAACATCAACAAGAGCCTGCTGACGCCGACGATCCTCGACACGATCGTGCAGAAGGTGAACGACAAGGAAATCACCAACTCGAAGGACATCCGCAAACTGCGCGTCGTCCTTCGCGATCCGGTGGCGAAGCAGAAGTTCGCCGACGGCCAGAGTCTCGACGCGGTGATGGATGCGATCGCGCCCGACAACCAGAAGGGGACGCTGGCGGGCGACATCCAGCAGCTCACCGTCGCGCTGAAACGCCATTCGTGGACCACGCTCGTGGAGAATCGCGGCGACGCGCGGCTGCTCGAGCAGGTGGAGGAAGCGGAGCGGCTGCTGCGCGATCTGAAGAAGGTGCTCGGTTGACGATCCCCGCGGTGACGCCTCTTCGTCCCGTTCGCGCGATGTACGTGCCGGTCGGACCGCAATGGATCTACGAGGTGAAGCTCGACGGCTTCCGCGGGATGTTGCGCATCCAGGATGGACGCGCGCAGTTCACGTCGAAGACTTCGAAGCTGATGCGCCGCTTCGAACCGCTCGCCACGTCGCTCTCCGGCGCCCTCGGCGTGCGCAGCGCGATCCTCGACGGCGAGATCATCGTCATGGGGGAGCGCGGTCCCGACTTTTACGCGCTCTTCTTCGCGCGACGTCCGCCGGGATTCGCGGCGTTCGACCTGCTCTGGCTGAACGGCCGCGACTTCCGTTCGCTGCCGCTCTGGCGTCGCAAGCGGGCGTTGCGCAAGCTCGTGGCGGACACACCCGTCGGTTACGTCGATGACGTCGACGACCCGACGCTCTTCGCCGCGGCGTCGCAACACGACCTCGAGGGGATCGTGGCGAAGCGGCGCGGCGATCCGTATCGCCTCGACACGCAATGGCTGAAGGTGAAGTGCGCGGGCTACTCGCAGCTGGCAGGACGGTGGGAGTTGTTCGAGAGGCGGCGATGAGAAAAGCAGAAGAGACCCGCGAGCGGATTCTGAATGCGGCGCTGCAGCTTTTCCGCGAGAAGGGCTTCGACGAGACGACGATGCGCGACGTCGCCGTCGCCGCGGAAATGTCCACCGGCGCCGCGTACTACTACTTCCGCTCGAAGGAAGAGCTGGTGATGGCGCTCTACGTCCGGAGCGCCGAGGAGAAGCGAAGCTTTCTGCCGGCGGCGATTGAAGAGAACAAGGATCTGAAGAATCGGTTGCGTCCGATCATCGACGCGAACTTCGAGCAGTTCGCCGATCACCGCCGGCTCTTCCGCGCGCTGGCTCGCATCGGCATGGACCCGTCGCACCCGCTGTCGCCGTTCGCGAAAGACAGCGAGCCGTTGCGCGACGAAGGGATCGCGTTCTTCCGCAGCGCGCTCGAAGGGACGAAGGTGCCGAAGGACATCGCCGAGCTCCTGCCGCGATTGCTCTGGCTCTATCAGCTCGGCCTGATCCTCTTCTGGGTGTACGACGAGTCGCCGTCGCAGCGGCGGACCAAGCGCCTCGTCGACGGCTCGCTCGATCTCATCGTGCGATTGATTCAGCTGTCGTCGCTGCCACTGATCGGACCGCTGCGCAAGAAAGTCGTCACGCTGGTTCGCGATGTGAGCGAGTGAGGTATTCTCCGCGCCGAATGCGTGACCGCGACCCTCGCTCCGAAGCTCCGCGCGCCGATGGCGTGCTCCTCGTCGACAAGAAACCGGGCATCACATCACATGACGTCGTCGAGGCGTTCCGCCGCCGCTCGCGGATCAAGAAAGTCGGTCACACCGGCACGCTCGATCCGCTGGCCACCGGCCTCCTCGTTCTCTGTGTCGGTAAGGCAACGCGGTTGCAGGCGTACCTGATGGGGATGGAGAAGACGTACGAGGGGACGATCCAGTTCGGCTGGGCCACCGACTCGTACGACGCGGCCGGAACGCCAGCCGGCGAGCCGAATCCGGTCGACGTCACGCACATCGATTTCGCGCCGCTCGTCGCCCGCTTCACCGGTGAGCTCGACCAGATGCCGCCGCAGTTCTCGGCGAAGAAAGTGAACGGCGTCCGCGCGTACGAGCTCGCGCGCAAGGGCGAGGTGGCGAACCTCACGCCGAAGAAGGTGACGGTCTACGAGTTCGAGATCACGAAGGTGGAAGGATCGACTGCACAGTTTCGTGTGCGCTCCTCCGCCGGCACGTACGTCCGCTCCCTGGCGCACGACCTCGGCGCCGCCGCCGGTGTCCCGGCACATTTGAAGGATCTCCGCCGCACCGTGATCGGCAACTTCAAAGTCGAGGATGCGATTCATTTCGATCGCATCGACGACACCCCCCCCGAGCAGATCCTGAAGGCACCGCAGTTCCAGACGCTCAGCGAGATCGACCTCCCGCTCGCCAAGCTCCGCATCGACTGGTCGCAGCAGGGGAAGTTGATGCGCGGCCAGGGAATGATCATGACCCCCAGCGTCCCGGTCCGTCAGGGCGATCTCCTCGCGCTCGGCAATCCCGACGATCAGCTCGTCGTGATCGGCGAAGTGGTCAATGTGCTGCGGGAGGGCGGGCCAGTGGAAGTCAAGCCGAAGGTCGTCCTCGCGGGTTAGCGCACCCGCCCTACGGTTCCGCCGGCAGGATCGACTCCAGCGCCTCGATCAAGGCAGGCACACTTGCCGTTGCTGCGTTCCAAACGGCGTCGAGGTCGATCTTCGTGTACTCGTGCACCAGGTGATGACGCATGCCGACGATTTGTGGCCACGGCATGCCGCTGTATGCTGCGCGACCTTCTTCGGAGACGCGGCGAGCCGCTTCGCCGATCCGTTGAAGAAGAAGCAGGACAGCCAGTTGCAGCATGCGGTTGGTGTCGAGCTCTTCGCGGCTCTTACCTGCCATCATCTCCCGCACTTCGAGCGCGAAGTCGAGCATGTCGCCCATCGGGACGATGTCATACCTCTTCGACATACTCGTCCACCAGATCCTCGTACACGTATTTCTTCACCCACCGGCCGAGCAGGTGAGGCTGCGTCAGATCAGCTTTGCGCCCGAGGATCGCGGATAGGTCATCCTCGGCATCCCAGGAGCGGAAGAGGGCTTTGCGGGAGGGGTCGACTTCGACAAGGACATCGATGTCGCTCCGCTCGGGATCGAAATCATCGCGTGTCACCGAGCCGAAAAAGGACAGCTTGCGGATACCCCATTTTCGACAGAATTCGGCGATTCGCTCGTGTGGAATCGGGATGGCGAGCTCCTGCGCGGCAGGCATTCCGCCATTCTACCGGCCCGGGATTGTTTTTCCCGATCTCCGCTGTTATGGTGACGACTTTTCTAACTTTACTCGTATCAACAGGTACGCTTAACCGGTTAAAGGAGACTGGATTTTGCCGACCACCAAGGAACAGAAGACTGACCTCATTACCCAGTACGCCGTCCACGAAGGCGACACTGGCTCCCCGGAAGTGCAGATTGCGCTTCTCTCCAATCGAATCACCTACCTGACCGAGCACTTCAAGACCCACGCGAAGGATCACCACAGCCGCCGCGGACTCCTGAAACTGGTCGGCCGCCGCCGCCGCCTTCTCGACTACCTCAAGAAGACGGACAACGAGCGCTACCGCACGATCATCGACAAGCTCGGCATTCGCAAGTAGCAGCTTCTTCGGACGGGCCTTCGGGCCCGTCTTTTGTTTCACCTCCCTCCCCGGCCGGATCCCATCATTCGGCCACCAGCGGACAAATCAATTGAGCCCGAGGCGATGAGTGGCCTCGCGGCAATTCGAAGGGAAACATGGCTTACAAGAAGGAAATGCAAATCGGCGGGAAAACCCTGTCGTTTGAGACAGGTGCAGTTGCCCGCCAGGCCAACGGCGCCGTGGTCGTCCGTTACGGCGACACGGTCGTCCTGGCCACCGCTTGCTACAAAGACGGCACGACGCTCGGCGACTTCATGCCGCTCACCGTCGACTACAAGGAGTACACCTACGCCGGTGGACGCATCCCGGGTGGCTTCTTCAAACGTGAAGGACGTCCGACGGAGAAGGAGATCCTGACCTCGCGTCTGATCGACCGTCCTCTCCGCCCGTCGTTCCAGAAGGGCTACCGCCAGGAAACCCAGATCATCGCGCTCGTCCTCTCCGCCGACGGCGAGAACGATCCGGACGTGCTGGCGATCAATGGCGCATCGACGGCGCTGTTCATCTCCGAGATCCCGTTCCTCAATCCGATCGGCGCCGTCCGCGTCGGATACATCGACGGACAGATCGTCATCAATCCGACCAACGCGCAGCGCGATCTCTCCGACCTCGACCTCGTCGTCGCCGGAACCGATGACGCGATCGTCATGGTCGAAGCGGGCGCCCGCGAGGTCAGCGAGAACGTCGTTCTCGATGCCTTCGAAGCGGCGCACGCCGAGATCCGGCGCATCTGCGACATGCAGCGCGCGCTGCGCAGCGACGCGGGCAAAGAGAAGCTGAACGTCACCTACTCGCCGAAGTTCATCGAAGATCAGTTCCACGAGCTGATGAATCAGTTCGGCGGCGCGCTGCGCGAAGCGATGCTCACCAAGGGCAAGCATCAGCGCCGCGATGCCATGCGCAACGTGAAGGCCCAGGTCGTGGCCTCCGTTCCGCCGGAAGACAACGAACGTCTGGCCGCCGTCGAAGCAGCGTTCGGCGAGATGGAAGTGCAGGTCTTCCGCAACCTGATGTTGAAAGAAGGGATGCGCGTCGACGGCCGCCGTTTCGACGAGATCCGCCCGATCACCACTGAGATCAGCGTCCTTCCGCGTACCCACGGCTCCGCGATCTTCACCCGCGGCGAGACGCAGGCGCTCGTCACCGTGACCCTCGGCACGCCGCAGGAAGCGCAGAAGATCGAAGACTTCGAAGGCGAGACCTTCCAGCGCTTCATGCTCCACTACAACTTCCCGCCGTTCTCGGTCGGTGAAGTGAAGTTCCTCCGCGGCCCCGCGCGCCGCGAGATCGGTCACGGCAATCTCGCCCGCCGCGCGTTGCAGCCGATGCTGCCGCCGGAGAGCGAGTTCGCCTACACCATCCGCGTGGTCAGCGACATCCTCGAGTCGAACGGCTCGTCGTCGATGGCCTCCGTCTGCGGCGGTTCGCTCGCCCTGATGGAAGCGGGCGTGCCGATGAAGGCCGCTGTCGCCGGCGTGGCCATGGGCCTCGTCACCGGTGACAACAAGACCGCGGTCCTCTCCGACATCGCCGGCATGGAAGACCACGAAGGCGACATGGACTTCAAGGTCGCCGGCACGCGCAAAGGCATCACCGCGCTGCAGATGGACATCAAGGTCGCCGGTCTTTCGCGCGAAGTGATGGCCCAGGCGCTGGCGCAGGCCAACGCCGGCCGCATGCACATCCTCGACAAGATGGACGAGATGATCGCGCAGCCCAAGACCGAGCTCTCCGAGTTCGCGCCGCGGCTCTACACGATCATGGTTCCGAAGGATCGCATCCGCGACGTCATCGGTTCGGGTGGCAAGACCATCCGCTGGATCGTCGAGGAGACAGGCACGAAGATCGACGTCGATGATGACGGCAAGGTCACGATCGCCTCGATGGACGTCGCCTCAGCGAATCGCGCGATCGAGATCATCAAGGGTCTCACCGCCTCGGCGGAGATCGGCGCGAACTACAAGGGCACGGTGAAGCGCATCGAGCCGTACGGAGCGTTCGTCGAGATCCTTCCGGGTCAGGACGGACTGCTGCATATCTCCGAGATGGCGCACACGCGCGTCGGCCAGGTCACGGATCTCTTCCAGATCGGCGACGAGGTCGAAGTGCAGGTCGTCGGCATCGAGCCCGATACCGGCAAGATCCGCCTGTCGCGCAAGCCGCTGCTTCCGCCTCCGACCGAGGAGGAGCTGGCGGCCGCGCGTGAATCGCGCGAGCGTCACGGCGGCGGTGAGCGTGGTGGTGGCGGCGATCGCGGGCCGCGCCGCGACGACCGCGGTGGACCCCCGCGCCACGGTGGCGGCGGACATGGCGGCGGCGATCGCAATCGCGGGCCGCGCCGCGACGATCGCGGGCCTCGCCCGCCGCGCCGCGAAGGTGGCGGCAGCGGTGGCCCCGCTGGTGGCACCGGCGGCGGCGAAGGGGAACAGCACTAACCAGTCGAAGCGGCGCCGAAAGGCGCCGCTTCTGTTAACCGATCGTTTCCCACCGCCCGCCGTTTTTGCTCGAGCGTCGCGCGGCATCGAGCACGCGCTGCTGCGCGAGGCCGTCGTGGAACGTCGCCGCGGGGGCGAGCGCGCCGCGGTCACCGTCGTCGAGCGCCCGTTTGAGTGCGCGCGCCAGCTCCTTCGTGCCGCTGCCGAACGCGCCTCCCATCGAGTTCCCCGGCAGCTTCGGCATCTCCCCGCCGGCGACGAGCGCGTACGGTTCGCCGCGTTTCGCCACCAGCAGCTCCGAGCCGATGAGCCGCATCGCCTCGCGCTCGCAGTGGATCGTCATCATCGCCCGTTCATCAGGACCCGATGCCACCGCGTTCAGCGTCATCACCCCGTGCGCGCCGCCGGCGAGCTTGAGGTTCACCTCCGCGAAATCGTCGGCCGTCACTTTCTTTCCCGAGCGCTCGTCGATCATCGTCAGGAGCATCGCCTGCACTTCCTCGATCTCGCCGATCAGATAGCGGATGGCGTCGGCGAAATGCGAGCCGACCGCGCCGAGGATGCCGCCACCGCGGTCGGTGTCACTCCACCAGTTCCACTCGCGCGTGCGGTCGCCGCGCGCCGGACTGGAGTAGCGCACCTCGACGTAGCGGACGCCGCCGAGCTCGCGGATCCGTTCGCGCGCCGCCATCCAGGCGGGGAGGAAGCGGAGCTCGTGGTCGATGAGCGCGATCAGCTCAGGCCGCTGCTCCGCCGCGACGACCAGCTCCTGCGCTTCCATCGCGTTCAGCGCCGTCGGCTTCTCGCAGATGACGTGCTTGCCGCGCGCGAGGAACGCGCTCGCCATTTCGAGATGCTCGGAGGGCGGTGTGGTGACCGTGACGACCTCGACGTCGCTGTCCAGCAGAGTCCGCCAGTCGTGTCCCTTCACGTTGACGACGTCGAATCCCGCCTCGCGAAAGAGCGGGGTCTGCACTCGTGAAGCCCAGCCGCTACCGATGGTTCCGATCTTTGTCATGGCAGCGATATTGCCATTGATTCAGCATGGAGCATCGCATACCAGAACGACGCCAACGCGTCCGCATCGTGACCCTGAAGAACTTCGGCAAAGCCGCCATCGTGGCGATTGTTGTCCTTGTCGCCGCGAATCTGTTGTCCGAGGCGCGCCGGCCGAGGCGGGATGACTACGGCAGACTCTTCGGCAAGCAGGTACCGAAGGCCGAAGCCATGACCCCGCGCAAAGTCGAGATCGTCACTGAAGCCGCGCCCGTCGACGATCGCGCATCGGCCGATCCGCTGCTGCTCGCGCCCGCGGCGCGTGAAGCGCAATACCTCGATGTGCAACCTGTTGCTGCGCTGCAGCCGAACGCGAGTCGCGTCGCGGTGAGTGGCGATGCGAGCGGCGTGATCGTGGTCAAGGGACCGAAGCGCGTGTTGGCCGGCGGGTTCGGAAGATAGTAGGGGGACAGGCGCCCTCGCCTGTCAAATACAATCCCGCCACATGTCCGACATCTCCTTCGGGACCGACGGCTGGCGGGCTGTCATCGCAGACGGATTCACGTTCGACAACGTGCGGCGCGTCGCCGCGGCGATCGCAGTTGCCGCACGCGGACTCGAGCCGCCGCCGGAGATCGATCGCAACACGCTGATCGTCGGCTTCGATCGGCGCTTCCTCTCGCGTGAATTCGCCGACGTCGTCGCCGGGGTGCTGCGCGATGCGGGCTATCGCGTCGTGCAGTCTGATCGTCCGACGCCGTCGCAGACCATTTCCTTCACCGCGTTTCATCGCAAAGCGCTTGGCGGCGTGATGGTGACGGCCAGTCACAACCCGGCGAAGTACAACGGACTGAAGTTCAAGGCCTGGTACGGCGGCTCGGCTTTGCCGGAGACCTACGCGCGGATCGTCGATGCCCTCGGCCAATCCAATACGCGCGACGGTGGCTCGATCTCGCAGGAGCACATCCTCGGCGATTACATCGACGCGATCCGCATGAAGCTCGACGTGGCGAAGATCCGCAAGGTCGCGCTCCTCCACGATCCGATTCACGGCGTCGCCGCGGGGATCCCGGCGACAGTGATCGGCGAGCCGGTCGACACCATCCGCGGCGAGGTCAACCCATCGTTCGGCGGCGCGAACCCGGAGCCGATTCCGGAGAACCTCATCGCCTCGCGCGATGTCATGCGCGGCGGCAGATACGACCTCGCCATCTGCAACGACGGCGACGCTGACCGCCTCGGCATCCTCGACGAGCGCGGCGAGTTCGTCTCGCCGCACAAGATCATCTCCCTCCTCGTCCTCTACCTCGTACGCGAGAAGAAGATGGACGGCGAGATCGTGAAGACGTTCTCCACCACGCGGCTCATCGAGAAGATCGCGAAGTCCCTCGGCGCGACGCTGCACGAGACGCCGATCGGCTTCAAGTACGTCGCCGACCTGATGCTCGCCCGCAACGTGCTTGTCGGTGGCGAGGAGAGCGGCGGCATCGGCTTCGGACACTTTCTCCCCGAGCGCGACGGCATCCTGTCGGGACTCGTCGTGGCCGAATGCGTCGCGCATTTCGGCAAGAAGCTGTCGGAGATCATCGACACGATGGAGGAGGAGTTCGGCGCGCTGCATTACGACCGCCGCGATCTGCATCGGCCGATGGAACAGAACGCGCGCCTCATCGAGCGCGTGCGCGCCGGCGAGCTCGATCAGGCGTTCGGTACCGGCTTTGCCTCGCGCGAGGAGAAGGACGGCGTGAAGCTGAACTTCGCCGACGGCGGCTGGATCCTCTTCCGCAAATCGGGCACCGAGCCGATCATCCGCATCTACTGCGAATCGCCCGACAAGGGGCGCGTGCAGGAGATGCTGGACGCGGCGGTGCGAGAATTAGACTTTTGTTAGGATTCGAACGTGCCCACACCTGAGCAGACGCAAGACACCCGTACGCAGTTCACACGCGAGAGCATCATCGACGACTACCGCGTGGCGTACCGCAGCCGGCAGGCGAGCCTGATCGGCCGCAAGGAAGTCCTCACCGGCAAGGCGAAGTTCGGCATCTTCGGCGACGGCAAAGAAGTAGCCCAGCTGGCCATGGCCCGCGCGTTCCGCAAGGGTGATTTCCGCTCCGGCTATTACCGCGATCAGACGTTCATGCTCGCCGCCGGCGCGGCGACACTCGACGAGTTCTTCGCGCAGCTCTACGCCGACGCCGACGTGACGCACGACCCCTGGTCCGGCGGCCGCTCGATGAACGCGCACTTCGCCACGCGCCTGCTCAATCCAGACGGCACGTGGAAAGAGCTCAGCGCGATGCCCAACTCGTCCGCCGACGTCTCGCCGACCGGCTCGCAGATGCCGCGCCTCGTCGGCCTCGCTTGGGCCTCGCGTCTCTATCGCGACGTGCCGGAGCTGAAAGATGCCTCGCAGTTCTCCCGCAACGGCGACGAGATCGCCTGGGGCACGATCGGCAACGCGAGCTGCGCCGAGGGGATGTTCTGGGAGTCGATCAACGCGGCCGGCGTGCTCACCGTGCCGATGGTCGTCTCGATCTGGGACGACGGCTACGGCATCTCCGTCCCGAACGAATTTCAAATCACCAGGGGCAATCTCTCCGAGCTCCTCAAAGGCTTCCAGCGCGAGCCGCGGCAGAAGGCCGGTTACGACATCTACACCGTCAAGGCGTGGGACTATCCCGCGCTTTGCGAGACGTACCTCGCCGCCGCGTCGATCGTGCGCATGGAGCACGTGCCGGCGATCATCCACTGCATCGAGGTCACGCAGCCGCAGGGTCACTCCACCTCCGGCTCGCACGAGCGCTACAAGTCGAAGGAGCGCCTGGAGTGGGAGATCGAGTTCGACTGCATCCGCAAGATGCGCGACTGGATGATCGGGCAGGGGATCGCCAGCAGCGAGGAGCTCGATCAGCTCGAGCGTGAAGACCTGCAGGCCGTGCGCGACGCGCAGCGCCGCGCATGGGACGCCTATCGCGCGCCTATCGACGCCGACGTGAAGACGGCCCTCGGATTCATCGATCCGTCGTCGCCGATGCACGGCGAGCTGCAGCGGACGCAGGCGCCGTTCCGCCGCGATGCGATGCGCGCGCTGACGCAGGCGCTGATCCAAGGGAAGGCGAGCCGCGAGGCCGGCGAGTGGCTGCGCGAGAAACAGAAGGAAGGCGATCGCCGCTACGACGAGCACCTCTACAGCGAAGGCGCCGAGGCGGCGATGAAGGTCGCCGAGGTCCCGGCGGAATTCGGCGATGACTCGCCGGTCCTCAACGGCTTCGAGATCATCAACAACTGCTTCGATCACGCGCTCGCCCGCGATCCGCGGATCATCATCTTCGGCGAGGACGTCGGCAAGCTCGGCGACGTCAATCAGGGATGCGCCGGACTGCAGGACAAATACGGCCTGCTCCGCGTGAGCGACACCGGCATCCGCGAGACGACGATCATCGGCCAGGCCATCGGCGCCGCGCTGCGCGGGCTGCGGCCGATCGCGGAGATCCAGTACCTCGACTACGTGCTCTACGCGCTGCAGATCATGTCGGACGATCTGGCCACCGTGCGCTGGCGCTCGGCCGGCGGGCAGAAATGTCCCGTCATCATCCGCACGCGCGGCCATCGCCTCGAAGGGATCTGGCACTCCGGCTCGCCGATGGCCGGCATCCTCAACCTTGTGCGAGGCATGTACTTCTGCGTCCCGCGCAACATGACGCAGGCGGCCGGCTTCTACAACACGCTGCTGCAGGGCGACGACCCGGCGATCGTGGTCGAAGTGCTCAACGGCTATCGGACGAAAGAAAAGCTGCCGTCGAACATCGACCGCTACACGCTCCCCCTCGGTGTGCCCGAGGTCGTGCGTGAGGGGAAGGATGTGACGCTGGTGTCGTACGGCGCGACGCTGCGCATCGTCGCCGAGGCGGCGGAGCTGCTGGCGACCGTCGGCATCGACGCCGAGATCATCGACGTGCAGACGCTGCTCCCGTTCGACCTCCGCGGCGTGATCGTCGAGTCGCTGAAGAAGACCAGCCGCGTCGCGTTCATCGACGAAGACGTCCCCGGCGGCGCGACCGCGTACATGCTCCAACAGGTCCTCGAGCGCGACCACGGCTACGACTGGCTCGACTCCGAGCCGCTGACCATCGCCGCGAAGGACCACCGCCCCTCGTACGGATCCGACGGCGACTACTGGTCGAAGCCGAACCGCGAGTCGATCTTCGCGGCGGTGTATGGGCTGATGCGGGAGAGTAATCCGCGGAAGTGGCCGGAATTGCTGTAGCTGTATTTTTCCCGCCCCCCAACACGACTCATCTTCAGGAGCACCTGAGATGAGAGCAAGCCGCCGCACGTTCCTCCGCTACAGTTCGACCGCCGCCGCCGGGCTCGCCATCGCGACGATGTCGCAATCGAGCCTGTTCGCCGCGACAAGAGTGAGAGTGCCCCTTTTGCCGCCCCTTTTGTCGGTCGGTTATGCCGTGACGCTGCCGGCAACCTCGGGCCGCCTGATCAGCGCGAGCAGCATTCTCACGCCCGATCCGTCGTTCCTCAGCCGCGACGTGCGCATCTGCATCCACGGCGGAGCTCGGGCCGATCAGTATCTGAAGACCCCCGGCGGCATGGCGATCGATCCCGTCGGCACGACCGGCGACAGCGTCTTTTTCTGGACGGGAAAGCGATACGGCACGACAGTCCGCGGGAAACTGGTCCTCCCGGTTTCATCGACCAGCGGCCTCTCGTTCTCCGTGAAGAACCTGACGGCGAAAACTGAATCGATCCTCACCCTCGGCCTCCTCTCGAACAGCGATCCGAAGCTGCAGGGTGGCGTCTACGTCATCGCCTTGCGCGAGAGTGAGTCCGACGTCGCTCCGAACTGGAACAACCTCGAGCTCGTGCGCCAGGGCAACCTCTACGTCATCCCGAACGCGCCGGTCAGCTACGCAATCCTCTCCATCGACTACGCAAGATGACATGTACCATTCGTCCATCAAGATGGACGAGCCGCTTTATCGAAATCTGATCTCCATTGGCGTGATGCTGCTGGCCGCCGGCGCCGTCGTTTTCGTCCGGCGGAAGATCGATCCGAACAGTCTGCGCGAGAACAACGAGTTCACCGGCTTCTCCTGGACCTTCGTCGGCCTCGTCTACGGCGTCTACCTCGCGTTCATGGTGATCGTCGTCTGGCAGAACTTCGACAACGCCGACACCACCGTGACGAGCGAGGCGACGCATCTCTCCTCGCTCTGGCGCGACGCGCAGATGATCCCCGGCGGCGACCGCCTGCAGAAGCAGCTGGTGCTCTACGCGCGCTCCGTCGTGGCCGACGACTGGCCGGCGATGGCGCGCGGGGAGTCCGGCAGCGCGCAGACGAACGTCGTCTACGAGGATCTCTGGCGCACCTTCTATTCGCTCCGTCCTGCCAACGGCGACCCGGTGCAACAGGCGTTCTACATGGAGGCGCTGGGTCAGCTGAACGACCTCGGGGTGCGGCGACGCATGCGGCTCCTCTCCGGCAGCGCCGACCTGCCGCGCCCGATGTGGCTCCTGCTCATCGCCGGCGGCATCGGCATGATGGGTTTCGCCCTCTGCATCGGCACGCCGCATCGCTGGCTGCAGATCGCGCTGACGGTGTTTCTCGCCGGCTTCCTCTCGTATTCGATTCTGATGGTCCACGCGCTGGAACAGCCGTTCAGCGGCGACATCCACGTCAAGACCGACGCGTTCGAGAGCGTCATCGACTCGTTCGAGCACCACGCGCAGCCGTCACAACTGCCGCTCAAATAGCGGCAGCAACAGCCGCAGCGCCCACGCCCGCAGCCGTGCCACGCGCGGGATGTGCGCCCGGCGCGCGCCCCCGCCGACGATCCAGGCGTTCTGGACACGTTCGTCGATCGACGCGAGCAGCTCCTGCGCCGCCTCTTCGTCCTCGGCGACGCACATCGCTTCCGCGTTCAGGTTCTGCGACCGCGGATCGACGTTGTACGAGCCGACCAGCACCGTGCGCCCGTCGATGACCATCGACTTCGCGTGCAGCATGTGCGGTCCCTTGTACTCGCGGACGTCGATTCCCGCGTGAATCAATCGCCGCCGGTATTTCACGTAGCCGACGTAGGGGAGGAGCCCGTCGCCGGAGCGAAATGAATTCGTCAGGATCTGTACGCGGACGCCTTCGCCGATCTTCTTCTTCAACAGCTCGAGCAGTCCCGCCGTCGGGACGAGATACGGCGACTCGATGACCACCGACGTCCGCGCGCCGTCGATCATGTCGGCCAATCGCGACGCGAGCCGCGGTCCGCCATCCGCGGTCAGCGGATCGTGAACGAAATGCACCTCGGCGATGTCTTTCCGTTTCGCCGACCAGTCGCGCCGCGTGTCGAACGACACGAGTCCGGTCGCCTCCAGCTTGCACGCCGCCTCGTCGAGCACGCGCGCCGCCTTCTGCTTTTCTTCCGCGGACACGCTCACATGCAGCGCGACCAAATCGTGGCTCTTCCACAGCTCATCGAAGTGCCGGTCGGCCTCGGCAGCCGAGGGTCCTTCGACATACACGTCGCGATCGACGTAGTTTTTCTTCGCCAGTCCGAAGTACGCCTCGGCCAGATTGCGTCCGCCGGTGATGTACCGCTCGCCGTCGACAACGACCACCTTCTCGTGCATCCGCCGGAACAGCCAGCTCGGATGCCGCAGCGTCATCGGGTGATAGACGCGGACCTGCACGCCTTCATCGCTCAGATGCGCCAGCACCGCTTTCGGGATGTGCTGGAAGTTCGCGTCGACGACCATCCGCACGTTCTCGACGCCGCGCCGCCGCGCATCGCGCAACAGCGAGAGCGCGGCCATCGTGATGCGGTCGTTGCGCGCCAGGAAGTAGAGCGCGTCGATCTCCTTCGTCGCCTGCTGGATGATGTCGACGCGCGCCTGCGCGGCATCGCGCGGGTCGTCGAGCACGCGTAAGACGTCCGCATGAAGGGGTAGAGCGAGCAGCAGCGCGGCCAGCAGCGCGGGCGATCGCGACATCAACCTCGGCTATTTCACACGCTGCGCCAGCTGGCCGGGATTGGTTTCGAGGTGTTATTTGTTACCATCCCGTCCAGCAAGTGATTAACAAACTCATCCTCACCCTCACGGTCGCGCTTGTTGTCGTGCCGAACGCATCGGCAATGACACCCGCGACGTCCATGCTCAGGCCGCTCCTGAAGCAGGCGCCGGGCCTTCGTGCGAACGTGCTCAGCCTCGCGCTCACCGCGCTCAACAATGCGGAGTCGCGCGGCCTCGTGAGACGCGACGACCGCCTCACCGTCATCGACTACTCGCTCCCATCGACGCAGCCGCGGCTCTTCGTCTTCGATCTCGCGTCGAAACGTCTCCTCTTCCGCGAGCTCGTCGCGCACGGCCGCAACAGCGGCGACAACCGCACGAGCTTCTTCTCCAATGACCCGGGCAGTCTCGCGACGAGCCTTGGGCTTTACGTGACCGAGGACACGTACTTCGGCAGCAACGGATATTCGCTGCGCCTGCGCGGACTGGAGGCCGGCTTCAACGACATGGCGTGGGATCGCGCCATCGTGATGCACGGCGCCGCCTACGTCAGCAAGACCGCCATCCGCGCCCTCGGCCGCCTCGGCCGCAGCTGGGGATGCCCTGCGGTGCGGAAGGAAGTCGCGCAGAAGATCATCGACACGATCCGGGGCGGCAGCGCGGTCTTCGCCTACTACCCGGAGAAGAGCTGGCTCGACTCCTCGCCGTTCCTCCACTAGCCTGCGCGGCAAACCAGGATCTCAGGCGCGTTGCGCCGCTCGAAGTCGAGACTCGCGGACGTGGCAGCGCGCGTGCCGGAAGGCGGAGCAATCAGCGCAGCCGGCCGTGCCGGCAAACCAGGATCTCAGGCGCATTGCGCCGCTCGAAGTCGAGACTCGCGGACGTGGCAGCGCGCGAGCCGGAAGGCGGAGCAATCAGCGCAGCCGGCCGTGCCGGTCTAGGCGTAGCGGTTGTAGCGCCCATCCCGCACAAAACCGAACAACGTGACGTTCATCTCCCGCGCGAGCTCCACCGCGAGCGACGTCGGCGCGCCGACCGCGACGATCACCGGAATCCGCGCCACCACCGCCTTCTGCACCAGCTCGAATCCCGCGCGGCCGCTCAGCACGAGCACGTCGACGGTTTGATTCAGCGTCGCGCCGATCACCTTGTCGACCGCGTTGTGACGTCCGACGTCTTCGCGCACTGCGATGACTTCTCCTGACGCGGTGAACGCGCCCGCGCCGTGCAGCCCGCCGGTCGCCTCGAACGTGCGTTGCTGTGCGCGCAACGCCTCGGGCATCTGCGCGATCACCCGCGGGTCGATCTCGATCTTCGGCACCGGCGACGTGCTCACGCGCAACGCATCGATCGACGTCTTGCCGCACACGCCGCATGACGACGTCGAGTAGAAGTGCCGCTGCAACCGCTGCCAGTCGATCTGCACGCCGTCCGCGAGCGCGACACGCACGACGTTCGGCGATCCCCAGTGCCGCACTTCGCGGATGTCTTCCGCGCGCTTGACCACCGACTCGGTGATGACGAAGCCGGTGGCGAGCTCGATGTCGTCGCCGGGAGTTCGCAGCGTGACCGACAGCGCGCGATCGCCGACGCGGATCTCGAGCGGCTCTTCGATGACGACGGAGTCGTCGAGCTCGTCGCCGCTCGCGCGGCGGATGGAAACGCGGGTGATCTGCTGCATTGTGTCGATCATCGCATGACGTTGCTTCCTGCGATGATGGCAGGGAGATCACACACATGGCCAACGACAACAACTACGAAGTCTTCGCCCCCGCGCACGGCGCGCACATCAAGGCCTGGACGCGCGGCGTGCCAGTGGAGGACGCGGCGAAGAAGCAGCTCCTGAACATCGCCGCGCTGCCGTTCATCTACCGCTGGATCGCGGTGATGCCCGACGTCCACCTCGGCAAGGGTGCGACGGTCGGGAGCGTCATCCCGACGCAGAAGGCGATCATCCCGGCGGCGGTCGGCGTCGACATCGGCTGCGGGATGATGGCGGTCCGCACCTCGCTCAACGCGCGCGATCTGCCGGATGACCTTCATCCGCTCCGCAGCGCGATCGAGCAGGCGGTTCCGCACGGCCGCACCGACAACGGCGGGAAGAACGATCGCGGCGCGTGGCGGAATCCGCCTCAGCGGCAGCTCGACGTCTGGTCGCAGCTCGAGCCGAAGTACGCCGAGATCGTGACGAAGCATCCGCGCCTCGGGCGCGGGAACGACATCAACCATCTCGGGACGCTCGGCACCGGCAACCACTTCATCGAGATCTGCCTTGACGAGTCGGAGAACGTCTGGATCGTCCTGCACAGCGGGTCGCGCGGCGTCGGCAACCGCATCGGCCAGTTCTTCATCGAGCTGGCGAAGCAGGACATGCGGAAGTGGATGATCAACCTCCCGGACCAGGACCTCGCGTATCTGCCGGAGGGGACGGAGCACTTCAACGATTACGTGAAGGCCGTGAGCTGGGCGCAGAAGTACGCGATGACCAATCGCGAGCTGATGATGGCGGAGATCGTCGACGCGCTGCGTGCGCCGGAGCTGCTGCCGCCGTTCGAGGCGAACGCTGAAGTGGTGAACTGCCATCACAACTACGTCGCGGTCGAGGAGCACTACGGCGAGCGCGTCTTCGTCACGCGCAAGGGCGCGGTGCGCGCGGGCAAGGACGACCTGGGCATCATCCCGGGAAGCATGGGGGCGAAGTCGTTCATTGTGCGAGGGAAGGGGAATCCGGAGAGCTTCGAGAGCTGCAGCCACGGTGCGGGGCGGGCGATGTCGCGCGCCGAGGCGAAGCGGAGGTTCACGGTGGAGGACCATGCGCGCGCGACCGAGGGGATCGAGTGCCGCAAGGACGAGGACGTGATCGACGAGACGCCCGCGGCGTACAAGTCGATCGATGCCGTGATGCAGGCGCAGAGCGATCTCGTCGACATCGTGCATACGCTGCGGCAGATCGTCTGTGTGAAGGGATGACGGGTAAGATCTGTCCATCCGATGTCACGCGATTTCCGGTTGCCGCCACCTCCGCGGAGCGTTCCGTTCTCTCTCTCGGCGGTAACCGCCGTCGGGTCGACCATCGCGTGGCTCCTGCTCGCGTTTTCGTCTCTCTTCTTCTGGCTGTTCTGCACGCGCGCCGACCTGTCGTTCGTCACCTTCCGGCCGCCGTATGAAGAAGCGCAGGGGACCGTCCGGGCAATCAACGCGACCGGTGCTTCCGAGAACCATCAGCAGATCGCGGGCGTCGATTACTCGTATCGCGTGGGAGGGGAGGAGCTCCACGGAACCTCGTACGTGCCCGGGACCGCGCCGGAAGTCGGTGACCCGGTGACGGTCGAATATCTTCCAAATGCTCCGCGGAAATCGCGCATCGCCGGCATGCGGCGCGACCTCTGGGGTCCCTGGATCCTGTTCCTCGCGCTCTTTCCCGCCGGCTGCCTGATCGTCGTCACGATCAGCGTGCGAACGGGGCTGCGACGTTGCGAGCTCCTGCGCCTCGGCATGGTGACGACCGGGAAGCTGATCGACAAACGGCGGACGAGCATGACCGTCAACAAGCAGCGGGTCTACGAGCTGATCTTCGAGTTCCAGTCATACGACGGCCGGCAGTTCACGGCGTCGACACGCTCGCATCGGACGGAGCGCCTGGAGGACGAACGCGAAGAGCCGCTGCTCTACGATCCGCTCGACCCTTCCCGATCGGTCATGGTCGACAGCCTCCCGTCGCGCCCGGAGCTCGATGAAGGGGGCAACCTTTGCGGCCGGCCCGGCGCCTTCGTGTTGTTCGCGCTGCTGCTGCCGGCGCTCGTGGTGGGGATCAATCTGTTTCTGCTCGCCCTTCGGCTGCGCGGAAAGTAAAGCGCGGGGATTGTGCGCGTGCGGGTGGCGTGAGTAGTGCGTACACTTCCCCCCATGCTCGCCGAGCTCCTTCTCCGATGGCCGCTCATCCGCCAGCTCCGCGATCGCTCCGACGGCACCGGTCCGGAGTCGATGACGGCGCGCACCATCGAGCTCGCGCCGAAGAACGAAGGAGCCAAAGTCGCGCGGTCGATCTGTCCCTACTGCGGCGTGGGATGTGGTCAACTTGTTTACCATCGCGAGGGGAAGGTCGTCTCCATCGAGGGCGATCCGGAGTCGCCGATCTCCCGAGGACATCTCTGTCCCAAGGGCTCCGCGAGCTACGAGCTGGTCACGCATCCGGGGCGGTCGAAGACGGTCCGCTATCGCGCGCCGCATTCGCGTGACTGGATCGATCTTCCGCTCGAGCAGGCGCTCGACATGGTTGCGGCGCGGGTGTGGGAGACGCGGGAACGCACGTTCGACGAATCGGCGATGCACACCACCGGCATGGCGCACCTCGGCGGCGCCACGCTCGACAACGAAGAAAACTACCTGATCAAGAAACTCTTCACAGGAGGTCTGGGCATGGTTTGCGTCAGCAACCAGGCCCGGATATGACACAGCTCCACGGTGCCCGGTCTGGGCACCTCGTTCGGGCGCGGCGGCGCCACCACCGCGCAACAGGACCTGGCCAACGCCGACGTCATCCTCATCATGGGCTCGTCGATGGCGGAGAACCATCCGGTCGGCTTCCAGTGGGTGATCGAAGCGCGTGAAAAGAACGGCGCGACGATCATCCACGTCGACCCACGCTTCAACCGCACCTCGGCGATGGCCGACGTCTGGCTCCCGCTCCGCGCCGGCAGCGACATCGTCTTCCTCGGCGCGCTGATCAACTACGTGCTCGTCAACGAGCGCGACTTCCGCGAATACGTCGTCCACTACACCAACGCCGCGACGATCGTCCGCGACGACTTCAAGGACACCGAGGACCTCGGCGGCCTGTTCAGCGGATGGGATGGGAAGAAGTACGACCCCGAGTCGTGGCTCTATGCAAATGAGGGCCGCGACGAGACGCTCCAGCATCCGCGTTGCGTCTTCCAGGTCCTCCAGCGTCACTTCGCGCGCTACACGCCGGAACTCGTCGAGCGCGCGTGCGGCATCCCGAAAGACGACTTCCTCCGCGTCGCCGACATCTTCACCAGCGCCTCGGGGCGCGAGAAGACCGCCGCCATCTGCTACGCCGTCGGCTGGACGCAACATTCGAGTGGAGTCCAGACGATCCGCTGCGCGGCGATCCTGCAGTTGCTCCTCGGCAACATCGGACGTCCCGGCGGCGGCATCCTCGCGCTGCGCGGACACGCCTCGATCCAGGGCTCGACCGACATCCCGACGCTCTTCGACATCCTCCCCGGCTATCTCCCGATGCCGACGTCCGAAGAGAAAGACCTCGGGACCTACATCAAGAAGCACAAGTCGGCGAAGGGGTGGTGGTTCAACCTCGACAAGTACATCGTCTCGCTGCTGAAGGCGTACTACGGCGACGCCGCGACAAAGAAGAACGACTTCGGCTTCGACTGGCTGCCGCGCCTCACCGGCGATCACTCGCACTTCGCCTACTGGATGGACATGAAGGACGGAAAGCTCGAAGGGCTTTTCGTGATGGGACAGAACCCCGCGGTCGGCGCGCCGAACGCGAAGCTGGAGCGGCAGGCACTGGCGCGACTGAAGTGGATGGTCGTGCGCGACATGGTCGAAGTAGAGACCGCGACGTTCTGGCGTGACGAATTCGATCCCGCGGATGTCGCCACCGAGGTCTTCTTCTTTCCTGCGGCATCACACGTCGAGAAGTCGGGGACGTTCACGAACACGCAGCGCCTGCTGCAGTGGCGCGAGCAGGCGGTCGAGCCGGAGCGCGACTGCCGCAGCGAGACGTGGTTCATGGTGCAACTCGGGCGGCGGCTCAAGGCGATGGCCACCGATCGCGCGCGCGACGCCGGGCTACGGGCGCTGACCTGGGAGTATGCCGACGACGATAACGACGGCGTGCTGCGCGAGATCAACGGCAACGTGAAGAACTTCTCGGAGCTGAAGAGCGACGGAAGCACGAGCTCCGGCTGCTGGATTTACTCCGGCGTTTACGATGGAGAAAACAAGGCGAACAAGCGCGATCCGCACGGCCGATACGGACACGGTTGGGGATACGCGTGGCCGATGGATCGCCGGATTCTCTACAACCGCGCCTCCGCCGCGCCCGACGGCACGCCGTGGAGCGAGCGGAAGAAACTGATCTGGTGGGATGAAGCGAAAGGGGAGTGGGGCGGCGACGACGTCCCCGACTTCACGAAGAAGAAGCGACCCGACTATCCCGGCGGCGACGACAAAGATGGCGACGAAGCGCTGCCCGGCGACGCGCCGTTCATCATGCACGCCGACGGCATGGGCTGGATCTGGGTCCCGACGGGATTGAAAGACGGTCCGCTCCCCGCGCATTACGAGCCGATGGAGTCGAACCTCGGGAACGACCTCTATCCCGATCAGCCGAAGAATCCGGCGGTCAACTGGATGCGTCGTCCCGACAACGAGTACGCCGATTCGCCCGATGCGCGTTTCCCGTACATCCTCACGACCTACCGATTGACGGAGCACCATACGTCGGGAGCTATGAGTCGCACGCTTTCCCACCTCGCGGAATTGCAACCGGCGCTCTTTGCGGAAATCTCGCCCGAGCTGGCGAGAGAAATCGGCGTCGAGAACGGCGAGTGGATCACCGTCTCCACGGTCCGCGCGTCGATTCAGGCGCGCGCGCTCGTCACGGCGCGCATGCCGTCGCTCGACGTGCAGGGGAAGCGCGTGCATCAGGTCGGCATGCCGTACCACTTCGGCTCGAACGGGCTCGTCACCGGCGACGTCGTCAATGATCTGCTCGCTATTTCCGAGGAGCCGAATGTAAAGATTTTCGAATCAAAAGCGCTGACGTGCAGTGTGCGGAAGAGCGACAACCAGCGGGGACGTTCCGTACAAATAACGTGACCCGGTCCCTCCTAGCCCTTTCCCTGACATTGTTTGCCCTCGCCGCGCCGGCCTCGACTGTTCCGGTCGCGCCGCGCGATCTCACCGCCGATACCTTCACCGGACGCGGCCGTCCGGTCGTCTCCCTCGCCACCAACGGCAACACCTTCCTGCTCGCGTGGGAAGAGCGCGCCTTCCCGATCTACGACTCGACGTCGCAAATCTACATCCGCACGTTCGACGCGAACGGTCAGCAGGAGCAGCCGTTGCCGGTGCCGATCAGCGGCGCGATCTCGCCCGCCGCGGTCTGGAGCGGAAGCGAGTGGGTGGTCGGATCGATCGGTTACCTCTCGCGCTTCGATCCGTTTCCGGTCGCGCGCCTGTACGCGACGCGCGTGAGCGAGCATGCAACCGAGGCGAGTGAGCGGATCGAGATCGCCTCGCAGGATCGCGGCGCCGGCGGATATGTCGGTGCGGTTACTAACGGCAACGAGCTTTTGATCGGCAACGCCGGCAACGCTGTCGTGACGACATCCGATCTGCAGCCGCGCGTGAAGCTCGCGCAGCCATTGCGGCCGCTCGCGGCGGCGGACGGCACGTTCCTGGCGCATGGGAGCGGCAGCGCGGTCGTCCTCTCGCGCGACGGCGCAGTGCTGCAGAACATCGCCACGAGCAACGTCATCGCCGGCACGTCGGGCGGCAATGAATACGCGATCGTCTACGCCACCGGAACCTCCGTCGAGGCGCTGATCATCGGCATCGACGGCACGATCCTCAATCGAACCACGCTGGAGACGAACATCAGCGCATCGATCCCCGCGGTGATCCGCCGCGGCGACTCGTACCTCGCGGCATGGGTGAGCGGAGGACGCAACATCTGCTTCTCCACGTTCAACGCATCGACGAAGAGCGCCGTGCAATGTCATGAGACAGGCCTCGTGCAATCGCTCGCGCTCGCCGACAACGGCACGGGGACGCTCGTCGCCTGGTCAGTTCAGGCGAGCGCGTACAACGAGCCCGATCGGCTGTTCACCTCGTTCGGATCGTCGTCGGTGCTGCCGCAGCTCGCGCAGCCGGCCGATGCGGCGACGATGCTTCGTCCGCAGGCGCAGCCGCGGCTCGCGCTCGACGCGAACGGTGTGACCGCCGTCTGGACCGACGGCCGCATCCCGTACATCGGCGGACTCGATCGCAACACGCTGCAGACGCGCGTGTCGCGGCCCGTGACGCTGCAGACGGAGCATTTGTTCAACCTCCACCTGTCGCGCTCGCGCAACGCGGCGCTGGTCCTCTGGTCGGCGCTGCTGGCGAGCGGCAAGTCGGAAGTGCGCGCCTCGATCATCCCGAACGACGGCTCGCCGCAGATCAACCTGACGCTCCCCGCCGCCACCGCCGCGGAGGTCGCGTCGGACGGCGATCACTGGCTCGCCGTGTGGCAGAGCGAAGGCGACACGCCGCAGGTCCTGTCGACGATCATCACGTCGCAAGGCATCGTCGTCTCGCCTGAGGGAACGCCGCTCGCGCCGTCGGCCTCGGCGCAGCGCAACGTCGCCATCGCATCGCGCGGCAGCGATTACCTCGTCGCCTGGACGGAGAACGGACCGGCGAGCGGTCTGCTGATGGCGATCGGAGTCTCGAGCGCCGGCACGCCGAGCGGCGGCGCGATGACGCTCGCGGGCGGACCGATCGGCGAGATCCGCATCGCGGCGAACGGCCGGCTCTACCTGATCGTGGTCCACGCATCGAACATCGGCTTCCCCGTCACCTCCATCGTTCCGGACATCCTTGCGGCGGGCGTTCCGGAGATGCCGGTCAGCGTGAAGCCGCGCGCCGATGGCTTCGCCGTCCTCCACGGCTCGCCGCTCCGCACGACCTACGTCGACGCACTCGGCAATCACTCCGACGGCGGCGTGCTCACCCAGTCGCTCTACGACTTCGACTTCCTCTACGACGGCCCGCGGCTCGTGCTCGCACGCACGGTGTCGGACGGCTGGAGCTCGCAGGTGCTGCTCGATCTGTACGACCCACGCATCCGCGTGACAGGACGCCGATGAAACGACTCCTTGCGATCTTGATCGTCGCGATGAGCGCGGCCGGGGCGCCGATGGCGATCAGCCCGCGCTCGACGGCTCCCGACGCGACGTCGAACACGACGCGTCCGGCCGTTGCCGTCGCGTCGAATGGGCGGACGTTCATCGTGGCGTGGGAAGACGTCGCGGAGGCGAGCAAAGTCTTCTACCGCACCTACGACGATCTCGGCGAAGCGAATCAGCCGGTGCCGCTGCTCGCGGTGAACGGCTCCTTTCCCGCCGTGGTGTGGAACGGTTCGGAGTGGGTGATCGCGGCGTCGCACAGCCTCGACATTCGCGCGGCGCGGGCCGCGGAGCATGGCGGCGCGAACGGCAACGAGATCGTGGTGTGGTCGAGTCACACGCCGCCGCTCCTCGCCACCGGCATCGCCGCGAACGGCAGCGAGCTGATGATCGGCAACGGCGAGACGGTGCTCACCGCGCCCGACCTCAGCTCGCCGCGTCCGTTCCGCTTCCGCGTGCGGCCGCTGGCGGCGGCGGGCGGGACGTACCTCACGCTCGACGAGACGAATCACGTGGCGATCGTCACGCGCAGCGGCCTGATGCTCACCGACGTCCTCATCGATCCGCGGGCGGCGATCGCGGCGACGGCGAACGGCAGCGAGTACGCGCTGGTCATGGCCACGCCCGACTCTGTCGAGTCGATGATGCTCGCCACCGACGGCACGCTACGCGCTCGGCAGACGCTGCAGATCAACGGCGCGGCCTCGCATCCGGCGGTGACGTTCAGCGGCGGCTCGTATCTCGCCGCCTGGGCACTGCCCAATCAGTTGTGCAGCGAGCGCTTCACGCTGACCTCGATCAACGCGGTGCAGTGCGAGACGCGGCCGTCGACGCCGCGCGCGATCGCGCTCGCCTCCGGCAGCGCGAATGCGTTGCTCGCATGGAGCGAGACGATCGCCGGGACGCATACGGACTCGGTGTTCACCCGCTTCTACTCCTCCGATGCGCCGGCGGCGATCGCGCGGCAGGACGTCGCCACGAGCGTCACCGGCATGCAGACCGCGCCACGCATCGAGAAAACGGCCGATGGTTTCGGCGTGCGCTGGATGGAGCCGTCGCGTCTCATGTCCGCGACGCTCACCTCGCGCGGCGATGTTCTTGCCGTGGCGCAAACCGCGTCGGTTGGAAGCACCGTGCAAACGGCGCACGCGGCGGAAGGGACGCTCGCGGTCTGGTCGCAGGACGAGCAGGTCCTGGCGCAGTTCATCCGCGACGACGGCAAATGGGACGAGCCGTTCGTCGTCGGCGATGGAACGGCGCCCGACGTCGCGAGCGACGGCGAGCAGTGGCTCGTGGTCTGGGAAGCGAAGTCGCAGATCGCCTCGACGATCGTGACGCGCGACCGCACCGTCGTCGCGACAAGCGGCACACTGCTCGCGCCGTCCGTCTCCGCGCAATCGCATCCGGCGGTCGCCTCGCGCGGCGGCGACTACCTCGTCGCCTGGAGCGAGCAGCAGGCCGCGACGCAGCTGATGGCGATCGGCGTGAGCAGCGCTGGAAACGCGAACGGCGGCGTGCTCGGCCTCGCGTCGACACTCGGCGCGATCCAGCAGATTCAACTCGCCGTCAGCGGACGGACGTATCTCATCGGCGCGCAGAACGAGGCGAACGACGTCGTCTCGGTTGTGTCGGACATCCTTGTCGTCTCCATCGCACCCGACCAGCCGTGGCGCGTGCGCGGCTACCCCGGCGGCTTCGCGCTGCTCGAAGGCTCGCCGATCCGCACGCGCTTCATCGACCTGCATGGCGACATCGAGCAGGGGGGAGTGCTGCCGCTCGTCGCGAACAGCTTCGACTTCCTCTTCGACGGTTCGCGCCTCGTGCTCGCGTACGAGAAGCCGGACGGCTACCTGAGCACGGCGCTGTTCCTCGAGAGCTACGCGCCGCGCCGCCGTGGGGTCGCATCTGGAAACTCAACTTAACGCCGCCGCGTTAAGTTGAGTTTCCAGATGCGACCCCATACTCTCCTCGCATGGCGATCACCGGATTCCTCACCGATTCGACGCTCTGCATCGGATGCAAGGCGTGCGAGGTCGCGTGCAAGGAGTGGAACGAAGTCCCGGCCGACGGCTTCGTCTTCAGCGGGCTCTCCTACGACAACACCGTCGCCCTCGGGCACTCCACCTGGCGCCACGTGAAGTTCGTCGAGCGCGAGCCGGTCATCGGTCACGGCGGCAACAGCGGCGCGCAGGTGACGTGGGAGTTCTCGTCCGACGTCTGCAAGCATTGCGAGAACGCCGGATGTCTCGAGGCGTGTCCCACCGGCTCGATCGTGCGCACTGAATTCGGCGGCGTCTATGTGCAACCGGATGTGTGCAACGGCTGCGGCTACTGCGTCGTCGCCTGCCCGTTCGGCGTGATCGACCGGCGCCCCGAGGACGGCCGCGCATTCAAGTGCACGTTCTGCTACGACCGCCAGAAATTCGGCGAGCAGCCGGCGTGCGCGAAGGCGTGTCCCACCGGCTCGATCCTGTTCGGCGACCTCGAGGCGATGCAGGTGGCGGCCGACGCGCGCATCGCGAAACTGCACGGCGAGGGGATGACCGACGCGAAGCTGTACGACGCGCGCGACACGAGCGTCGGCGGCACGCACGCCATGTTCATCATCCGCGGCGACGAGCGGGCGTACAACCTGCCGCGCAACCCCGAGGTGCCGACGGTGCATCTGCGCGCGGCGTGGACCTCGGCGGCGATCGCCGCGGGCGCAATCGCGCTCGGATCGTTCGTGGCATTCGCGATCGGGGCACGGAAGTGAAAGTCCCGACCGCGTCATCCGAAGCGCAGCTGGAGCAATTGCGTCGTGACGCGGAGCTCAACGGCCGTGTCGATCGTCCCGGCATCCGGCCCTCCGGCTCGCCCTTCCCGCAGGCCACGTCCGAAAACGGCTACTACGGGTTGCCGCTGCTCAAGCCGCCGGTCTGGACGTGGGAAGTCCCGACCTACTTTTTCGTCGGCGGGATGGGCGGGGCGGCGGCGGTGATCGGGGCGATGGCGCGCATCAGCGGCGCCGATCCGAAGCTCGTGCGCGACGCGCGCTGGGCGGCGGCGGTCGCGGCGAATGTCTCCACTCCGCTCCTCATCGCCGACCTCGGGCGTCCGGCGCGGTTTCTCAACATGCTGCGGATCTTCAAGCCGCAATCGCCGATGTCGGTCGGCGCCTGGATCGTCGCGGCATTCGGCGGCGCATCGACCGCGGCGATCATCTTCCCGCGCCGCGTCGCCGACCTCTTCGCATTCACTTCCGCCGCGCTCGGCCTCGGGATGTCGACCTACACCGGCGTGCTCCTCGGCGCGACTGCGATCCCGGTCTGGTCGGAGCACAAGCGGCTCCTGCCGATCCACTTCGGCGCGTCGGCCGTCGCATCCGCGGCATCGACGCTCGAGTTGATGGGGAACGACCAGCGAGCGCTGCACTACCTCGCCGTCGGCGCCGCCGCGGTGGAGACGGTCGTGACGGCCCCGACCCACCCGCTCATCCGCCTCGGCGGCATCCTCTCCGGACCGGTGCCGCTCGCGCTTCGTCTCATCCGCGGCCGCTCGTCGCGCGTGCGCCGCGCCGCCGCGCTCATCTCGCTCGCCGGCTCGCTGATCACGCGCTTCGCGTGGGTGGCGGTGGGGAAGGAGAGCGCGGGTTCGTCCTTCTCCCCCGCGCGCGGGGGAGAAGGTGCCGCAGGCGGATGAGGGGGGCGTTCATCGCTTCGAGCTCGACCCCTCATCCGCGCTTCGCGCACCTTCTCCCCGCGCGGCGGGGAGAAGGGGTTAGCTGGCCGCGACCGATCGCGTCGACGACATCCGATCGGGGAGCGAGAACAGGAAGCCGATCCCGCCGGTCAGCAGCGAGAGGTAGAGCCCGAGCCAGCGCTGCATCGCCGCCTTGAACGCCATCGCCTCCGAGCCGGTGGAGACGACGCGCACGTCGAAGATCGCCCCGCCGATCGTCTTCCCCCACAACAGCCACGTCCCGACGAAGTAGTGGAACGAGACGACGATCACGAATCCGGTCAGCGCCGCGATCGACGGCCAGTGATTCGGCTCGAGCAGAGGAAGGAGCGCGAGAACGAGCGCGGCGAAAAGCGAAAGGTCGGTGAGCAGAGCGAGGAGCCGTTTGTACCAGGGAGCGCCGCGTTCCGCCAAGACGACTGGTGCGTCATCGATCTCCGGTACTGCGTCGAGCTCCATCTCATCGAATCGCATCACTCACCCCCATCACGCCCTTGCTATCCGCTATCTGCTATCCGCTATCTATGCCGCAGTTCTCAACGGCAAGTATTTTACGTAAATCCTGTACAACAGGTCTTTCTGCTCCGACTGGTACCGCATGGCGAGCTCGCGGCTGCGCTTCGCCAGGTCGTCGGTCGGATCGAGTTTCAGCACCTCATCGAACTGTTTGACGGCGTCGGTGAGGTTCTCGTTCTGCAGCGCGACGGCGCCGAGGTTGAAGTGGGCGTCCTCGATCAGCCGCTGGATGTTCTTGTTCTCCGGGTCGGCCTGCTGCAGCTGCTGCAGGTTTGCCAGCGCGTCGGCGTATTGATGCTCGTTGAACAGCGACTTGGCGCTGTCGAGCTTCGCCACCTGCTGCGCCGCGGTGTCGTAGAGCGTCTTCATCTCCGGCGTGAGCGCCTTCACGCGCATCGCCGCCTCGAACGCCTTCTTCGCGCCGTCGTAGTCGTGGCTGTCGTACAGCGACTTTCCGTTCGCCAGCCCTTCCTGATAGACCAGCGCGGCGGGACGGCCGTCGATCATCTCCGACGCCTGCGCCTTCTTCTTCTGGATGTCGTTGATCATCAGCAGCGCCTTGTCGTGCTGCGGATCCTCCGGCTTGATGTCCTGCAGCATCAGGATCGCCTGGTCGTACTTCCCTTTGTTCGCCAGTCCCTGCGCGCGGCTGATGACTTGATCGGTCGACGTCGTGTCGACGACCGGTTTGGAGAACTTCTGCCAGGCGAAATATCCGCCGCCGACCACGACGAGCACGCCGATGATCGTGGCGAGGAGTCCGAGAGGAAGCGGCTTGCGGACCGGCGCCGGCTTCGCCTTCGAAACGCCGCCCGTCTTCTTCGCCACGCCTTTCTTTGCGGTCGGTGTGAGAGCTTCTTGGTCCTCGTCGACCACATCAGGCGGCATCAGCAGGTCGCCCGACGACGGAGACTCCTCGGCGAAGATGTCGAACTTCTCGGTGTCGGGCGGCGTGTACGACGACTCGTACCCGGCCGCGCCACCCTCGGTGACGGTGTCGGAGAGCCTGTCCATGTAGTCCTGCGCCGTGATGTTGTTCGGCTCATTGCGCAGCACCTCGGCGAACTTCCCGCGCGCCGTCTCGCGATCGTTGCGGTCGAACGCGGCGATGCCCGCGGCGAGGACCGATTCGTTCTGTTGCTCGATCTCTTTCCGCTTCTGCTTCGCCCGCTCGATCCGCTCCGACGCCTGCTCGTTCGTGACGTCGATGAGGAAGATGCGCGACCAGAGATCGATCGCCTTCTGGTAATCGCTCGCTTCGAACGCGCGATCGCCGTCGGTCATGTACTGCCCGATCTTCTGCTGATCCTCGGCGCTCGTCTCCATCGATGCGGTGGCGAAATCGAAGTCGCCCGTGGCCGGCGTTTTCGGCGCGGCTGCCCCGGCGTCGAAATCGAAGCCGCCGGCAGCGGGAGTGGGGGCGGGAGTCGGACTGTCGAACGAGAAGCCGGCGAACGGCGCGTCGGACGAAGGGGCGTCGAACGAGAAGTCGTTCGACTTCGGCGGGGTGGGTGCGGGCGCCGGCGGCGGTGCCGGTTTCGGCGCGGGCGGCGGCGGTGCCGGCTCGGGATCGAACGAGAAGCTGGAAAGGCCGCCGTCGGCGGGCTGCGGTTTTTCTTCCTCGAACGTGAAGCCGAAGTCGGTCGCCTGCGCCGTGCCGCGTCCCGGGACCGCGGGAGGCGGCGCATCGACGACGAACGAGGTGCCGAGGTCGAAACCGGACGCGGCGGGAGCGGCCGGTGCGGGCGCCGCGGCTCCGCGGGCGTTGATCATCTGCGACATCTTCGAGATCGCCGGATGCTCGGCGTCGAGCGCGCGCGCCTTTTCCAGCGCCGTCTTCGCGCCGTGGATGTCGCCGGCGTTCAGACTCTTCTCGCACTTGGTGACGAACTGGTCGACGAACGGGGCGGCTTCCAGTTTGTCGCGCGCCTCATCGGCGAGGATGCGCGCGGCGTCGTTCATCAGGTCGTTGGTCAGGATCTCGGTGGTGATCTGCACCACGCGCTGGAAGTCGCGCTGGGCCATCGCCGTGCGTGCCTCGCGCAGGGCGTCGTCATCGGAGTTGGGGAGGAGCGTATCGACGTCGATCGGCGCGTTCGGATTGCGCATCTTCTCGACCAGTTTCCGCGCCGGCTCGAACATCGGATCCATCTGCAGCATCAGATTGCAGCCCGACATCGCCTCGTCGGTGCGGCCCTGTTTGTAAAGCGAAAGCGTCTGCTGGAATGTGCTGATCACGCGGTCTTTCACCGCGTTCGACAGCGACGGATTGCCGAGGTAAGTAGGCATTAATTTCGATCTCCGATGACGTGGGGCGGGTTCTTAACCCGCCCGGGATTATAACAACCGCCTCCGCGTATACTGCGCGCCCAGAAAGGATTACTCGCATGGACTACATCGCCACGCCGGGCGCGCCGAAGGCGATCGGCCCATACTCGCAGGCCGTTCTCGCCAACGGGGTGCTCTACACCTCCGGACAGATTTCCCTCGACCCCGCGACCGGCGAGCTCGTGCCGGGCGACTTCGCCGCGCAGGCCAATCGCGTCTTCGACAACCTCGCCGCCGTGCTCAAGGAAGCGGGAAGCGGGTTCGACCGTGTGATGAAGGCGACGGTCTACGTGACCGACCTGGCCAACTTCCAGACCCTGAACACGATCTACGCCGAGCGCTTCGGCAATCATCGTCCGGCGCGCACCACCGTGCAGGTGCCGGCGCTGCCGAAGGGCTCGCTTCTGGAGATCGATCTGGTTGCGTTGACGTGAAGGATAGATAGCAGATAGCAGATAGCAAAAGCCGATAGCAGAGTCCGGCGTCGTCTTCCCCTTGCTATCTGCTATCTGCTATCCGCTATCTGCTATCTACTCCCGGCGCATCGCTTGCACTGAGTCGAGGCGTGACCCGACGCCTCGCTCCCTTCCTCCTCTCCCTCGCGATGGCCGCTCCGGCGATCGCCGGATCCTCCCTCACGTACACGATGCCGAACGGCGACCAGCCGGTCTCATGGGCGGTGCAATCGTTTCCGCTGCATTACCAGATCGACCGGCGTGTGGCCTCGGTCATCCCGCAGCCGGCGACCGTGATCGAGAACGCATTCGCCGAGTGGGCGGAAGTCCCGGATACGAGCCTCAGCTTCGTCAACGACGGCGTCGTCGACAACGCCCGCGCCGGACGCGACGGCCACAACTCGATCTCCGTGATGGACGATCTCTTCAAGAACCAGAACTACATCGCGTTGACGTCGAACTGGTGGGACGACTCCGGTCACATGACCGAGGCCGACATCCAGATCGATGCCACGGAAGTGAAGAACTACAACACCCAGCAGCTCGTCGCGCACGAGATCGGCCATCTCCTCGGGCTCGATCATTCCGCCGTGCTGTCGTCGGTCATGTTCCCGTACGTCAGCAACGGCCCGAACTCACCGCTCGACAGCGACGAGCGGGTAGCCATCGCCACGATCTATCCGAAGCTCGATCCGACGATCACCGCCGCGACGCTGATGGGACGCGTCACCGGCGACGACGGCGGCATCTTCGCGGCGCACGTGGTGGCGGTCGACGCGCACGGCTCGACGGTCGCCAGCGGCCTCACGAACGAGAGCGGCGACTTCGTCCTCCGCGGCGTGCCCGCGGGCGCGTATCGCATCTACGCCGAGCCGCTCGACGGTCCGGTAGAGGCGAGCAATCTCTCCGGCGTCTTCCGGACGGCGAAGTTGAAGGCTTTCCCGACGCAGTTCCTCCCCGGACCTCCGCTGCAGGTGGAGAACGGGAAGGTGTACGGCAACCTGGTGCTGAACGCGAACGGCACCGCGCGCCTCAATCCGATCTGGGTCGGTCTCTGCGCCGCGAACGGCGTCGACGCGACGCTCACGTCGCGCGCGCTGAACGTGCGCGCGGGACAGACGCTGACCATCGCCGTCGCCGGTGAAGGCTTCATCGGCGGACTGACGAAGTTCGACGTGCTCAGCCCGAACTTCCACCGCATCTCGGACTTCCGCTACGCCGGCAACTACGTCGCCGCGACGTTCATCATCGATGCGGCCGCCCCCGCGGGATCGGCGGTCATCCTGGTGAGCAACAGCGCGACCGAAGAGGCGACGCTGACCGGCGCGCTGCGCGTCGAGGGATCGCAGAAGATTCGCGTCGTGCGGCGCTAGCACAGAAAAAAGCCTGATTTATTCGCTTCCATCTCCGCCTCGCGGTAACATTCCATTCTTAGCTACAGCAATTTTTCAATCCTTCAATCAATCCGAAGTCTCGCGCCGCGTGCCCGGCGGCGACGACCTGCTCGAAGAATCTCTTCTTCCGGGACGCGCGCGAGGAAGGGAGAGCCATGAGCTTTGATGTGAGTGCGCAGTCCCTTGCGGGGACGGCAGCGCGAGTCGCAGACCTCGTCACGGATCGCCGTTTACGGGACGCTCTCACCAGGAGCTTCTCCCGTGCGGAGGCCTCGGTCGAGGAGATCGAGCGCTGCTTCGAATTCCTGCCGGCGAAGCGATGGTCCGACGATCTGCTCGCCGTCTTTCTGCACTCGTGGAAATCGACGCACCTGAAGATGCTCGCCATCTACGGCCTGTCGTGCCGGATCCAGCGCCTGGCGATGACCAGTGAAGGCGAGGCCCGGGAACAGCTCTGGATCGCCGCCGCGCGTAACGCCGAGACGAGCTACGAAGACCTCGGCATCGATTACGACGGCGTGACGCACGCGTCGCTGTACGACGACATGGCGCGCTCGTTCGTCCCGAGCGACGCCTGGCAGATGGAATCCAACGGACTCCCCGCGGCGCTCGAGTTCAAGCGCTGGGTCTACGAACGGATGGTCGTCGACGACATTCCGACGGGACTGCTGACGAACATGTTCTCGGAGATCTACAACCACGCCGAATACTCGCTGGCCCTCGAAGCCTTCACCGGGTACGTCGACGTGCACTATCACTTCACCGAGGCGGAGAAGACGCGGGCGCTCTGCTACATCGGCGCGCACGTCGCCGGCGAGACGGAGCTCGGTCACTTCCTCGTGGTCGTCGAAGCGCTCGATCGGTACAACCGTGCCCGAGGAATCGAGATCGATTACGAACGCGCGGAAGTCCTCTTTACCGAGTATCTCGAGCGCCTCGGAGCCGCCATGCGAGAGCTGCGACTTCGGATGGAGAGCGAGATCGAGACATGGCGTCCGCGTCCGTAGCGCTTCCGTACACGGAGCTCGTCGAAAGCGCCGCCGCGATCGAGGCCATTCACGCGTACATCGGCCGGCTCTCGGCGGATGCAGCCGGGCGGCGGCTGCGGGGCGAGGAGGTGTGCGACCAGGATTTCCCGGTCGAGCTCTTCGCACTCCGGCCCGCCCGCACGACGCTTCCGCCGCTCGTGCTGCTCGGAGGCATGGGACCGCTGGCCGGCGCGAAAGGCTTTGCCCGGGCGTGCTCGATCTTCGGTGAGAGCCGCGAGATCGTCCTCCTGCAGGCCTGTGCGATTCCGGATCGAACGCGCGCAATCCTGGCCGGCGTGCGCTCGCCGGAGCAGGTGACGCTCGTCCGCGAGCTCGAAGCCGCGCTGCATGAGGCAATCGATCACGTCGTTTCGCTGCGACGTCCCATCGACATCATTGCGCTCTGCAACGCAGTTCACGTGTTCCTTCCCGAGGTGTTCGCGCGGATGAATAGCGACGTCGTGCGGTCGATCTCCCTCGTGGAGTGTGTCGTCGACGAGCTGCGGCGGAGACGCTCGCGACCGGCGCTGATCCTCGGCAGCCTCGGGACGCGGACCGCTCGGATCTTCGCGCGGCGGCTCGACGAAGAGGGGATCGCCTTCCGCGAACCGTCCCCGCGCGCTCAGGAGACGTTGACGCGCGCCATTTACGAAGGGCTCAAGGCGCTCGACTGGGAGACGGCATCCGCCGCGGGGGAGGCGGTCTTCGGCGAAGAGACCGGATGCATCGTCGCCGCGTGCACGGAGATCCCCGAGATCCTCGATCTTCTGAAGCGGACCGGAAGCGACGATCTCAAGCGAAGACTCGCGCGCATCGACGTCGTCGATCCCGTGGAGCTGGCGTTGCACGCGGGAGCCGCATGAACGACCGCGTCCGCCGGCACTACGACGCATTCTTCGCGCAGTTCACGCCCGAGCGTCATCGGCAGTACGTGTCGGGACTCGAGGAGGCGATCGGTCCCCACATCTACAGATTCGCGACGACGCCGCTCTTTCTCCCCGAGGAGGGGTACGCCAGGCTCGTAGCGATCACGAATGCCGTCGTGAAATTGCTCGCCGCGCCCGGCTATCAGGAACTGGTTACGCGCACGCCATGGTTCATGGCGCAGTATCCGTTGCAGCGTTCCGACTACTTCGGCTGCGTCGATTTTCACGTCGGTGACGAGGGGGAGAAGATCATCGAGGTGAACTTCTGTCCGCCCGGACATGTCGGTCTGACCGAGATGTTCGAGCGGCGCTTCCACGAGGCGTTCGACCTCGCGCCGGCGCGCCGGATGAACGAGGGGTTCGAGAAGGCCTTCGTCGATCGCGTCACGGACCACGGCCGTCACGGGCGCGTCGCCATCGCCGTCAACCACGGAGTCCGAAGCAAGAACTACTTTCCCCACTACCGCTACGTCGCCCGGATCTTCGCCGAGCATGGCGTCGACGCGAGGCTCGTGTACGCGAAGGACGTCGAGCTCGACGCCGGCTCACGGCCCTCCTGGAACGGAGAGAGCTTCGACCGGATCTTCAACCTCGTGATCCCCCGCAACATGCAGTACGAGCCGGAGCCGTTCGAGCGGTACATGGAAGCCTTCCGTGCACACCCCGCGCTTTTCTTTCCGAACCCGCTCGGCTGGAAGCTCGCCACCAAGGCCTTCCTGACGGTCTGCTCGAACCTGGGAAGCGAGAGCTTCGGGATCGCGAAGGAGGACCGGGAGTGGATCGAGAGCGCGACGCTGGAGACGCGTCACCTCTCCGGATTTCGCGACTCCGGCGATGTTGTCGATCACTTCGGCGATCTGTCGAATGTCGTCCTGAAGCCGCTGGACGACTACCACGCGCGGGGCGTGTTCATCCGTCCTTCGACCGAGGAGCTGGAGCGCGTGTTTGCCGACGACCGGGACCGGTACGTCGTGCAACGCTATTTTCCGAGCGACGTCAGGCCGTACATCTCGCCGGAAGGGGAGATGGGAACACACCACCACTCCGTGAGGGTCGGATTCGTCGACGGCCAGGCCTTCAGCGTGCGCAGCTACGGCTACACCGATCCGCTCGGATGGGACGAGATCACGCCCGTCGTGATCGTGTGAGAGGAGACGCATGGAGCCGCCGCGATTCCTCGATTCCGATCCGTTCATCCACTCCCGGCGCTACGCCGCGGAACATGGATGCGATCTCGCGGTCCCTGGCTCGATCGGCATCGGCAGTCTCGTCTGCTACACGCGCCTCGTCGAAGAATTCGCGCTGCGCGCAGGCCGGCCGATCCGGCTGCTGACCGTGCCGCTCGACTGTTCGTACGACGGCCGCCGCTCGGAAGGGGAGAGCGACTATCCGCTCTGGGACGGGAACCCGTTCATCGAGACGATCGTGAATGCCGATCTCGTCGATCCGGCGATCTCCGGGCACCTCAGCGCGGAGATGGACAACTTCTGCCAGTCGCGTCACGAGATCGAGAACCTCTGCGCGCCGTACGGGCTCCGTCCGCGCGCGCTGCGAGGATCGCTGTTCCTCTCGCGCGAGGAGATGCAGTGGGCGCTCGCGGAGCTCTCCGCGCTCCGGCGTCCCGTCATCTGTCTCTGCCCGTACGGACGCTCATCGAGCCTTCCCGGCTCGCCGTGGTATCTCGATCGCTGGCTCGAGCTCGTCGAGGCGCTCGATGGTGTGGCGGGACTTTTTCAGGTGGGGAACGAGAACTTCGATCAGAAGCCGCTGCCGGTGTTCACGCCCGGCACGACGATCCGGAAAATCGTGGCGCTGATCTGGGCGAGCGATCTCTACATCGGATTCGATACCGGCCCGTCGCACATCGCGACCGCGCTTGCAAAGCCGGCCGTGGTTCTGTGGGACGCGGTGCGCAAGGCCCCGCTCGAAGAGGCGAAACAGGCCGGCTTCAGCATCGCCCACATGAACCGATGGGCCTATCCCCAGAACCGGAACCTCGTGATCCTCGGCGAGAAAAACCGCGAGGTACTCGATGGATGCCTCGAGTTTTTCAGGACGAGACCGTGAGCAGTGCCGCGGTGTTGTTTTTGCTGCATGACAACATGGACCGGCTGGCGCGCAACTTCGCGGTGCTCGATGACCGCATGCAGCGCACGTTCAGCGAAGTCGTCTACTGCGTTTATGAAAACGACTCGACCGATGGGACCGCGGAATGGATCCGCCATCTGTCCGCGCGGCGCGATGACGTGCGGCTGCTCTCCGAACAGGGATACCGGCCCGCCATGGCGGATGGACGCGATTCGCGCTCGCGCTACGAACGGATGGCCGCGTGCCGCAACCAGTGCCTCGATCTGGCGCGACAGCACGCGCCGCGGGCCGATTACGCGATCGTGCTGGATATCGACTTCGAGGATTTCGAACAGGTCTACGTCGGCGAGGCGATCCGGGAGATCGATCGCCTCCATCCCGAATGGCAGGCCTTGTGCGGCAGCGGTCTGAGCCAGCGCGATCTCGGCTTTTTCGGACCGAGCATGCGGGTCGTCCCGACGCGCGGGAGTTTGCCCGTGCGCTTGTACGACATCGCGGCCATGGAGACCGACGCAGCGCCGCGCGATGCGCTGGCGGTCGCCACGATGGCCCGTCCGGCACTCCATCCGCCGGTGCGCGTGCGATCCGCGTTCGGCGGCATCGCCGTGTACAGACCCGCGGTGCTCTATGACCTGCATTACGAAGGTTACGACTGCGAACATCTCTCCCTTCACCGTCGCATGCAGGACGTGTTCATGTCTTACAAATTGTGTCCACTGATGGCCTCTCAATGCTGAATATCCGCGCTGCTTACATCAACCTGAGAAACCGCACCGAGCGGCGCGACACCTTTCTCGCGAACAATCGTGCCGAACTGGATGCCGCGGGATTTCCGTGGCGCCGCGTCGACGGCATCGACGGCAGCGAGCTCGCGAATTCGACGGAAGAGTTGATCGCACGCGGGATCATTGCCCGCGGTGGGCTGGGGAAGGATTATCAGCCGCATACCTGGGGGCACCTGGGATGCGCGTTATCGCACCGGTCATTATGGGAAGAGGCGGCCCGGTCGGGAGACAACGACGTCCTGGTCATTCTCGAAGATGACGCACAAGTGAGTCCGCAATTCGGATCCCGGCTGCGTCAGGTGTTGGAATTCGCGGGAAATCGCGAGCACTGGGACATCCTGCATCTGGGATTCAATACAGACGCCCCTCTGACCATTCAGCTCGATTGCCCGCGGATGGAGATCGAGCTGGTCTGCCGCGACAATGGCCGTCCGGTCGATCCCGGAGCGCCATTTGCGATCTCCTGGCCCGAGAAACCGCCGGAGGGTGAACTGCTGCTCGCCCGCGTTCTCGACATCCACGGCATTTGTGGTTACGCGGTGAGCGGACGTGGCGCACAACGCCTTCTCGCGGCCTGTTTTCCGATGACCGCGACGAGCATCGACGGGACCATCAGCCGGAAAACGCGAGAGGGCCTGTTGCAGGCATTGATCGCCATCCCGCCCCTCGTGTTGTCCCCCAACGATCACGCCGATTCCGACACGGTCTCCTCGGCAGCATCCCGTTACAACGAGTTGGTCAACGATGAAGGATAACCGCTACTACGCCGAGGAGTTTCCGCTCGCCATCTATGACTCCAAACCGGTTCCCTGCGGCGACACGCGCGGTTACGAGGTACATATCCTCACATGCGAGCGAGACAGGACGATGGCCTTCTGGGCCTTGAAATCGTTCTATCACCATCTCGGCGAGCGTCCGCCGCTGGTCGTGCATGACGGTGGGTCGCTGTCACCGGAATCATTTCGTCTGTTTGACGACCATTTCCCGGGATGCACTGTCGTACGCGCGGATCGGGCCGATGCCGACTCACGCCTTCGTGATGCATTGAAATCGTTGCCGCTGTGCGAATTGTGGCGGTTCCGGTGCGAATTCCAGCTGGCTAAGAAGCTGTTCGATTTCCCTTGTCTGTCGGAAGAGCCGTTCATTGTGGGCATCGACTCGGATATTTTGTTTTTTCGGCAGCCGCTCGAGATTCTCGAATGCGTGCGAGCGTCGGTGCCGTTCATGTCCTCCGACTATCAGGAGGCATACGACTTCGACGCCCCGGGACTGATTCCCCGTTTGAATTCGGGACTGTTCGGTCTGCGCAGAGACGATTTCGATTTCACGCTGGTCGAGACGCTACTCCAGGCCTCCGTTGACGCTTCTCCCGCGCACCGTTTCGAATTCTGGAAAGGGTGGCTGGAGCAGACCCTGCTGGCCTGCCTGTTCTCGAGAAGCGATGGCGGGCGAGTGCTCGATCTCTCCAGGTATCAGATCTCTTCCATGCTCCTCAGCGACGACACGATCTCGCAGCATTTCGTCAATGACGGTTCCCGCAGCGCGTTTTTCCGCTGGGGCCTGAGAAAGCTCGACGAGGCGGGGTTTCTGGATGTCGTGTAACATCTCTGCGATGCTGTCCGATACATCTCCGTACATGCTGGCTGTTCATCACGAACTTTATCGGCAAGTTGGTGAAACTGGCCGCGCACGCATTGCCGCGGAACTGAGCGATTCGCTTAGAGATCTCGCTTACGCCGGCGTCAGGCACCGACATCCAGAGTACGGCGAGGAGCAGGTGCACGCAGAAGTGTTACGTGTGTTTTATCGATATCGGGCGAAGCCGTGAGCGTTCGCGACGTCTTCGAGAACCTACGCGAGGCTCTGGAAGGTGTAGGCATTCGCGAATTCAACAGGTAAGTGCAACAACTCTCGCGTAAAGCAGAGGTGATCTGGGACACTGACGAATCTTTCCGCCAAGAAAGGGTTCGACATGAGCTATTCCCAGATCACCTCCGA
>Ga0193696_1000022_pt1 | contig 75835 bp, 68 predicted proteins | sample L3m1metaG_FD_145074 | JGI IMG/M metagenome (GOLD analysis project Ga0193696, IMG submission 145074) | Soil microbial communities from a riparian zone of the East river system, Colorado, United States - L3m1 | ecosystem: Environmental > Terrestrial > Soil > Riparian zone | place: USA: East River... | reverse complement strand
CGTCGACCGTTAAGGTGGGCGGCTTTTCGTCGTCCTCGACGTACACGTACGCGGACCCGTTGGTCGTGTAATTCGACGACAGGTACATGTACGCGTTTCGAGTGCCGGTATAGACGTTGTCGTCGATCGGTGTGACGTTGAACGTCTTCGACGTCTCGTTCGGACCGAACGTGAGCGTGCCGTTCACCGCCTGTACCGCACCGCTGTAGACGGTGTAGCCCGCCTGCACTGTCCCGGTCATGTCGCCCGAGCGGATCACCGTAATCGGCTTCGCGCCGCCGTTTTCCTTGATCGTGTATGAGCTCGCGGAGAATCCGACCCGCGGCGGCGGCTCGATGTCGATGATCGACACGGAGGTCGACGGGTTACTGATCGAATAACCCGTGCTGGGACTGGAGATCGTCGCGTTGAAGTAGAGGCTGCCGGTATAGACGTTGTCGTGCAGAGTCGGGACATTGAACGACTTCGTCGATTCGCCGTCGGCGAAGGAGAGCGTGCCCGACGTCGCGGTGTAATTCGTTCCCGCCTTCGCCGTGCCGTCGCTCGTGGCGTAATGGACGGTCGCCGCTCCCTTGTTGTACGTGCGGGTGACGGACACGCTGGCCGTCGTTCCCTCGTTGTACGAGTTCGCGTAATTCACGTACATGTATCCGTAGGCCACGGTGACGGCCGCGCCGGCTGCGCTCGAACCGACGTTGTTCGTCGCCGTCATAATCACGGCGTAGGTGCCGACCGTGTTGTACGTGTGCGAGACGGAATACGGCGACCCGGTGACCGGGGCCGTGCCGTCGCCGAAATCCCAGGTGTACGTGTCGCACGAGCGCTGGCCATAGTAGAGAGAGGCGCCGAACGAAATGCTGTTGCCGACCAGGCAGGGGCTGGAGCTCGGAGAGCCTGACGAGCCATAACAGGGATAGGCGTTGTAGCTGATGTAGTTGACCGTCGGAACGGTGCTGCAGGTCTGCGCGTGCGCCACTGTGGAAATTGCAATGGCGAACAGGACGGCGGCGAGCGTTTTGAGGTGGGGCAACGGAGTCTCCAGATGTGGGTTTTGGCGGAATGCCGGACCGATGGAGATAGTACACAGAAGCCCGTCAAACATGCGCAAAATAAAAAAAGAGCGAACCGAAGTCCGCCCTCGCCAATATTCGGCGTTTTCCTACGTTAGCGATTACTTCGCGCCGGGCCGCAGTCGCTGCGCGCAGCCGCCGTCCGCGTCGTACGGCGAGACGTAGCGGAATGCCGCGGGGAGCACGACGAACGTGCCGTCGGTGAGCCGGATCGAAACGTCGGCCGCTCCGACTTCGCCCGCCGGTGCCGTCGCGCGAATCGTGTTCGGGTCGACGACCGTGACGTTCGTCGCCGGCACATGTCCGATGAACAGCGGCAGTCCAGTCGTGAAGCCGCCGCCGTGTGCTTCGATGCCGACTCCACCGGCCGAAGTCGCGCATCCCGGCACGACGGAGTCGATCGCGACGCTCGACGCCGTCACCGTGAACTGCGGCCCGCTGGCGATGACGATGTGCATCATGTCGAGCAGCGTCACCGGGTACCCACCGGCGGCGAAGCCAGGCGGCACGCGAACAGTTGCCCGGGCGCCGAGCGATGTCGACACGGTCTGCAGCGGCTTCGTGCCGAGTCCGAATGTGTAGATCGGCCGAAAGCCGAGGCCTTCGATGTCGAAGAGCGATCCGGCGGCACCGCTCGACGGATTGATCTTTCGTACCTGCGTCGGCGAAGGATCGAGCAGCGTGAACGCGACGCCGGCAGCGGACATCCGGCCGGCCGGCTCCATGACGTTGATCGTGTACGACGCGGCCGGCAGATCGGGCACGTGCACGAGGATCGTGTCAGGCGTCGTCGAGAAGACCGGCGCGGCGGTCGCGCCGAAGAGCACCGAGTCGCCGGGACGGAAGTTCGCGCCAAAAACACGGACGTCGATGCCGGGACGGCTGATGTTCGGCGAAACCGCGTTCACGGTCGGCGCTGGATCATTTCCCGTGACGAACGCGAACGGATGATCGGCCAGACGCGGACTCGCGCCGGGACAGCGGAGCGTGACGTTCGCATTGCCGGCCGCATGCGGCGGCGTGACGCCGATCAGCGCCATCGGGCTCTCCGGTTTCACGCCTCGAGCCGGAACATCATCGAAGAAAACGCTGCAGTCGCCGCCAATGCCGTTGTCGTCGAACACGCGGAAGTACGTGCCGCCCGCGCTGGAGCCCGAAGCGGGCGTGAGGCTCGGCGACAGCGTCGCGGTGTATCGGAATGCATTCGGCTTCGTGGCCGACTTTCCGCCGCAGGTCAGGGACAGACTGACATTGCCGATGGTGTGAGCCGCCGTTTTGAACGTGAGCTGCGTCGGGCTGACGACCGTCGCCGGCACCGGCACTCCTTCGCCGCCGAGCAAAGCGGTGCACGGTGCGACGAAGTTGCTGCCCGTTACGGTGACGTCAGTGCCGCCCGCGACCGATCCGATTCGGGGCGTCAATGAATCGCTGACCGGTGGCGGTGCTCCGTTGAAGTCGTCATTGAGGATCTTGCAGACGGCGTATGGCCGCGCGACGCCGACGGCCGGATCAGCCGCCGTGAGATTGACGCGGAATGCCTCGTCCGATTCGACGTCCGTGTCGCCTTTGATCTGCACGGTGAACGTCTTCGTCGTTTCGCCGGCATTGAACGTGACGGTGCCGCTCGCCGCGACGTAATCGTTTCCTGCGGTCGCGGTGTCGTTCTGGGTCGACCAGTTGAACGATGCGGACGTCGTGAGCGCGGGATTCATTTCGGCGGTGAACGTCGCCGTTCCGGTTGCGCTGTTTCCCTCGCTGATGCTGATGTCGGCGACGTTGATCGGCGGCGCCGCCTCGTCGTCCACGACAGTGATGCCGGCGGAGGAGTCGCCGAGCTTCGCATTGTCGACCGATTGCTCATCGAGCGTCACACGCGCCGCGCGCGGGCCGGTGTACTGGCTGTCGTTGATCGGAGTGATCGTGATCGTCTGCGTCGTCTGGTACGGAGCGAACGAGAGGAATTGATCCGCCGCGGTCGCCACGCCGCCGCCGGTGATCGAGTAGAACAAGGAGCACGCGGTCGTGACGTCGCCGGTGCGGACGATCTTCACCAGCGGAACGGGGCCGGCATTCTCCGCGATCGTGTACGACGTGGGGGAGACGCTGATCACGGCTCCGGATGTGGCCGCGACGGCAGACGAACTGGGAAAGAGAAGGGACAGCGCGACTGCAAGAGTGCTGGTGCGCATAGGCGTTGGACCGTCCTCGTTCTAACACGAGGACGGCCCAACGCCGTAATTATCGAGCGAACACCGCATCGACCGGCGTGATCTTCACGTTCTCCGGCTTGATGTTCAGCTTGTACGACCCGATGACCTTGTCCTCGTCCGCCAGCTCCGGCTTCGGCGCGTCGTACTTGATCGACGACGGCTCGTCCCTGACCAATTGATCGCGCAGCCCCTCGGCATCCTTGGTGATGTAGACGAGGGAGAGGTTTTTCGCGGAGAGATATTTTTTGACCGCGCGATTGACGTCGTCGCGCGTCAGTTTCGCGTACTGGCCGCGCATGTACTCCGTGTACTCCGGAATGCCGAACCACCAGGAATCGAGCGCGTATCCGAGGCGCTGGTCCTGGGAGGCGGTGATCAGGTAGGTGTTCTTCATCAGGTAGTCGCGCGTCGTCTCGAAATCTTCCTGCGACAGACCGTTGTCGATGAGCTTCTGCAGCTCGTACAGCGCGATGCGCGTGCTCATGTGCGCGTTCGCCGGCACGACCGGACGGATCCAGATCTCGAACGCCTGCGAACGGCGGGCGATGTTCGGGCTGGGGAAGAACTGTCCTCCCGGCCGGGTGAAGAACTCGATGTAGGTGTAATCGCCGTAATTGAGGCCGCGCACTTCGCGGATGCGCTTATAGAGCCGTCCGCTCGATGCGCGATGCTCGCCGAGCCAGGCGCGCGCGATGTTCAGCGCGGCGAAGTCGGCGCTCTCGCGCGTCACCGGAATGGGGAAGCCCATGGAGATCGCCGTGGCGCGCGTGTCCTTCTGCACGATCTCCACTTCGAGTCCCTGCGGATGATGCCCCTCGATCGCGGCGAGTGTTTTCTTCCCCTCGTGCACTGTGCCGGCGGGGAGCGCGGCGAGCTCGCTCTGCAATTGCGCGAGCATCGCGTCGGGATAATCGCCGGAGAGGCCGATGACGAGATTGCCGCGCGTGTAATTCGCGGCGATGAATTGCTTCACGTCGTCGACGGTGATCGACTCGATGCCGGCGATCGTGCCGGCGACGGGATGCGCGTACGACGTTCCGGGGAAGAGATTCTGGATCAGCCGCTCTTTACCGAGCTCTTCTTCGTTGTTATTGCGGAGGTCCTGCTTCAGGAAATTGAGCTGCGACTCCTTGACCCGCTGGAAGTCTTCGTCGCGATAGCCGGGGGAGAGGAGCGTCGGCAGCACGACCTCGAAGAATTTCTGCCAGTTGTCCTTGTGAATCGAGCCGGTGATGGTGGTCAGGTCTTTGTCGACCTGCGAGGTCCAGACGCCGGCGACCGGATAAAGCGCGCGGCTGATCTCCGAGATCGGCATCGACTTCGATCCGGCCTCGGTGACCATCGACGACGCGAGCGCGGCGAGACCTTCCTTGCCGGCCGGATCGCTCGACGAGCCGGCGTTGAACAGCAGCTTCACCTCGACCTGGGGAAAGACGGAGTGCTGCTTCACCACGCGCAGGTCGGAGCTCGTGCTCTTCGCGGCGGTACTGCCGGACGACGACATCATCGGCAGCGCGGAGATCGCCTCCGGCAGCGGATCCTTCGACAGCGTGGTCACGACGAGCGCGTTGTCGGTGATGTACTTCTTTGCCATGGCCTGAATGTCGGCCGGGGTCACCGCATCGAGCTGCTTGTAGTAGTTGTTGACGGTGTTGAACGAGCGGTTGAAGTGAACGAACGTGGCGAGCGTGGCGGCGATCGCCTCGGTCGTATCGAGCGAGCGGACGAACGCGTAGCGCAGATTCGCTTTCGCGTCGTTGACCCGCTGCGCCGGCTCCTGCTTGTTGCGCAGCCTGGTGAACGCGTCGAGGATCGCATCGCGCACGGCGACCGAGTCCTTGCCGTCCTTCACGCGGGCGAAGACGGTGTAGAGCGACGGGTCGACATGCGAATCGTTGAAGACGAAGAGACGGTCGACTTTCTGCTCCTGCTCCACGAGCCGCTTGTAGAGATCGGAGGTGTCGCCGAATTCGAGATCGAGCGCGATGTCGAGCGCCGGGATGTCCCTGGAGGTCTCATTGAAGCCGGGGACCCGGAAGGCGACGGTGACCCAGGGGAGCGTCTGCGAGGGCCAATCGACGTGCGCATAGGTCGCTTTCTTCGGCGCCGGCTCGGCGGGGATGTCTGCCTTGTACGTGCCGGGCTTCCAGTGACCCCAGTATTTCTCGACCAACGGGATGACCTTGGCCGGATCGACGTCGCCGGCCACGATCACGGTGACGTTCTGCGGCCGGTACCAGCGGCTGAAGAACTCTTTCGAGTAGTCGTACTGGTTCGGCATGTCCTCGATGTCTTTGATGAAGCCCATCGTGGTGTGCTTGTAGGTGTGCGCGGTGAAGGCGGCGTCGCGCTGCACCTCGAGGATCTTGCGGATCGGGCTCGCCGAGTTCTTGTTGTACTCACCGAGCACCGCGCGCGACTCGGTCTTGAAGACCTCGGGGGCGTACGAGAGGTGCTGGAAGCGGTCGGCCTCGATCTCCAGGATCTTCGCCAGGTCTTCCTTCGCGAACGTCGTGTAGTAGTTCGTGTAGTCGTCGCTGGTGTAAGCGTTCTGCCGCGCGCCCGCTTTCTGGATCACGGCGTTGTACTTGTCGGGCGGATAGCTCGGCGTGCCGCGGAACATGATGTGCTCGAAGAAATGGGCGAAGCCCGACTTCCCCGGCTCGATCTCGTTGCGCGACCCGGTCTGCACCGGGATCTGCAACGAGACGATGTTCGGCAGCCCGGTGGGGACGACGATGACCTTGAGCCCGTTGGCCAGCGTCTTCTCCGTGGCGTGGAAGGGGAGGATGTTGTTCTCGGGCGCCTTCTTCGCCGGCGTCGCCGCCTGAGCCAGCATCGGCAGCAGGAGCACGCACGTGGCGAGGAGCGTTCGGATTCGAAGCATGGGGACTCCTTCGATTTTGATTGGCTTGCTGAGTTGCTGGGTTAGCAGCAACTAATTTGTGACCGTTTCCTCATCCGGAACGATCGGCCCTTCCTTCAGATCCTCGCGGATGATCAGGTCGAGGAAGAGCTCCCGGACGCCGTTCTGTCCGCTCTGGCTGAAGACGCGGCGGACGTCCGACGGCTGGAGGCGGATGCCGGTCATCGTCTCGAGGTACTGGCAGAAGACGACGGCGCGCGAGCGGAAGGAGATGACCAGGATGAGCAGCAGGACCGTCGCGAAGGTCAGCGGCATCCACAACATCGTCGGCATGGGCGGATTCTATAGCGGCATCGATCCTGCTGAAAAACAGTTGCCGGTCAACTGGCGTACACTTTCCATCAATGCCGAAACTCCTCTTCTACACCGGCACGGCGTTCTGCCTTTTCCTCGCGCTGACCAGCGCGGTGGAATCGAGCCGGGAGCTGCAGAGCGGAATGGTCACTTTCATCGCCCTGCACGGTTTCCCGCTCCGGCCGGCGGCGAGTGCGGGGTGGGCCATCATGGTGGCGATGCTCGCCGGCATGGCCACCGCGGCGATCTTCCTCCGGATGGCGGCGCTCCTCGCGGCGCGCAATCTCTTCGCCGCGTTCCTCGCGCTCTTCTCCGTCGGCGGTGCGGTGACGTCACTGACCTGGCTGCTGCTGCTGCAGGCGCGGATGATCCCGCAGCTGCACGGCGCCGGCCCGTCCCTGGAGTCGCTCTCCGAGATGCACTTCGCGGCGATGATGATGCTCGGCTACTTCATCTCGCTCTCGATGCTCGCGCTGCGTCCCTACTTCCGCATCCAGGCCAGCCGCGTCCTCTCGGCCCTCGTCTTCTTCCCGCTCCCGCTCTTCCTGCTGATGCTGATGCAGGAGCTCTTCACCAAGACTTCACCCGCGCCGCTGCCGGCGAGCAGCCCGGCGTCGCTCGTGTTCCTCGCCGTCCTGGCGGTGCTCTTTTTCGCCATCTCCATTCACTGCATCCGCCACCGCCATCTCTTCCTGGAGATGACCAACCTGCGCGAGCTACTCGACACCCGCGTCGATCCGACCGCGCGAGGCAACCGCCGCACGATCGGCGGCGTCGCCTTCGACTCGTAGCGCAGCTGCCGTGCATACGCGCGATGCTTCTGCGCGCGACGCGTTCCACGTGCGCCAGTCGCCGGTTTGTTTCCGGTTCGTGCATGGGAGATTCGCCGCGACCAGCGCCGGATCGGCGTCGTGACTGAGCGAGATCAGATACGGCACGTCGAGCGCGTGCTTGTTCGCGACGTTCGTCCGGACGATCAGCGCGTCGGGATTGATCGCGTGCAGCGCGATCACGGTGACCAATCCGCAGGCCACCGCGCCGATGAAGAAATGCTGACGGCGTCCGGTGAGCACGGTCGCGGCGAACCACGCGAGGAGCGCGGCGAGGAGGAACATGAACGCCGTGGTGTAGACGCGCAGCTCGGTCAGGCCGAATGCATCGACGTAGAGCTGCATGCGGCGATACGCGGAGACGAGGATCACGAACACCAGCAGCACCTGCGCGAGCGCGAGGAGGCGGAAGAGCTTCAGGCGGCCGCTCTTGTCGATCAGCCACTCCGCGATGAGCAGCAGCGGCAGCACCAGCGCGGCGACGGCCACGAGCTCGAAGAAGCCGCGGCGCGCGTATTCGGCGTAGGTGAGCTTCGGCGCGACTTTCACCAGCGCCGCGCCGCCGAAGAAGTAGCGGAGCTGCACGGCGACGAAGAGGGCGAAGAGGATGTCGACGAGCGCGATGGCGACGTTCGTCTCCGCTGCGGCCAGGCGAAACCACGAGGGGCGCTCGAAGTCGGGCAACTCACTCGGCACCAGCATCGAGCGAAGGAATCCCGCCGCCGGCACGGCAATCAGGAGCGTGAACAGGACGTGGCCGATGACCCGCGGGAAGTCGATGTTGAAGATGTTCAGGAGGATCGACGCGAACGCCGCGTCGGCGGAGGTGAGCAGGGCGATGAAGATCAGCAGCAGGGGAACGGCGATGAGGAATCCGCGCAGCACGACCAGCGCGCGCCGCGTGATTGTCCCGGGCTGCATCTCGCGCCACTTGATGTCGACGAAGAGCGCCTGGAAGATCCCGCTGACCGAGAACGCCGCGCTCATCACCAGCGCCGCCGCGACCGACAGGATCCCCGCCGCCCACTCCCGCACGCCGCGTGCGCGAAGCGAGAGGAAGGCGAAGAAGAGGAGGAGCAGCAGGAAGTCGAGTGCGGCGAGTCTCGGGGAGTCGCGCCAGGCGATGCCGGCGGCTGCGATCAGCGCGCCGGCCGCTCCGAAAACCATCTCGCCGGGACGGCGGATGAGCCAGGCGGCGACGGAGAGGAAGAGCACGGTCCAGATGGCGACGTTGATGCCCATCGGCATCGCCCGAAGGAGGAGGTCGCCGGTGATTCCGAGGAAGAGAGCGGCGGCGATTAGTTTCATGAAAAGTACTTTACACTATAAAGTTGACGGAGACGACCGGGAGGCCTCCGGCGGGCGGGCACGGCCCGCGGCGTTTGTCTTCGCGTAAATCGTGTTCGGTGCGAGACGCGCGAGTTCAGGCTGGGCCAACAAGCGCTGCGGGCCGTGCCCGCCCGCCGGAGGCCTCCCGGTCGTCTCCCTTTCGCCTTGATAGAATGAAGTCCTCACTCATGTCCTTCGTTCATCTCCACCTCCACACCGAATACTCACTCCTCGACGGCGCCAGCCGGCCGGAGGCTCTGGCCAAGCGCGTGGCTCAGCTCGGGATGCCGGCGTGCGCCATCACTGACCACGGCAACATGTTCGGCGCGGTCGAGTTCTACAACGCCATGAAAGGCGTCGGCGTGAAGCCGATCATCGGCTGCGAGATGTACATGGCCTACGGCTCGCGCTTCGACAAATCGAGCGTGGAAGACCAGCAGGCCGACGCGGGAGCGAACAACCACCTCATCGTCCTGGCCTCGAATGACAAGGGCTACAAGAACCTCGTCAAGCTGGTCAGCGCCGGATACACCGAGGGGTTTTATTACAAGCCGCGGATCGACAAAGACCTCCTGCGCGAGCATCGCGAGGGACTGATCGTCCTCTCGTCGTGCCTCAAGGGTGAGGTCTCGCAGAACCTGGCCAACGGCAACTACGGCCGCGCGCGCGATGCCGCTCTGCAGTTCAAGGACATCCTCGGCGCGGAGAACTTCTTCCTCGAGATCCAGGACCACGGCATCCCCGATCAGCAGAAGATCGTCCCGATGATGGCGCGCCTCGGCGAAGAGACGGGGTTGCAGCTCGTCGCCACGAACGACTCGCATTACCTCAGCAAGGACGACGCGTTCGCGCACGAGGTCCTCCTCTGCATCGGCACCGGCAAGACGCTCGGCGACGAGAAGCGGATGAAGTTCTACAGCGACGACTTCTACGTGAAGGGCTCCGACGAGATGGGTCGCGTCTTCCGCGACTATCCCGAGGCCATCGCGAACACCGCGCGCATCGCCGAGCGGATCAACATGTCGCTCGACGTCAAGGGACATCACCTGCCGAAGTTTCCGGTGCCGCCGGGGAAAGACATCGCCGGCTATTTCGATGAGGTCGTGCGCAAGGGATTCGAGCGCCGTATGGCGGTGCAGCGGCGCCGCAAGCACGAGCCGCAGGAGTACCTGGAGCGGCTGGAGCGCGAGATCGACATCATCAAGACGATGGGCTTCCCCGGCTACTTCCTGGTGGTCTGGGATTTCATCAAATACGCCAAGGACAGCGGCATCCCGGTGGGACCGGGACGCGGTTCAGCCGCGGGATCATTGGTTGCCTACTCGATGGGGATCACCGACGTCGATCCGCTCGAGTACGACCTCCTCTTCGAGCGCTTCCTCAACCCCGAGCGCATCTCGATGCCTGACATCGACGTCGACTTCTGCATGAACAATCGCGGACGCGTCATCGAGTACGTCCGAGAGAAGTACGGCAAGGAGAACGTCGCGCAGATCATCACGTTCGGAACGATGGCGGCGAAGTCGGTCGTGCGCGACGTCGGCCGCGTGCTCGGGCTGCCGTACGGTCTGGTCGACAAAGTGGCGAAGACGATTCCGGGCGGACCGGGCGTCACGCTCGACGATGCGAAGCGCGATTCACCGGCGCTGGTCGAGGCGATGAAGAACGACGCCGAGGTGGCGAAGATCGTCGAGATCGGGCTGCGCCTCGAGGGGCTCTCGCGTCACGCCGGCATGCACGCGGCGGGCGTGGTCATCACGCCGGAGCCGGTGACGACGTACGTGCCGCTCTACCGCACGAACCGCGATGAAATCGTCACGCAGTTCGACATGAACGTCGTCGAGAAGATGGGTCTTCTCAAGATGGACTTCCTCGGGCTGCGCACGCTCACCGTCATCCACGACGCGGTGAAGTCGGCGGAGCACGAGACGGGCGAGAAGATCGACATCGATTCCCTTCCGCTCGACGACCCCGAGGTCTTCCGGCTCTTCCAGGAAGGGCGGGCGAAGGGCGTGTTCCAGTTCGAGTCGGGCGGCATGGTCGACCTGCTGCGCAAGTCGAAGCCGACGCGGTTCGAAGACCTCGCGGCGCTCAACGCGCTCTATCGGCCGGGCGCGCTCGACGCCGGCATGGTCGACGAGTACGTGAAGCGCAAGAACGGCTCGTCGAAGGCGCGGTACCTCGTGCCGGCGATGAAGGAGATCCTGGAGGAGACGTACGGCGTCATCGTCTACCAGGAGCAGGTCATGCAGATCGCGCAGCGCGTGGCCGGCTACTCCCTCGGACAGGCCGATCTCCTGCGCAAGGCGATGGGCAAGAAGAACGCGGAGATCATGGCCGCGGAGCGCGAGAAGTTCGTCGGCGGCGCGATCACGCAGGGATACGAGAAGAGAAAAGCGAACGAGATTTTCGACTACATCGAGCCGTTCGCGCGCTACGGCTTCAACAAGTCGCATTCGGTCGCGTACGCACTGGTCGCGTACCAGACGGCGTGGCTGAAGGTGCATCACCCGCGGCACTTCATGGCCGCGCTGATGTCGAGCGAAATGGATCGCACCGAGGCCGTCGTGAAGTTCATTCACGAGGCGAAGTCGATGGGCATCGAGGTGCTGCCGCCCGACGTCAACGAATCGAACATGTTCTTCACCGTCGTCGGTCCGAACATCCGTTTCGGCCTCGGCGCGGTGAAGGGAGTGGGGGAGAGCGCCATCGAGTCGGTCCTCCAGGCGCGGCGGCGGATCGGGCGGTACACGTCGCTGCTGCAGTTCTGCGAGGAAGTCGACCTGCGCGCCTGCAACAAGAAGGTGCTCGAGGCGCTGATCAAGTCGGGGTCGTTCGATTTCATGGGGACGACGCGCAAGGCGCTGTACGAGAAGCTGGAGTCGACCGCGGATTCCGCGCAAAGGACGAAGGACGAGAAGGAGCGGGGGCAGAACTCGCTCTTCGGGATGTTGGCGTCGACCCCTCACCCCCGGCCCCTCTCCCCGCAGGGTGGGGCGAGGGGAGATGAAGGCGAATGGCCCGAGGAGGAGAAGCTCCGCTACGAAAAAGAGACCCTCGGCTTCTACGTCTCGGGGCATCCGCTCAACAAATACTCCGCCGAGTTGAAGCTCTTTTCGAGTGCGAACACCGACACGCTCTACCGCTTCGTCGATCAGACGGTGAACATCGGCGGGATCGTCTCGCAGATGAAGAAGTCGAAGATCAAGAAGGGGCCGAACGAAGGAAAGATGATGGCCAAGTTCGTCCTCGACGATCAGTACGGGTCGGTGGACGTGGTTGTCTTCAGCGATCTCTACGCGAAGTACGCGAAGTGGCTCGACAACGGCGTCGCCATCCTGCTCACCGCCGCGGTGAAGGACACCGGCGGGCAGGTCGGGGGACGCAGCGCGTCACTGCAATCGGCCGAGCAGTCGGCGCAGCGGATCGACGACGAATACGGCGGGCATCCCGAGGATCGGGCCGCGCGCATCTCGGCGTACGAGCTCACCGAGGACGATCTCGATCGCGATCCGAAAGAGCTGGAGCGGGAGAAGTACGGAGATCGGACGGACAACTTCGCGTTGTTTGGAACGCCGGGAGCGGCGTCCGAGGAAGAGGCGTTCAACGAAGCGGCGGCGGCAATCGAGACGCCGGCCGAGCCGCAGTTCGCGACACATGCCGCGGCGTTCGCCGAGTCGCCGATCACGCCGGAGCTCAACGCGCTGGAGATCGTGCCGCTCGACGGCATCCGCGACAAGAAGGTGAAAGAGATCACGCTCGAAGTGCGCTACGCCGACATGGACGAGGATCGCATCAAGCGAATCCGCGAGATCTTCGAGGACCATGCCGGCGAGGTGCCGGTGAGCATCACCATCGTCGACGTCCCGCCCGAAGTGGGAAACGGCGCGGTGCGGATGAAAATCAACCATCATTTCCGGGTGCAGCCCGGACCAGCCCTGACCGCCGCCCTGGAAGCGGCACGCGTCCGACCGCAATACATTTTTGATGTGAGGTCCAACCATGCCGCCTGAAGAACAGAGCTACTCGTCGCATCGCCGGTTTCATCCGCTGTTTCACTTCTTCGCCTTCCCGATCCTGGCGATCAATTTCCTCTTCCATCTCTACATGCTGTGGCGAAATCCGTCCCTGATCATTTTGTGGAGCTGCTTCGTGGCCGCGGCGCTGGTGGCCTCGGTCTTCCTCGCGCGCTACTACTCGCTGCGCCAGCAGGACCGGATCATCCGGCTCGAAGAGCGGCTGCGTCTGCAGACGCTGCTGCCGGAAGATCTCCGCTCGCGCGTCAACGAGCTGCGGACGGCGCAACTGATCGGCCTCCGCTTCTGCAGCGATGAAGAGCTGCCGGAGGTCGCGCGCGCAGTGCTGGCGGGAGAGGTGAAGTCGCAGGACGAGATCAAGCGGCAAGTGCAGCAATGGCGCGCGGATCATCATCGCATCTAGTTGGCAGTGGTCCGTTGGCCGTTGACAGCTACGGCCAACGGCGAACGGCCCACGGCCAACATGCTTTCCGCGCTGATCATCATCGATGTCCAGAAAGCGATCGACGACCCCAGCTGGGGCGCCGATCGCAACAATCCCGATTGCGAGGCGAACATCGCGCGCCTCCTCGCGTGCTGGCGCTCGCATGGCTGGCCGGTCTTTCACGTCCGCCATCTCTCGCGCGAGCCGCAATCGACCTACCATCCGGGCCAGCCGCTCTGCGAGTTCAAGGATGAAGCGCGGCCGCTGCCCGGCGAACGGATCATCGACAAGTCGACGAACAGCGCGTTCATCGGCACGACGCTGGAGCGTGAATTACGCGACGCCGGTATCGATCGCGTGGTGATCGCGGGCGTCATCACGAACAACTCCGTCGAGGCGACGGCGCGGATGTCGGGCAACCTCGGCTTCGACACGATCGTCGTGAGCGACGCGACCGCGACCTTCGGCCGCCGCGACTTCGACGGTCATTGGCGGACCTCGGCGGAAGTGCACGCGATGTCGCTGGCGAACCTGCAGGGCGAGTACGCGACGGTGGCCGGCACCGCCGAAGTCATAGACACTATTCAGCTATACTCCGTTTCAGGGTCGTAAATAACTTCACAACGCAGGGGAGAGCGGGCTGATGGGACTCTTAGCAAGAACGCGCATCGCGCTCGCTGTGGCCCTGTTCGCGGCCGCCTCCGCGGGGTACTCCGCGGACTGCCTCTCCAACTACATCCTGCTCAGCGAGCGGGGGTTCCAGCCGAACCACCCGGCCGGTCCGGTCGCCTGGAACGGCTCGGTCCTCGCGGTCGCGCGCGCGACCCCTGGCATCCCGGTCACACTCTCGCTCTATGACTCGAACCTGATCCAGCTCACGCCGGAGCGGACGGTCACAACCTCGCCCCTCGGCCGCTCGCTGAAGCTCCTCACCAACGGCAGCAAGTTCGCCCTCGTCTTCGTCGCCTCCTCGGGCAAGATCGCGTTCCAGGAGATCGCGCCCGACGGCACGGCGCTCGGCGCGGAACGTCAGATCGGCGCGTCGCATGGCGTCTTCAACGACCAGGAGCTCGACGCGACGTACAACCCGGGCGCCGACAAGTGGGAGATCCTGTACAGCGTCCCGGTGACCGCCGATTTCGGTCTGTGGATCACCACGATTCCGGCTGGCGCCGTCCAGGGCGCGATCACCGACATCCGGCTGCAGACTTTCATCACCTCGCTGCAGCCGACGCCTCGCATCGCCGCGGCGGCGAACGGCACGATCGCCGTCTCGTGGTACCGGCCGAACAACGACGTCAACACCTACTTCATCGCGCTCTACGATCAGACGCTCGGATTTCCGTCGAGCTCGTTCGTCGCATCGACGAACGTGTCGCTCCCGATTCTCACCTCGACCGGCAACACGTTCGCGCTGCTCTACCAGGCACCGATCGCCGGCGGCACGGAGCTCCGCTGGATGCGCTTCAACGCGGGCGGCGCGGTCACCAACGCCGACGCGCGCCTGCTGATCGGCAGCGGCATCGACGTCGTTCCGATCTCGATCCTCTTCAATCCGACGCTCGCCGAATGGGCCGTCACGTACATGGATGCGGCGGTCGGCTTCGTGAACTTCCAGGGCGACTACCGCATCCGCCGCCTCACCCCCGCCGGCACGCTGATCAGCGACACGATCTTCACGCCCGACGCGAACAGGCAGGTCATCCCGGGCCGCTTTCCGATCGCCACGAACGGACAGTCGTACTTCGGATCGATCGAGCGCTTCTACTCGACGATCGAAGGGTCGGATTCATACCTTGTGAAACACTGCCCGCTCGACGCGACGGCGAAAGCGACGAACCCGACGCCGGTCACCCGCACGCCGTTCACCTTCACCGCGACCGCCAGCGGCGGCGTCCAGCCGTACACCTACACGTGGGACTTCGGCGACTTCACCGAGCTGCGTCACGAGCGGACGTTCCAGCACGGCTACGAGCGCACCGGGACGTACACGGTCACGCTGACCGTGACGGATGCGTACGGCGACAAAGCGGTGCGGACGACGACGGTGACGGTGGTGGATACGATCCGGCGGCGGACGACGAAGCATTAGCCACTTCGTCCTTCTCCCCCGCCGCGCGGGGGAGAAGGTGCCGCAGGCGGATGAGGGGGCGGATGTTCGCGGCAGGGACGGCCCCTCATCCGCGCGCCGCGCACCTTCTCCCCGTGCGCGGGGAGAAGGAAGAATTACACCGCGATTAGCTCGAAGAACTCCTCCGCCCCCACCGGTGCCTTGATCAGATAGCCCTGCATCTGATCGCACGAGTAGTGCTTGAGGAAGTTCGCCTGCTCGCTGAACTCGACCCCCTCGGCGATCACCTTCAATCGCAGCGAATGGGCCATGGCGATGATCGCGGTGACGATCGCGGCGGTGTCGGGATCGGAGTTGATGTCGCGCACGAACGACTGGTCGATCTTCAGCGTGTCGATCGGGAAGCGCTTCAGGTAGCTCAGCGATGAATGGCCGGTGCCGAAGTCGTCGAGCGAGATGCGGATGCCGAGCTTCTTCAGGTCGTACAGCGTCCGAACGCTCGCCTCGGGACTCTGCATCGCGCTCGACTCGGTGATCTCGAGCTCCAGCAGGCGCGGTGGAAGTCCCGTCTCCTCCAGCACGTCCTTCACCCGCGCGACGAGATCGGGCTGCTGCAGTTGCGTGACGGAGAGATTGACCGCCAGCGACAGGTTCCGGAACCCCTGGTCGTGCCACTCCTTCGCCTGTTTGCACGCCGTGCGCAGCACCCACTGGCCGATCGGCGTCATGAGACCCGTCGACTCGGCGAGCGGGATGAACACCGACGGCGGGATCGGTCCCATCTCCGGATGCGTCCAGCGGAGCAGCGCCTCCATGCCGACGATGCGTCCGGCGCGGAAGTCGAAGATCGGCTGGTAGTGGACCTTCATCTCTTCGTTCAGCAGCGCGCGGCGCAGGCCGTGCTCGAGCGCGATCCGCTGCAGCGCCTTCGCGTTGATGTAGGCGTTGAAGAGCTGGTAGTTGTCGCGCCCCTGCTCCTTCGCCTGGTACATCGCGGTGTCGGAGTTCTTGATCAGCGTCTCCGCGTCCATCCCGTCTTCCGGATAGAGGCTGATGCCGATCGACGTCGTGATGTAGAACTCGCGGCCGTCGAGGTGCAGCGGATAACGCACCGCCTCGAGGATTTTCTGCGCCACCGGCGCGGCATCCTCGGAACGGACGAGGCCGGGAATCATGATCGTGAACTCGTCGCCGCCGAGGCGCGCGACGGTGTCGGAATCGCGCACGCATGACTGCACGCGCGCCGCAACCGCCTGCAGCAGTTGATCGCCGATGTTGTGTCCGAGGGAGTCGTTGATCACCTTGAAGCGATCGAGATCGAGGAAGAGCACGGCGAGACGCGTGTGCTCGCGCTGCGCGTGCGAGAGCGCGACCGTCAGCCGATCCTTGAACAGCAGGCGATTGGGGAGGCCGGTCAGCGCGTCGTGGTAGGCGAGGTGCTTGATCTGCTCCTCGGCATACGTCCGCTCCGTGACGTCGCGGACGACGATCACCACGCCGCCTCCTTCGATCGCCGTCAGCGAGATTTCCTGCGGGAACGTGATGCCGTCGCTCCGCTTGCCGGTCATCTCGCCACGCCACCGTCCGCGCTGATGCACGATCGGGAGGATGAGATTCGAGATCCGCTCGGCGTCCGAGGGATCGAAGAGATCGAGCAGTGTGACGCCGAGCATGTGATGCGGACTGGGGTATCCGTAGAGTTTCGCCAGCGCGTCGTTGAGATAGGTGAACTCGAGCCCCTCGTTGACGATGCCGATACCGTCCATCGACGCGGTCATCGCCGCCGATTGCGTGCGCAGCGTTTCCTCCGCGCGCTTCCGTTCAGTGATGTCGTAGACGAAGCCTTCGAAGTAGAGCGTCCCTTTCGCCGACTTGATGGCGTGCGCGTTGAGCTGCACCCATATCGGCGAGCTGTCCTTGCGGCGCCACCGCAGCTCGCAATCGCTGGCGTGGCCGCGCGGCTCGTAGCGGCGGATCAGCTCATCGCGCTGCTCGCGATCGAAGTAGATATCGTCGGCGAGACTGCGCTGCAGCAGCTCTTCGACGGTGTCGAAGCCGAGCATGCGCGCGAGCGTGGTGTTCGCGGTGATGAAGCGGCCGTCGAGCGTCGACTGATAGATGCCGACCGAGGCGTAGTTGAAGATGTTCCGGTACTTCTCTTCGCTCTGCTGCAGCGCCTGTTCCGCGCGGCGCCGTTCGGTGACGTCGTGGATGATCGAGTAGAGGACGGAGCGGCCGGCGGAGTCGATCGGGCCGGAGTGCACTTCGACGTCGCGGATCTCGCCGTTCGCGCGCATGTGGCGGAAGACGAAGTAGCTCCGGTCCTGCCGCGCCGCGTCGGCCATCTCCTCGCGCACCTTCTCTTCGCCCAGGACGTTGATATCCCAGATACGCATGTTGCGCAGCTCGGCGATGGAGTAGCCATAGAAGTCGGCCGCGGCCATGTTCGCGTCGAGGATCGCGCCGGTCGCCGGATCGATCAGCAACTGCACCGCGCGGTTGTTCTCGAACATCTGCCGGTAGCGCAGCTCGCTCGCGCGCAGGGCATCTTCTTTCCGCTTCTCTTCGATCGCCGCGGCGACGTGCTGCCCGACGAAGACGAGGATCTCGAGATCGCGCGCCGTGTAGCGTGTGCTCTCGTCGTACGTCTGCACGCCGATCACGCCCCAGGTCCGCTCGCCGCTCTTCAGCGGAGCGCCGAGCCAGTCGACCGACGGCGCGCCGACCGATTCCACCTCGTCCGCATCCATCAGCTCTTCGAACTTCGCCGGGGTGGCGAGCAGCGGCTGTCCGGTGCGCAACACGTAGGCGGTGAGGCCGCGGCCGGGCGGCAAGCCTTCCGGCGCCTTGTCGAATGCGTCGACGAAGTAGGGGAAAGTGAGGCGATCGCCCGCCGCTTCGGCGATGTAGAAGTTCGTGGCGTCCATCAGCGTGCCGACGATCTCGTGCACGGACGCGTAGAAGTTGTCGAGGCTCGTGGTGTCGCGGCTCAGCTCGGCGATGCGAAACAGCGCCGCCTGCAGCGCCTTCGCCTTGTGCGCTTCCGTCGTGTCACGGAAGTACCAGGCGCGCCCGATCACGCGTCCGCGGGAGACGACCGGCACGGAGGCGCGCGACAGAATTCGTCCATCTTTCAGCGGGACTTCGTCACCGTTGCGGACGTCGTGGGGATGTTCGTAGAGAAAGTTGACCAGCTCGATGAAGGCGTCCCAGTCCTCGACCAGCTCGGCGGCGTATCCGAGGAGCTCGTTGTCGTCGCCCTGGTCGGCCGCTTCGTCGGGGATGCCCCAGATCTCGAGGAAGCGGCGGTTGTACGACAGCACCTTGCCGCTGTTGTCGATGACCAGGATGCCGTCGAGCGTCGCTTCCTGCTGCGCCTTCAGGATGCCGATGGTCGTGCGGACGGTATCGCGGCCGCCGCGCCGTAGTCGGCCGGCGACGCGCGCGAGCTCAGCGCGTCCTCGTTGAAGGCGCGAAGGCTCAGCTGTGGGGATGGATTTTTCCGGTAGAGATGCCATGCAACCGCTTGAATTTGGAACGCTGTGGCGCGTTGAATAAGTGTTGCGATTGTACGGGAATTCCGTCCGGATCAATCACCCGGAAAACCGCGCTGCCGGTACTCCTGCCACTGCTGGAAGTTGTTGAAGGTAAACCACCCGATGATCAGCGCCAGGAAGTAGTCGCGCGTGGCAAGGCCGTAGATCGCGATCGCTCCGCCGACGACGATCGCGATCCAGACCGCGATCATGAACGCGAGGTTCTCGCGCAGGAACATCCGGAGCAGGTTCCGGAGCGCGCGGCCGCCGTCGAGCGGCGGAATCGGCAGGAGATTGAAGATGCCCCAGATGATGCCGACGCGGTACATGAGCGGCAGAAACGTCTGCAGCATCGGGTCGCGCTGGGCGAACCCGACGCGGTAGAAGATCAGCAGGCAGATCCAGGCGAGTGCGAAGCTCGAGAGCGGGCCGGCGGCGCTGATCAGCATGTCCTGCCAGGGGCGCGCGCGGCGCTCGTTGATCGTCACACCGCCCATGCCGCCGAGGACGACGTGGCTCGAGCCGAATCCGAACATGGCGATCGTGCCGGCATGCGCGAACTCGTGGAGCAGGATGCTGATGAAGATCACCGGTGCCCAGACCAGGGCGACGGCGATGTTGTGGCTCGCTTCGTAGGAACGCGCCGCGAAGAGGAAGATCAGGATGAAGAAGGTGAAGTCGACGTCGATGGAGGTGCCGCCGATGGATCCGAGATGGAGCATGCGGGGGCGAAGATAGCAGGTCGCGGTTGACAGTTGGCAGGAGAACCCGCCGCCCACGGCGAACTGCCAACTACGTCTCCGGGCGCCTCATCTTTTTCGGATCGACGATCGGCAGCGTGAAGTCGAGCACCGCCGCGATCTCGTCGTCGCGGCGCGCGTCGTAGGCGTAGAGCGCCGGATCGGACTCCGGAGTCTTGGTCAGCCACTTGTTCTTGTAGAGATCGCGGTCTCCGGCGCTGAGCAGGCGCGCCAGCGTCGGGTTGTCGAGCATTGTCGAGCAGGCGAGGCCGGTGGTCACGCTCACGTGCACGAGATCGGTGCCGAACGTCCATTGCAGCGCCGCGATCTCCGCGCCGAGACGCGTGGCGAGCTTCTCGACCTCCACCGGCACCGCGCTGCTTACCAGCATGACGAACTCGTCGCCGCCGTAGCGAGCGACCAGGTCATCGCCGCGCGTGCGGCGGATGAAGAGCGATCCGATGTCGCGGAGGATGCGATCGCCGGCGAGGTGACCGAACGTGTCGTTGATCGGCTTGAACTCGTCGAGGTCGAAGAGGATCAGCGCCACTTCGCGACCCTCGGCCAGCATCCGCGTCGCCTCGGCGAAGAAGAAGCGGCGGTTGAGTAAGCCGGTCAGCTCGTCGCGCGTGGCGAGGCCGTAGAGGTCGCGCACCACGTCGTCGAGTCTCCGCTGCCGCGCCACGATGCGGCGCGCGGCGGACAACTTTGCCGCGATCTCGAGGTCGGTCGCCGACTTGCCGAGGAAATCGTCGAAGCCGTTCTCCAGCGCGCGGACCTTGTTCTCGACTTCCTCCTTGCCGGTGAGCATCACGGCGTAGATGTCGCGTGTCGCCGATGTCTTGCGGAGCGCATCGATCACCTCGAAGCCGCTGACGCGCGGCATCTCGCAATCGATGATGGCGATGTCGAACGCCTCACCGCTCTCGATGACTTCGATCGTCTCGCCGCCATCGCGGCAGGCGGTTACGTTGAAGCCGAATCTGCGGGCGACGTGGCCGATCCAGGCGAGGTAATTTTCGTCGTCGTCGGCTACGAGGGCACGATACATCGGCTGGTCGGGATCGCCGTCACTGCGGCGTCTTCGAGGTGCAGACATGTGACCCGGGGGGAACAGCTCGCGTATGCGTCTGCGAGATTTGAGCCAATAACTTTCGGACTTACATCCGCGGAAATATCACCGCGAACGTCGATCCCTCGCCGACCCGGCTCTCCACCTCGACCTGTCCGCCGTGCATCTCGACGAAGCGCTTCACTAGCGCGAGGCCGAGGCCGGTGCCGCTGGAGTTCGGGCCGCGCGTGTAGACCTGCTCGAAATCGTCGAAGATCCGATGCTGGTCCTCGCTGCTGATGCCGATGCCGTTGTCGCGCACCTCGATGCGCCACGCGCCGTCGTTCACCGCGCTCACCACCGAGATCTTCTTCCCCTCAGGGCTGTACTTGTTGGCGTTCGACAGCAGGTTCAGCAGGATCTGCTCGACGCGGCTCGGATCGGCGTGCGCCATCATCGGCTCGTCGGGAACCGAGACGATCACCTGCTGCCGCTTGCGGACGAAGAGCGGCGCCGTCGACTTGACGCTGTTCTGGATCGAGCGCCGCAGGTCGACGTCCTCGAAGTGCATCTTCATCTTCCCCGACTCGATCTTCGACACGTCGAGGAGATCGTTGATCAATCCGAGAAGGTGGCGGGCGCTCGCCGAGACGTTCTCGAGGAAGGCGATCCGCTTTTCCGATTCGATCGTCGCCTCCTGCTCCGCCAGGAGATCGGAGAAACCGATGATCGAGTTGAGCGGCGTGCGCAGCTCGTGCGACATCTTCGCCAGGAAGTCGCTCTTGTGCTTCGACGCGGCGATGGCGCGCTCGGTCTGCAGGCGCAGCTCGCTCTCGCGGCGGCGCAGCTCGTCCTGCGTCTCGCCGAGCGCGTCGGCGAGCGAGCGGAATTCGAGATAGCCCGACTCGATGCGTTTGGGATCGATCGCCTTGCCGTCGCGCATCGCGTTGATCGCCGCGCGCACCTGCGCGAACGGTCGGGAGATGTTCAGCATCAGCGTGGCCGAGGCCAGCACGAGGATCAGGAAGACGAAGGCGTCGACCAGCGCGACCGCCATCCTCACGCGCGTGTGCTTCACGTCGATCGTCGTGCCGGTGTCGACGCGATTGAGGAGCGTGGTGCGGATCACCATCGATGTCGCGAACCCGAGCAGCACGATCACGGCGAGGATCTGCAGCGCGTTGGTGATCGTCCGCGGCTGACGTTCCGGGCGATCAGTCGAGCGGAGACGGCTGAGCAGCGCATTGCCGAATGCCAGCGCGGGCGTGGCAAGAAGGAGCGCCGCGGTGAAATCGGCGATCCACCAGACGAACACTTCGTGCCACACCAGCCGCACGCCGCTCGGATGGCCGACGATGAAGAGATTGCCGGCGATCGCGCTGAAGCCGGTGTTCACGATCGTGCCGAAGACGAGGAAGGCGACGAACGACCGCATGTCGCGCAGATCGGAGGAGAGCTCGCGCCGCCAGCGGAAGACGAGCCACGGGATCATCCCTTCGATCGCGCTGATCACACCGCTGACCACGAGCATGCTGAAGCTCGCGTTCGCATCCCACGGCGTGGCGATCGTCCCCAGCACGACGCCGATCGCCGCCCACCACCCGAACGCCATGCACGACACGATGGAGATCGCGGTCGCCGGAAAGAGGATGGAGACACCCGGCTCGATCTCGAAGTGGAACGCCAGCGCGTTGAAGATCGAGAACAGCGCGAACGTGAGCGCGACCTGACCGGCGCGGATGAGGGCGGCACGCATGGGGAACGATTGATTTTACTATTCATCCCGCTATGCACTTCGAAACCAAAGCGATCCACTCCGGCGGCGCTCCCGACGATACGACCTCATCCGTCGCCCCTCCGATCCATCTCTCCACCACGTTCCAACGCTCGGCTGATTCGACTCCGCTGCACGGCTTCACGTACGTGCGCGAGGCGAATCCGACGCAGTCGCGACTGGAGGAAGCGCTCGCGGTGATCGAGTCGGGCACGCACGCGCTGGCATTCGGCTCGGGAATGGGGGCCGCGGCCGCGCTGCTGCAGGCGCTCGAGCCCGGATCACACGTGCTGCTCCCGGACGACAGCTACTACGCGATGCGCACCATCGCGCGCGATTTCTTTCCGAAGTGGCAGATCACATACGACCTCGTGGGGATGGAAGATCTCGATGCCGTGCGAAACGCGATGAAGCCGTCGACGAAATTGGTCTGGGCCGAATCGCCGTCGAATCCATTGATGAAGATCTGCGACCTCGCCGCACTCGCCCGCATCGCCCACGATGGCGGCGCGCTCTTCGCGGTCGACGGCACGTTCGCCACGCCCGCGCTGCAACGCCCGATCGAGCTCGGCGCCGACGTCGTCATGCACTCCACGACGAAGTACCTCGGCGGCCACAGCGACGTCGCCGGCGGCGCCGTGATCTTTGCGAACGATCCCTTCTTCCACAAAGTCGAGCACGTCCGCTCGATCCTCGGCGCCACCGCGTCACCGTTCAACTCGTGGCTCGTGCTGCGCGGCATCCGCACGCTCGCCGCCCGCATGCGCGTGCACAGCGCGAACGCGATGCGCGTCGCAGAGCTCCTCGCCTCGCATCCGCGCGTCGAAGTGACGCACTACCCGGGACTGCCGTCGCATCCCGGACACGACATCGCGCGCAAACAGATGTCGGCGTTCGGCGGGATGCTGTCGTTCCGCGTGCGCGAGGGACGCGAGGCGGCAATCGCCGTCGTGTCGAAGACGAAGCTCTTCATCAGCGCGACGTCGCTCGGCGGCATCGAGAGCCTGATCGAGCATCGCGCGTCGAGTGAAGGTCCGACGACCACGACGCCGGAGAACCTGCTGAGGCTGTCGGTCGGACTGGAGCATCCCGACGATCTCGTCGACGACCTCGATCAGGCGTTGCGGTAGGCTTAGGAAATCATGGCCGCCAACTTCGAAATCACCTGTCCCTGCTGCGACACCCTGATCATCGTCGATCGCATCAGCGGTGAAGTGCTGCTGCACAAGCAGAAAGAGAAGGCGCACAAGGAATCGTTCGACGCGATGGTCTCGAAGCTCGAGACGCAGAAGACGGAAGCGCAGAAGCGTTTCGACCAGCAGCTGGAGAGCCAGAAGGACCGCGCCCGCATCCTCGACGAGAAGTTCAAGGAAGCGATGCAGCGCGCCGAGAAGGACGACACGCCGCACGTCAATCCGATGGATATGGATTGATGGCGCACGCGTTCGATCCCGATGCCGCCGCCCTCTCCGGCTCCGGCATTTACGGGCTGCCGTTCACGCCGGAGGAATCGCACGTCGTCATCGTCCCGGTCCCGTTCGAGGCGACGACCTCGTACGGCGGCGGCACGTCGCGCGGACCGGCGGCCGTGCTCGAGGCATCGCGCCAGGTCGATCTCTTCGACCGCGAGACCGGCAAGCCGTACGAGCGCGGCATCGCCATGCTGCCGATCTCGCGCAAGCTCGCGCGCTGGAACAACGAGGCGCGGACGATGGCGCAGCCGGTCATCGAAAAGGGTGGAGTGGTCGACCGGAAGACGGGACGCCTCGCGGATCGCGTGAGCGCCATCGGCGATCGCGTGAACAACTGGGTTTACGACAAGACGCGCACGCTGCTCGAGGAAGGGCGCATGCCGGTCGTCCTCGGCGGCGACCACGCCGTTCCGTTCGGCGCGATCCGCGCCTACGCCGAGCATCACCCCGGCCTCGGCATTCTCCACCTCGACGCGCACGCCGATCTCCGCGACGCGTACGAGGGCTTCACCTGGTCCCACGCCTCGATCTTCCACAACGTCATGACGCGCATCGACGGAGTGTCGAAGCTCGTGCAGGTCGGCGTCCGCGACGTCGGCCAGGGCGAGCTCTCGTTCATCGAGTCGCAGAACGGCCGGATCGTGACGTACTTCGACTCCGACGTCGCCGTGCGCAAGGAAAACGGCGAGTCATGGGCCGCCATCGCCGACGAGATCGTGCGCCAGCTCCCGCGCGAGGTTTACCTGTCGTGGGACATCGACGGCCTCGACCCGACGCTCTGCCCCGGCACCGGCACCCCCGTCCCCGGCGGCCTGTCGTGGAACGAGGCGATCGGCCTGCTCCGCGCAATCCATCGCAGCAGCAAGCGGATCATCGGCCTCGACCTGTGCGAGGTTTCGCCGGGAGAGACGGAATGGGATGCGAACGTCGGCGCGCGGTTGCTCTACAAGATGATCGGGTTCGCGCTGCTGACGACGTAATTCACGCCGTCGCCGCGGCGGTAAAATGGCCGGCGTGCCGACTAAAGTTCGGGAGGCCATTCGAATCATCGAAGACGATGGCTGGTACTCAGTGAAGTCGAAAGGCGGTAGCCATCGGCAATTCAAGCACCCAGTGAAGCCGGGCCGCGTAACGATAGCTGGCAAACCAAGCGACGACTTGGCGCCAAAGACCCTCGAAAGTATTCTTCGACAGGCAGGTCTGAAATGAACATGCATCGTTTTCTGGTCGTGGTGGAAGATGCAGGTCAAAACTACTCAGCGTATTCGCCGGATCTGCCGGGCTGTGTTGCGACGGGCGCGACTCAGGAAGAGGCCGAAAAGAATATGTATGAGGCAATACAACTGCATATTGAGGGCTTACGCGAGGACGGACTCCCAATTCCATCCTCGAATTCAATCGCTGAGTATGTCGTGGTAGGCGCGTGAAGTCCGGCCATCACGCCGTCGCCATCCCCAACTCCCGCAACACCGCCACCTTCGCATCGATCATCACGTGATGCTCGAGCCCGAGAAGGTCCGACAGTTTGCGCACGAGGTAGTTCTCGTAATCGGTCAGGCGGCCGTCGGAGTAGACCATGCGCCACATCGTCTTCACGATGTCGACGCGGTCCTCGAGCGACATCTGTTTGCGGATGAAATTCGTGATGGCGAAGTAGTCGATCGTGCGGTTGCGGATCTCGGCGGCGGCTTCGATCAGCTCCTGCGCCGAGGTCTCGTCGAGGTGAAATGCGCGGCGGAGGTACTCGACCATGTTGCCGTCCTCGGCGGGCGTGAACGAGCCGTCGGCGTACGCGATGTCGAGCAGAACGGCGGCCGTCGCGAGGAGCAGTGGATCGTGGCCGGCTTTTTTCTCTTCGGGAGATTGCTTGAATCGTTCGATCAGGCGTGCAAAGCTCACGAACCGGAGTGTAAACCATGCCCCAAACCGCAACTGCAAACCTTCCCGACGACGCACGCGTGTGGGTCTTCGGCATCTCTCCCGCGCTCGACGAAGCGAAGAGCGCCCGTTTCCTCGACCGCATCGACGCCTTCCTCGCCGAGTGGGCCGCACACGGCCAGCCGATCACCTCGTCTCGCGATCTGATCGAGGGAAGCTTCCTCGTCATCGCCGTCGATCACGACGCGGAGACCTCGGGATGCTCGATCGACCGGATGTTCGGCACGCTGCGGCAGCTCGAGTCGGAGCTCGGCGTGCAGGTCCTCGATCCGAACCGCGTTTTCTTCCGCCATGGCGACGGTCACGTCGACGCGATCTCGCGCGCCGACTTCCGCGATCGCGCCGATGCGCACACCGTCGTCTTCGACACGATCGCCGAACGACTCGGCGAGATCCGCAGCGGACGGTGGGAGCGCCCGGCCGAGAAATCGTGGCATCGCCAGTTGCTGCGGGCTTCGTAAACATGTTGACCATCCTCATCGTCGACGACAACGCCTCGTTCCGCGCGCAGGCCGCGCGGCTCTGTCAGCGCGAGGGTTTCGCGACGGTCGAGGCGAGCGGCGTCTCCGATCTGGCGCAGGCGCTTGCCAGCGCCACGCCCGATCTGGTCCTCATCGACATCGAGCTGCCGCAGATCCCCGGTCATCGACTCGGCGCGCTGATCCGCTCGCGGCGGCCCGTGCCGATCGTGCTGGTGTCGGCGCTGTCCGAGGATCGCGTGCGGCGTTTGTTCGAAGCGTCGGATGCAGACGGCTGGATCTGCAAGCCGCTCACGCGCGACAAGCTGATCGCGGCCGTCACGCGCTTCGTGACGAAGACGACCGACGAGGCGCCGGCGGCGAAGCCGGTCATGGTCGAACCATCGTCTAAGCCGAAAATCCTGCTCATCGAAGACGAGCCGGTCATCGCCTCGCGCATCGAAGGGGTCCTCGGCAACGACTTCGGCGTGACGACGATCGCGGAAGGCGGCACCGCCATCGAGCATCTGCTCACCGGTCACTACGACTGCATCCTCCTCGACCTCATGCTCCCGCACCTCAGCGGCTTCGACGTTTTGCGGCATCTCATCCTGCGCAAGCCGGAGCTGCTGAAGGCGACCGTCGTCATGACCGCGGCGACCGACGAGTCGTTGCAGTTCATCGACCGGAACGCGGTGGCCGGCATTCTGCGCAAGCCGTTCGAGGTCGCCGCGCTGCCGCAGCTTGTGAGCGACGTCGTCGGCAGATAACCAGGGGGCTAACCCGGCGCGCTGCTCGCACGTCCAACGGGCATGAAGAGCCTTGCAACCGCCGTCTGTCTCCTCGCCGCCCTGCCGCTGCTTCCCGGAACGAACAGCGTCCCGCTGGAAGTGCGGATCGACATCAAGCCCCGGATGTCGAGAGGCATCATCCCGGTGCGCACCATGCCGTACCACGCCACCGCCACCGTGAGCGAAGCGGGCCTGCGCCGCGTCATCGGCACCGTCGACCTCGACCTCGAGCCGGGCAAGTCGCAAACGCGCGAAGAAAGGGTGGCGGGATATCGCATCACCTTCCAGTCGAAGATCGCCTCGGACGGCCTGCGCGCCGCCGCGGTGGCTACGGTTTGGAAGGGGGAACAGATCGTGACGCGGCAGGCGAGTGACGTGTCGCTCGAGCGGTGATGGCCTTCACGATCCGCGGAACGTGCACGTGGCAATCCTCGACGATGATCCGCACGCGGCCGACCGGTGAGCCGGCGATGGCCGTGCCGGCGAGGAAGATGCCGGGGACGTTTGTCTCCATCGTCTCCTCGTCGTAGCCCGGCTTCTTTTCTTCGCCGAAGACGCCGATGCCGGCCATCTCGAAGAGGCGCGTGTCCTGCTCGTAGCCGGTGAGTGAGAGGACGAAATCGGCCGGCACCTCACGAAGGCCGGCCGGCGTCTGAAGCACGATGAACCGCTCGCGGATCTCCACAGGTTTCGCCGAGAGGATCGCGTTGACGCGGTTGTCGCGCAGCATCGAGCGGATCTCGGGCAGCAGCCAGAACTTCACGCGCGACGCGTCGAAATCGTCGCCGCGGTAGACGAGCGTGACATGCGCGCCGGCGCGCTGGCAGCGGATCGCCGCCTCGATCGCCGAGTTCTTCCCGCCGATGATCACCAGCCGCTGACCGAAGTACATGTGCGGCTCGTGGAAGTAGTGGCTGACGTGCGGCAGCTCCTCGCCTGGGATGCCGAGGAGGCGAGGGCGGTGCATCGCGCCGATGGCGAGGACGACGTTTTCGGCGCGGAGCGTGTCGCGGTTGGTGGTCAGCTCGAAGACGTCATCAATGAGCCTGATCGACTCCACCCGCTCGTACGTCCGGATGTCCAACCCGAACTGCAGTACCACCGCGCGCAGGTAGGCGAGGAACTCCTCGCGCGTCACCTTCTGCTGATCGGCGGTCTGGATCGGCACACCGCTGATGGCGAGGCGTTCCGCATTCGAATGAAACTGCATCAGCAGCGGATACCAGGTCATCGTCGTGCCGACCGGTCCTGCGTCGAGGTGGACGTAGTCGACGCCCGCCTGCTTCAGCGCGACCGCGAGCTCGATGCCGATGGGACCGGCGCCGATGATGGCGACCTTGTGGAGGTGATCGGTCATCGTCAGCGGGCGCGGAAGCGGAGCGCGCTCCCGATCACCGCAAGACTCCCTGCGATGTTCGCGGCCATGCCGATGATCAGCGGCCATTGCTGAATGCGAATCCCGTACACGAGGTAGATCAGCTGGCCGCCGAGGAAGAAGACGTAGGTGAGGATCGACACGTCGTCCGAGCTGCGGCGCTTCCAGATCCGCAGCGCCTGGGGGATGTAGGCGGCGCCGGTGGCGACACCGACGACAGAGACGAGCCAGCCGAGGACCGTGTCGAAGGTCATGCCCCGTCCTATCCGATCGCCGCCGCGACCAATGCCTGCTGCTGCTCCTCGTGACGGTGATGCGATCCGGTCGCCGGCGCGGCCGCGATGGGACGTCCGACGTAGCGCAGCTTCTGGTTCGGTCCGAGCAGCGACATCAGGCGCTCGTGGAGGAACGGCCACGCGCCCATGTTGCGCGGCTCGTCCTGCACCCACACCACTTCGGTCGCGTTCGGATACTGCTTCAGCGCTTCGACGATCATCGGCTGCGGGAACGGATAGAGCTGCTCGAGGCGGAGCAGCGGGATGTTCGCGTTCGCCTTGTCGCGCGCGGTCTTGAGGTCGTAGTAGACCTTGCCGGTAGTGAACACCACACGCTGCACGGAAGAAGGATCGGCGACGTTGTCGCGCAGCACCGGCTCGAAGCGGCCGTTGGTCAGCTCGTCGAGCGACGACACCGCCGCCGGATGACGCAGCAGCGACTTCGGCGTCATCACGATCATCGCCTTGCGCGGCTCGTTCTTCATCTGCCGCCGCAACGCGTGGAAATGCTGCGCGGGGGTCGTCGGATAGATGACCTGTATGTTGCCTTCGGCGCAGAGCGTCAGGAAACGCTCGAGTCGCGCGGACGAATGCTCCGGACCCTGTCCTTCGTAGCCGTGCGGCAGGAGCATCACCAGGCCGCTGTGCTGTCCCCACTTCTCCTCGGCCGACGAGATGAACTGATCGATGATGATCTGCGCGCCGTTCATGAAATCGCCGAACTGCGCTTCCCACAGCACGAGCGCGCCGGGATCGGCGACGGAGTAGCCGTACTCGAACCCGAGGACGCCGTACTCGGACAGCAGCGAGTCGTAGACCGCGAGCGCCTTCATCGCGTCGCCCTGCGGCAGCACGTTCAGCGGCACGAAGCGCTCGCCGGTCACATAGTCGAACAGGATCGCGTGACGCTGCGAGAACGTGCCGCGTCCCGAATCCTGTCCCGAGAGCCTCACGCGGAAGCCGTCGAGCATCAGCGTGCCGAACGCCATCAGCTCGCCGAAGGCCCAGTCCATCGGCTCCTTGCCGTCGGCCATCGCGCGGCGCTTGTTGAGCACCGGCTTGAGCTTCGGATGCGGCGTGAAGCCTTCCGGCGTCGTGGTCAGCGCGTTGCCGACCGTCTCCAGTTGCTCGCGTGTGATCGACGTGTCGGGCGACGCCTCGCGCTGGAAGCCGGTGATCTCCTCATCGGTCCAGAGCGGATCGTTCTTCGAATGCGGCACCTCGCCTTCGCGCGTACGGTCGAACGCTTCCTGCAGCTTCGCCTGGAACTGATCGAGCCATTCCTCGGCTTCCTTCGGATCGATGTCGCCTTTGCGCAGGAGCTGTTCGGTGTAGATCTTCCGCACCGAGCGATGCTCCTTGATCAGCTTGTACATCCGCGGCTGCGTGAGCGACGGCTCGTCGCCTTCGTTATGGCCGTGGCGGCGGTAGCAGACCATGTCGATGACGACGTCCTTGTGGAACGCCTGGCGGAAGTCGTACGCGAGCTTCATCGCGCGGATGCACGCCTCGGGGTCGTCGCCGTTCACGTGGAAGATCGGCGCCTGCACCATCTTCGCGACGTCGGTCGCGTAGACCGATGAGCGCGCCGACTCGGGACCGGTGGTGAAGCCGATCTGATTGTTGATGACGACGTGGATCGTGCCGCCGGTGCGATAGCCGGGGAGCTGCGAGAGGTTCAGCGTTTCGGCGACGACGCCCTGTCCGGCGAATGCCGCATCGCCATGCAGCAGGATCGGCAGAATCGCCTTGCGCTCGACGTCGCCGGTGAGCTTCTGCTTCGCGCGCGCCATGCCCTCGACGATCGGATCGACCGCCTCGAGGTGCGACGGGTTGGAGGCGAGCGTCAGGTCCATGTGCGAATCGCCCGGCGCCTGGTGCACGCCGTCGGCGCCGAGGTGGTACTTCACGTCGCCGGAGCCCTGGGTGGAGTTCGGATCGATGTCGCCCTCGAACTCGTGGAAGATCTTCTCGTACGACTTGCCGAGGATGTTCGCCAGGACGTTGAGTCGTCCGCGGTGCGACATGCCGATGACCGCTTCCTGCACGCCGTCGGCGGTCGCTTCATTGAAGAGGTAGTCGAGCATCGGGATCAGCGTCTCCGCTCCTTCGAGCGAGAAGCGCTTGTGTCCGACGTACTTCGTGTGCAGGAAACGCTCGAACGCCTCGGCGTCATTGAGCTTCATCAGGATGCGCCGTTTGACGGCGAGATCGAGCGTCTGCTTGTTGCGCGACGGTTCCATCCGGTCCTGCAGCCAGCGCTTCTGCTTCGTCTCCTGGATGTGCATGTACTCCGGGGCGATCTTTCCGCAGTACGTTTCGCGCAGCGTGTCGAGGATCGAGCGGAGCGTGTCGACCGTCTTGCCGCAGAAGCCGCCGCAGACGAATTCGCGGTCGAAGTCCCAGACGGTGAGGCCGTAGTACGACGGGTCGAGCTCGGGATGGCGCGCCACTTTGTAGTCGAGCGGATCGAGATCGGCGAGCAGATGTCCGCGCACGCGATAGGCGTTGATCATCTGCAGGACCGCCGCTTCGCGCGCGACCGTTTCGTCTTCCGTTGCGCGATGCCGCGCGCGGTCCTTCGCCCAGCGCACAGGCTCGTACGGGATGCGAAGGTCGCGATAGAGATCGTCGTAGAACGCGTCGGAACCGAGGAGCAGCTCGTGCACGCGTGCGAGGAACGCTCCCGATTCGGCCCCCTGGATGATGCGATGGTCGTACGTCGACGTCATCGTCATCACCTTCGAGATGCCGAGGTCGGCGAGGACCGACGGATCGCTGGCGGAGTACTCGGCGGAGTAGTCGATCTGGCCTGTGGCGATGATCGTGCCCTGCGTCGGCATGAGGCGCGGCACGGACGCGACAGTGCCGATCGTGCCGGGATTGGTCAGCGAGATCGAGGTCCCTTCGAAGTCGGAGATCTCCAGCGCGTTGTTGCGCGCTTTCTTCACGATGTCGTTGTAGGTCTTGAGGAACTGGGCGAAGTCCATCGCCTGCGCGCGCTTGATGTTCGGCACGAGGAGCGAGCGCGATCCATCCTTGCGCTCGACGTCGATGGCGATGCCGAGGTTGATGTCTTCGCGATCGATGCGGGTCGGCGTGCCGTCCTGCATCGCGAACGCGGCGTTCATCCGCGGCTGCTCCTTGACCGCCTTCACGATGGCCCACGCGATGACGTGGGTGAACGACGCTTTCGACTGGCCGATCAGCGTGAGGTGGTTGTTGATGACGCGCCGGTTTTCCTCGAGCACTTTGACCGGGATGTTGCGGACGCTCGTCGCGGTCGGGACCGTGAGCGACGCCTCCATGTTCTGGACGATTTTCGACGCCGCGCCGCGCAGAGGAACCGCGGTGCCCGCGATGCCTTTGGTTTCCTGTGGGGGGACAGGGACCGGGCGGGGAGCGACGGGAGCGACAGGCGGGGGCGCCTGTCCCTCCACTTCCGGCTCCTCATCCACCGGCGGTTCGTAGTCCTGGAAGAACTCTCGCCAGCTCGCGCTCACCGACTGCGGATCGACCCGCCACTTCTCGTACAACTCTTCGATGAAGGCGATATTTGCGCCGTAATTTTGCGTGACTGTCATGACCCGGGCGAGTCTACATCACGTCTTCCCGGCGTCCTGACTCGACCGCGGTGTGCGAGAGCGACGTCAGTCCGAGCCAGCCGAGGCCGACGGCGAACCCGCCGAAAACGTCCGAGGGGAAGTGCACGCCGAAGTAGATGCGGGAGAAGCCGACGCTGAGGATCGTCACGCCGGCGAGCGTGTGCACGAACGCCTGCGTGGCGACGGATTGGTTCTGCACGAGGTGGTGCGCGACGATCGGATAAGTCGCGGCGGAGAGGAGCGAGTGTCCGCTCGGGAAGCTGTGTGACTTTGGCAGCTTGATGCGGCGCGCGAGCTCCTTCGGGCGCTGGCGCTGAAAGACGTTCTTGAGGATGGTGTTGATCGCCATCGCGCCGCCGGTGGAGACGATGACGGTCCACGCATCCTGCTTCCTGCCGGCCCGCAGCATGGCGATCGCGGTCAGTCCCGCCGCCCCGCCGATCGCCGCATGCGAGCCGAGCTGCGTGGCCGCTTCCATCACGTGATGCATCGTCGGGTTGTCGATGCGGTGGACGGCCTCCATGATCAGGTCGTCGTACTGATCGGCCCGCCCTTCGACGATGTGATCCGCCTGCTGCTTGAAAAACCAGAACGCGACCGTCGCCAGCACCACGCCGCCGGTGGTCCCGATGGCATAGGGGAGGAAGGAGTTGCGGCGTTCGGTCTTCTTTTTCTTCACGTTCTTCTTCACGGGGCGAGTCTATGTCACTCCGTGGCGTGGCGTTCGCAACAGAGCGGCTCGATGGAGTCAAACGTCATTCGCTGCCCCAACTGTGGTCAGGCAAACCGCGTTCCGGCCCTGGGGAGCGGCAAGAGCGCCGTCTGCGGAAAGTGCAAAACGCCGCTGACCGCGAGCGGGGAGCCGATCGACGTCAGCGACGCGACGTTCCGTTCGACCGTCGGCAGCGGCCGCTTCATCGTCGACTTCTGGGCGCCGTGGTGCGGGCCGTGCCGCCAGGTGGCGCCGGTGCTGGAGCAGATCGCGCGCGAGCACTCCAACGTTCGCGTGGCGAAGCTGAACGTCGATGAGAATCCGCGCACCTCGGCCGAATTCAAGGTTCAGGGCATTCCGCTGCTCGTGTTCTTCCGCGACGGTCACGAAGCGGGCCGCCTCGTCGGCGCGCATCCGAAGCCGAACATCGAAGCCGCGATCAAGCAGTACCTCGGGTGATCGACGATGGCCTTCGTCCCCCGACCACACGCGCCCCACGGTGAGCTCGAGCTGTTCGCCAAGAAGGTCGGCATCGTCGTGGCGTGGATCATCGTCCTCGGCGTGCTCTGGTTCGCGCGCCACGTCCTGATCCTCGTTTTCATCGCCGCGATCGTCGCCGCCGGGATCGCGCCCGCGGTGCAGCGCGTGCGGATCGCGGTGCGCTTCTACTTTCATCGCACGATCCGGCGCGGCACCGCGGTGGCGATCGTCTACTTCCCGTTCGTCCTGCTGGTGCTGGTCATCGTGATCGTCGTGGTTCCGCAGCTCGTCTACGAGACGCGCAGCCTCGGCGCGCAACTGCCGGCGCTCATCGAACAGAACATCCTCACGCCGCTGGAGCGCTTCCTGCCGGTCGCCGCGATCCGCACGTATCTGCATGACGGCATCCGCGTGCCGGCTTCGAATGTGTTCGGCGTCGTGCGCGTGACCGCGACGGTCGTCGCGTCGTTCATCGCCGTCCTCTTCATGATCGTCTACATGCTGATCGACGCGGAGCGGCTGCGGAATCTGCTACTGCTGCTCTTTCACCCCGACGTGCGCGCCGACCGGCAGCGCGTCATGACGCGGATCGCGCGGCGATTGACCTCGTGGTTGTCGGGACAGTTGATTCTTTCCGCGATGATGGGCGGCGCGATCTTCATCTCGCTGCTCCTGCTCCGCATTCCGTATGCGCTGCCGCTGGCGATTCTCGCCATGCTCGGCGAGATGGTTCCGGTGATCGGACCGATCGTCGCCACGGCCCCGGCTCTGGCGATCGCGATTCTCCATTCGCCCTGGCAGTTCTGGTCGGTGCTGATCCTCGCCATCGTGCTGCAGAAGATCGAGAACTTCTTCGTCGTGCCGCGCGTGATGTCGCGCAAGGTGCGCATCTCGCCGCTCGCGGTCTTCATCGCCTTCATGATCGGCGGCACGCTCCTCGGCGTGATCGGCGCGCTGCTCGCCGTGCCGGTCGCGGCGATCGTGCATGTGGCGTTCGACGAGGCGTTCGTCGCGCGTCGCGAGCGGCGGCAGGATGCGGATCGTTCCGGAACGCTCGTACGGCGGGCGTGACGCGTACAATTGACGCTGATCCGTCCATCATGAAATTTCCGATCGTCGATCAGATGATCTCTCTCGTCCGAAAACCGGGAGGGGCGAGGCCGCGGCGCGACCGTGATGAACGGCTGCGCGCCGGCTTCGATGTGGCGCCCGTGGGACTGGCCTTCGCCACGGTCGACGGGCACTGGCTCAACGTCAACGAGCGCTTCCGGACGATCGTCGGCTACACGCGCGAAGAGATCGCGCGCATCTCGCTCGACAGCCTCACGCACGCCGAGGATGCGAAGAAAGAAGCGGGGATGATGCGCAAGCTCATCGCCGGCGACACCGATTCGTATCGGATCGAGAAGCGGGTGATGGACAAGCGCGGCAAGTACCGCGCGCTGACCGTCACCGTCACCTGCGTTCGCTCCGACAACGGCGAGCCGGAGTTCCTCGTCTACGTCGTCGAAGAAGCAGCGCCCGGCCAGCGCGAGGCGCCACGCGAATCGCAGGACCGCAGCATGGCGTGGATCGTCGATCAGCTTCCCGACATCTGCATCATCCGGTCGGACGATCGCGGTTTGATCACCGGCTGGAACACCGGAGCGGAAAAGCTCTTCGGCTATCGGCGCGATGAGGTGATCGGCAAGAACCGCCGCATCCTCTATCGCGATGCGGATGGCTGGGAAGGGAAGCCGACCAGTCAGTTGAACAGCACCGCGGAATCGGGGCGGCTGGAGTTCGAAGACTGGCGCGTGCAGCGCGACGGCGGGCACGTCTGGGTCAAGTGCGCGATCATCCCGTTCAAGCCCGAGGGGATGGTGAAAGGGTACGTCGAAGTCATCACCATGCCGACCGGCATCACCGGCACGATCGACACGTCGCACATCAACGACGCCAAACACAACGACGAGAAAAAAGCGGCGGAGCTGCGGCCGATCATTGAGGCGCTGCAGCACGAGGTGGATCTCGGCAGGCGGAAGGAAGAGTCGCTTCGCGACGCGCTCGAACAGGTGCGCGTGATGGGCGAAGAGACGATGAACGAGCTGAAGATCATGACCACGGCGCTGCGAAAAGAGATCGAGCGCCGCAAGGCCGCCGAGGATGAGCTGCGCGTGGCGAACGAGCGGCTCGAAGCGGCATCGCAGCCGTTGATCGCTGCGCCGGAACCGCCGGAGCCGGTGATCGAGGAAGAGATCGTGCTGCCGGAGGCGGCGCCGATCCGCGTCTGGAAGTCGCTCGACGGGAAGCCGCCGGCGGAGCTGCTCGTCGCGCACGCGACCGATCAGAGCAGCGGGACCCTGATCATGACGAGCGGCGATCGCGAGAAGCAGCTCTTCTTCGAAAAGGGGAAGGTGTTCTCCGTCGCCTCGAACAATCCGGGGAAGTTCCTGACGCAGCAGTTGATCGAGCTCGGCTACATCACCGAGGACCAGCGGCAGCGCGCGCTCGAGATCAAGCAGGAGACGCATCTTGCCCTGGGCCGCATCCTGCTGATCCTCGGCGCGATCACCGAGGAGCAACTGATCGAGGTGATGCGCATCAAGATGGAGGACGAGATCGCCGACGTCCTCGACTGTAAGGATGCGCAGTGGGTGTTCGTCGAGGGAGCGGTCCAGTCGCTGCAGCTCGTGCCGTTGCGGATCGAGGTCGCGTCGCTTGTGGTGAAGCGGCTCAACTCCGCGATGAAGGCACCTGAAGACGTGCTGAGTGCTGAGTCCTCAGTGCTGAGTGAACCCCCAGCGACCGAGGAAGCAGCGTCTGACGCCCAGAGCGCCGGGTCTGAGGTTCAGACCCCAGCGCCCAGCACTCAGGACTCAGCACTAAGCGCTCAGGACTCAGCACCAAGCACTCAGAACTTGTTGGTGGGCGCTCAGAAATCGAAGAAGTTCCACAAGCAGACGTGCAACTCGGTCAAGCGCATCCCGGACAACGCCCGCACGCTCTTCGCCACCCCAGACGAAGCGCGCGAGGCCGGCTTCGAGGCGTGCCGTCTTTGCTTCCGTTAAACTGAAGGAATGCAATTGTTTCAACGCATCGCCCTGGCGGCGCTCGTCGCCCTTCCTGCATTCGCACAACAGCCGAGCTCGTTCACTTGGGACGCGAAGCTCGAACTGCGCGCCAACTACCGCGACAGCGAGCACGACCGGTTTCAGACCCGCTTCATCTTTCCTATCGAGTTCATCCCGACCGGCGACCGTCACGCGTTCGAGGAGACGGTCGACGCCGGACGCCACACCGAGCTGAGCGTCGCGCAAATCAAGCTCGACCTCGGGTACGGCAAGTGGTTCCTCGCGCACGCGCAGGTCCACGGCCAGGACAAGTACCGCCGCAATCCGACGAGTCACGACAAACAGATCGATGCGGACGAGCTCTGGATCCGCTTCGGCGACAAGCCGGAGTTCCTCGAGCGTCCCGAGCGCACGTCGTTCTTCGCGCAGTTCGGCAAGGCCCCGAAGATGGAGCGCCAGCCGCTGCGCTTGCTGGAGAGCTACGGCCTCGCATCGACGGCGTTCAATCGATTCGAGGACATCCAGGCGCTCGTCGGCGGGAGCATCGGCCGCAACTTCTACTGGCGCGTCCAGGCGGCGAACGGCAACCCGGTCTTCCTGCGCGATCCGAATGCGCTCGCCGGCGACAACGGCGTCAAAGAGCTGCGCAACGTGCCGCCGAATCCGAAGCTGCAGTCGGGCTTCACGATCATCTACAACGCGGAAACCGAGGGGTACTTCTTCGACACCGATCACGTGCAGTGGGGCGAGGGGCTCGGATACCGGTGGGCGAATGACGATCAATCGACCGGTTTCGATTTCATCGCCTTCCACTACCGGCGCGAGCTCGCCGATCGCGAACAACTGACCGGCACGTTCTACGGCGGCGACATCGATCTGCTCAATGGGCCGGAAGGCTTCAACGTAGGGTTGCCGATCAGCGGACGGAAGAAGGAAGAGACCGGCGCGCGGATCTACGCGGAGTGGAAAGGCGTGACCGCGATCGCGCAGTACACGAAGCAGAACCTCGCCGGACTGCACCGCAACGGATACGAATTCGAGATCGGCTGGAAGATCCCGATCGGACGCGGACCGGTGCAGTACATCCAGCCGACGGCGCGCGTGAGCGGACTGCAGAACAGTTTCCGAGACGCGGCAAAGGTCAAGGCGTCTCCGGCGCCGAGTTTCTGGTGGCCATGGACGAAGATCGATTACGGCTTCCGAGCCGGCCTCGGCCACGGCATCGACATCACCGCGGAGCGCGCGAAGCACAACATCGGAGCGCCGCGAAAGATCAATGAGAACGAAACGCTGGTCACGCTGCGCGTAAAAGTGTGATCGGCAGCCAAATTGCTCCTCCTCATCGTGGAGGAAGCACCCAAATGCGCAATGAAATGATCGGCGCCGTCGTCCGCCGCGCGATTGAGCACCCCGAGTTCCGCCGCCGCCTCGTGGAGAACCCGCAGGACGCCCTCACGACGCACGGTTTCGCCCTCGAAAGCAACGAGATGGCCGAGATCGAGCGGATCAGCACGACGCTCGGCGAATCGGGCGATGACGTGGAGCAGAAACTCGTCCGGATCGCGGAGGCATACGGCATCAATCCGCGCTGAACCGAACCTGAAAGCCTCCTGTTGCGTCTCAACAGCAACGGAATTTGTGTCTGGGAGAACCACGTTCGAAACGGGCGGCAAATTCTGAGCTGTCAAGCAGTAATCTCCACAGACAAGAGGCTCCATCAGGGATGAGAATCCGAACATTCGTCGCAGCCGGCGCGCTTCTGCTGGCCTCGCTTACTCTGCTTGCAGATACCCCGGGCGGCCGTGCGGAAGTGCGCATGGTTTACGACCCCGTCACCACGCACACGATCCTGTACGGCGGCGCGACCGCCGTCGACGGCGGCACGAAGGCCTCGTACGACCTCGCAGACACGTGGGAATGGGTCGGCGATCACTGGATCCGCCGCTACACGGCGCACAACGCCGGTGAGCGCTCCGGTCACGTGCTGCTCTACGACTCGAACCGCTCGCGCATCGTGCTGTTCGGCGGCCGCCACAACAACCCGTCGACGAACGTCCAGAACCTCCTGAACGACACCTGGATCTTCCAGAACGGCGACTGGTCGCAGCTCTCCACGCCGAACGCGCCGACCGCGCGCTCGGTGCCGGGTGCCGCATTCGATCCGGCGCGCGACCGCATCGTCCTCTTCGGCGGCAACATCTTCGACACCGACGGCAAAACCATCACCACGATTCACGATACGTGGGAGTTCGACGGCACGACGTGGACACAGCGCGCGTCCGACGGCCCGAAGATCGGCAAGCCGACCGTCGCCTGGGACGACGCGACGCATCAGATGATCCTCCTCGGTCTCGATGAGACTTCGACCACCAAGCAGACGACGCTGATGTACATCTACGACGCCGCGGCCGGCACCTGGACTCAGAAAAATCCCGACGGCCTCCCGCCGTGCGTCAACGAAGCGCACGTGGCGTTCGACGGCGAGACCAACTCGCTGATCCTCGTCGGCGGCGTCTGCAGCGACTCCAACACCACCGAGGACACCTACTCGTGGGACGGCGACAAGTGGACGAAGCTCACGGTGAAGACCCTCATCGATCGCGCATTCGGCGGCGCCGTCGCGTATGACGCGGCGCGTCAGACGCTGCTGCAGTACGGCGGCTTGATCGCGTTCGGCGGCAACCGCATCGGCACGTACGGCTTCCACGACGGCGACTGGGCGGTGATCAACGACGCGTTCTCGCCCGGCCCTCGCGCGCTCCCCGTCGCCTTCACCTTCCCCCAGAACAACGCTCTCTACGTTTATGGCGGCCATGACGAGAGCCAGTCGTACGAGCAGCTCTGGGTTCGCTCGAACGGCCAGTGGTCGCAGGTCACGGGCGACAACAAGCCTTCGCTCTGCGACAACCCGCTCGGCACGTACGACAGCGACCGCCAGCGTTTCCTCATCGTCTGCACCGCCGGCAACGTCTTCGAGTTCGACGGCACGACCTGGACGAACAAGAAGGACTTGAAGGACAAGCCGCCGGCCCGCCGCCTCGCGCAGCTCTCCTACAACCCGACCCTCAAGAAGACGGTTCTCTTCGGCGGATACGACGACACCGACTTCCTCGATCAGACGTGGCTGTGGGACGGCACGGTCTGGACGCGCGTGAAGAAGAACCCTCCTCCACCGCGCGGGCAGGCAGTCATGTGGTACGACGCCACGATGAAGAAGACGCTCCTGTACGGCGGCATCGGCCGTCAGGACAAGGACTCGCGCATCGAGCGCTTCGCCGACATGTGGTCGTTCGACGGCACCGGCTGGACGGACATGAAGATCACCGCCGCGAACACGCCCGGCATGCGTTACAGCACGTCGTACGGCGTCGATCCGAACACCGGTCACCTCTTCGTCTTCGGCGGTCTGCTCTACACGAAGGACGGCAGCACCGGCATCGAGACGCAGAAGTACGTGAACGACCTCTGGGAGTGGGACGGCGCGAAGTGGACGAAGCTCTCGCCCGCGGTCAGCCCCGAGGCGCGCGAGAACAGCGGATTCACCTACGACCCGCTCGCCGGCCGGATGGTGCTCTTCGGCGGTTACGCCGCGCGTTACTTCGGCGATCTCTGGCTCTTCGACACGACCGCGAAGTCGTGGCAGTCGCTGATGGAATCGCCGAGCGGCGCACGCCGGCGGACCGCGCCGACGCCGCAGCTGCCGGGGTCGGGTGTGAGCATCTTGCGGCAATAGATAACAGATAGCGGATTGCAGATAGCAAGGGCGCCCAACACGGCGCCCTTTGCTTTTTTGCTATCTGCTATCAGCTATCTGCTATCTGACACGTGCTAAGCTCGCCCGCCGAACTTGGCCACCTTCCAAATTGCCCTCGGCTCCGATCACGGCGGCTTCGAGCTCAAAGAGCAGCTCAAGTCTTTCCTGCGCGAGAAGGGCCACGCCATCCGCGACGTCGGCACCAACAGCAAGTATCCGGTCGACTATCCGAAGTTCGCCAAGGCGGTCGCGGACCTCGTTTCGACCGGCGCCGTTCGCTACGGAATCATGATCGATGGCGCCGGAATCGGCTCCGCCATGACCGCGAACAAGGTGCCGGGCGTCCTCGCCGCAGCCGCCTACAATGAAGCACTTGCGCGAAACAGCCGTGAGCATAATGATGCAAACGTTCTGACGCTCGGCGCGGGGCAGGTCAGCGCCGAGCAGGCCAAACGAATCGTCGAAGTTTTCCTCGAGACCGAATGTACGGCCGAGCGGCATCGCGCGCGGGTGAAGATGATCCGCGAGCTCGATCAAGGAGGGCGTGGCGTGAATTCCCCGGGCAGGGACTTGTCAGCGGACGACATCGCGCGGATCACCAATCGCGTGAAGGAGATCCTTCAGGGTGGCGGTTCCGCCGCTCCCGCGAGCAACCTCCTTCCTCCTGACAAAGTCGCGAAGCTCATCGACCACACCGTCCTCAAGCCGGAAGCGACCGCCGAAGATATCGACAAGCTCTGCGCCGAGGCGGCGCAGTACGGCTTCTACTCCGTCTGCGTCAATCCTGTGTGGGTGGCGAAAGCGAAGCAGCTCCTGCGCGGCACCTCCGTCAAAGTCTGCGCCGTCGTCGGCTTCCCCCTCGGCGCACAGGCTCCCGAGATCAAGATCCTCGAGGCGCGCCGCGCGTTGCGCGAAGGGGCGCAGGAAATCGACATGGTCATCAACATCGGCGCGCTGAAGTCGAAGGATGACCGCCTCGTGGCGCGCGACATCCGCGGCGTCGTCGAAGTCTGCGACGAAGCGAGGGCCGTGTCGAAAGTCATCCTCGAGACCGCGCTCCTCAGCGATGAAGAAAAAGTCCGCGGCTGCGAGCTCTCGATGAAGGCCGGCGCTGATTTCGTGAAGACCTCCACCGGTTTCTCGAAAGGCGGCGCGACTCCCGAGGACATCGCGCTGATGGCGCGGGTCGTGGCGCCGCGCAAGCTCGGGGTGAAGGCCTCGGGTGGCGTACGGACCTATGCAGATCTCATGAAGATGGTCGAAGCCGGCGCGACGCGCGTCGGCAGCTCCAATAGCGTCAAGATTCTTGAAGAGGCCGCAGAAGCGGTCTCGGGGAAGAGGTGAATCAGTGGGTGAGCTCCGTTGCTACGTGTTCATCGACAGCCTCCAGCCGCAGTTCGCCTCGTTTCTCGGCACCGTGGCCCAGGGCTTTCTTCCCGTTCCGGGACAGGCTTCGCTGTTCGTCGAAGTCGCGCCCGGAATGGACATCATGCGTCTCACGGACGTCGCGCTGAAGGCGACCGACGTGCGGCCCGGGATGATGATCATCGAGCGCATGTACGGCATGCTCGAGATCCATTCCGAATCGCAGGGCGACGTGCGGCAGGCAGGCCAGGCGATCCTCGACTCGCTCGGCTTGAAAGAGAGCGATCGCATCAAGCCGGAGATCACGTCGAGTCAGGTCATTCGCAACATCACCGACTACCACTCGCAGCTCATCAACCGCACGCGGCACGGCGACATGATCATCCCTGGCCAGTCGCTCTACGTGCTCGAAGTCGCGCCGGCTGGTTATGCCGCCATCGCGGCGAATGAAGCGGAGAAAGCGGCGAACATCAACGTCCTCGAGGTCCGCGCCTTCGGCAGCTTCGGACGCGTCTACCTCGGCGGTGAAGAGCGCGACATCGACGTCGGCTACCGCGCCGCTGAACAGGCAGTGAACTCGATTTCCGGCCGCGCAGGCCGGGCTTAGTTCTTAAGGAGGATCAGCAATGCCCGATGCACTTGGAATGATTGAAACCAGGTCGTTTCCCGCCGTCGTCGAAGCGGCCGATGCCGCGGTGAAAGCCGCGCGCGTGGAGCTCGTCTCGTACGAGAAGACGGGTGGCGGATACACCACGATCGTCGTCCGCGGCGACGTCGCTGCCGTTCGCGCGGCGTGTGACGCGGCGCAGACCGCGGCGGGACGCGTCGGCGATGTCGTCGCCGTGCACATCATCGCGCGGCCGCACGATCAGGTCGACGCCGTCATGCCGCTCGGCCGGACCACGGCTCCCGCGGAGCCGAAGAAGAAATAGTGGAGCGACAGGCGCCCTCGCCTGTCGAAACGTCCGGCAGGCGAGGCGCCTGCCGCTCCACGAAGGAAAACTAACCATGCAACTCGCAAGAGTCGTGGGATCGGTCGTCGCCACACGCAAAGAGGAGAGCATCATGGGGCTCAAGCTCCTGTTGGTTCGTCCTCTCGATGACGAAGGACGCGAGAGCGGCAACGCGATCGTGTCGGCGGACGCCGTCGGCGCCGGTCCGGACGAGATCGTGCTGATCGCGGCCGGCAGCTCCGCTCGTCAGACCGCGGCCACCGACAAGCGTCCCGTCGACTCCGTGATCATGGCCATCGTCGACAGCTGGAACGTCGGCGATGCCGTGAAATACAAGAAGTGAGCTGATTCATGGCCAGACTCACGGATCAGGAAATCGACGAGATCGCGCAGCGGATCGCCGCCGGCATGCGCGGCGTCCCGACGAGCGCCGCGGCCGCGCCCGCGAGCACGTCCACGTCGTCGTACGCCGCTCCCGACATCCCCAAAGGCCTCGGCGTCTTCGGCACGGTCGAAGAGGCGGTCAGCGCCGCGAAAGCCGCGCAGCCGCAGTTCGCCGCGCTCAAGCTCGAGCAGCGCTCCCGCATCATCGCGGCGATGCGCAAGTCGATGCTGGAGAACTGCGAAGCGCTCGCCCGCGCCGCGCACGACGAGACCGGCTACGGCCGCTACGAAGACAAGGTGATGAAGAACAAGCTCGTCACCGAGAAGACGCCGGGTCTCGAGGACCTCGCGCCGATCGCCACATCGGGCGACCACGGCCTCACGCTCGTCGAGCCGGCGCCGTTCGGCGTCATCGGAGCGATCACGCCGGTCACCAACCCCACCTCCACCATCATCTGCAACTCGATCGGCATGCTCGCGGCGGGGAACAGCGTCGTCTTCAACGTCCATCCGTACGCGAAGAGCTGCTGCATGCAGACGATCGCGCTGCTGAACAAAGCGATCATGTCCGAGGGTGGGCCAGCCAATGTCGTGACGGGCGTGTCGAATCCGACCATCGAGTCGGCGAACGAGTTGATGAAGCACCCCAGCGTGCGACTCGTCGTCGTCACCGGCGGACCCGACGTCGTCCGGGCGGCGATGGGAAGCGGCAAGCGCGCGATCTGCGCCGGCCCGGGCAATCCTCCCGTCGTCGTCGACGAGTCCGCCGACATCGACAAGGCGGCGCGCGACATCATCATGGGCGCGTCGACCGACAACAACATCATCTGCACCGACGAAAAAGAGACCATCGCCGTCGCGTCGATCGCCGATGCGCTGATCGCCTCGATGGGACGGCAGGGCGCCGTCGTCATCGGCAAAGACAAACTCCCGCAGCTCGAGAAGGTCGTCTTCAAAGAGATGAAGGGACCGCGGCAGAAGGCGTACATCGACAAGGACCTCGTCGGCAAGAACGCCTCGGTGTTACTGGCGAAGATGGGGATGCAGGTCCCTGACTCCGTGCGCCTCATCGTCGCCGAAGTCGACGAGAACCATCCGCTCCTCTGGACCGAGCAGATGATGCCGGTCATGCCGGTGTTGCGCGTTCTGAATGCCGATCGCGCGATCGACTTCGCGGTCGAGATCGAGGGAGGCAACCGCCACACCGCGGTGATGCACTCGAAGAACCTCGACAACCTGAGCCGGATGGCGAAGCTGTGCAATTGCTCGATCTTCGTCAAGAACGGCCGCTCGCAGGCAGGCCTCGGTCTCGATGGTGAAGGCTACTGCTCGTTCACCATCGCCAGTCCGACCGGCGAAGGGCTCACCTCACCGCGCTCGTTCTCGCGCTGGCGCCGCTGCGTCGTGGTCGACCATTTCCGGATCACCTGATGAAAAAGACATCCGCGCTCGCCGTCCTGGAGTTCGCAGACATTCCTGCGGGCGTCTGGGCGGTCGATGCGATCCTCAAGAAAGCACCGATTGCATTCGTCCGCGCCGGCACCGTGACGCGCGGACGCTACCTCGTGCTCTTCGGCGGCTCGACCGCATCGACGGCCGAGTCGCTGGAGGAAGCGCTCGCCACCTGCCGCGGCGCGATCATCGATCACACGTTCCTGCCCGACATCCACGACGCGCTGTTCGACGCGGTGTTCGGAAAGAAGCAGCGCTCGAACGGCGGCTCGCTGCTGATCATCGAGACCGAGACCGCGGCGTCGATCGTCCGCGCGGTCGAAGCGGCGGTGAAGGGCACGCCGGTCGATCTGATCGAAGTGCGCCTCTCCGATCTCGGTCTGGCAGGGAAGGGGATGGCGCTCCTCTCCGGTACGCTGCACGACATCAACGACGCCGCGGAGATGGCGTCCGCGGGCATCCGCACCGGCGCGCCGCCGCGCGGCTTCTCGCATCGCATCATCGCCGCACCGCATGACGTGGTCGATCGCGACATCACCGCGACGACCCGCTTCGACGACGCGCCGCTCCTGGAGCTCGACGGGGAGATCGCCTGATGCTGCTCGGACGCGTGATCGGTCAGGTCGTGCCGTGCATCGTGACGCCGGGACTGGAAGGCGTGCCGATGCTGATCGTGCAGCCGCTGGACAAGACGCTGCAGCCGAAAGGCAAGGCGCTCGTCGCCGCCGACGCCACGCGCATGGCGGGCATCGGCGAGCTGGTGTCGTACGAGGGCGGCCGCGAGGCGGCGATGGCGCTCGACCCGTGGTTCGTTCCGGTCGATCACGCCATCATCGCCATCATCGATGGAGTGAACGTCACGGCATGATCCTCGGGCGCGTCATCGGCGAAGTCCACGGAACGATCAAGCATCCGTTCTACGAGGGCCGCCGCCTGCTGATGATCGAGAAGATCGATCACCACTGCGAGCCGACCGGCGACTACCTCATCGCCGCCGATTCCGTCGGCGCCGGCGCCGACGAGCGCGTGCTCGTGCTCGATGAAGGCAACGGCGCGCGCCAGGTGCTCGATTCGAAAGACGGTCCGGTCCGCTCGGTCGTGGTCGGCATCGTCGACGACGTGATGTGCGACACTTGAGCGGTGCTTCGCTCCGCGATCGTCGTCTTCTGCGGCAATCCTCTCCGGGATGAGCAGCAGAAAAATCTCCCGCCCCGATTCCTGAGCCGGTTGCACGAGTCGTTGCTGCGCCGGCTGCGCACGCTCGACGCCGACGTCTACGTCGCGCGGCATGACGATCATCGATTCCACGTCGGCGACGCATCGTGGCCGATCGCATCGCTCGGAAGTCAGATCGATACCGCACTCCGCTTCTGCTTCGATCGCGGACATCAGCGCGTGGTGATCGTCGCGGGCGATGCGCCCGTCGACGAATCGATCGTCCGGCGCGCGCTCGACGCCACGTCGCCGGTGATCGCCGCGAGCAGCGACGGCGGCTTCGCGCTCGCCGGATTCAACGCACCGCCGCCGATCGACTGGGATGACGTCGTCGCCGATCGCGCGCGCGCGGCGCAGGCGTTGCGCGAGCATGTCGACGTCGTCGACCTCCCACGCGTCGATGACATCGACACGCTCGAAGACGCGCGTCGTCTGCTGCACGATGTCCCGCGCACCGACTACGCGTCGTTCATGCTCCCCGCGGATCCGCGCGCCCTCGCGCCCTCGCGTCCCGCCCCCCGCGCCCCTCCATCGTTCTGACCTGCCTCGCACGCAATCCGCGAACAGGACGAAGGAGGCTCCCATGGGAGACCACTACTACAGCACCGACCATCTCAAAGGCTTTGGCAACATCGCCGAGGGCAATCCCGAACTGGCGAAGAAATTCTTCGATTACTACGGCGCGGTCTTCGCGCCCGGCGCGCTCACGCAGCGCGAGAAGGCGCTGATCGCGCTCGCCGTCGCGCACACGGTGCAGTGCCCGTACTGCATCGACGCGTACACCTCGGAGAGCCTGGCCAAAGGCGCCGACCTCGAGCAGATGACCGAGGCCGTGCATGTGGCGTGTGCCATCCGCGGCGGCGCGTCGCTCGTGCACGGGATGCAGATGAAGGAGCACGCGGAAAAGGTCGGCATGTGAGCGCGAAGCCGCGGATTACCTCGCTTTCATCGCGGCACGTCCCACTCGCCAGTCCGCGCGAACAGCTCGCGCTGCTCGATCGCTACGCGCGCTTCGAGCCGGAGCTGATGCCGAGCCGCCTCGAGGTCTTTCAGATCAACCTCGGGAAGCTCTGCAACATGACCTGCCGTCACTGTCACGTCGACGCCGGGCCCGATCGCACCGACGCGATGATGAGCCGCGCGACGGTCGAGGCATGTCTGCGCGCGCTCGATCAGACAAACGCCGACACCGTCGACCTCACCGGCGGCGCGCCCGAGCTGCATCCCGATTTCCGCTACGTCGTCGAATCGGCGCGGGCGCGCGGTAAGCACGTCATCGATCGCTGCAATCTGTCGGTCCTGCTGATGCAGCGCAACGAAGGACTGGCGCAGTGGCTCGGCGAGCATGGCGTGGAGATCGTCGCCTCGCTGCCGCACTACCGCCAGCGCAGCACCGACGCGCAGCGCGGTGACGGCGCGTTCGACAAATCGATCGAAGCGCTGCGGCTGCTCAACTCCGTCGGATACGGCCAAGGCGATCCGCAAAAGCGTTTGTCACTGATGATGAACCCCGCCGGCGCGTTTCTCGCGCCGAAGCAGTCGGATGTCGAAGGCGAGTGGAAAGCCGCGCTCGAACGCGACTTCGGCATCACCTTCGATCGCCTGCTTGCGCTCAACAACATGCCGATCTCGCGCTTCCTCGAATGGCTCGTCGACACCGGCAACCTCGACGACTACATGCAGCGCCTGATCGCCGGCTTCAATCCCGGCGCGGTTGAAGGCCTCATGTGCCGCAACACGATCTCGATTTCGTGGGACGGCAGATTGTTCGATTGCGACTTCAACCAGATGCTCGACCTCGACGCCGAGCCGCCGATGACGATCGAGAACTTCGACTTCGCGCGCTGGCAGGACAGGCGCGTGGTCACGCGCCCGCATTGCTTTGGATGTACGGCAGGAGCGGGGAGCTCGTGTGGTGGAGCGACGACGTGAGCGCTCAGTGAGGTTTCGCGGCTTCGAGGCGGTCGACGCGATCTTCGAGTGAGCTGACGCGGCGGTCGAGCTCCGCGTAGGAGAACTTGATCATCGCTTGCGTTTCCGAGAACCCCTGCCGCATCTGACCGCGAATCTCTTCGGCCGTGCGCTCGAGCTTGTTATCGACCTGCAGCACGCTCTCGGCGACGAGTCGAATTTCCTGACGTAGCCCTTCAGCCGTCACGTTTGAAAGACGCCGCGTCTCCTCGTGCGCCGCGGCGTTCTCGTGCCGTAACGAGCGTCGGGTTTCCTCATGTGCCGCGGCGTTCTCCTGTCGGATCGCCTCGAAAAGCTGCCTCAGCTCCTCATCTGTCATGAAGAAATCTTACCTCGGACGCTAAAGAAGAAAATGCCCTTTCCGCGGCCGTCGGGAAAGGGCGCAGCGCGCTAGAGTGCGCCGACTGGGTCGCCGCAATTCAACGGATCAGCGACGCTCCTCAATGTATGTCCGCGAGCGCGGAGCGGCCACTGTTTTTCGGCGGTAATCACGCGTGCCGGCCTAACGAACACGCGTGCCGGCCGGCACACTCGCATCGACGCTCAGCAGTGACGGCTCGCCGTCGATCGACGCCGCCAGCACCATGCCGTTCGACTCGATCCCCATCAGCTTCGCAGGCTGCAGATTCGCCACGATCACGACCTTCCGTCCGACCAGCTCTTCCGGCGCGTACTTCGTGCCGATGCCGGCCACGATCGTCCGCTCGTCGTCGCCGGTGAAGATCGTCATCTGGATCAATTTCTTCGACTTCGGCACGCGCTCCGCCGCGCGCACTTCCGCCACGCGCAGCTCCGTCTGCATGAACTGATCGATCGAGATCTTCGCGACATCGGGCGGCGTGGCCTCCGTTGTCGGCTCAACTACGACAGGCGGGGGCGCCTGTCCTACACTCTTCGTCTCTTCCATCTTCTTCTCCAGATATGCGGCGGAATCGATCACCGGGAACAACGCGTCGCCGGGGCGCAACGGCACTCCGGTCTCCAGCCGTCCCCAGCTCAACGCTTCTGCCCCGATGTCGCTGTCGTTGCCGCCGATGCGCAGGAGTCCTTCCGACGCGATCTTCGGCATCACCGGCGCGACCATCACGAATGCGATGCGCAGCGCCTCGAGGCAGTTCCAGATCACGCGCGACAGCGATCCGTCCGCGCCATGCTCCTTGAAATGCTTCCACGGCTCGCGTGCCACGATGTAGCGGTCGATCGCCGACACCAGCCGCCACGCCGCTTCGAGCGCGCGGTGGAACGCCAGCTCGTCCATCGCCTTCAGATACTCGGGGACGATCTGCTCCGCCGCCTCGCGCAGCTCGCTCGTGTCGCACGACGTGAGCGGCGTCTTTCCCTCGAAGTAGCTGTCCGCCATCTTCACCGTGCGCGAGAACGCGTTGCCGAGGCCGCGCGCGAGGTCGCCGTTGTAGCGCGTGACAAACGCCTCATCCGAATAGTTCGCGTCCTGACCGAACACCATGTCGCGCATCACGTAGTAGCGGAACGGATCGGCGCCGAACTCGTCGATGATGTGAAGCGGCCGCACGACGTTGCCGAGCGACTTGGAGATCTTCTGGTTGTCGCGCAGCCACCAGCCGTGTCCGACCACGCGCTTCGGCAGCGGCAGTCCCGCCGCCATCAGGAACGCCGGCCAGTAGACGGCGTGGAAGCGGACGATGTCCTTGCCCACGAGATGAATGTCGGCCGGCCAGTAGCGATCGAAGCGCGGGTGCTCGCCCGATCCGAAGCCGAGGGCCGAGATGTAATTCGTCAGCGCATCCATCCAGACGTAGATCACGTGATCGGGATTGCCGGGGAATGGGATGCCCCACTTCACCGCCGTGCGCGAGATGGAGAGATCGCGCAGTCCCTGCTCGACGAACGCCATGACCTCGTTCAGCCGCGTCGGCGGATGGACGAAGCCGGGGTTCGCGCGATAGTGCTGCAGCAGCGGCTGGGTGTAGCGCGAGAGTTTGAAGAAGTAGTTCGTCTCGGTCGTCCACTCGACCGGATGTCCGCTGTCGTCGCGCTTGTCCTTGACCTGGTTCTCGGGAATGAACGTCTCTTCGCTCTGGCAGTACCAGCCGGAGTGCGACCCGAGGTAGATGTCGTCGGGAGTGCGCTCCTGGATGCGGTGGATCAGCTCGTACACGCCGACCCGATGCCGCCCTTCCGTCGTGCGGATGAAGTCGTCGTTGCTGATGTCGAGCTTCGTCCAGAGCCGGTGATGGTCGGCTACCACGCGGTCGGCGAGCTCGATCGGGAGAATCCCTTCCTTCGCCGCGCTCCGCTCGACCTTCTGCCCGTGCTCGTCGGTGCCGGTGAGGAAGAAAACCTCGTCGCCCATGCGGCGGCGATGACGCGCGATCACGTCGGCGACGATGTTCTCGTACATGTGGCCGATGTGCGGGACGTCGTTCACATAATGAATCGCTGTCGAGATGTAAAAAGGCCTGGCCATCAGGGTGGGGGATTGTAGCGCACGCGAAAAACACGCCGGCCGCCCGCATCTTTATGGCGAGCCGCAAGGACGACGGTGCGTCTATCCATCAAGTATCATGGCTTCGTTCCTGGCAACTGATGGTCGTCCAGCTCGATCGCGAAATCGAAGCGAAGTACGAGATCCTCGAAACGATGGGCGAGGGTGGGATGGGCTCCATCTACAAAGCCCGCCACCGCCACCTCGACGTTCTCCGCGTCATCAAAATCACGCGCTTTCAAGACGATGAGATTCTGCGCAGGCGTTTCATCAGCGAAGCGCAACGCGGCTCGCAGCTCAATCACCCGAACATCGCGCGCATCATCGATTTCGCCATCACGGAATCAGGCACGGCGTACATCGTGATGGAGTACATCGACGGCGTGACGACGCGCGACCTGCTGGCGCGGAACCCACCGGCGCTTTCTCCCATCCTCGTTACCAACATCGCCCTGCAGACTCTGGGAGGTCTCGAGTATCTGCACGAGCATAGCGTGGTCCATCGCGACATCGCGCCGGACAACATCATGGTCACCGCCGCTGACGAACAGGGACATCGACTGGTCAAGCTCATCGACCTCGGCATCTCGAAATCGATGAACGAGCCTACGTCGCTCACAGAGACCGGCAGATTCATCGGCAAGGTCAGGTACGCGTCGCCCGAGCAATTCGTCGGTGACGTCGACAGGCGGAGCGATCTTTATTCGCTCGGATTGGTCCTGCATGAATTGCTGACTGGCACGATGCCGTTCAAGGAAACGGACTTTCGTGAGGTGATGGTTGCGCACATCGCGGGCAAGCTGCTGCCATTCGAAGATAGCGACGCGCGCCGCCGGGTGCCGGCGAATCTGCGGGCAGTGATCACGCGCTCGCTGCGAACCGATCCCGAGGCACGGTTTCAGTCGGCCACGGAATTCGCGGCTGCCCTCCGCGAGGTCGAGAAGCAAGCCAATGCCCCAACGGTCCTGGCTGACATCGGTTCGTTCGAGTTGCCGCCTCCCGTCGCCGCTTCACCAAAACCGGTCGGCACGAAGCAACTCGGCCGATACACCGTCCTCGAGGAGATCGCCTCCGGCCGTTCGGGCCGTCTCTACAAGGCTTTTGATCCTGTTCGCGGACGTCTCGTCGGACTCAAGGTCGTCGACGGCGGTCATGGTGTCGACCGCGAACGAATGTTGCGTGCCGCTCGCGTCTGGGTCGACATCGTGCACGAGAACATCGTGCGCATCTTCGACGTCGATCCCGGTGGCGCGGATCACGGGCCGCTCATCGTGACGGAGCTCGTGAGCGGCATGCGCCTCGATCAGTTCGTGATCGAAACACCGCTCAATCTCGAGCAGCGCATTCTCATCGTCGCGCAGATCTGCCGCGCCCTGCATCACGTGCACGCGCAGGGGGTGATCCACCGCGAGGTCACACCGGAGAACATCCTCATCGTGCGCGACGGCATGAAGGCGATGCTCCTCGATTCCGGCATCGCGCGGCCGGTCACGCCGGACGGCGTGATGCTCACCCATGCCGGAAGTGTCGTCGGCGATCTGGCGTACATGGCGCCGGAACAGGTGAACGGCCGGCCGGAGCAGAGATCTGATCTCTTTTCTCTCGGAGCCGTGCTCTATCTCCTGCTCACCGGCAACCCGCCGTCGGTGCTCGATCTGACGCGATTCCGTGAAGAAATCCGTGCGCTTACCGACGTGCCGGTACGCGTGCGCGAAGTCCTTCTCAAGGCGCTCGAGCCGCTCCCGCCGAAACGCTATGAATCGGCGGAGGCGTTCGAGGCCGCGTTGAAAGACCTGCTGCCGCTCGAGGTTACACGCGTCCCACGCTCGCGCATGGTGGTCACTCTGCACGGCATCCGGACCCACGCAAAGTGGCAGCGGGCGTTCTCCGAGGTCGCCGCCGAGGCGAACTTGCGGTGCCTGCTCGATCGGTGGAACTTCGGGTACTTCTCGGTCTTCCGTTTCATCTTTCCCTGGTCGCGCGCGACCCGGATCTCGTGGTTCCGCAGGACCTATCAGGAGGAGTTTCCGGAGCTGATGCGGACGACCGCGGACACGGAGCTGCCTTCGATCGTCGCCCACAGCTTCGGTACGTACATCCTGGGACACGCGTTGCTCCGTTACCCATACCTTCGCTTCGATCGCGTCGTTCTTTGCGGGTCGATCCTGCCGCCTGATTTCCCCTGGTCGTCGATCATCGGGCGCGGACAGGTGCAGGCTGTGCGCAACGAATATGGTGCGCAGGACTTCTGGACGCATTACGTCGACCGCTTCGTGCCTCGCACCGGTCCGTCGGGGATCTTCGGCTTCCGGGAGCCCGGACCGCGCGTGGAGCAGGAGAAATTCGATTTTTCGCACAGCGAGTACTTCGAGCGCAGTCACATGCAGAGTCGTTGGCTGCCGTTCCTGCTCCGGCGCATGGAGCCGGTCGTAGCGCTCGAACAGAACGTTCCGGTGCTCAAGTCGGGCCATCCGTGGGCGCTGTATGCGGTTTACGCGGCAATGCTGACGGTGTTCGCGATCATTGGCTGGATGGCGTTGAAATAGCTCCTGTATGCTGCGGCCTCCGTGAAATACCTCCGTACGGCCGCGTCCGTGGCGCTCGTGATCGTCGCGTACGAGTTCTTCGCCAGCGGCGGCACGTGGAAGTTCCAGCCGATCGAGTGGTATCAGCCGCACAGCTCGTCCCTCGGCGCCGATTACTACGCGCGCCTGGCGGAAGGCTTCCGCACCGGACACCTCTACATGTCGGCCAGCGTCGACCCGCGCTTCGAGACGCTGAAGAATCCGTACGACTACGAGGAGCGCCTCGCGGCCGGCATCGACGCGCTGTGGGACGCGAGCTACTTCCGCGGCCACTACTACCTCTACCACTCGGCGCTGCCGGCGGTGATTTTCTATCTGCCGTTCCGGCTGATTCGCGGCGCGTATCCGCCCGATCCGCTCGCCGCGGTCTTCTTCTGCAGCTGGGCGTTTCTGATGGCGGTGCTCTTCCTGATGCGTGCAATCCCGCGCAGCCGCATCGCGATGTGGGCGCTGGTCGTCGGCCTCGGCAACGTCGTCGCGTTTCTGCTTCCCGACATCCGCGTCTACGAGGTCGCGGTGATGTGCGCGATGGCGATGAGCATGACCTGGGCGTGGGCACTGCTTCGCTTCGTGGAGCGCGCCGACACGCGGTCGGCATTGTGGATGGGAGTCTTTCTCGCGCTCTCCGTCGCCGCGCGGCCGAACCTGATCGTGCTGATCATCCCGACGCTGCTCGCTGTCTTCGCCGCGCGCGACCGGCAACCGCTGCTCCGTCTCGTGCGCGCCGCGTTCCTGCCGATCGTCGTCTCGACGGTCATTCTCTGGAGCTACAACTTCGCCCGCTTTGGCAACCCGACGGAGCTCGGCGTGACGTACCAGATGGAGTTCACGTCGATGCAGGGGAAGCGCGTCTGCTCGGTCTGCAGCACGAAGGAAGTGCTGCGCTTCTTCAATAACGCGGAGCACTATCTGCTCTGGCCAGCGTCGATCGACAGTCGTTTCCCGTTCGTCAGCCTGCAGACTTCCCGCCTCGATCCCGCCGTCTCCGCCCCTCTCGGCGCCGACACGATCCTCGGCGTCCTCGCCATGCTGCCGATCGCCGTCGTCGGCGCCGTCTTCGCCCTGCTCCTCGGCCTCCGTCGCGGCGGAGGCGCAACCCACGTGATGCTCGGCGCGTGGCTGACACTCGCCGCACTCTCGACGTGCTGGTGGATCGTGGCGCGCTACAGCCTCGACTTCACGCTGCTGATGGCAGTGGCATCGATCGTCTGCATCGAGCGAGGCTTCGCACTTTGCGAGGGGTGGGGCGTCCGCACGCGCATGCTGCGCATCGCGACCACGACGCTCGCGATGTATTCAATTGTCCTCGGCCTGCTCCTCGGCTTCGAAGGCCTCGGCGGCTCTTTCAGACGCGAGAATCCCGACCTCTACCAGAAGATCGGCAAGACGCTGCACGTGAAAGTGCGTTGACGGTTCACTTCCTGATCACGATCGTCACGCGCCGATTCTTCTGCCGTCCGTCCGGATCATCCGAGCCATCCGGTTTCTGATTCGGAGCCACCGGCTGCCTGGCGCCGAACCCTTCCGTCGAAAAGCGGATGCCGTCGAGTCCGTGCGCCATAAGCCACTTCTTCACCGAATCCGCGCGGCGCAGCGAGAGCTTCTGGTTGTAGCTGTCCGATCCCTTCGCGTCCGTGTGTCCTTCGATGCGAACGACCGCTCCGCTGTTGCGCTCCTTCACGAAATCGGCAGCCTGTTGCAGCGTCTGCTCCGCCTTCGGCAGGAGATCCGCCTTGTCGAAATCGAAAAGGACGTCCGCGGCGAGGTCGACCCGCAGCTCGGTATCGGTCTCCTTCACTTCCAGAGGCGCGACTTTTCCCGCGATGTCGTCGACGCGAAAGACGATGTCCAGGACCTTGAACTGATACGGCGGACCGGGATCGCCCGGAAACTCCTGAGCGATCGCGGTCGCGGCGAAGAGGCAGAGCGCGACGGCCGGAGAGCGTCTCATGGCGTTCAGTTGCCGATCGGCACGTCGTCCATCGGCGAGAAGTGCGGAACGATCACCGAGATCTTCTGAACGTCCGCCGGCGGAGCCGGGAACTTTGCCCAGACGTTGAGGCTCGCCCCCGCGTCGATGTCTTTCAAGCCGCGGCTGCAGACGCACTTCCCTTCACTGTCGCGGGCGACGAAGTACTTCTTCTTCCCCACCGGGTCGATCAACTGCACTCCGCCGATGGAGGCGAAGTCGATGATCTCGTGATCGCGATCGGCGAAGTCGTAGCCGGTTGAGATCCTTTTCGCGGATCCGTTGGTAATCACGAGCTTCATCGAGATCGTGTCGCCGCTCGACCGCTTCAATTCCTTCAGCGATGCGGTCACTCCCGCGGTATCGCCGTCGGCCGTCGCGAGCGCCGTTCCTGCCGGTGGAGCCGGCGCAGCGGCGGCGGGGGTTGTTGCTGCAGGAGCAGTGCTGGCGGCGGGCGGTGCGGAAGACGGCGATTCCTGTTTTGCGCAGTAGGCCAGGGGAAGAAGAAGGATCACGCAGAGGGCTCGCCGGATATCGAACATCGCCACCTCCGTTGAGGATCGAATTGTTTCACCGTCGTCCGTTTCGATCAATTTTTCCGGAAGGCGCTCTCATCGGTTCCCTCCATATTCACTCCACACTTGCGGCTCACATTCCTCGCATAAGGAGGAAACATGAACAACAACAGATGGATCCCGATCGTCGCCGCGCTCGTCTTTGCGGTCGTGGTCGGCGGCATTGCGTACAACGCGGGGGTCATGCACGGCGTCGCTCAGTCCGGCAGGATGGTTGCTCCCGCGTACTACCCCGGATGGCATCCGTGGCCCGGCTTCTTCTTCGCGCCGTTCTTCTTCGTGATCTTCGGCCTCGTGTTTCTGCGCATGCTTTTCTGGCGCGGCGGGTGGCATCGCGGCCGCTGCGGGTATCGTGATCTCGACGAATGGCACAAGCAGGCGCACGAACAGAAGTCATGACCGTTCTGGTCGTCGATGACGAGCCGCAGATCGCGGAGATCGCGAGCGACTACCTGCGTCTCGCGGGCTTCGACGTCATCGTCGCCGGCGACGGCGTCCGCGCACTCGATGCAGTGCGCGGGCGTCGTCCCGACCTCGTCGTCCTCGACCTCGGGCTCCCGCGGCTCGACGGCCTCGAGGTCGCGCGGACGATCAGGCGCGAGTCCGATCTCCCGATCATCATGCTCACCGCGCGCGTCGAGGAGGACGACCGGTTGCAGGGACTCGAAGTCGGCGCCGACGACTACATCACCAAGCCGTTCAGCCCGCGCGAGCTCGTGGCCCGCGTGCGCGCCGTGCTGCGTCGCGCGCGTCCGGCATCGGACTCGTTCCGCGCGGCCGACCTGCTGATCGACGTCCCTCGCATGCGCGTGACACGCGATGACCAGCCGATCGATCTCACGCCGCGCGAGTTTCAACTCCTCGCCACGATGGCCGGTCATCCCGGTCGCGTCTTCACGCGGTCACAGTTGCTCGATGACGCGGAGACGTTCGACCGCGCGATCGACTCCCACATCAAGAACCTGCGCCGCAAGCTCGGCGAGCACGAATACATCGAAACGATCTACGGCATTGGCTACAGGTTCAGGGACGAATGAGACGCCATCATCACGGACCTCCGCCATTCGTGCGGAGGATCGGCTGCATCTTCGCGTTGCTCATCATCCTCGGCGCGATCGCGGCGCGCGTACGCGGCGTGGTTGCGGTCGTCGTCGCGCTGGTCGTCATCGCCGTCTTCGTGCTGACCGTACGCCGCGTCGCCGGCCGTTTCGCGGAGCAGGACCGTCTGCGGCGTCAGCTCATGGCCGACGTCGCGCACGAGCTGCGCACGCCGCTCTCGATTCTGCAGGGCCGCATCGAGGGACTGCTCGACGGCGTCTATCCGCGCGATGACGCGCGTATCGAAGAGCTTCTCGGTGAAACGAAGCATCTCTCGCGACTGGTCGAAGATGTGCGGACGCTCGCGAACGCCGAGGCAGGAGCGCTCGACCTGCGGAAGGAATCGGTCGACATCACGGAACTGATCCGCGAGACCGCGTTGGCGTTCAACGTTGCCGTCGATGTGCCGGCTGACCTGCCGCACATCGACGCCGATCCGACTCGCATCCGCGAAGTGCTGCTCAACCTCCTCACCAACGCCACGCAACACGGCGGGGACGTGAGCGTCAGCGCCGAGGGGCGTGCGAATCAGCTCGTGATCAAGGTCCACGACGACGGCCCCGGCATTCCCGCCGATGCCCTGCCTCATCTGTTCGATCGTTTCCAGAAAGGCCCACGCTCCCAGGGCTCCGGCCTCGGGCTCTCCATCGCGCAGAAGCTCGTGCTCGCGCACGGGGGGACGATTCAGGTCGAGAGCGGAGAGGGGGAGGGGACGACGGTCACGGTGTCGTTGCCGCGGTGACCCGCTGATACAGTCGCGAGATCTCCCCGGCCATCACCAGGTCGTTTTCGCTCACGCCGCCGACGTCGTGTGTCGTGAGGCGGAAAGTGACGCGGTTGTAGACGTTGCTCCACTCGGGATGATGGCCCATCCGCTCGGCGATGAATGCCACGGAGGTCATGAACGAGAACGCCTCCACGAAATCGCGGAACGTCAGCTCGCGATGGAGCGCGTCGTCGCGGACCTCCCATCCGGGAAGCGAAGCGCAGCGGCTTTGGACGTCGGCATCAGGCAGGCGAACCAGCTTGGCCATTCTTTCTCCTCGCCTTGAATTGGCGATACGCATTGTCGACCATGAGCGCCGCGTCGACGTCGTGATGCGTGATCTTGTTTCCGGCGTCCCACGTGGTGAAGCGGATTCGAAGCTCGTTCGCCTCGTTTCCCCATCGGGGATGATGTTGAGCCTCCTCGCAGAGCGGCGCGATCTCTTTCATGAAATCGATCGCTTCCAGAAAGCCGCCGAACGTGAACGTCCTTCGCAGCTCGTGACGCTCCAGCGGATATTCGAGCGCAAGCGCGTCGACCCACTCCTCCCACTCCGGCAGCGTCTTCAGCGCCGCCGCCAGTTCCTCCTCGGTCAACGGCAGAATTCGTTGTTTTTCCAACGACGGCGGATGGGAGTGAGTTCGCTCCTGGCGCAGACCGAAGTTGAGGAGCTCGCGGCTCAGCACCAGCAGATCGGTGCGCCATTCCGCCGGATCGAGATGCAGTACTTTTGCCTGTGCCAGATTCAGGCTGCGAAGCTTCGGCGGCAGTCCGGCGGGGTCCGGAAGGTTTTCCGTGTGGTTCATGACGATCGGCACGATCGGTGTCCCTTTTTCGATCGCATGCAGCAGTTCCTTGCGCACCCAGTCCGACGGATCGTCGATGCGCCGCTTGCCGTGTTTGTTCATCATGGTCAGCCATCCCGGGCCGATCAGCGCGAGGACGACTGTCGCCGCATCGAGCTTGTGCTTGACCCGCTCAGGCCACTCTTCGCTGACGCGAATCGAATTGACGTCCATGAACAACTGACCGGCGCCGAAGCTCTCTTTCAGCTGCATGTAGAGCGCTTGCGCGACCTGACTCGTGTCATCGCGCCGATAGTTGATGAAGGCGAGACCAGACATGGATCCCTCCTGACTCAACCCCAGTGCAAGATCTCCACCGCGTCGCCGAACCCGAGGAGATTGATCCGCGCGACTTCCTCCGTATCGAAGTGCATCGTGACGCGATGAGAGGAGAACGACGAGGGCGCCTCCGGCGGGCGGGCCCGGCCCGCAGCGTTTGTTTTCGCGAGCTGGGCCGACAGGCGCTGCGGGCCGGGCCCGCCCGCCGGAGGCGCTTCCGGTCCGTCTTCTGCATGTCGCGGAGGACATTGGATATGAAAGCACTCGAAGGAAAAGTTGCCCTCGTTGCCGGCGCGACACGCGGCGCCGGACGCGGCATTGCCCGCGCCCTCGGCGAAGCGGGCGCCATCGTCTACTGCAGCGGGCGCAGCACGCGCCGTCATCCCGCCACCGCCGGACGTCCCGAGACGATCGACGAAACGGCGGAGATGATCGTCCGCGACGGCGGACGCGCCATCGCCGTCCGCACCGATCACCGCAAGCCGGAGCAGGTGCGCCGGCTGATCGAGCGCATCGGCAAGGAGCAGGGGAGGCTCGACGTCCTGGTCAACGACATCTGGGGCGGCGACGCGTGGATGGACTGGTGGTGGAAGGAGATGAAGTTCTGGAAGATCCCGCTCGAGCGCGGCTTCGAGGTGATCGACACCGCGTTCCGGACGCACGTCATCACCGCGCACGAAGCGATTCCGTTGATGCTCGAGACGAAAGGGCCGCGATTGATTGCCGGCATCACCGACGGCGACGCGTACTACTACCGCGGCCAGTTCTATTACGACTTCGTGAAGACGAACGTGATCCGGATGGCGTTCGCGCTTGCGTACGAGCTGCGCAAACAGAAGATCGCGGCGGTCGCGATCACGCCGGGATTCCTGCGCTCCGAGTCGATGCTCGACATCATGGGAGTGCACGAGGAGAACTGGAGGGATGCGGCGAAGAAGAGGCCGGAGTGGATCGAGTCGGAGACGCCGATGCTCGTCGGACGCGCCGTCGCCGCGCTCGCCGCCGATCGCCACGTGATGAAGAAGACGGGCCGCGTCTACAACTCCTCCGAGCTGGCGCGCGAATACGGCTTCACCGACGTCGACGGCCGCGTGCCGAAGATCTGGGAGTACATCAGCGAGAAGATGCCGCACTTCCCGTACAAGAAAGCCGACGAGGTCTTCTATTCGTACTGGGGCGGTTTCGGCGACGGCATCGACGCGGAGGTGAAGAAGATTCAGAAGGACGTGGAGGGGCGGCGGCGATGATCAACCCCGCGGCAACGAAACCCTCGTGCACGCCGGATAACGCGAGAGCTCGCGCTCGACGACGCCGCGCTCGTATCCCAGCCGCCGCAGAAACTTCCACGGATTGCGGTCGCGCGGCGTATCGAAGATATCGATCAGGACGACGCGGTCTCCAGACTCGAGGCAGTGCTCGACGTGCAGCCGGAGCAGCGCCAGACCGGTCTGCGGCGAGAGGTCGGTGGCCAGATCGGTGATGCTTAGTTTTTCCGCCGTGACGTGATGTGAGATCTGCAGCAGGAGCTCGGCCTCATCGAAGCCCGGCGTCACGACGAGACATGCGCCGTTCGCCGCCTGCTCCACCATCGCGATGCGCTCCGCTCGCGGATAGAGGACGCGATGCAGCGTCACATCGCCTGCGTTCCAGAGCAGCACGCATGTGCCGAGTGCGACGATCGCGCGCGACCGGATGCGTGCCGCCAGCATGCCGGCGGCGGGCGCGAGCTGGAACCAGAACTGATCGTCGGAGTTGTTCCAGAAGATGCCGAAGGCGACGATCGCGATCGACATCGGGATCACGATCCGCAAGACCTCGCGCTCCGCGTGCCGCAGGCCGTACAGCAGCACGATCGCGGCGGCGAGCATCGGGACGAAGACGAACGGGTTCGTGCCGCGCGAGGTGAGGTCGACCATCGCGCACGCCGCGCCGTAGCCGGCGCGCAGAGTCGATTCGAGCAGGCCGTGGAATCCATACGCCTGCTCCGCGCGCGGCGACACCGCGCCGCCGCCGTAGCGCGTCAGCCATCCGAAGAACGACGTCGTGCGTGGCCACGCGAGGAGGAGCGGCGGAATCGTTGTGGCGGCGAGGCCGAGGGCGAATGGGACGAAGCGCCGTCTCACGAGCGCGAGTCCGATCAGGATGTTGGAGACGAACATCAGCGTCGCGATGCCCGTCATCACGCCGAGGAGGAGGCCGCGGCGGCGCAGCGCGGCCCAGATCATCAGCACGATCCACGGCATCTGGATCATGTGCGTCTCGTCCGAGATCCGAGGCGCAGAAACGCGGACGACAATGCCAGCCACGCCGTGCCGTAATTTGCCTCCAGGCGGCTCGTGCTGACGCGCGGCGCGACGAGGAGGCGGAAGAGCCCCACCGCGATCGAGCCGCTCAGGATGCTCAGCAGCTTCAACGCGTCGAACGGCTCGCGCGGATAGCCGAGGGCCAGCAGCGTTCGCTGCCACCACGCGCCGAGCGGCTCGAAGAGGAGGTGATTCGGATTGAGGTGCCACCGTCCCGCCGCGAACGCGAGGCTGTGTCCGACGCCGTCGTTCGACGCGAAGCCGATCGGGATCAGGCTCAAGGCGAGGCACGGAATCGCGAACCAGAGCAGGGCGTCGATCCGGTCGCGAAGCATGCGCTGCGCATCGTCGCCGATAATTGCCCTCATGTGGAACCGCCGCGACTTCGCTCGCCTGCTCTCCCTCACTGCCGCCGCCGCGACAACGCTCGGCGCAACTGCTCAGCGCCGTACGCTCGTAAAGCCGAAAGCACTCGCACCGGGCGACACCGTCGGCCTCGTCCTCCCCGCGACCGCGGCGGGCACGATGGACGAGATCGCGTTCGCGAAAGACCAGATGGAGGCGATCGGCTTCAAGGTCGTCCTCGGCAAGCACGTCTACGATCGCTGGGGCTACTTCGCCGGACGCGATCGCGATCGCGCGGCCGACATCAACGCCTTCTTCGCCGATGACGCGATCGCCGGCGTCGTCTGCTACACCGGCGGCTGGGGCTCGCCGCGCGTGCTGCCGTATCTCGACTACGACCTCATCGCGCGCAAGCCGAAGGTGCTGATCGGATTCAGCGACATCACCGCGCTGATCAACGCCGTGCATCAGCGAAGCGGCCTCGTGACGTTCCACGGTCCGGTCGGCAGCTCGACGTTCGAGCCGTATACGTTCGACAACTTCAAGCGCGTGGTGATGACCGCGAGTCCCGCCGGACTGCTCACGATGCCGCCGAAGAAACCGAATGAGCTGATCGACCGCACCAACCGCGTGGTGAAGCTCGCGCCGGGGAAGGGACGGGGACGTCTCGCCGGCGGCAACCTGACGATGATCGCCGCGACGATGGGGACGCCGTACGAGCTCGATACCGCCGGCGCGATCGTCTTCCTCGAGGACACGCACGAGGAGCCGTATCGCATCGACCGGATGCTCACGCAGCTCGCCCTCGGCGGAAAGTTCAACGGCATCGCCGGCTTCGCCTGGGGCCGCTGCACCGATTGCGAGGCGAAGGGAGGCACGACGTTCAGCCTCGAGGAGATCCTGCGCGACCGCTTCGCCTCCCTCGGCATCCCGGCGTTGTCGGGCTTGTCGTTCGGCCACATCGAAATGAAGCTCACATTGCCGATCGGCGTGATGGCCACGATCGACGGCGATGCCGGGACTCTGTCGATCGACGAAGCCGCGGTGGTTTAGGTGAGCCGTGCCGAACGCTGGCTCGTCGGCGCGCTCGCCTTCGCGGCGCTCGACTCCGGATACCTGACATGGCGCTACCTCGCGCTGCGGCTAGCGCTCGTGCGTCCCGGCACAAGCCTCTGTTCATGGCCGGCGTTCATCGACTGCGATCGCGTGCTCCTCGCGCCGCAGGCGAACGCGTTCTTCGTCCCGAACGCGCTCCTCGGATTCGCGTTTTACATCGGCTGCCTGATCTGGTGGCACGCCGGCGCGCGGCTCGGCGCGGAGTACCGCTTTCACGTCATCCGGACGCTGACCTTCTGGCTCGCCGTCGCGTCGCTCTTCACGCTCCGCTTCTTCTGGCTGCTCGTCCACCTGCCGAACTTCTGTCCGATCTGTCCTCTGAACCACTTTGCGACGTACGCCGCGCTCGCCGCGTCGATGGTGCTGTTCCACGGGTCCGCGCACGGCGCCACACGTATCCGCTGGCGTCCGCTGATCGCGCTCGTCGCCGTGTGCGTCGGACTCTTCACGCTGCTCCAGCTCATCTGGTTCGTGGCAGAGATGAACGGAGTGCTGCGGCTACCGTGAGGAACGACCGTGAGCGCCTCCGGCGGGCGGGCCCGGCCCGCAGCGTTTGTCTTCGCGTAAATCGCGATTCGTGCGAGAAGCGCGAGTTCAGAACGGCACCTCGAACTCATCGCTGTTGAACGAGAATCCGAGGCGGCCGTCGCTCTTCGGCACGAGTTTCTTCACCGTCGCCTCGACCTCTTTCATATGCGCCTTGTATTGCGCGGACGTCTTCGTGCTGTTGAACCAGAACTTGAAGTTCCCGTCCGCCTTCGGATTCGTCGAGCGCTCGTCGCCGGAGCCGAAGCGCGCGTGGGCCAGTGCTTCGATCACCACGAGCTCCGGATTGTTGGAGAAGCCGTTGCCGCAGAAGACGTAGTTGTCGGCGGTGATGCGCCGCGCGAATTCCTGCGTCATGTTGTGCTCCGACCCGTGATGCTGGACCTTCAGGACGTCGACGTGCAGGTTGCTGTCCGCGTCGAGCGCGCCGGCGTGCTCGAGACCTTTGAGCAGGTCGTCGGCGTGACCGTCTCCCGTCAGCAGGATGCTCTTCCCGTTCTCGCGGACCAGGAACATCAGCGACGCGAGGTTCGGCGTCGTCACGGCGCCGCGGTCGCCGAGGAGTGCGGCTTTCGCCGGATCGAGCGCGGAGATCTGCAATTGAGGCACGAACATCGATTCGGCGAGCGCATTGGCAGCTGCCTGGATCGGCGCCAGCACGGTCTTGCTGGTCAGCTCACCGGCATCGCCCTTCGCATCGTGCCGCACCTTCGTCACGGTCGCCTTGTTGGCCCGCAGCCAGTCGTTCCATTCATTGCGCTGTTTTTCGAGATCCTCCGCGAAGGGCCCGATGAGCGTCAGCCGCGCCGTTCCTAATTTGAGCAGCGGCGGGTTGGCCTTCTTCCGGATGTGCATCAGGTCGCCTTTGTACTCGGGATTCACGGTGATGCCGAGTTGATCGGGCGACAGCCGGAAGCGAAGGTTGAGCGACTGGCGGATGCTCTCCGCGAGGTTGGCGTGGTACGCCTTCATCGCGACGATGTGCGGATCGGGATTGTTCGCGGACGAGAGCATGGCCGAGGTCTGCTGGATCGCCGCCGCGACCGGCGTGGCGTTCTCTTTGAGCACATCCGAAAAGGAGTTGTGCCACACCTTGCCGATCTCCGGCGGGCGCGGCGACTTCGGCTCCCTCGCGTCCGGGTTCTTCGTCTTCTGATACTCGTACACGCGCCAGTCGAACGTCGCGTTCACCAGCTCGATCAGACCGCCGATGTGGTCGTCGTCGATGTGGGAGAGGTAGACGCAGTCGAGCTTCTTGACACCGGCGATCTTCGGAAGGACGGAGGTGACGAACGAGGCGCCGACGCCGCCGTCGATGAGCATCAGCTTTCCGCCCGATTCGAGAAGCAGGCAGTCTCCCTTGCCGGAGGGGTAGACGGTGAGCTTCATGTGAGGTCCTCCCGATCGTTGATCGTCGCGGCCTCCGCCAGGCAGCCGGCGGGATTGAGCCTCCCGAATCCCGCGTCATTTGCCCAGGTGTAGGCGGTGCCCGGGAGCGGCAACGCCGTCCGCTTCACGATTCCCTCGATCTGCGCCGCGGTCAGATCGCCGCGGACATTGAGCATCAGGCCGGCGACGCCGCACATGAAGGGACTGGCCATGCTCGTTCCCGACATCGCGATCCATCGATCGCCGGCGCCGGCGAATCCGTTCGCGGCGACGATGTCGGTGCCGGGTGCGGCGATATCGGGCTTGAAACGGCCGTCGCGCGTCGGACCCTGGCTGCTGGTGATGTGGATGGCCTCGCGCGCATCGTCGAGGTTGGCCACCGACAGCACGCGCATTCCGCAGGCCAGCGATCCGACCGATGAGTTGTCGACGTTGGAGCGCTTGGAAAAATAGGAGGGGTAGAAGTACTTGTTCGCCGCGGGATCGTAGCCGGCGAAGAAGTCGCGCTCGATCCAGCCGTGATAGCGGCCGTCGCGGATGTCGCGGCCGATCAGCCGCACGATCCACGGCCCCGGCCGGATTCCGAGAAACATGTCGTTCGACATGTAGGGACTGAGATAGATGGCGATGTAATTCGCGCCGTTCGCCGGGTGATAGAGCTCGTTGTAGATGCTGATCAAGGTCTTGTCGTCGATCTGCCGGTTCTCGATGTATTGGCCGGGTTTCACCGGTCCGATCCAGTCGCCGCCGGGCGGCTTGAGCAACACGTCGAAGCGATCCTGCGGCGAGTACCAGATCTCCAGCTCGTTTTCCGAAACGTCCCAGAAGCCGTCGCCGGCGACGATCCATTCGATGTCTTTGGCCAGGCCGGCGGCCTCGATCGTGCCGCTCGTGTGGATCCGGCCGAAGATCCAGCCCAGGTCATCGGGCGTGGTCGCGCTCTCCTGGCCGGCATTCCCCGCCGCGATCGACACCACGCGTCCCGGCGTCGTCAGCGCGTTGTCGATCCACCTGCTGATGGCGCTGCTGCCGTCGTGCGCATGACCGTTCGTGCCGAGCGAGATGTTGACCGACAGCCGCAGGTTCTCCCGTTTCGCCAGCGCCACGAGGTAATCGATGGCATGGGCCACGCGCGTGGAGTCATAGAACGAGCTGCGGCGGTTGGTGACGTCGTCCTTCGTCAATGCGACGAGCACCCCCGCGATCTTCGCGCGGCGACAGATTCCATGGTTGCCCGCCGCGATGCTCGCCACATGAGTTCCATGCGACCCGGGCTCGGTCTCCGACTGTCGCTCCAGTGCCCAGGCCGGGACCTTCAGCTTCGCGCTCTGTTTGATCGCGTTGTCGAGATCGGCCTTGAGAAACTGATGTCCGTAGTCGAAGGAAACGTCGCCGATCTGTCCCGGCGGAGTCCCTTCGATCGCTCCCTGATCCCAGATCCAGTGCCAGCGCGTTCCGTCCTCGTTCAGAAAATCGGGATGGGAAAAATCGAAGCCGCCGACGTCGATGATCCCGATGAGCACGTCCTCGCCGAAGCGGTGTTTCTTCCGCATCGCCTTGTCGCCGAAGAGCCGAACTTTCGGCCCGGGCTCCTGAACGTTCGTGGCCGACACGACCGGCGAGTGCGCGGCGAGCGGCTGCCCCGCTTCCACGAGGGTGACGTTCTTCGCTGACGCGATGTCGCGCAACCGGTCGAGCGGCACGGTCATCGTCATCAACTGACCGCGCCGGATCGGGGTCCCGATCGCGGCCCCCGCTGCCTGCGGCACCGCGAGGCCGTTGTTCGTGTGGACAAAGACGTTCACCAGAACGTTGCCAGGCGTCGCTCTCAGGTGGCCGATCTTCGCCTTCGAACGCGCCACATCCTGCGAGGCGTCGCGGACGTCGATCGGAGGCTTGATCGTCTCCGCCTTCGTCGTCATCGCCGAGTTGATCGTCGAGCGGATGGCGTTCACCGCGGATGCGCCATTCGCGATCATCCGCAGCTTCGGATGGAGCTTTCGATTGGCGGAGTCAGGCATGCCTTCTCCCTCCTCTTTGATCAGAAGGACAGCTTTCAGTTTTTCCCGGATTACGGACGACGGGATGGAAGTCTATCCGGAGATGCAACGCAGGATGAAAGGCGGCGAAAAAATGACTGCCGTCGTGCTACGGTGCCGCGATGACCGCCGGCCTCCGCCGCGACCTCGGCACCCTCGAGTCCTACGCGACGCTCCTCGGCATCCTCATCGGCGCCGGCATCTTCAAAGTCACCGGCGACGCGTGGCGGATGACCGGGCCGAGTCTGATCCTCGGGTACATCGTCCTCGCGCCGGCGGTGCTGGCCACCTCCGTCGCGTACTCGGTCTTCCTCTCCACGCCGCTCGGCCGCGAGCCGGGGGGCGAGTACACGAACATCTCGCGCACCTTCGGCGGGAACCTCGTCGCGTTCGTCGGCGCGTGGCTGAAGATGATTTCGTACACCGGCGCGCTGGCGTATCTCGCCGGCGCGTTCGCGAGCTATGCGCAGACGCTCGTGCCTGTCAACGAGACCGTGCTCGCCGTCGGCGCGCTGCTGTTTTTCTATGCGATCCACGTCGCGGGCGTGCGCTGGTTCGGACGGCTGCAGGTGTGGATGTGCATGATCCTCGGCCTCTCGCTGATCGTGCTCATCGTGCCGGGACTCTTCGCCATCCATCCGTCGTACTACCGGCCGTTCTTCACGCACGGCGTGCGTGGATTCGCGGCCAGCCTGCCCGCGCTGTTCTTCGCCTACGCCGGCTTCGAGTCGCTGGCGCAGACGGCGGGCGAGGTGAGTGACAGCACGCGGCGCCTGCCTCGGGTCTTCCTGCGCGGCATCGTCCTGACTTCGATCATCTACTTCTTCATGTCGCTCGTCGGCCTCGGGACACTGGCCCCGGAACGACTGCGCGTCTCGGCCGCGCCGATGGCCGAGGCCGCGGCCGGGTACCTGCCGATCGGCGCGGCGGCGCTGGTGACGATCGGAGCGATCATGGCGCTCCTCACATCGGTCAACGCGACGATGCTCGTGCCGTCGCGCGTCGCCATCGTGCTCGCGGACGACCGGCTCGCTCCGCGATGGATCGGCGCTGTGTCGGCGCGCACCGGGACGCCGATCACCGGACTGACGCTCACGCTCGCCGGCGCGATCGCATTGCTGGTGACGAATGAAATCGGACTGGCGCTCAGCGTCGCGATCTATGCGCTGGTGATGCTCTATCTGCTGCACAGCTTCGCGCTGCTGCTGTTGCCGCGATGGAATCCCGCGTTGTTCCGCGAAGTGACGGTGTCGATCCCGCTCTGGCTGCAGCGCGTGGCCGGCGTCGTGTCGATTCTGTTCATGGCCACGATGCTGTCGCAGATCTCGCTCTTCGCCGTGGAGCTGCTGTTGTTCTGGGCCGCGATCGGCTTGCTCTTCTACGCGTGGTCACGACGTGTAGCGAACCGCCGGACTGCCGGCGGGGTAGAACACGCCGAGGAGTCGAAGCTCGCCTGAGCCGGTGTTCTCGAGGCAGTGGCGCTGGCGGATGGGGAGGAAGATGCACGACCCCGCGCGCACCGGTGTCGACGAATCGCCCGCGTGCATGATCCCTTCGCCCTCCAGGATGCAGATCACTTCTTCGTAGAGGTGGAAGTGATCGGGCGCGCGGCCGGGCGGGATCGAGCCGACGAATTGCGTGACCTCGGCCTGGATCAGCTCGACGTACCACCGGTCGCCGGTCTGCTGGCGCGGGCAGTCTTCGAGGTGGACAACCTGAGAGGCTGTCCTACGTGTCGACGCTGGAGTCAGCGAGCTGACGTATGTGGTGTTCCCGTCGAGCGTGAGTGGCACACCGGCGGGGATGTAGATGCCCGTGTTGCGCTCGAGGTCGTAGAGCACTTCGTCGTGTGCGTCGTTGGTAAACGTCGCCTCGCCGTGCAGCTCGATCGCGCGTAGCGAGAGACGGCTTTCGAAATGCGTCCAGACGCGCCGATTGCCGGCGACGTGCGGATCGCCGTCGCGCATCGACGTGACGCGGCAGCCGCCTTCGAGCTCGATCATCTGGATGACAATGTACGACATGAAGACGCAGGAAGACGGCATCCACGCGACGAATCAGGATTTCATCCGCTACGACCAGGTGGAGAAGCGGCAGAGCTACCACCTCGCGGAGTCGGAGAGCGAGGATCAGTTCGACGACGACTTCGTGATCCGCACGTGCGACATGCGCAGTCCGACCTTCGCGCGCGACCTCGGCGATGCGTTGCGCGAGATCGGCTTCGCCATCCTCTCCGGCCACGGCGTCGATCCCGCGCTCTACGACGAGGCGGAGACGAAGATCGAGGAGATGTTCAACCGCCTTTCGATGGATGAAAAGCTGCGCTACCGCGCGCAGCGCCATGGCTCGGTCAATCAGGGCTATTTCCCGATCAAAGAGACGAGCAACATGCACCCCGACCTGGTCGAGGGCTGGGTCTTCTGCCGCCGCTCATTCGAGGGCGGCGATTTCTGGCCGCTCGCCGAATACAAGACGTTCTTCGAGAAGATCGTCGCCGCGCACGAGCTGCTGATCCTCCCGGTGATGCAGAGCCTTCTCCAATACCTCGGCTGCGACCCGCATCTTTATGACGCCAAACTGACCGGCACCAATTTCGGCCTGCGCCTCAATTACTACCCGCCGATGTCCGCCGCCGACGACGCCTCCGGCGCCGCCCGCCTCCTCGGCCACGAGGACGTCGACCTCTTCACGTTCCTCCCCGCCCCGCGCGCCGAAGGCCTGCAGATCCTCAATCGCCGCAACATGAAATGGATCCGTGTCGCGGCTCCGCGCGGCACGATCATCCTCAATACCGGCGACTATATGCAGCGCATCAGTAATGACATCTTCCCGTCGACCACGCACCGCGTGAGCAAGCCGCGCGATGTGTCACAGCGCGGCAATCCGCGCGTGTCGTTTCCGATGGCGGTGTACGTATGGGAAGAGGAAGTACTCGAAGTGCTGCCGTGTATCGCGGAGCCGAAGTATCCGCCGGTGAGGGCGATCGAGTTTCATACGAGTATCACCAGCAAGTTTTATGGGGACGACTACGCGGTTGGGGTCGCATCTGGAAACTCAACTTAACGGCTGCGTGGGGGTGCGTTAAGTTGAGTTTCCAGATACGACCCCAACCCCGGTCGACTACGCGGTGAAGGCGTAGCTGTCCGGTCGCGGGCCGCCGCGAGAGCGAACCATTCTTCGTCCCTTTCCTCGCTTTTCCCCTCCATCTGAACTTCCGTTCGTAATGAACTCCATATAAATCAACAACTTATGGTGGTCGCTTGCTTGCTCATGAAGAAGCCTCATGAACGAAGCCGATTACGAAGACGAGCTGCTTGCGTTTGATGATGAAGTCGGGAGCGAGGACCGCGAGATCGAGCTCGCGGCGGAGCTGCTGAACGTCTCAGATGAACAGGAGCTCGACGAATTCTTCGGCGCGCTGCTTCGCGGTGCGCGCGCGCTCCTTCGCTCCCCGGCTGGACAGAAGCTCAAAGCGCTGCTGAAAGGGACGGCACGCGCCGCTCTTCCGATCCCCGAACCGCCGGCCGTCGAGCCGCAGGCCGAGCCTGACGCCGACGGCGGTGAGCTGTTCGGTATCGAGACCGAAGGGCTCAGTCCCGAGGACCGCGACCTCGAGATCGCGCGCCGCGTCGTGCGGCTCGCCGGTGACGCCGCGCGACGCCTCGCCGGCGCACCGTCGGGAAACGCCGCGCAGGCCGGGCGCCGTGCGTTCATCGCCGCGGCGCAGCGCCATGCACCTGGAATCGCCAGCCGGCTGCGAGCCGGCGTGACCCTCAACGCTGAACGACAAATAAAGGAGAAGCAGACCATGCATGACCTCGACCGCACCCTCCGCAGCCAGGAATCCGAAGGTGAGAGCTACGACCTCGAAGCGCAGATCTTCGGAGAAACGGAAAGCGATTACGAAGACGGCAGCTACGAGATCTCCGAAGAAGAGGAGATCGATCTCGCGGCCGAGCTTCTCGGCGTCTCCGACGAGCAGGAGCTCGACGAATTCTTCCGCAATCTTCTCAAGCGGGCGAAGAGCGTCGCCGGCTCGGCGCTGAAGAAGTACCTCAAGCCGCTGGCCAGGAAGGCCCTCCCGTTCGCGGCCCGCGCCGTCGGCGGTTTCTTCGGCGGACCGGCCGGCGCCGCGATCGGCGGGAAGCTCGGCTCGTACGCCAGCACGCTGTTCGAAGTCGATTTCGAATCCATGGACGGCGAAGTGCAGGACATGGAAGTGGCGCGTCGCTTCGTCCGCTTCGCTTCCGCCGCCGCGCAGAACGCTTCGACGACCGGCGGTTCCGGCGATCCCGATTCCGTGGCCCGCGCCGCGATCGTTCGCGCCGCGAAGACCCACGCGCCGGGGCTGCTCCGTTCCGGCAATGCGCGTGGAAACGGCGGTGCGGTCTCGCGCTCCCGCGGCGCGAACAGCGGGCGCTGGATCCGCCGCGAAGGCCGCATCGTCCTGCTGGGAGTCTGACCGATGACGCTCACACCCTTTGCCGCATCGACGATCGGGCTCGAAACGCGCGCCATGCTCACGCGGCTCGCACGCCTGCAGCCGTTCGCGCTGGTGATGCCGATGGTTGGCGCCGCGCGCGTCTCGGCCGCGGCATCGGCGGCGATCGAGCGGTATCTGCTGCGGCGCCGCCGCGAGCTTCGAGCGCAGGGGCGCGCGTTTCTGTCGTGGCTGCAATCGCCGCAGGGGCGCGGCTCGACCGCGGTGGATGCGCAGCGCCGCTTCGCGTTTCTCAAGCTGCGCTTCAACGCCGCCATCACGCAGTTCGACATCTTCTCCGATGCCCTCGGCGAACGCGCCGAGGTGGGCAACGGAGTGTGGCTGGCGGGACTCGACGCCGCGGCGGATGATGCGCTGGCGCTCGAGCCGCCGCGATACGCGGCGCCGCCCGTCGTCACCTATCTCGATCGTGGACACGGCGCCGCCATCCGGCGTGCGCGCACGCGGCTTCCGGGCGGCGGCGACAATCCCGTCGCCGTTCTCCGCCTGCCGCGCGAGCGGATGATCGGCAGCGGCATCGCGGCGTCACTGGTTCACGAGACCGGACATCAGGCCGCCGCGCTGCTCGACCTCCTGCCGTCGCTCCGTCTCGAGCTCTCGGCGCGCCGCCGCTGGTGCCGTCCCGAAGACGACATCGCCTGGCAGTTGTGGGAGCGGTGGATCTCCGAGATCGCGGCCGACTTCTGGGCAGTGGCGAAGGTGGGTGTTGCCGCGACGCAGGGGCTGATGAACGTCGTCAGCCTGCCGCGCGCATTCGTCTTCCGCATCATTCGCGAAGATCCGCATCCGTTTCCATGGATCCGCGTGAAGCTTTCTGCCGCTGCCGGCGATCTGCTCTATCCCGATCCGCAGTGGAAGCTGCTCGCAGCGCTGTGGGACTCGTTCTATCCAATCGAACCGCTCGATCCGGCGCGGCGGGCGATCGTCGGTGCGCTGCGGCGCACGCTGCCGGAGTTCGTGCGATTACTGGCCGGTCATCGCGTGGCCGCGTTGCGCGGCCTGCCGCTGGCACGCGCGTTCGATCTGGCCGAGCGCCGGCCGGAGCGGCTGCGGCAGATCTGGCGTACGTCGGGCCGCGGCGTGACCACGCTGCAATCACTCACCCCGACACTCGCCTTCGCCGTCCTCGGCCAGGCCAAACAGGACCGCCGGCTCTCTCCCGAGCGCGAGAGCACGCTGCTGGCGGAACTGCTCACCCGCTGGGGATTGCGCCGCGCAGTGGCCGACCAGCCGGCGCGATCGGCGCCCCGCGCGCTCGCCGCCTGATGAACATCCGAACCAGTGAAAAAGGAGATGCACCATGGCTGAACAATCGAAGGGAAAGAAGGTCGGAGCGCAGACGCCGCCCGAGAACGAGACTCTGGCCGCCACGCACACGGTCGAGGTAGATGGGGTTCCCGCTGAACAGCGACGGGAAATCAGCAACTGGCCCGCTTCGCTCTCCGGCGGCTCGCTCGATGTGACGCTGCACGGCACACCGACCGACAGCACGGACGTGCAGGGATTTTGGGAGTACCTGCGTCAGCGGAGCGACGCGATCACGTTCGCCGAGTACAGCACGTTCATCACCAAGATGCTGTGCGAGGGCCTCGCGACCGGCGAGCTCGGGACGTCGATGAGCCATTTTCGCGATTCGGCGCGCCTCACCGGCATCGACAGTTACGAGCTTCTTCGCCTCGCCACAGAGGCGTTTCTATTGGTCAACTGCGGCACGGTCACCGTCGCTAACAAGGGAGTATCGGGGCCAGAAATACTGGAGATCGAGAAGGGGGACGGCCTCGTCGAGACGAAGTTTCAGACGTCTCGTTTCGGAGGCACCACGTTCTCCCTGCAGCAAATCAAAGACAAACTCGCCAGGTATCTCGGCTTGAACGCGGTGATGCCCTACATCGACAAGATCACCTCCGGCTTCGACACGCCCCATTCCGATTCGCATGCCGGCATTCCCATCTTCTGCGACGACATCGACGCGAAAGTCCTGCAGCCCTGCTTCATCGAGTTGATCTGGTCCTACTGGCACGAGGAAGCGGCACTGGTACAGGCCATCAACGCCATCAGTCTCCGCTTCCAGAACAAGCGTGGGCCGGGCGACAGCGATCCGCTGGCGAGCCTCGAAACGCATCCGCTGCGTCCGCTGGCAAACCTGCTGTGGGGCTACGTCCAGGACGAGGACCATCGCCTCACCGTTGCCCGCCGCGCGTACGAGTACGAACATCAGTACGGACTCACGCTCCTCGGCAAAGCCGTGCCGAAACACGCGCCGGCGGACCGCCGCTCGCAGTTCCTCATCGCGTTCCACACGCTGCTTCATCAGGCGGCGATCTTCTACGACCGCTCGGCGAACCTCACCGTGCGCGCCGACGCGTTCCCGCTGCTCAATGCGCTGCGCGAGGTCCATCTCGTGCTCGCCGAGGGGGCGCACAACCAGTTCCGCGAGCTGCCGTGGACCGCGCGCGTGGAGATGCTGATTCAGCAATGGCTGCTCTCCCGGAGTGAGGTCCGCGAATTCGTCGGCGGCCGTCCGGCCGTTCCGTACGCGGAGGAATGGATGCGCACTGTCGACGCTCTCCGCCGCCTCATGGGCTGGGGCGACACGTCGATCAGTCACTTCCACGACCTCGCGCTGACGGGGGAGAAGATCGTGCTCTCGGTCCGTTTCGGCGACTGGAGCGACACCGACGTCACCGAATCCGACGCCGCGGGGTGGGCTGTCTTCTGGCGTCCGGAGATCCAGCGTTACATCCACTCGTACCAGGCCGTGACCGGCGTCGACCTCTCGGCCGCCACCCAGCAGGTCACCAATCGACAGATCGATGCAACTCTGCCGTCCGTGCTGCTCCAGCAGCGCATGGCCCGGCAACGGAGGTGATGCCATGAACGTATCCGAAGCGTTGGCGCGCGCCACGTCGATGATCGGCAAGGGGACGAAATACGGTCTGGGCAAGGGGGGCACGAATCCAGCGGCCCCCACACCCGCCGACAAGAACGGCTACTGCGACTGCAGCGGCTTCATCTGCTGGTGCCTGGGCCTGAAGCGCCAGACGACGCATCCCGCGTATCCGAGCGGCTGGATCAACACGTCGTCGATCGTCGCCGACGCGAACAGCGCGGTCGGCTTCTTCAGCAGACTGCAGACACCGACACCCGGCGCGCTCTGGGTCTATGGCTGGAGGCAGAAGCGCCCGGGCCACGTGGCCATCATCGAGACGGTGAGCAAGTCGGGCTGCACGATCATCCACTGCAGCTCCGGGAACGGCAGGCGCGGCGATGCCATCGCCAGAACGTCCGCCGCGCTGTTCGAGAAAAACCCGGCGGCCGTCATCGCCTGGTACGCCGGTTTCGACGCGACGAGCACGCCTCTCGCGCACGAGCTCCTCGACGAGATTTTCCTCGAAGCATGATCATCGACTCGCACTGCCACGCCGGACATGGCGACGGGCTGACGGGGCCGTGGGATACCGCGGCTCCGTTGGGTCGCTATCTCCGTCGTGCGCAGGCCGCGGGGATCGATCGGACGGTGCTCTTCGCGGCGTTCCACTCCGATTACCGCGAGGCGAACCGCGAGGTCGCACGCATCGTGCGGAGCCAACCCGAGCGATTCATCGGTTTCGCGTTCGTGAACGCGGAACGCGATCGCGGGCGGGTGGGGGAGCTGGTCCGGGAGGCGGTGGAGGAGCACGGATTCCGGGGGATCAAACTCCACCGTCACGACGCGCGGATCACGCGCGAGATCTGCGAGGCCGCGCGCGCCTGGCGCCTGCCGGTGCTCTACGACGTGATGGGCGAGATCGCGCCGATCGAGTTGTTCGCGCCCGAATACCGCGACGTCGATTTCATCATCCCGCACCTCGGCGCGTTCGGCGACAAGTGGGATTCGCAGCGCGTGTTGCTCGACGTACTGACGCGGCATGCGAACGTCCACACCGACACGTCCGGCGTGCAGCGATTCGATCTGCTCGTCGAAGCGGTGCGGCGCGCCGGCGCCGGCAAGGTCCTCTTCGGCTCGGACGGTCCCTGGTTCCATCCCGCGCTGGAGTTGCAGAAGATCCGGTTCCTCGGATTGCCGCCGGCGGACGAGGCGAAGATCCTCGGCGGAAATCTGCTCAGGCTCATCGGAAGCGGGCGCGCCGCTTCTGCAGTCCGCGATCGGTGATGCCGAGGCGGCCGGCGGCGCGGCCGATGTTCCCTTCCTCCAGCTGCAGCGCGAGACGGACCGACGCGTCGGCGGCGGCATTCGCGATCTCCTTCAGCCCCATGCCGCAGAGCATTCCGACGCGCGCTGCTTCGTCGAACAGAGTGCCCGTCACGGCGGGAGCGGTTCCGTTGCGCTCCTCTTCCGGCACTTCACCGAGCGTGATGGGACCGTCGCCGACGTGGCGGAACTCGATGCGGTCGCAGAGATGGCGGAGATCGCGCACGTTGCCCGGATAGTCGCGGGAGATGAGCAGCTCGAGGACCGCCGGATCGGGCGGCGAGTGGAGGAAATGACGGGCCAGTGCCGGGATGTCTTCGCGCCGCTCGCGCAGGGGAGGGAGCGTGCAGCTCCAGGCGGCGATGCGATAGTAGAAGTCGCGGCGGAAGCGATCGTCGTCCATCTCTTTCTCCAGGTCGCGATGCGTGGCGGAGACGAGACGGAACTTCGTCTTCTGCCAGCTGTTGCCACCGACGCGTTTGTACGTCCCTTCCTGCACCACGCGCAGCAGCTCGGCCTGCAGCCGGAGCGGCAGCTCGCCGACTTCGTCGAGGAAGAGCGTTCCGCCGTCGGCGAGCGCGAACGCGCCGTCCCGCGCGCCCGCGGCGCCGGTGTACGCGCCGCGCTCATGGCCGAAGAACTCGCTCCCGGAGAGCTCGGGGACGATGGTCGTGCAGTCGAGGACCACGAGATCCTTCTTGTCCTCGCGCGCATCGAGCGTGTGAATCAGGCGGGCGATGAGCTCTTTCCCCGTACCGCTCTCTCCGCGGATCAGCACCGGCAGACTGCTGAAGCGGGCGACGTCGACGACGCGGCGGAGGAACGAGCGCCAGCGCGCGTGATCGCCGATGAGGTTCTTGCGCACGACCGCGGAATCGATGAGCCGGTCGACCGCCGCCCAGCGCCGGAAGCGAGCCGCCACGGCTCTCGCGACCGGCAATGGCTCGCCGAGCTGCACGACGTCGGACGCGCCTGCGCTGAGCAGCTGGAGCGCCGTGCCGCGCGCCAGCGACGCACGCCCCATGGCGACGGCGATCACCTGCGCGTCGCGTGAACGTTCGGCGAGACGCGCGCACAGTGCTTCATCGATCGCGTCGAAGAAGAGCACCCCCCGCTCCGCTTCGCTGTCGAAGGCGCTGCAGTCGACGCCCTGAACCGACAACGCATCGAGCAGGCGATCGGCATCCGCGGAATGGACTCCCGAGATCTCGACCCAGGCCGAGACGCGGTCGCCCCCGCGTACGCCCGGCGCCGTCGATGCAGACTTCGACATTGGTG